>Ga0164294_10000220_pt1 | contig 55592 bp, 44 predicted proteins | sample GEODES005metaG_FD_111479 | JGI IMG/M metagenome (GOLD analysis project Ga0164294, IMG submission 111479) | Oligotrophic lake water microbial communities from Sparkling Lake, Wisconsin, USA - GEODES005 metaG | ecosystem: Environmental > Aquatic > Freshwater > Lake | place: USA: Sparkling Lake... | reverse complement strand
TCGAGGTCATTGTCGCCGGCGCAGTCGGCGTCTACGCCATCGTAGGCGAGGTCGAGGGCGGAGGGGTAGATCGAGCCGTCGGCGTCGTCGCAGTCGAGGCCGCCATAGGCGGTGCTGTCGAAGGTGTCGGCGTCGGCGTCATAGTCGGAGAGGCCGTCGCAGTCGGTGTCGACGCCGTCGTACCACAGCTCGGTGGCGCCTGGGTGGATGGCGGCGTCGGTGTCGTCGCAGTCGTCGCCGCCGCGCAGGGCGTCGTCATAGCCGTCGAGGTCGTCGTCGAACTCGTTGACGTCGTCGCAGTTGGCGTCGATGCCGTCGTCGGGATCGTCTGTGGCGCCCGGCCGGATCGAGGGGTCTGTGTCGTCGCAGTCGGTGCCGCCATAGGCCTCCGCCTCGGCGCCGTCCTGGTCGCAGTCGTAGTCGGAGAGCCCGTCGCAATTCGCGTCGGCGCCGTCGTAGCAGCGGTCGGTGGTCTGGGCGGGGCTGATCGTGGCGGTGCTGTCGTCGCAGTCGTCGCCGCCGTAGCCCTCGCTGTCAAAGCCGTCGCCGTCGGCGTCGAGATCGCTCGACCCTGAACAGTCGCTGTCGACGCCGTCGTACCAGGCGTCGGTGGAGCCGGGGCTGGTGCTGGCGCTGCTGTCATCGCAGTCGCCGCCGCCCAGGGCCCCGCCGCTGTAGCCGCTGGCGGCGTAGCCGTCGCCATCGGCGTCATCGTCATTGGCGCTGGTGCAGTCGTCGTCGACGCCGTCGTACCAGACCTCGCTGGCCTCGGGGTTGATGGTGGCGCTGGCGTCGCCGCAGTCGGAGCCGCCGAAGGTGCTGCTGTCGTGGCCGTCGCCGTCGGCGTCATAGTCGGAGAGCGTGTCACAGTCGGCGTCCACGCCGTCGTACCAGATCTCGGTGGCGCCCGGGTAGGTAGAGGACGCGGCGTCGTCGCAGTCTCCGCCGCCATAGGCGCTGGCGTCCACGCCGTCGCCATCGCTGTCATAGTCCGACAGGCCGTCGCAGTCGGCGTCCACGCCGTCGTACCAGGTCTCGGTGCCAGTGGGGCCGCTCGTCACGGCGCTGTCGTCGCAGTCGCCCTCGGACTCCGTGAAGCCGTCGCCGTCGGCGTCATCGAGGCCGAGCGGGTGGAAGAGGAGGTCGTCGAGGCCGATGACATCGAGGGTGGAGCCGGCGGACAGCTCGATCTCGTCGACGCCATATTCAAAGAGCAGGCCGACAAAGCGCCCGCCCGCCGTGTCCTCGGCCGGCAGGTTGACGCTCAGGCTGTACAGATCCACCCCGCCGGCCCGACCGACCACGTTCACCGGTCCGTTGGCGTCGAGCAGGTAAAAGCCGACCGCCGGCTGGACCTCGTCGAAGATCAGCGTGGTGGCGCTGCCCGCGGAGAGGCTGGCCGCGAAGCTGTCGATGGGGGCGCTGCCGTCGACATCGCCCGAGACCGTCAAAGCGCCGTCGCCGGTGAGGCCGAGCTCGGTGTAGGTGGAGGTCAGGGCGAGGCCGGCGCTGAGCCCCTCAAAGTCGATGCGCTCCGGGGCGAAGCCGGCGGCGCTGAGGAAGGCGGCCTCGGCGGTGTAGTCGAGGTAGCTGCCCCCGTCGATCACGCCGTCGCAGTCGTCGTCCTTGCCGTTGGAGAGGTCTTCGGTGGCGAGGGGGTAGATGGCGGCGTCGGTGTCGTCGCAGTCGCCGGCGTTGTCGGTGTAGCCGTCGCCGTCGCGGTCGGTCTCGACCGCCCAGACCAGCGTGAGCTCGTCGATGCCGAAGGCGTCGGCCAGCTCGCCCTGCAGGATCACCTCGTCCACGGGCTCGGACAGCGTGAGGCCAACCGGAACGCCGTAGCTGCGGTTGTCGGCCGAGAGGTCGAGCAGGGCGCCGGTGTAGACGGTGACGCCGCCGCGCTTGAAGGTGAGGGTGTAGGCGCCATCGGGATCGAGCAGGCGGAAGGAGAGGGCGTCGATCTCGGCGCCGAGCTGCAGGGTGAGCGCGTTGGTGGCCCCAGCGACCACGGCGGCGCCGAGCGAATCGACAGGCAGGGCGCCCCAGACGCTGGTAGCGGCGGTGACGCTGCCCTCGGCCGACAGGGCGAGGTCGCGGCTCAGGTAGAGGCTGTCGACCGGGCTGCCGGCGGTGCCGGTCTCGAAGTTGAAGGTCTCGCCGTCGCTCACATCGAGCTCGGCGTCGAGATCGTAGCGCCAGAGGTCGAGATCGAGGCGCAGGAGCACGGCGTCGTCGGTCCAGCCATCGCAGTCGTCGTCGACGCCGTTGGCCGGCAGCTCGATGCCATTGGGCGAGGCGGCGGCGTTGTCGTCGTCGCAGTCGAGCCCGCCGGCGGCCGTGTCGACAAAGAGATCGCCGTCGGCGTCGGGGAAGTCCGGCAGGAAGGACCAGAGGTAGACGGCGCCTGCGCCGGTGACGCCGTCGGCCTCGGCGTAGGGCGCGCCGAAGACGAGGTCGGGGTAGCCATCGCCCTGGTGGTCTGCGACGGCAGTGAGCGCGGTGCCGAGGGCGCCGGCGCTGCTGGTGCCAAAGATGCGGTGATCGGCCGCCGAGAGCGCCTGGGTGCCCGCGGAGAGGCTGCGGAAGAGGTTGACCGAGCCGCCACCGCTGATGCCACCGGGATCATTGGGGGCGGCGACCAGCAGGGTGCTAACGCTGCCGCCCAGATCGACCGCGAGCAGGGCGCTGCCCGCGGCCAGCGAGGCCCGGTCGCCCGCGACAATGGCGTCGGCGGCAGTGGAGGCGGAGAGCGTGCCGCTGAGCGCGCTGGCGCCAAAAAAGGCGTAGGCGGCGCCGCCGTCGCTGGCGCTGGTGTCGGCCCGCGGCGCGCCGAGGGCGAGGTCGGCGGCGGCGTCGCCATCGAAGTCGCCGATCGCGATGCCCCAGCCGAGCTCGTCGCTGCCCGCGGCGCCGACGAAGATCGCGCTGGCGGCGCTGGAGAGCGCGTAGGTGCCCGACAGGGCGCCCCCGTCGACGAGGTAGGCGCGGCCGGTGTTGGCGCTGCCGGCGGGCGAGTCGGCGTAGGGGGCGCCGATCACCAGCTCGGCGTCGCCATCGGCGTCGAGGTCGGCCAGCGCGAGGCTGGAGCCGGCGTAGTCGTTGCCAGCCTCGCCGACGAAGACCGCCGTGGGCGTGTTGAGGCTGGCGGTGCTGGCCGAGAACCAGCTCGCCCCGCCCGCCATCACAAAGGTGGCCCCCGCGTTGATGGCGCTGGAGTCCTCTTCGGGGGCGCCAATCGCGAGGTCCGCGTAGCCGTCGCCGTTGATGTCGCCGGCGGCGAGGGCCTTGCCGCTGCGGGCGCGCTGGTAAGTGGCGGCCGAGCGGGTGTAGCCAGAGACCGCGGCGGTGGGGCCGCGAATGGACAGATCGGCCGCCGACGGCAGGCTGTAGGTGCCGCCCACCGAACCGCCCTGCACGAGGTAGGTCACGCCGGCGCTGGCGGCGGCAGTGCTGTCTTCGGGGGCGCCGAGCGCGATGTCATCGACGCCGTCGCCGTCGAGATCGGCCATCAGGGTGGCCGAGCCGAGGGCGGCGGTGCCGCTGCGGGTGAAGATGGCGGCGGCGTTGTCGAGGGTGCTGGAGGCGGCGGCCTCGCCGCCAAAGAGCAGGTAGGCGCGGTTGCTGGCGCTGTCGCCCACGAGCAGGTCGTCGTAGAGGTCGCCGTTGATCTCGCCGCCGGCCAGCGAATTCCCAGCGTACTGGTTGGTGGTGGTGCCCGTCCAGGGTGCAGGCAGGTCGCTGTCGAGGCGATCGGCGGCCGCCGGCCGGGCCGAGGCGAGGCCGAACCAGGCGCTGACGCCGTCGTTGAGGCCGCCGGCGCAGGACCAGGCGAGGCCGTCGGCCGAGAGGCCATGGACGCCGACGATGGCGCCCGCACCGCCGTCCACGCTGACATCGCCAAAGGTGAGATCGTCGTGCACGATCACCACCTCGGGCCGGCCCTCCAGCAGCCAGGCCTGCACGAGGCCCTCCCCGCCGGCGGTCCCGTGCCCGCCGCTCCACTGGCCGACGAAGGCGCGGTGGGGGTAGCGGCCGATGATCTGGTAGGTGAAGGCGTCGGCGGCCCAGTCCTGGCCGAGCGCGGCCACGCCCGACCAGGTGGCGCTGGACCCTGGGCAGGTCAGGCTGCTGAGCGGCAGGGCCCCGTCGAAGGAGAGCGTGCCGTCGTTGCTGGCCGAGAGCGCGCTCACCGCCGTGCCGTAGAGGTCGACCGCGAAGGGCAGGGCCACCGTCACGGCCCCGTCGTCGGCGAGGCCAGGATCGGTGGGCTCCCCGAGCGTGATGAGCATGCTCGGCGGCCCCAAAGCCTCGGTCGAGTCGACAAAGGCGATGTCGGCGCTGTCGGGCCCGCCTGTCGCCGCGCGGAGCACAGCGGGGAGGGCGCAGAGACACAGCAGGGTGACGAGGCGGGCGCGGTTCATGCCCCGGATTCTACCCCATTGCGAGGCCTTAGAAGGTCGCGCCCACGCGGCTCACCTTGCGGGCAGCGGGGTCGACCACCAGCACGCCGGGGCTCTTGCGGTGCACCTCGACCCGGTCCATGAAAACGGCCTCGCCGGCTTCGTCGCGCACTACCACCCGGTGGCTGCCGGGGGCGAGGTCGAGTTGGGCGCGCTGGCCGGCCTCGATGACGCTGTGGCGCACGCCGTCGATGAAGACCTCGCCGCGCTCGCTCAGGCGCGAGACCAGCGTCAGCGCCTTGTCGATCGGCGCCGACATGCGCAGGGTCTCGGCCTTGCCGGCCCCGACCCGCAGGCGCTCCTGGCCGTAGACGAGGCCGCTCGGCAGGAGCAGGTCGACCTCGGTGGCGCCGATCGGCAGCGCGTCGATCAGCAGCTCCTGGCCGGGGGCGATGGGGTGGTTCTCGCCGGCGACCCGCAGGGCCAGGGCATCGTCGTGGGGGTTGTGAACGCGCAGGGCGCCGTAGTCGAGGGTGGCGACCAGGGTGGGGGCGACGAAGGCGGTGGACACCACCGTCTCGCGGTCGAGGAGGCGGCCGCCGGGGCGACGCAGCTCGACGGTGGCCTCGCCGAGGGGCAGGCCGAGGATGCGCTGCTCGCCGTCGGCCAGGGGGGAGCCGGCCACGCCGTTGACGTAGAGGATGGCGTCGCGGCCGGTGTGGTTGCGCACCTGCACCGGGGCCACGGTGGGCTCCACGGCGGTGAGGGTGGCGGGTACGCCAGCGCGGACCTGCACCGACCGGGTCTGCAGGGGGAAGCTCTCGCCAAAGGCGCCCATCGCGACGACGACCTCGTGGGAGCCCGGCTCGACGTTGTAGGTGCCGGTCTTGCCAGCGGGCAGGGCGCCGACGGTTTTGCCGTCGACCATGACGCGGACCGTGCTGCTGGCCGTGTTCTCCACCACCACCTCCCCGGCGGCGGCGGCGAGGGGGCGGGCGCTCATGGGGGTGGCGGCCAGGGCGGGAAAGAAGGCGGCGAGGGCAATCACGGGGAACATCCAATCCTCCAAGCGCCGAGGGTGCGCATCGGTGCGACCGGCGCCGCGGCGCCTCCATTCAAGAGCTTGCCGTCTTCGGGCAATGGGGTGACACAGGGCGGGTGAAGCCCCCTCCCCCGCCGAACCTCGCCCGTGGCGCCCTCTCCGCCGGCCTCGCCAGCCTCGCCGGCCGCGTCTCTGGTCTGCTGCGCGACATCGCCTTCGCCGCGGTCTTCGGGGCCGGGCACGAGGCCGACGCCTGGAATGCGGCGAGCCGGGTGCCCAATCTCTTTCGCGAGCTGCTGGCCGAGGGCTCGCTCACCAACGTGCTGGTGCCCCTCTTCGCCGAGGCCCGCGAGAAGGGGGGGCGGGCGGCGGCGCTGGGGCTGATCAACGCCGCCCTGGGGCTGCTGCTGGTCGTGCTGGGGCTGTTGACCGCGATCTTCGTGGTCTTCTCGAGGGAGCTGTCGACGCTGGTGGCCGGCGGCTACGCCGAAGAGGCCGACAAGATCGTGCTCACCGGGCAGCTCACTGCCTTGCTGGCGCCGGTGCTGGCTGGGGCCAGCCTGACGGCGCTGCTGGGGGGCCTCAACCAACTCGAAGGGCGCTTCACCCTGCCGGCCCTGGCCCCGGCGCTGATCAACGTGGCGGCGCTGGCGGCGACCCTGGGGGGCCCGTGGATCGCGGCGCACACGGGGCTCCCGGCGATCCACCTGCTGGCAATCGCCACGTCGGTGGCGGGGCTGGGGACGGCGGCGGTGCAGTTCCCCGGGCTCTGGAAGCTCGGCTACCGGCTGTGGCCGCGCTTCGCCTGGACCGCCGAGCTGCGCGGCGCCCTGCCCTTCTTCGGCGCCGGCCTGGTGGGCGCGGTGATCGTGCAGTGGAACCTGCTCATTGAGAGTCAGATCGCCAGCGGCCTCGGCGAAGGGCCGCTCTCGCACCTGCTCTACGGCTTTCGCCTCGTGCAGCTCCCCCAGACGGTGGTGGCCGGCAGCGTGGCGACGGCGACCCTGGCGGCCCTCTCGCTGCACAAGGCCCGCGGCGAGGCCGAGGCGGCGCGGGCGGCGGTGACCCGCGGGCTGGAGCTGAACAGCCTGCTGGTGGTGCCAGCGGCGGTTGGGATGGCCCTGCTGGCCGAGCCGCTGATCGCCCTCATCTACGAGCGGGGGGCCTTTGGCGCCGCCGACACCGCGGCCACCGCCACCGTGGTGCAGGGCTACGCCGTCGCCACCATCGGCATCTGCGCCTATCGCGTGCTGCTGCCGATCTTCTTCGCGCTGGGCGACCCCTACCTGCCCATGAAGTTGGGGCTCGGGGTGGCCCTGGTCAAGTGGCCCCTCGCCACGGCCCTCACCGGGGCCTGGGGGCTGATCGGCCTCCCCCTCTCCCACGCGATCACCGTCAGCCTCGAGGTGCTCGTGCTGCTGGGCCTCCTCGGCCGGCGTTTGGGTGGGCTCGATCCGGGCTGGCTCGGCCAGCAGGCGCGTATCGTCGTTGCGGCGGCGGCGATGGGCCTCGCCTTGCTGGCGCTCCGCGAGCGGGTCGGCGTGCTGGTCGCCTGTGGGCTGGGGGCCTTGATCTACGGCCTCGCCGCCGGCCTGCTGGGGGTGCGGGAGTTGGGCCCGCTGCTGCGCCGCTTCCGCCCGCCGCCGCCGCCCCCGCGGCCTTAGCCGCCGACGGTGGTGGGCCCCGAGGCATTGTCGGTCTCGTCGGACTCGCCGATGTCGTCGCGGGCGTCGACCAGGGCCCAGATCGAGCAGCTCCCGCAGGGGCTGGCGGTGACCACCACGGTCTGCACCTCGCCGGCGGCGAGGCCGGAGACGCCGGTGCTGGCGGTGGCCACCTCGCCGGCCAGCGGCTCATCGGCCTGATCGAGGTAGAGCCCGACTTGAAAGGCGCCGGCGTCGCCCCCGCCGTTGTTCTCCACCAGGACCTCGCAGACGAGTTGCCCGCTGTCGGTGGAGCAGCCGAGGCCGGTCACGAGGAGGTTGGCGCCGCCGCCGGTGTCGCCGCTCTTGTCCATACAGGCGGGCAGGAGGGTGACCAGAAGCAAGGCAGGCGTGAGGCGAAACATCTGAGACTCCATTCGGCGACAACAGGGCCGCTGCCGGCCTAACCAGCCCTCTGGGGCGACGGCGGCCCGTGGAGAGGGTTAGCGGGCCGGCATGGCCAAAGACCCCTACCAGCGCGCCCTGCGCCTCGAAGACTGCCTCGTGTGCGGCGCCTGCTGCTGCAACACCGCGGAGAACGAGGCCGAGGGCTACACCTTCTACGTCTCGATCGACAACCCCAAGAGCCGCCTGCTCAACAAGCCCGACCTGCGCAAGCGCTACGTCGTCGAGGACGAAGACGGCGTGCCGCACCTGCGCCTCGATCCAACCGGTCGCTGCACTGCGTTGACCGGCAAGGTCGGCAGCGCCGTGCGGTGCCTCGTCTACGCCGACCGGCCAGGCGGCTGCCATCGGGTCGACCCCGGCTCCAAGGAGTGCGAGCGGGCCCGGGCCGAGAAGGGCGTGACGGCGCGCACCTTTCCATGAGCGGCCTGCAGCGCGGCGCCGAGGAGATCCTCTCCTTCGTCGTGGCCGGCTTCTCCGAGCTGCGCCGCGAAGATCTCGACATCCTCTCGCTCGAAGCCGAGAGCCTCGTCTACCGCCTTGTGCCCGGGCCGAGCCACCTGCGGCCGGGCGGCACCCTCTCGGGGCCCACCCTGGTCACGGTGGCCGACCTCGGGCTCTACCTGCTGCTGCTCGCGCGTGGCGCGCCCCCGGGCTGCGTGACCTCCACGCTGACGGCGCACTTCTTGCGTCGGCCGGCCCCCTGCGCGGTGATCGCGCGGGTGCGCCTCCTCAAGCAGAGCCGGCGCACCGCGGTGGGAGAGGTCAGCCTCTACAGCGAAGGCGACGAGGCGGGCGGCCCCATCGCCCACGTCTCGCTGGCCTACGCGATCCCCGCGCAGGCTTAGCCCGCAGCCATCACGGCCTTGACGGCCTCGTAGTCGTTCTCGCCGAGCGCACCCATGCGCGAGCAGCGCACGTTGCCTTGGGGGTTTACGAAGAGGTGCACCGGCAGCACCGGCGACGGATCGAGGCCCAGGCTCTGCCCCCAGGCCGGCAGCGCCCTGGGATCGGTCATGTGCAGGCTCATCGGCCAGTCGGCGTGCTTGACCTTGAAGCCGGCCAGGGCGTTCTTGTCTTCGTCGGCGCTGAGCAGGCGCAGATCGACCTTCACGCCTTCGGCGTTGAGCTTGGTGACCCACTTCTGAATCATCGGCATCTCGGCGATGCAGGGGCCGCACCAGGTGGCCCACACATTCACCCAGGTCCAGCCGCCGGCGCTGGCCGGCGCGGGCTCATCGGTGACCGGCAGGGCGAAGGGCGGGCTGCTGGTGCGGCCCGTCTCGCAGAAGGACTCCACGTTGACGGCTGGCTTCGCCGGATCGGCGGCCACCGCGTCAACGCGCGAGCGAGCCGGGGCGGCCTTCTGGGGCTCGCCGCTGCAGGCGAAGAGGGCGAGGAGGGCGATCACAGGCGACAGTCGATCCATGCGACAAAGGCGCTCCGGTTGAGGTCTTCAGGCTCGCAGGCGGCCGCTTCGCCGCTGCGCTGCCACTGGCAGAAGTCCTGGCCCAACTGGGCGTACTCTTCGCCCAGCCAGAGCAGGCCGACCTGCTTTTCGAGGTCAGGGTCCTGGAAGGTGGTCTTCAGGTGGTCGAGCACGGCGCCGCCGCGCTTCTCGGAGAGGTCGCGGTTGTAGGCCGCCGAGCCCTCGGGGCTGGAGCGCGACACCACGAAGAAGTAGCTGGCGCCGCGCCGATCGGCGAAGATCTTGTCGACCATCGCCAGATCGGCGGCGTCGAGCTCCGACGACTCCTTGTCGAACTGGATGATGCCCGCCCGCTGCGAGAGCGGCATGAAGAGGGCGTTGAAGTCATCCCCGTTCATGGTGGCGACGCTCTTGGCCTCGACCGGCTGGCAGCCGCGGCCGCCGGAGCCGCCGTCGGTGGACAGACCGCAGGAGGTGAGCACCCGGCGGAGAATCTTCTTGAGGTCGGCCGTGCAGTAGCCCTCGTCGGTCGAGGCGGCGACGGCGACCTTGGGCGCCGTGCTGGGGGCGGCCTCGCTCTCGACGAGGCGGGCGCCCGCGGCGTTCACCCACACGCTGATCAGCACGGAGGGGACGAAGAGGGTGGTGGCGGCGAGCCCCAGATGGATGGCCTGGCTCATGGAGCCTCCTTCTTGCCCGAGAGCATCCGCGACAGCGCGAAGTCGAGGCCGAGATCGGTGTCCTCGTCGCACATGCGCTGGTTCTCCACGTAGAACTGCGGGGTGAGCACGGGCAGGTTGTTGTCGACCGCCCAGCGCAGAGAGCGGTTGAGCTTGTTCTGGATGACCTTGGAGCCGATGCAGCTCGCGAGGTCGGGGAAGGCGCCCTTGAGCAGCTCAGCGGCGCCGGTGGGGCTCGACTTGGCGGCGGCGCGCACCTCTTCTTGGTGCTCAAAGCCCCACTCGATCACGGCCTTGCCGTTGCCCTTCTCGGCGGCGCAGAGGATGGCCTCGCTGACGGCGCAGGCGCCAGGGTGGAGCTGGCCCTTGACCATCCAGTTGCAGGTGTCGTCGAGCGGAAAGAGGACCGCCTTGCGGTTGACCTGATCGGCGAGCCCCGAGGCGAAGAGCCGGTTCTCAAAGCCCTTGCAGGCCGGACAGAGCGGGTCGAAGACCTCGATCGCCGCCTTGCCACCCGGATTGTTGTCGAGGGGCACCATGATGCCGTACTTGTCATCGGGCTTTTCGAGCACGCCGCAGGTGCCCACGTACTTGTCATAGGACGGCATCAGCGCGAGGTAGAGCGCCACCGGCACCGCGACAAAGCCCACACCCTGGGCGAAGGCCATGCCGTGGTGGGCGATCGGCTCCACGGTCTCTTCGGCCGGGTTCTCACCGTCGTCGAGGGGGCCCATCGACTGGCGCCACATGCCGATGGCGCCGACCATGGCCAGGGCGCTCGACGCGTAGATGCCGATGCAGAGCTTGCAGGCGGCGTCGAGCTCGACCAGGGAGAGGTAGCCCATGCCGAGCGAGGTCAGCACCGGCAGCCCGGTGGCGGCCACGAGGTAGACCGTGGCGGTCTGGCTGCGCAGGCGCTGGTTTACGACGAGGTCGAGCCCGCGGAAGAGCAGGTAGGCGAAGACCGACATCGCCGCCAGCGAGACCGGGATGCCGCCCCAGACCGCCTTGCGCATCACCGAAGAGTACGGGCTCATCAGCGTCAGCGCGCAGCCCGACTCCGGATCGGCCTGTGCATCGGTGATGCCGGGCACAAAGGAGCAGTGGATGTCGTGGACCTGTCGGTCCAGGTGCTGCACGAAGTCGTGCGTCGAGAAGCCCGCAAAAAACAGGCCCGCCGCCGCCGCGACCAGGAAGAGGATGGAGAAGGGGCTCAGCCGCATTCGTGCTACCGCCGGAGTCAAAGGTGCGCAGGGGGCCGCCCTGCCAAGCGCGCCGCGCCTATCGCGCTTGGGCGAGGATCGCCGCAAGAGCCGTGAAATGCGTGCCGCCCGCGCCGTCCCCAAACGCAACAAAGGGGCTGAACGACGTCAGCCCCTCTGAAGGGAGCCCCTCGAAGGAGGCGAGAAATGGTGGCGGGGGGCGGACTTGAACCGCCGACACTTCGGGTATGAACCGAATGCTCTGACCAACTGAGCTACCCAGCCGAGGCGCCCCACAGGTACCTCAGCCCCCCCGGGTCGTCAAGCGCCGAGCGCGCTGATTGTCGCCCCGCAGAGCAGGCTCCAGGCGAAGAGCGCGATCAGCAGCAGGCCCTGAACCCAACGCAGCCCGCGCGCGCCCAACTGGAGGCGATCCGCCAGCGCTTCCGGCCGCGCCAGCCCGACAAAGACGCCTGTGGCCCCCAGGACCGCGCCCAGGCAGGCGAGGAGCAGGCCCAGCCGCACTCAGGGCGCCGGCGTCAAGGCGAGCCGCTCGGCGCGCACGGCGTCGCGCTCGGCGAGGATCGCCGGGGCCTCCTCGGCCTTGGGAAAGCGCGCCAGCAGGGACTCCAGGTCGGCCTCGGCGGTGGCCAGCATGTCGAGGCGCACGACCTCATCGGGCTCGTCTGCCGCCTCCTTGCGCAGGCGGGCCACCGCCGAGCGTGTGCTGGCGATCGTGCGTTGCTGGGCCCAGGCGTAGAGCCGCATCAGATCGGCATCACAGGCACCCTCCGCGCAGGCGGCCAGGGCAGCCAGGGCGCGGGCCGGGTCCTGGGCCGCCATCGCAGCGGTGGCCTCCTCGCGCGGGTCGCGCACCGGCGCGGGCGCGGCGGGCTTCGGCGCGACCGCCAGCACCACACCCTCGGTGATCAGCCCAGGCTCTACAAAGACGGCGCCCTCCGCCCCGAGCGGCACCGTCGGGGCCTCCTGGGGCACGGCCCGTGACTCCACCCCAAGCAGCGCGTCTGCGTAGCGGGCAAGCAGGGCCTGGGCCTCTGGGCCGCTGCGCTGGCCGTCGACCAGGAGGTCTCGCAGGAGGGCGAGGCGGTCTCGGGCATCGACGCCGTCGACCTTCTCGGCGAGAGCCTCGGCGGCGAGGCGCTGGGCGTCCAAGGCCGGCGAGGGGGCCGCCAACGCGCCCTCCGGCGGGGGCACCGCGCCGGGTGACTTCACCACGCAGGCGTTGAGGGAGAGGGTGATTCCAAGCAGGATCGCGCGCATGCAGGACCCCTAGCGCGGCGCGATCCGCGGATCGAGGACGCCGGTGTCGGTGACCGGCGCCGCCTCGTCGGGTGGGGTGGCGGGGGGCGCGTTGGGGGTGGACCCCTCGGGCAGTTCCACCGGCGCAGGCGCCGCCTCCTCGGGCAGCGGAGCCTCCACCGGCGCCGCGGGCGGGCTGCCGGGGGGTGCGATCGGCACGGCGGGAGCGGGGTTTCGGAGGAGCACGATGCGACGCTGCGGATCGTTCGCCTCACCCAGCAGCCGCTCCTCGACCTTGATCAGGATCGTGGCCGAGCCGCCTTCTGCGACCGGCAGTCCACCGGCTTCGGGGTCCACGGGCAGCAGGCGGAAGCCTTCTTCCACCGCCCACTCGGGGTCAGCGGGGGCGGCGGCGCCGAGCAGGCCGCGATCGGCGAGGCCCTGAGCCAGGGCCACCCAGGCCGGCAAGGCCCCCGCCGCGCCGGCCACCCGCACGCTGCCGCGGGTCATCGGCCGGTTGTCGTCGAAGCCCACATAGGCGGCCAGGGTGAAGCCCTCCCCCCACGACCAGCCCTCGGCGCGGGCCCGCGGGATGAAGCCGCAGAAGGCCGCGTTCTTGAAGCCATTGGTGGTGCCGGTCTTGCCGGCCACCGGCACCACCGCCGAGCCTAGCTTGACGCTGCGCGCCCGCTGGCCGGTGCCGTAGAGCACGACGTTGCGCATCGCGTCGCCGAGCAGGCGGCCCGCGACCGGGTCCATCACCACCTCCGGCGCGGGCGTGGCCTTGTAGATCACCTGCCCATCGCGATCGCGGATCTCGGCGATGAGTTGGGTGAGGCTGGCCGGCGCCGACACATCGACGCTCGACCGCAGGCCGGGGACCGCGCTGGGGCCAAGCTGCTCGCCGGGCGCCGACCAGCGCTGCCCGCCCAGGAAGCCCTGGTAGATCGAGGCGGCCTCCTCCAGCGAGATGTCGACCGCGCCGAGCGGCATCGAGAGGACCGTGGGGATCTCCTCCTGCACGCCGAGCTTGTGGGCCATCGCCGCGAGGTAGCGGATCGACAGCAGCGCGCGGTAATCGGGGTGGTGTTGCAGCACCTCGAAGCTGTAGGGGTCGGAGCTGGCCAGCACCAGCGCGAGGCGATCGGCGTTGCGCTGCACCTCGTCGAGCAGGCTCAGGCGCAGGCCCTCCACCCGCAGCTCACTGGGCTCGGCCACGGCGAGGGAGCCAGTGGCGATCTCGGTGATCATCGCGTCGTCGACGGGCCCGTAGCCGCTGGGTCCGCCGCCGCAGGCCACCTCCAGGCGGGCCCCCTCGCGGCGCACCGAGAGCGCCGAAAACGCGCTGGCGTCGACCCGATCGGCGTCTCCGCCGAGGCCCAGGCGGCTCAGCACCCCACCCGCCCGCGCGCCCACCTTGGAGAGTCGCTCGGCCTCGGCGAGGCAGCCCTCCGCCCCGGCGCGGAGGGCGAGGTGGTTGCGGCGCACGGCCCGCAGCCGCTTTTCGAGCTCGGCCCCGCTGGAGCGCTTGCGCAGGCGGGCCTCTTCGGCCTCAGCGCCGCGGCCGTAGTGCAGGCTGCGCAGCGAGAGCGCCTCTTCGGCCTTGCCGTCGACCTCCAGGATCGTGGCCAGCTCGTTGCGGGCGGCCACCCAGGCGATCTCGGGGATGCGCTCGGCGGTGCTGATCACGCCCGACTCATCGCGGATCCGCTCGGCGTAGGCCCGCTTCTCCTCGCCGTGGCGCGGCAGCAGGTCGAGCAGCGCGGCGATCTCCTGGAGCTTGCTGGTGTCGAGGCGATCGATCAGGTGGGCGAGGAGCCAGACGCTGGCGAGGTTCTCGCTGCGCACGCCGGCCCAGCCGAGCGAGACGGTGGGATCAGGGGTGTGATCGGCGCGGGGGTAGTACCAGCTCCCCTCGAAGGGAAAGGTGTTCTCGCGGTTGTCGAGGAGATCGGCCGGCGTCCAGCCAAGCTGCAAGGCCGTGGCGTAGACCAGGGGCTTCCAGGTGCTGCCGAGCTGGCGCCGGGCGGTGATCGCCCGGTTGAAGTTGCGGTTGTCGTTGCCCCCCACCATCGCCACGATCTGCCCCCGATCGAGGAGGATGAGGGCCCCCTGCAAGGTGGCGCGCAGCTCCAGATCGCAGCGGCTCGCGTCCTTCTGAAAGCTGGCCAGCACCTTGTCGCCCACGCTCAGGCTGGCGACGACCCGCGCCCGATCGATCGGCTTCACCCCGCTGCGCCGCAGGATGTCGACCATCCGATCGAGGGCGCCCTTGTCGACCGTGCAGGCGACGCCGCCCATATCGAGGCTGAGCTGCTCGCCCGCCGCGGCGCTCACGCGGCCGACGCCGATGGCGTGCACCTCGGCGACGCGACGGTCATCGATCGGGGCGTCGGCCGGCAGGCGCAGGGCCGCGAGGCCGACCCCATCGAGCACCGCGCCGATGTCGGAGAGGTGGTGCCACAGGGCGTAGGTGGCCTCCAGTTGGGCCTCGCGGTTCAAGGTGGTCACCACCGAGATGCCCGCGGTGGAGGGGTTGTCGATGCCCAGATCGGCGAAGAGCGCCGGGAAGGGCGCCTGCTCCAACCGCGCCGCGACCTCATCGACGAGGATGTTGGAGTCGTAGCGAAAGCTGCCGCGCTTGAAATTCAGCTCCTGGGCCACCAGTTGGGCGTGCTCGGCCTCGGAGAGCGTGCCCATCACCCGCATCCGGTCGAGCACATAGCGGACCCGCGCCTGGCCCCGTCGGCGCGCTTCGGCCCGTCGCTCTTCGGTGGCGCCCACGAAGGGGTTGTAGAGCGCGGGGCCCTTGACCATCCCGGCGATGAAGGCGCACTCCAGCGTGCTCAGCTCGCCCACCTCCTTGTCAAAGAAGTAGCGGGCGGCGATGCCGAGGCCCCGGCCGTTGGCGCTCACGTGGAACTGGTTGGCGTAGAACTCGAGGATCTCCTCCTTCGAGTAGTGGGCCTCGAGGCGCAGGGCGTTGACCAGCTCGGTGAGCTTGCTGCTGAGCGAGCGATCGGGCCGGTAATAGAGGTTCTTCGCGGTCTGCTGGGTGAGCGTGCTGCCGCCGGCCACCATCCGGCCGGCCTTGACGTTCTGCACCATCGCGCGGGCGATGCCGGTGGGGTCGACGCCCGGGTGATCGTAGAAGTGCTGATCCTCAGACGCGACGATGGCGTGCACCCAGGCCTCGGGGATCTGCCCGTAGGCGACGTACTCGCGGTGCTCCTTGTCGAAGAAGGTGCCGATCCGCGTCTGGCCGTCGCTGTAGAGCACCGGGCTCTCCTGGGCGATGATCGCCAGGATGGCCTCGCGCTGCAGGTGCTCCCCCGGCTCATCCACCACGTGTCGCTTGTAGTACCAGCCGCCCACGATGAGGCCGACGACGCCGCCCACCAGGCCGAGCAGGGCCATCCCCTTGACCAGCCGCCAGACGATCGAGGCGAAGCGCCGCAGGCCGCCGCCCTGACGCTGGGCGGCCTTGTTTTTGTTGAACATCTCCAAGCGGCTCATCGGGAAAGCTCCATCAGGGCATCAAGAGTGCCCGCGAGGGCTCGTTGTGGCGTCCAGGGCTCGGCCAACGACCGCGCCTGCTCCCGCCAGACCGGCTCCGAGAGGAGGCGATCGAGGGCGTCTCGGTAGGACGCAGCGTGATCGACCTCGCGGACGACCATCCAGGGCTCGGGGAGGAGCTCCGCCGCGCCGTTGGCCGCCGAGGTGACCACCGGGACGCCGCAGGCCAGAGCCTCCAAGACGACGTTCGCCGCCGGATCATAGCGGGTTGGCAGCACCAGGGCCCCTGCTTGGGGCAGCAGGGTCTCTGGCGAGGCCACCGCCCCCAGAAAGCGCACCCGCCCGCCAAGACCGAGGGCGTCGGCGAGGCGCACGAAGCGCCCGGCCTTGCGATCGGCGCCGATCACCCACAGCTCCCGACCGGGCAGGCCCACCAGGGCGCGCAGTGCGGTGTCCAGCCCCTTTCGGGCGAAGCCGGAGCCGAAGAAGAGGATCGGCTTGGGGCCCGCGTTGACAGTGGGGCGAAAGCGATCGAGGTCGACGCCATTGCGCACGAGCCGCAGGCGCTCGGCGGGAGTGCCGTAGAGCGCGCGCAGATCGGCGCCGGCCATCTCGCTGTTGACGATCACCCGCCGCGCCGAGCCGACCGCCCGGTGATCCAGCGCCTCCTCCGCCCAGTCCGCCGCCGAGGGGCCGCGCAGGGCCCGCCAGCGGGCGTGGCAGCCGCCTCCCGCCCGAAAGAGATCGAGCCCGCCGACCCGCACGAAGCCAAGGCGCAGGCCGCGGGCCTCCTGCACGAAGCGCCGACCGGCCCACCACAGGCCCCCCAAGCGCAGCAGCCGACCGCGCCCGCGAAAGGGCAGGTGCCGGATCATCGCGCCCGGCACGGGATCATCGACGGAGTCGCACCAGATCTCCACCTGGTGGCCCGCAGCGACCAACCCAAGGGCGAGCCCATGCACGAAGCGCTCCGTGCCGCCCATCCGGCCGAGCCGCCGCACCAGCAGGGAGAGGATCACCGGGGCGCCCGCAGGGCGATCAGCGCCCACTTGAGCGCGACGCTGGCCGCGCCCAAAAAGGCGATCGCCACGCCACGAGGCCCATCCCGCCAGCCCGATCGCAGGAGAAGCGCCTTGGCGAGGTGGGCGAAGGGCCGCACCAGCAGGTCGAGGCGGCGGGCCCGCCGCCCCCGGGCCAGGGCCTCGCCGGCCGACAGCTCGGCGTAGCGGGCGATGGTGACGAGGTGTTCGGTGAGGTCGCGGTAGGGGTCGTGGAGGATCGGCGCCGTCAGCTCTTCGATCGGCCCGTCGATCACCACGCGATCGTGCGGATCCTCGCCGCTCCATCGCCCAAAACGCCGGTCGAAGAGCCGCACCCGGGCGTCGGGCCACCAGCAGCCATGCCGGATCGGCGCCCCCTGCCAGGTGGTCAGCCGGGGCACCCGAAAACCCCGGGCCTCGGGGGCCGGACCCCGGCGAAATTCCGCGATCTCCGCCGCCAGCTCAGCGCTGATCTGCTCATCGGCGTCGATGCAGAGGACCCAGTCGGTGCCAGCGGCGTCGATCGCCCGGTTCTTCTGGGCGACGTAGCCGGGCCAGTCGGTCTCGAGCACCTGGGCGCCCAGGGCGAGGCAGCGCTCCACGGTGTCGTCCTCGGAGCCGCTGTCCAACACCACCACGGCGTCGGCGAAGGACACCGAGCGCAGGGCCGCCTCGACCCGGTCGGCCTCGTCGCGGACGATCAAAACAGCGGTGAGCGGCAGCATCGGCGGCGCCTAACCTTCGGGCGCCGACCGCCGCCGCCTGCGCTCAAACGCGGTCGGCCCTTGACGCAGGCGAAGCGCGCCGATAACCGTCGGGCGTCCTGGCGACGTATCCAAGTGGCCAAGGAGCGGGTTTGCAAAACCTGTATGCACCGGTTCAAATCCGGTCGTCGCCTCCACTTCTTTGAGCCCGCACCTCGGTGCGGGCTCATTGCGTTTGAGCCGCCCCCCCCCCGTCCTTTGGGACTTTTGACGCGCCGGGGACCGCTCCACGCTGCAGCGGTGTTGCACAGCCCCTCTGAGCCGCAATCGCGCTGCGTAGAAAACCCGACAGCGGGCGCCCCTCCCCTGGGCTGGTTAGCCTGCGACGCGATGAATCGGGGGTTGAACACCTTTTGCACGCAGCTTGCGTGCGGCCCCGGCTCATGAGGATACCCGGGAGGCCCGACGCCATCCCAGGAGGTCTCGGTGCTCGAAGAACAGCTTTTGAATCTCAGCCTCAGCGGCGCGGCCTGGGTGCTCTGGCTGCTGGTGGGCCTGTCCGTCCTCTGCTTCACCGTGGCCATCGAGCGCTTCGTCTACGCCGCGCTCAACAGCACGCCCGCCGGTGAGTTGGGCGCCCCGGTGAAGCGCTTCCTCGACGGGGGCGCCCCCGAAGAGCTGCTCACCGCCCTCAACGGAATGAAAGGGCTCGACGCCCGCGTGCTGGCCGCTGGGGTCTCCGCGGGCATCCGCAATGGGGCCGAGGCCGCCACCGATGCCATCCACGGCAGCATGACGCTCGAGAAGCTCAAGCTCGAACGCGGGCTCATCGTGATCGGCACCGTCGGCAGCAACGCGCCCTTCATCGGCCTCTTCGGCACGGTGCTCGGCATCATCAAGGCCTTCGCCGACCTCGCCAACAAGAGCGACGAAGCGATGGGCAACGTCATGGCCGGCATCTCCGAGGCCCTGGTGGCCACCGCGGTCGGCCTGATGGTCGCCATTCCGGCGGTGGTGCTCTTCAACTGGCTGTCGCGGCGCAACAAAGACCAGCTCGGCCGCGTCGAGAGCGTCGGCCACCACGTCATCTCCCGCTTCCGGGTCGCCCACACCGCCGGGAAGGCCTGAGCCATGGCAGGCAAGCTCGGCGGCGACAGCGACGACGCCATCGTCGACATCAACATCACCCCCTTTGTCGACATCGTGCTGGTCGTGCTCATCATCTTCATGGTGACGGCGACCTACATCGTGAAGCAGTCGATCAAGGTGGAGCTGCCCAAGGCCGCCACCGGCGAGGCGGCCGAAGACACCAGCCTCGCGCTGATGATCGACGCCGAGCGAAACCTCTACCTGGATGGCGAGCCCACCACGAAGGACGCCCTGCGGGCCCGCCTGCGCAGCGAGCTCACGGCCGCACAAGCTGAGAAGAAGGACGTCATCTGCCTGATCGGCGCGGACACCACCGTGCCCCACGGCGAGGTGGTGGGGCTGCTCGACCTGATCCGCCAGGAGGGCGTCACCAAGTTTGCGATCAACATCGAGCCGGTGGGCCTGCCCCCTGAGGCCGCCGGCGCGGTGGCGCCGGTGACGCCATGAGCGTCGAGCTCCCCTACGAGGAGGGCGCGGGCTGGTCCCGTTGGGGCCGCCTGATCGCCCTGGGGCTCGCCCTGGTGGCCCATGCTGGCCTCGCCTTCGCCGCCTGGATGTCGCCGCCCCGGCCCGAAAAGAAGGAGACCTGGGTGGAAATGGCGGTGGTCGACACCCCCAAGCCCCCTCCCCCACCGCCGCCGCCGCCGCCGCCCCCCGAGCCCGAGCAGCCCAAGCCCAAGCCCAAGGTGGAGAAGGTCGCCTTCAAGGAGACCGTCGCCAAGCCGCCGGTCGAGCCGCCGCCCCAGGCCGCGCCGCCGCCCCGCCGCGTGGTGCAGGGCCTCTCGGGCAACAGCTTTGCGCCTGGCACTGGCCCCGGCGTAGCGGTGCGCGCCGGAAACACCCTGGGCACCAAGGCCGAGGGCGCCGGCCTCAAGCCCGAGGAGGCCACCCAGACCACCTTCCGCTTCGCCGCCGTCACCACGCAGCCCAAGTGTGAGGTGCCCCGCCCCGAGGTGCCCCCCGAGGTCATCGAGCAGGAGCCCACCGGCAAGGCCAAGATCCTCTTTGACGTCAGCGAATCCGGTGCGGTCACCAACGTGCGCATCGTCGAGCGGCTGATCCCTGCCGCAGACGAGGCCTGCCTCGCCGCCGTCCGCAAGGCGCGCTGCAAGCCTGGAAAGCAAGACGACCAGGCCGTGGTCGTCACCGATTACCCCTGGTTCTGCTCGTTCCGCGCCCTCAACTGAGCCCCCTCGTCGCCGAAGACATCGACGCGGGCGCCAGAACGGGCCAAGCTGCTGCCCGCACCGCACACGGATCAGCCGATGTCCTTGCTCCTCGCCCTGGCCTTGCTCCTCCGCCCCGCCTTCGCCCAGGCGGCCCCGACGGCGCCCCCCGCCGAAGAGCCGCCGCCGCTGACGGTGATGCCCGAGCTGGTCGCCTTTGTGCAGGCTCCCTACCCGCCTGAGGCCCTCGCCCAGGGCCTGCAGGGCGGCGTGCTCCTCGAGCTGTCGATCGACGCGGCTGGCGCCGTCAACGGAGTGACGGTGCTGCGCGGCCTCGGTCTCGGCCTCGACGAAGCCGCCGTCGCCGCCGCCCAGCAGTTCCGCTTCAAGCCCGCCGAGGACGCCACCGGGCCGGTGCCGGTGATCATCGAGTTCGAGTACGGCTTTGTCCTCGACGCCGCCGCCACCCCCGAGGCCCTGCCCCAGCCCGAGGCCGCTCCGGCCGTTGAGGCGCCGATCAACCTCGACGGGCAGCTCATCGAGATGGGCACGAAGGCCCCCGTCGCCAACGCCAACCTCGTGGTGGTGATCGCCGGCCAGACCTGCGACACCAGCACCGACGCCGAGGGCCGGTGGTCTTGCCGCGGCCTGCCAGTGGGCAAGGGCACCCTGCGCGCCGCCCTCCCCGGCTACCAGAACGCCGACCAGGAGGTCGAGGTAGTGGCCGGCCAGCTCACCACCCAGCGGGTCTGGATCCGCAACCTCTCCTACCGCGACAACGAGACCGTCGGCCTCTACCGCAAGCCCGGCGCCGACGTCACCCGCCGCACCCTCACGGTGGAGGAGGTCCGGCGCGTGCCCGGCACCTTCGGCGATCCGATTCGGGTGATTCAGAACCTCCCCGGCGCAGCCCGCGCGCCCTTCGGCACCGGCCTGCTGGTCATCCGCGGCGCCAACCCCGAAGACAGCGGCGTCTACATCGACGGCATCCGCATCCCGCTCATCTACCACCTGGGCGGCTACTCCTCGGTGGTCAACGCCGATCTCGTCGAGGCCGTCGACTACCTGCCCGGCGGCTACGGCGTGGAGTACGGCCGCAGCATGGGTGGCGTGGTCGATGTGCGCACGAAAGAGACCTTCCCCGAGAAGACCCGCGTGGTGATGAACGCCGATGTGCTCGATGCCGGCGCCCTGATCGAGGGTCGGATGGGCGAAGAGAACCAGCTTGGCTACGCCGCCGCCGCCCGCCGCTCCTACATCGACGTCTTCATCCCCTACCTCGTGCCCGACGCCGGCTTCGTGATCAAGCCGCGCTGGTACGACTACCAGCTCAAGGTGGTGCGCCTGCGCGACGGCGGCGACAAGCTGGCCGCCAGCATCTTCGGCTTTCAAGACAAGCTCGTCGCCAGCACCCCCGCCGGCTTTGCCCAGGGCACCGACGCCGACACCCAGGGCGATCTGGGCAGCACCTACACCACCCACCGCGCCTACGTGCGATGGGAGCACGCGATCAACAAAGACCTCACCTTCCGCACCATCCCCTCCTTTGGCTACGACGGCGCCGCCTTCAAGGTGGGCGATAGCTTCGACATCGCGCAGGGGCAGTGGATCGTCGAAGGGCGGGCCGAATTCGAGTGGCGCCCCAATGAGGCTCTCACGCTCACGCCTGGCCTCGATCTAATCGGCGGCTTCTGGGACTTCGAGACCACCCTGGCCTTCGATCCCGGCACCCTCGGCGAGTACGATCCCCTCGCCGAGCGTGAACCCTGGACCGCCGCCGCCACCGGCCAGGGCTGGGGCCCCGACCTCTACCTCGACGCCCAGATCCGGCCCTTCAAGGATCGCGATCGCCTCCTGCTCGTGCCCGGGGTGCGCCTTAACTATGTCCGCATCACCGACTCCTCCCGCGAGGAGCCCGTGCTGATCAACCTCGGCTTCGATCCCCGACTCCAGGCCCGCGTCAAGGTCACCGACACCAGCACGATCAAGGGCGGCGTGGGCCTCTACCACCAGCCGCCCCAGCCCTTTGAGGCCTGGCGGCCCGAGGGCACCGTCGAGTTGGAGATGGAGACCGCCCTGGCCACCGAGATCGGCTGGGAGCAGCTCCTCGGCGATGCGATCAGCGCCGACGGCTCGCTCTTCTACAAGAAGCTCGACGAGCTGATCGTAGAGAACCCCACCTTCACGTCGATGGCCGACCCCTTCTTCCTCAACGCTGGCGTCGGCCGCATCTACGGCGCCGAGTTGATCGTCCGGCACGCCCCTGTGCATCGCTTCTTCGGGTGGGTCAGCTACACCCTGTCCCGATCGGAGCGCAACGATGGCCCCGACAGCGAGGGCGAAGAGACCGAGTGGTACCCCTTCGACTTCGACCAGACGCACATCTTCGTCGGGGTCGCCGGCTACAAGCTGCCCTTCGAGATCGAGGTCTCGGCCAAGACCCAGTACGTCACCGGCAACCCCTACACACCCTACGCCGGGGGCGTCTACGACATCGATCAGGACTTCTACTTCGGGTACGCCGACGGCGAACGCAACTCCGCCCGCCTGCCCTCCTTCGTCGCCGTCGACCTGCGCATCGACAAGCTGTTCACCTTCAAGGCCTGGCAGCTTGAGACCTACATCGACTTCCTCAACGCGATCCGCGGCGAGAACCCCGAGTTCACCCTCAACAACTACGACTTCACCGAGTCTCGCTACATCCGCGGCCTGCCCTTCATCCCCTCGCCCGGCTTTCAGGCCGAGTTTTACTTTTAGGGCGCGTCATCCCGCCGCGGCCGCACGTTGACCGTCGCGCTCGGCCAGGCCGTGATCTTCTTGCAATCGGCCAGCACAAAGGCCTGCCCCTCGCGGCACTCCAGGCCGGCGACGACCACGGCCCGCACGACCATCTCTTCGGTGACCTCTCCCTCGAAGATGAAGGTCTGAGGCTCCTTGTCGAGGCGCTTGCCGTGATCGGTGGGCCCACAGGGCGGCGAAGGCAGCGGCGTAAAGCCCTTGGAGACCGGATCAAAGCGCTCCCAGACCAGGCCCCGGCAGTCCGGCATCGTCACCGCCGGGCCGGTCGTCGACACCTGGACGCGCGGCAATTCGCCCGGCACCACTGTCACCGACACGGCGTCGGCCGCCCAGGCCGGCGACACCGCGCTCATCCACAACATCGCCCCGATCAGCCCCACCGGGCCCCGCCAACCGCGCTCGCGCATCCGGTCCTCCATGCCGCCCGGAGTCTACCGCAGGCCGGTCGGGGAATGGCGCGGATCCTTTGGGAACCAACTTGTCGGGAAGTTGTCAGGACCTCAAAAGACCCCGAAAGAGATTCGGCTGCGTTATACTCCGCCGGCCCCGGAGCCCTGGCTGGCCTTGGCGGCGAGCGCACCGCTCAACCCTTTACCGCGACGATGGATTCGATGTACTCACGGTACCCCTGCCGCGTAGACTCCCTCCCTCGTCGCCGTGATGAGCGTTCTCGCCTGACCCAAACCCAGTCTGCGGATCGCCCTTCCCCCCGTGGGTCCGGCTGGCCCATCTGTCGGACTGGTGGAGAGATGTACATGCACGCTGCCCTCAAGCTGGTCGTCCCACTCCTGGCCCTGGTGGGCCTCCTGGTGGGTTCGCCAGACGCGACCGCTGGCACAAAGCCGGCCCGAACGGCCCTCGCCGAGCTGAATGAAGAGAGCAAAGGGCACGGCGCCATCTCCAACCGCTTCTTCGTCAAAGAAGACCGCTTCGAGATCGCGCCCGTCCTCGGCTACGTTCCAAACAACCCGATGGCCAAGCGCTATGTGGGCGGCATCCTCGGCGCCTACCACTTCAGCGAGAACTTCGCGGCCGAGGGCGCCCTGCTCTACGCGCCCGACCTTGGCAGCGCCGACCTCAAGGACCTCACCCACACCCTGGTGGGCATCGCCCACGAGGGCTCGGGCAAGGTGGCCTTCCAGCAGCCGGTCGACAAGATGATCCTCGGCGCCACCTTCGCGGCCCGCTGGGCCCCGGTCTACGGCAAGATCAACCTGATCGGCGAGCGGGTGCTCAACTTCGACTTCTACGGCACGGCCGGCCTCGGCCTGCTCACCATCAACAAGTACTACGCCAAGTACAACGAGTCGGTGGGGGTCCCCCCCACCGAACTGGTCGCCCTGGGGCCCAAGCCCAGGGTGCCGGTCAACCTCGGCGTGGGCTTCGACTTCTTCCTGTCCAGCTCGCTGGCGCTCAAGCTCGACGCGCGCAACTACCTCTACGTCGACAACAAGCCGCAGTACGACCCCAATGTGCCCGTCACCGAGTCACGGCTTTACAACAACTTCGTCGCGTCTGTGGGCATGAGCATCTTCTTCCCGAAGATGAAGCCCCGCGTGTACAACTTCTGATCCCGTCCATCGGTTGAGGACCTGCGGAATGCGCAAGATTTCTTTGCCAGGTGGAATCCTGGCCCTGTTCATGGTCGCGTCCCCTGCGCTCGCCGAAGACACGGTGATCGCGCCGTCGCTTGACGGTGTGGCCGAAGGCGAAGAGGAAGACAGCGAAGAAGACGAGGCCCTCAAGGCCATCCTCGGCGAAACCTCGGGCGATGACACCGTCCAGAGCGAGGTCGACGCGGTGAAGAGCGGCGAGACCGGCGACAACGTCGGCGCCCGAAAAGAAGAAGTGCTGCTGCTGGAAGAGGAGACCCGCAAGAAGCAGGTCATCAAGACCATCCAGCGCAAGACCTTCATGAAGATCCACCGCTTCGAGGCGAGCCCCCACGCCGCCTTCGTCGCCAACGACCCCTTCCTCAACCGCTACATCGTCGGCAGTGGGCTCGCCTACCACTTCACCGAGATCTTCGCGGTGGAAGGCAGCTTCGACTTCTCTCCCGACCTGGGCGAGAGCGACTGGAAGCCGCTCACCAAACAGCTGGTCGAAGAGAACAACGTCAGCCCGGACATCTCCAAGCTGAACTACTTCGCTTCGATTTCGATGCAGTACGCCCCGATCTACGGAAAGGTGGCGCTCGTCGGCAAGAACATCATCAACTTCGACATCTACGGCAACTTCGGGCTCGGCATGACCCGCACCGCCGACGACCTCGAAGCGCTGCAGGCCACCGGCGACGCCAAGGCCGAGTCCACCCAGTTCCAGTTCCAGCCCACCACGACCTTCGGGGGCGGCCTTCGTGTCAGCTTCACCGAAAACATCGCGGCCCGCATCGAAGGCAAGTCTCTGATCTACATCGAGACCGTCAACGCCACGACCCTGGAGATGAAGAACAACCTCATCCTCCAGGCGAGCGCGTCCTTCTTCTTCCCGAACATGAAGTCCTGACCGGCTGGGAACCCCATCCCTCCTCCGTTGTCATGAGGTTGCAAAGCCTCTGGCTCTCCGGGAGTTCGACGCAATGAAGCGAATCCAGACCCTCATCCCCGCCTCCCTCCTCTCGATCGTGAGCCTCGTCTCGGGCAACGCCTGGGCGCTGTCCTGCGACGAGATCATGAACATGGTGGAGGTGAACGTCCCCACCAACATCGTGGTCATGACGGTGAAGGACTCCGGTGAGCAGTTCACGGCCGAGGAGATCAAGTGTCTCCAGTCCAAGGGCGCCCCCGAAGCCGTGCTCAACCAGGCCAAGGCCATGTCGGCCGCCTCGGCGCCAACCGAGACCCGGGCGCCCAAGACCCCGGAGAAGGCCACCAAGTCCAACGCCCTGGACTCCGATGAGGACGTGATCGGCACCAAGTCCTCGAAGAAGAAGATCGAAGACCTGCCCGAGCAGGGCTCCGAAGAGGGCGAGGACCCCGACGCCATCAAGCAGGCGATCAAGCTCTTCCGGGCCAAGAAGCCGCTCACCGCCAGCGCCATGCTCTACGAGCTGCTCGACAAGCAGCAGTACCCCGAGCAAGAGACCAAGATCAACTACTACCTGGGTCGGTGTCTCGAAGACCTCGAGATGTTCCACACCGCTCAGTACCACTACCTGCAGGTCGTGAAGAAGGGCACCACCAATCCCTACTTCAACTACGCCCTGCCCAAGCTGGTGAAGATCGCCCGCTTTACCGGCGACGACACCGAGTTGCAGAAGATCGTCGCCAAGATTCCTCCCGAGTCTTTCCCCCGCGACGCCAAAAACCATCTGTACTACCTGCTCGGTGTTCGCGCCTACGAAGACAATGATCTCTCCGGCGCGCGCAAGCACTTCGGCTCGGTCTCTACCAAGTCGCCGCTCTACCTCAAGAGCGAGTACTTCCGCGGCGTCATCTACAACCAGCAGGGCAAGCTCAAGAGCGCCGTCCGCTCTTTCCGCGACGTCTACCGCGAAGAGGTCGAGCTCTACAACGACCCGCGCTACCTGCGCGAAGTTGAAGAGATCAAGGACATGGCGCTGATCAACGTGGCGCGCATCTACTACGGAATTGAGCGCTACGATGAGGCGTCGAAGTACTACGACCTCGTCTCCCGCGACAGCTCCTACTGGCCCGAGGCGATGTTCGAGAGCGCCTGGGCCAACTTCATGCAGAACAACCTGAACGACACGCTGGGCCAGCTGCTCACCGTGCGCAGCCCCTTCTTCCTCGAAGACGAGTGGCTGCCCGAAGCCAGCGTCCTGCGCTCGCTCACCTACTTCAACCTCTGCGAGTACAAGGTCGTTGAGAAGAGCCTGCTCGACTTTGAAGACCGCTACCGGCCGATGCACCGGGAGATGAAGGACTTCGTCAAGGCCTACTCCTCCGAAGAGACCCGCAAGATGGCCGACGAGGCCTGGGATCGCTACTTCGCCAAGGAAGGCAAGGTGGAGAGCGTGCTGCCCAAGGCCCTCTTCAACCGGGTGCTGCAGAACAACGATCTCGCCGGCATCGTGCGCCACCTCGATGTGATGTCCGAAGAAGAGGCACTGATCGACAAGCAGAACCCGAAGTGGCGCGATGACGTCGGCCCCTACCTGAAGAAGATCATCGAGGCCGATCGCCAGAAGTACAAGAAGCGGGCGGGGCTGCTCCTCATCAAGGAGATGGCGCGCCAGGCCAACACGCTGGACGACCTCCTCGGTCAGTCCGAGATCATCCGCTTCGAGGTCGTGGACGCCCAGCGCGTCGACTACCAGTACAAAGCACAGTCCGGCGGCATCAGCGAAGCCCTCAAGCAGGTCGACCTCGACTTCGCCACCGCCGCCACCTACATCTACTGGCCCTTCAACGGGGAATTCTGGTCGGATGAGCTCGGGTACTACCACTACACCGAGCGCAGCAGCTGCAAGTAGCCGCCGTCCCTCCTTCCCGCGCTTGAACCCGCACCCCTGAACAGTCCTCGTTCGGAGCCCAGATGCACCGCTCCTCTCTGTTTTCTCTCGTCACCCTGCTGGCGCTGCTTGGCGCAGCGCCTGTCGTCGGCGTCGGCGGCGAGGCCTGGGCCCAACAAGGCGGCAAGGCCGAGGCGCCCAAGAAGGACGAGCGCAAGGCCCTCAAGCTCAACGACATGGACCAGCAGACGCAGTCCGACGCCTACCGCAAGGCGGCGCGCGACAAGCGGCACGAGTCCATGAACTTCTTGAAGGACATCCTGGCCAACCGGGCGCCCCAGGGCACCCAGAAGGCTGAGATGATGCTGCGCCTCGCAGAGCTATACTCCGAAGAAGGCCGCGACATCAAGCTCGATGAGCTGTCGCGGTTCAACGCCGAGTACGACAAGTGCTTCGGCACCAAGGGCTGCTTGCCCGAGAAGATGGTGGCTGACCACACCGAGAGCCGGAAGTGGGCAGACCGCGCCATCAAGCTCTACCAGCAGATCCTGCAGAACTATCCGCAGTATCAGCGGGCCGATGAGGCAACCTTCTACCTCGCCAACGCCCTGTCCGACATCGGCGAGCGGGAGAAGGCGGTGGAGCAGTTCACCGGCCTCGTCAAGACCTACTCCGAGAGCGCCTACGTCCCCGACGCCTATGTGCAGATTGGTGAGTACTTCTTCGACACCAACAACGCCTACAAGGCGCTGCTGGCCTACGAGAAGGCCGCCAAGTACAAGGACTCCCCGCAGTACGCCTTCTCGAACTACAAGCTCGCCTGGTGTCTGTACAACGTCGGCGACTACGGCAAGGCCATCGACAAGATGAAGTCGGTGGTGCAGTACTCGATGACCGTGCAAGAAGGCGCGGGCGCGGGCGACAGCAAGAAGCGCATGACCCTGCAAGAAGAGGCCCTCAAGGACCTCGTCCGCTTCTTCGCCGACGCCGGCCAGATGGATGAGGCCTACAACTACTTCACCAAGCTGGGCAAGAAAGACCTCATCAAGGACATGCTCAAGCGCCTCGCCGGCACCTACTTCGAGCAGGGCAAGTTCGAGGAGTGTATCCAGACCTACCGGCGACTGATCTCGGAGAACCCGCAGGGCAAAGAGGCCCCGGAGTACCAGAACGAGATCATTCAGGCCTACACCAAGATGAACAAGAAGGCCGAGACCCTTCAGGAGATCGACCGTCTCCAGAAGACCTACGGCAAGACCTCCGCCTGGGCCCGCGCCAACTCGGCCGATCAGGACGCCGTCAAGGCCGCCCAGGAATACGTCGAGAAGAACCTGCGCACGGTGGCGACCAACTACCACAACGAGGCCAAGAAGATCGGCACCGGCAAGGCCGCGGTCGACACCTACAACCTCGCCTACAAGGCCTACACCGCCTACCTCTCGGAGTACCCCGAGGGCAAGTACACCTACGATGTGCGGTACGCCTTCGGCGAGCTTCTGTACAAGGTGAAGAAGTTCGACGAAGCCTACGAGCAGTACATGAAGGTGGTGCAGACCGACCCGAAGGGGCAGCACTCGCGCTTCTGCGCCGAGTCGGCCATCTTCGCCGCCGACGAGATGATCAAGGTCTCTCCCAAGCCGCCCAAGCCGCCGGACAACAAGACCTCCACCGACCTGACCGATTGGGAGAAGAAGCTGCTGGAGGCCTGCGACCAGTACTCCAAGCTCTTCAAGGACGAGAAGGTCAACAAGATCATCTACAAGTCGGCCTACCTGCTCTACAACCACAACCAGTTCAAGGACGCCTCGGACCGCTTCCGGACCGTCATCTCGATGGACCCGAAGTCGAAGGAGGCCGAGCAGGCCGCCAACCTCATCCTCGACTCCTTCAACCTCGTCGAAGACTGGCAGAACCTCAAAGAGGTCTCGAAGGCCTTCTACAGCCAGGATGGCCTCGGCTCGCCCGGCTTCAAAAAGGAGGTCTACGCCGTCTATGAGCGGGCCTCGCTCAAGCTGGTCGACATCAACTTCGCCAAGAACAAGGACGAAAAGGCCGCCGCCGACGGCTACGCCGCCTTCTACGCCGAGTTCCCGAGCTCCGAAGTCGCCGACTACGCCCTCAACAACGCGGCCTTCTACTACGGCAAGCAGGGCCAGACCGGCAAGGCGATGGTCGCCCGCGAGACCCTCATCCAGAAGTTCCCCAGCTCCAAGTTCTTCAAGGACCAGGTGGCCAGCCTCGGCTTCGACTACGAGTCGGTGGCCGACTTCACCACCGCGGCCATGTGGTACGAGAAGCTGTTCAGCCTCGACAAGGAGCACAAGGACGCCAAGCTGGCGCTCTTCTCCGCGGCGCTGTTCCGCAAGGGCATGGGCGACTGGAACGCGGCCATCAAGAACTACACCGAGTTCATCAAGGCCTACCCCACCGACGAGCGCATCCCGGGCCTGTACATCGGCATCGCGCAGATCTACGAAGAGCAGAAGAAGTGGACGGAGGCCAGCAACGCCTACCAGACCTTCTTCAGCAAGCCCCCGACGGGCGCCTCGGCCGAGCAGGTCTACTACGCCCGCCTGCACTATGGTCTCGCCCAGGAGGCGATGAACCAGACCGGTCCGAAGCTCGAGAAGCACTACCAGGAGACCATCGCCGCCTTCCAGGCCCAGAAGGCCAAGGGCGAAGAGACCGGCTCCGCGGTGGAGTTCATCGCGCAGATCCTCTTCAAGCGCGCCACGCCGATCTTCAACTCCTACATGGCCCTGAAGATCAGCGGCCCCTCGGGCAAGGCGAGCCGCAAGGAGACCGACGCCACGCTGGTCAAGCAGCTCGGCGACAAGGCGCGCGCGCTGCAGGAGATCGAGAAGCTCTACGTCGAGATCGTCAAGACCGGCGCCGGCGAGTGGGGTCTGGCCTCCCTCGTCCAGCTCGGCAAGGCCTACGAGAACATGGGCACCACGCTCGAAACCTCGTACATGCCCGAGTACTTGAACGAAGAGCAGCGCTTCTTCTACTCCAACAGCCTCAAGGACAAGGCGTATGTGCAGGTCGAAAAGGCCGTCAACGTCTACGCCGAGGCGCTGAAGAAGGCCTACGAGCTCAATCTGTACAATGAAAACACGGACTTCGCGACCCGCCAGCTCGGCAAGTTGCGTCCGGACGACTTCCCGGCCCTGGTGGAGGAGCTGCCCATGCCGCGCTTCACCTCCCGCTCCGTCGCTGAAACGAAATTCGAAGAGAAGCCCTAGAGGGAGCCCCACCGATGTTCAACCTTCGCTCGCTCCTCTTTTTTGCTGTGCTCGGCGTGGCCGCCCTCCCCGGCTGCGGCGACAAGGCTCCCCCCGAGTCAGCCGTCACGCTGTCCCCCAAAGACGCCTTCCTCAACGGCGTCAAGTCGCTTCGGACCCCCGCCAAGGACGGCTCCATCGACTACCAGGCCGCCTTCAACGCCTTCGTGCAGGCCACCACCCTCGACCCCAACTTCGCCAAGGCCCACTTCAATGCGGGCTGGACGGCGGAGCGCCTGGGTCGGCGGGCTGACGCCGAGACCCACTACCGGGCCGCGGTCGCCGCCAACGCCGACTACACCAGCGCCACCATGGCCCTGGCCTCGGTGCTCCTGTCCAACGACAAGGCCGATGAGGCCGTCGCGATCTACCGGGCCGCGGTGGAGAAGGCGCCCGAAGACATCTCCATGCGCAACCTGTACATGGAGTCTCTGGCCGCCGCTGATCAGTACGACGAGGCGCTCAAGCAGGCCCGCGAGATCCTGCTGCGCGACGCCAAGAACGTCGGCGCCTACCGCAACCTGTCGCGGGTCTACTTCGCCAAGAACGACTACAAGATGAGCCAGCTCTGCGCCGAAAAGGCGCGGACCCTGGCCGAGGGCGACCCGGGCATCTACAACAACATCGGCGTGACCTACCTGGTCATGAACGATGAGCCCGCGGCCATCAGCGAGTTCAAGACCGCCATCAAGATGGACTCCGACAACACCGAGGCCAACCTCAACCTCGGCTACGTCGCGCTCAACTCCGGCGACTTCGACCTCGCGTTCAGCAGCTTCGAAGCCGCGCTGAAGGGCGCGCCGGGCAACACCGACGCCAAGATGGGCATGGCCGTCGCCCTCCGCGGACGCAAGGAGTACGACAAGTCGGCCAAGCTCTACGAGGAGATCCTCTCCGCCGACCCCGGCAACGAGCGGGCCTACTACAACGCGGCCACCCTCTACGAGAAGTACACCAAGGACTACAAGAAGGCCTCCAAGGTGCTTCAGGCCTACGTCGACACCAACAACAAGGGCCAGATGGGGCCAGACCACGAGGTCTACGCCCGCATGGACCGTGTGAAGGAGTCGGAGCGCATCGAAGAGGAGCGCAAGCGGGTCGAGGAGCAGAAGAGGAAGGAAGCCGAGGATCGCAAGAAGCGGCAGCAGGAGACCTTCGAGCAGCTCAAGGGCAAGGTTGCTGAGCTGAAGAAGATCATGGACACCTACGGCTCCTGCCCCGCGATGGTGGAGTCCGGCGCGATCGACGCGGGCACCATGGTCCTCGAGCAGGCGGTGGCGGTGGTCGAGGCCGAAGAGTTCGACATGGCCGGCGACATCATGACCTTCGTAGACGAGGCCCTCCCCCAGATCCAAGCGGTGATCCCCTCCTGTGCATCGGGTGCGCCGGCTCCGGCTCCCGCAGCCCCCGCGGAGGGCGCAGCTCCCGCCGCCCCGGCCGAGGGAGCCGCTCCGGCTGCCCCCGCCGCACCGGCCGAAGGCGCCGCCCCCTCCGGCGGTTGATTTCTCGCGGGGGCGGGAACCTTCCGCTCCTGCCCTTGTCAGACTGCACACCAGGGACGCCCGCTCTGTCGGGCGTTCTTCGGTCTTGGTGCCGCGGTGAAATCGATGGGAGCGTGAGACTTTACGCGAACATCACAAGCCGCAACTTCGCGAGAAGTACGACAGCCAGCGGATCGCAGGCGAATCGAGCGCCAGGTTGAAGGGATGATCGGGTACACGGCCCACCGCCCCTTCGGTATAGTGCCACCCAACAGCCGGAACGCGGGTCCCCCCGCTCCAACCCGCAGAGGTCTTCATGGACATCACGCGCAAGACGCTCAGCCTCCTCCTCCTCAGCTCTCTCCTCGGTGGCGCTGCCTTCGCCCAGGACGAAGAGGCCGCTGGTGAGGACCGCAAGGTCACCTACAAGTCCACCACCGAGATCGACTTCGAAGGCCTCGATGTCGCCGGTGAGCTCGTGAAGCCCCAGGGCGCCCTGCTGATGGAGCGCAAGCGCGCCGCCTTCAACCCCCTGATTCGTCTTCGCACGGACTTCAACGAGGAGATGTCGCAGTCGGTCGACCAGATCAAGTAGGTCCACCCCTCCGACCCCTGCCCTCGGCACTCCGAATCCAAGGAATTCCCCATGGCGACTGCCACGTCCGGAAAGCTGGTCCTCACCTTCGACATCTACGTCGGTGACGAGTACCTCCGTCGCGAAGAGATCTCCGCAGAGAGCGTGACCATCGGTCGCGGGCCGGCGGCCATGCTTCGCATCGACAACGAATCCATCGCAGACCTGCACGCGGTCATCAACGTCAACGATGACGGCACCGTGCAGCTCCTCGACCTTGGCGACCCGGGTGGCACCAAGGTCAACGGCGAGACGGTCAACAACACCAACCTGCGCACCGGCGACCAGATCGAGGTGGGTCGCGTTCGCGTGGCGGTGTCGATCGTCGACGAGCAGGCCTTCGCCGACGAAGAGGCCACGCAGCTCGCCACCACGCCGATGGGCGACGAGTCGATCGACGACCCCAAGACCGACTCCCGCGCGGCCGCCCCCCGCGGCGCTGCTGTCGCCGCGGCGGCTGCCACCGCCGCCGCCGCGCCGGCCCCCTCCGAGGTGCTGGAGCGCGAGGGCCCCGAAGACGTGATGGCCTTCCTGCTTCGCTCGGGCGGCAGCCACGAAGCCGGCTTTGACACCACCAAGGGCAAGGTCCTCGAAGTCGCTCAGGTCTGGGGCGACGTGGTGATGAACATCAAGCAGTACGCCCGTGGCGCGGGCGCCGTCACCGCCGGCCCGTCCGAAGCGCAGTTCTACGTGCCCGACGGCCTGCTGCCTGGCTCGCCCTACAAGGTCTTTGAGTGGGCCGGCAGCCAGTTTGTCTGCAACATTCAAGACAAGTGGTCGGGCTTCGCCGACATCGGCGAGGAGCGCTTCGACCTTCACGAGCTGATCCAGCAGAAGAAGGCGAGCCCCAGCAGCGGCGGCCAGTACCAGCTGCCGATCACCGACAACACCCGCGTGGTGGTCGACACCGGCAACTTCATCTTCTTTGGCCAGATGGCCGCCCCGGGCAAGGTCGTCGTCGCGTCGAAGACCGACGGGCTCGACTACCCCTTCCTCGGCGTGCTCGGCTTCATGGGCTTCCTGCTCGGTCTGCTCGCGGTCGTCATGTACATGGCGCCCCCGCCCTCCGACACCGAGACCAACGACGTGCCCGATCGCTACGTCGAGATGCTCCTCCAGAAGCCCGAAGAGGAGAAGCCCCAGCCCAAGAAGGAGGCCAACAAGGACGCCGGTGAGGGCGCCAAGGCCAAGAAGGAAGAGGGCAAGGTCGGCAAGAAAGACGCCAAGATGAAGCAGGCGAAGGGCAACAAGGTCGAGATGCAGCAGCAGCAGCTCGACAAGGAGATCGCCGAGCAGGCAGGCGTTCTCGGCGCCATGCGCGATGGCGCGGCCGACAACGTCTTCGGCTCCTCGGCCATGAGCTCCGACCTCGCCGGCGGCATCGGCGGCCTCATCGGCGCCAAGGGCACCCAGGTCGGCTCCGGCGGCCTCGGCGCGCGCGGCGGCGGCATCGGCGGCGGTGGCTCGGCCGAAGGCCTCGGCGGCCTCGGCACCAAGGGCCGTGGTTCGGGCGCCTCGGGCTACGGCTCGGGCGGCGGCGAGTTCGGCAAGAAGAGCGAAGGCGGCATCAGCTCCATCGGCGGCGACCCGATCATCCTCGGCGCGCTGGACAAGTCGCTGATCGACGCGGTCATCAAGCGGCACATGAACCAGATTCGGTACTGCTACCAGCGCGAGCTGACCAAGAACCCGAACCTGGGCGGCAAGATCACCATCAAGTTCGTCATCGCCAAGGACGGCTCGGTCTCCAAGTCCGATGTCAAGTCCTCGTCAATGGGCAACGGCGCGGTGGAAGGCTGCATCGCCGATCGCTTCCTCAAGTTCCAGTTCCCGGAGCCCAAGGGCGGCGGCATCGTCATCGTCTCCTACCCCTTCATCTTCTCGCCGGGCTGATCTCTCGCGGGCCTGCGGACTTCCGGTTCGCGGGCCCTCGTGCTATTCATTGCGGCCCCTCGCGCGGCCCCCTTCTCGACTGGACGGAACATGCGGCGTTTTTCTCTTCTGCTGACCCTGTTCGTGGCCACCGCGGCGCTCGCGCCCCTGGACGCAGCAGCGCAGGATGACGAGTTCGGCGACCTCGACGGTGACAAGCCTGAAAAGGCGCCCTCCAAGGCCAAGAAGAAGCCTGAGGTCCGCGAGATCGTGAAGGGCACCTATGCCAAGTCCAATGTCGGCGGGTCCCTCTACCTGGGCAAGTTCGCCGGCTGGGTGAGCCCCGGCTCGACCCTGGCGATGGCGGTGGGCCGCGACTTCGTCAACAAAGAGCGGATGAGCATGGCCTGGGAGATCGCGCTGACCCAGAGCGTGCACAACGGCAAGCAGTACCAGCTTCAGATCGATGAAGGCGGAGCCTGCGTCGATGCCGGCGGCGCCGCCCCCTGTATCCAGGGCGACCTGCGCACCTACGGCGTCAACGCCATGGTCGAGTGGTCCACCTACCCCAACCGGCGCTTCGGCCTCGGCTTCCGGGCCGGCGGCGGCGTGCTCTTCTCGCCGCTCCTCATGAACGAGGAGTACTACAACACCGAGGTGGTGCAAGACGCCTGGGGCGGCGTCGCGCCGGCCTACCACACCAGCCCGCACCCGGTTGGTATCGGCGGCCCCACCTTCGAGTACTACACCAAGCTCTCCCACTTCTCGGTGGGCGTTGACGCCGACGTGTTCTACGCCGTCGGCTTCGACCTTGGCGCCAACATCGCGGGTACCCTCAAGTACACCTTCTGATCCTCCCGCTCAACAACCGCGGCCAGTCTTGATGACGGCCGCGGTTGTCGTTTGGGGACCGCGATTTTTTGGTGGTAAACTCTGGAACTCACCCTCGGGTCTGCCATGCTCCGCCACCTGCCCCTCCTGCTCCCTTTGCTCTTCGGCTGCGGCCTCAAGCTCGCCCCCTCGGACACCGGCGCCGGAGCGGAGGTCGAAGGGGGCACCACCTTTGGTGATCTCTCCGTCGCGCCCGGCACGGTGGAGTTCGGCGGCGTGGACGTCGGCGACAGCGCGAGCCAGGAGCTGGTGCTCACCAACCTCGCCGAAGGCAGCCTCGTGCTCCTCGGCATGGAGCTGAGCGGCGACCCGACCTTCACCCTCGAAGGGGCGGTGTCCACCGGCTACGAAATGGCCTCTGGCGAGGAGATCGTCGCCACCGTGCGCTTTCTCCCCACCGAGAACGCCAGCTACCTGGGCGCCATCGACATCGGCATCGCCGGCCTCGACGAGCCAGCCAGCGTGCCCCTGAGCGGCGACGGCCTGCTCGGCGGCGATGACGGCGCCAGCGACGGCGGCGCCGACGACGGCGGCGGGGATGGAGGCGCTGGCTGCACGCTGACCATCACGCCCAGCGCCATCGACTTTGGCGAGGTCGACCTCAACAGCGCGATGACCGAGTCCTTCGCCCTGGCCAACAACTGCGCCAACGACATCCTCGTCTCCGACATCGAGATCCCCAACAGCGACTTCACGGTGATCGGCATCAGCCTGCCCCAGGTGATCAATTCCGGCTCCAACAAGACCGTCGACCTCGTCTTCGAGCCCAGCGGCCTGGGTTCGGTGAGCGAGACGATGGCGATCAGCACCGATGAGAACGGCGGCAGCCGCTACGACATCCCCGTCACCGCCGTGGGCACCGAGCCGGACTGCTACATCTGCGACCCCACCATCGAGGTCGACACCGGCGCGTCCAGCGCCTACGAGATGAGCTTCGCCAGTCTGTTTTCGATCCCCGACACCAAGACGGTCACCATCCGCAACGCCAGCGACGTCGATCTGCGCATCACCGGCTACTCGATGACCAATGACACCGGCGGCGGGACCTTTACGGTCTCCGGCCTCAGCGCCAACACGCTGACCCCCTGGACCACGATGTCCTTTACGGTCAGCTACAAGTGCACCCTCTCTCTGTGCATCGACGTCGCCTTCGCCGCCTTCGACACCAACATCCTGCACATCCTGAGCAACTCCACCGCCGAGCCCGACTACGCGATCAACCTCAGCGGCGCTGGCGGCACCGGAGGCTTTGCGCCCTAGGCCCAAGCTCGATAGCAAGCGGCGCCTTTCACCGTACGACGCCCCCGATCGGCAGGCCGGAACAAGCCGGCTCCCCCGAAGCGGTTGCGTCCAATGCGAGGACATCATGGCCAACAAGTCCACCGGTCTGCTCGGCAAGAAGCTCGGCATGACCCAGATCTTCGACGAAAAGGGCGACATCGTCCCCGTCACCGTCATCGACGCCAGCGGCAACGGCGTCTCCGCCGTCAAGAGCGCGGCCGGCCCCGATGGCTACACCGCCGTTCAGCTCTCCAAGGGCGAGCGCCGCGAGAGCCGCGTCACCAAGGGTGTCGCGGGCCACTTCGCCAAGTCCAGCGTGCCGGCCGGCACCTTCGTCAAGGAAGTGCGGCTCAACGACGGCGACGTCTCGAAGTACCCCGTCGGCGCCACCCTCGCCGTCGCTGACTTCTTCAAGACCGGCGACTTCGTCGATGTCATCGGCACCAGCAAGGGCCGCGGCTTCGCCGGCGTCATGAAGCGCCACCACTTCAAGGGCTTCATCCAGACCCACGGTACCCACGAGTACTTCCGGCACGGCGGCTCCATCGGTACCCGCCTCACCCCCGGTATGACCCTCAAGGGCAAGAAGATGCCCGGTCATATGGGCGCCGAGCAGGTCACCGTGCAGAACCTGCGCGTGGCCAAGGTCGACGCCGACAACGGCCTCGTCTTCGTTCACGGCGGCGTCCCCGGCCCCGACGGCGGCGACGTCATCGTGCGCAAGGCCGTCAAGAAGAAGTAGGCCCACGCCCGCTTCTCCCTTGCAGGGGCCTCTCTCGAGGCCCCGCGTTCTCAAGGCCCCACCGCGGGGCCTTGGGTTTTTTGGGGCCTCAGCCGCGGCGGTAATTGGGGCTGTCGCGGTCCATCACGATGTCGTGGACGTGGCTCTCGCGCAGGCCGGCCGGCGTCATGCGCACAAAACGCGCGTCGGCCCGCATCGCCGCCAGGGTCGCGCAGCCGGTGTAGCCCATCGCCGCCCGCAGGCCGCCCACGAGCTGCTCCACCACGGCGCCCACCGGCCCCTTGGCCGCCACCCGGCCCACCACGCCCTCGGGCACCAGCTTTCGGCCCGCCGCCTGGGCGCCGGCCTGGAAGTACCGGTCCGAGGAGCCGGCCTCCATCGCCTCCAACGAGCCCATGCCCCGGTAGAGCTTCCAGAATCGGCCGCCCTCCTCGACCACCTCGCCCGGCGCCTCGTCGGTGCCGGCCAGCATCGAGCCGGCCATCACGGCGTGGGCGCCGGCCGCGAAGGCCTTGGCCACATCGCCGCTCGACTTGAGGCCGCCGTCGGCGATGATCGGCACCCCATGCGGCGCCGCCTCGGCCGCGCAGTCGGCGATCGCGGTGAGCTGCGGCACACCGACCCCGGCCACCACCCGCGTCGTGCAGATGCTGCCCGGCCCGATGCCCACCTTCACCACGTCGGCCCCGGCGGCGATGCAGTCGCGGGTAGCCGCCGCCGTCGCGACGTTGCCCACCACGAGGAGCACCCCCGAAAAGCGCGCCCGCATCGCCGTCGCCGCCCGCAGCACCCCCGCCGAGTGCCCGTGGGCCGTGTCGATCACCAGCAGGTCGACCCCCGCCGCCACCAGGGCCTCGGCCCGGGCGAGGCCGTCGGCCCCCACACCCACCGCCGCCCCCACGAGGAGCCGCCCCTCGACGTCGACCGCCGCGTGGCCCCCCTCGCCCGTCGCCGCGGCCTTCACCGCCACCACCATCTCCGCCTGGCGCGCGATCGACAGGTTCTTGTGCAGCACCCCCATCGCCCCCATCCGGGCCAGGGCCGTGGCCATGGCCGCCTCGGTCACCGTGTCCATGGCCGAGGCCAGCAAGGGGAGCGGCAGGCGCAGGCCCGCCCCCAACACCGTCGAGACATCGGCCTCGGCGGGCAGCACCGCAGAAGCGGCGGGGAGGAGGAGCACATCGTCGAAGGTGAGCCCAAGGGGCAGCGGGTCGGTGAGCATCGGCCCCCCTAGCCTTGGCCCCCACCCCCTTCAAGGCCTCCACCCCTCTCTCGCGCCGATCAGCGCGCGACCATCGGCGCTCCCGTTGACATTCCCAGGTGCTGTCAGTAGGAAGGCCCAGCCTTATGACTGGAGCCACCATGCGTCTGTTCGCCCTCCTCGCCCTCACCTTGAGCGTCGGCTGCGCCGGCAAGCACAAGGGCACCTACGAGGTCGCCGCCGCCACCGCACCCGCCGCCCAAGCCCCCACCGCCCTCGAAGAAGGCGACGCCCTCTTCGCCGAGCGCGCCGACAAGGCCAAGCTCGAAGCCGCCGTGGCCCGCTACGAGGCCGCCTTCGCCGCCGATCCCACCAACCGGGTCGCCGGCGCCAAGCTGGTGCGCGCCACCTACCTGCTGGGCGACATCCACGAGTCCGACGACGCCGCCAAGATCGCCCGCTGGGACAAGGCGATCGCCTATGGCAAGCAGTGCATCGCCATCAACGCCGACTTCTCCGCCATGCTGCAGAAGGGCGACGAGGATGAGGCCACCGCGGCCAAGGTGCTCACCGTCGAAGACGTGCCCTGCACCTACTGGACCGCCACGGCGCTCGGCAAGTGGGCCAAGGCCTCGGGCACCGCCAAGCTCTTGAAGAACCTGGGCACCGTGAAGGCCTGGGTCGCCCGCGTTGAAGAGCTCGATCCCACCTACTTCTACGGCGCGCCCGACCGCTACTGGGGCGCCTACTACGCCTCGATCCCCAGCTTCGCCGGGCAAGACCTCAACAAGTCCAAGACCCACTTCGATAAGTCCCTCTCCATCGCGCCCAACTACCTCGCCACCCGCGTGCTGATGGCCGAGAACTGGGCCGTGAAGAGCCAGAACAAGGCGGAGTTCAAGCGCATCCTCGCCGAGGTCATCGCCGCCGACGCTGCCATCGACCCGGCCATCGCCGCCGAGAACGCCGCCGAGCAGGCCAAGGCCAAGGCCCTCCTCGCCCGCGAAGGCGAGTTCTTCGCCGAGTAGGCCCATCCCACCTGCGCCCCCGAGGCCTCGCCATGAGCACCGCCCAGCACCTGTCGGTCCAGTCCCAGGACCAAACCCTGCTCCGCGCCGGCCGCTGGGGCGACGCCCCGCGCGATGTCCTGCTCCTGCACGGGCTCGCCGAGCACATCGGCCGCTACGAGCACGTCGCCGCCCGCCTCGTCCAGGCCGGCTGGCGGGTGACGATGCCGGAGCTGCGCGGGCACGGCAAGAGCGGCGGCAAGCGCGGCTACACCGAGTCCTGGCACCGCTACGTCGAAGATGTGCAGGCCACGGCCGCCCTCATCGGCAAGCCCTATGTCCTGGTGGCCCACTCGATGGGCGGCCTCGTGGCCCTCTCCACCCTGCTCGAGGCCACCCGGCCCCCCTGCGTCGCCGTGGCCTTGAGCAACCCCCTGCTCGGGGTGGCGGTGAAGGCCCCCGCGATCAAGGTCGCCGCCGCCCGCCTGCTCTCCAAGATCTGGCCCACCCTCAGCCTCGCCAACGAGCTCGACGCCAAGGCCATCAGCCGCGATCCAGCCGTGGTGGCCGCCTATGAGGCCGATCCCCTCGTCTTCGGCACGCTGACCCCGCGCTGGTTCACCGAGATGGAGGCCGCCCAGCTTCGCCTGCGCGAGGGGCTGAGCACGATCAAGCTCCCCCTGCACCTGATGCTGTCGGAGGCCGATCGCATCTGCGATCCCAAGGCCGCCCGGGCCGTCTACGAGGCCTACAGCGGGCCCAAGACCCTGGCCCTCTACCCGCCGCTCTTCCACGAGCTCTTCAACGAGCCTGAGAAGACGCAGGTCTTGGATGAGCTCGTCGCCTGGCTGGAGCAGGTATGGACCGCCTGATCGCCCTGCTGCGCCAGCTCTCGGTGCGGCACCAGCGCGTGATCCTGGCCAGCGGCCAGGAGTCCGACTTCTACGTCGACGCCCGCCAGACCACGCTCCACCCCGAAGGCAGCGTGCTCATCGCCCGCGCCATCCTGGCCCGACTCCGCCCGGACGTGATGGGCGTCGGCGGCCCCACCACCGGCGCCGACCCGATCGCGGGCGCCGTGGCCGCCCTCTCCTTCCTCGAAGGCCGGCCCGTGCAGGGCTTCATGGTGCGCAAAGAGGCCAAGGGCTACGGCATGAAGAACGCCGTCGAGGGCCGCGGCCCCCTGCCCCCTGGCAGCCCGGTCTGCCTCGTCGAGGACACCGTCACCACCGGCGGCTCGCTGCTGCGGGCCATTCGCCAGGCCGAGGCCGAGGGCCTCGTGGTGGTGCAGGTGATCGTGGTGGTCGACCGCGAAGAGGGCGCCGCTGAGGCCCTCGCCGAGGCCGGCTACCGGATGGAGGCCCTCACCCGTAAGTCGGAGCTGGCGGCGCGCTGAGCCCCGCCTGCGCGATCCGGGCGCCGACTTCGCCCTTCAGGGTCACCCTCCCCCATCCGTCTTCCGGTGGCCGCCTTCACGCCTCGCGCTGCGAACGCGAAGCGGAGTGAGGTAGGTTGAGATTGCACGATCCGCTGTTCAGCGCGGGGATTCGCCCAGCGCTTCGCACGGCGAACGGCATGGGAGACTCGGATGGAGCTCGCGAGACGGACCTTTCATTCCAGCCGCGGCTGGGCCTCTCCCCTGCCTGTCGACCTCGACGGGCCGCAGACCCTCGTGCTGGCCTTTGGCGCGAGCGGGCTGGGGGCCGCCCCCCTGGCTGAGCTGGCCGCCGCCTTCCCCGCCTCGGTGGTGCTGGGCTGCTCCACCGCCGGCGAGATCCACGGCGCCGAGATCTTCGACGACTCCTTGAGCGTGGCGGTGGCGCGCTTCGCCCGCACCGGCCTGCGCCTCGCGACGGCCGAGATCCGCGAGGCCAGCGGCAGCCGCGAGGCCGGACGCCAGCTCGCCGCCGCCCTCGGCGCCCCCGACCTGCGCTCCGTGCTGGTGCTCTCCGACGGCCTGCACGTCAACGGCACCGAGCTGGTGGCCGGCCTCAACGAGCACCTGCCCCCGCAGGTGGTGGTCACCGGCGGCCTCGCCGGCGACGGGCCGCGCTTCGCCCGCACCTGGGTGCTGGTCGACGGCGCGGCCCGCGACCATGTGATCACCGCCGTTGGCCTGTACGGAGACGCGATCACCGTCAACCACGGCTCCCGCGGCGGCTGGGACATCTTCGGCCCCGAGCGCCTCGTCACCCGCTCCACCGGCAACATCCTCTACGAGCTCGACGGCAAGCCCGCCCTGCAGCTCTACAAGACCTACCTGGGCGACCGCGCCTCGGGCCTGCCGGCCACCGGCCTGCTCTTCCCCCTCAGCCTGCGCTCCGACGACGATCGCGACGAGAAGCGGCTCGTGCGCACCATCCTCGCCGTCGACGAAGCCACCCAGTCCCTCACCTTCGCCGGCGACATCCCCCAGGGCAGCCGAGCCCAATTGATGCGGGCCAACTTCGAGCGCCTCGTGGACGGCGCCAGCCAGGCCGCCCAGATGGCCAAGGCGGCGCCCGAGCCCGGCGCGCCGATGCTGTGCGTGGCGATCTCCTGCGTCGGCCGGCGCCTCGTCTTGGGCGAGCGCGCCGAAGAGGAGGTCGAGGCCACCCTCGAAGAGCTGCCCAGCCCCGTGGAGCAGGTCGGCTTCTACTCCTACGGCGAGCTGTCGCCCTTCGGCCAGGGCCGCTGCGACCTGCACAACCAGACGATGACGCTCACCACCCTGTGGGAGCGTGCGTGAGCGAGCCCCTCCACCCGCTCCTGCGGCGCCAGCTCCGCAAGGCGGGCCTGGGCGAAGACAAGCCCCCCGCCGACGCTGCCGCCTGGACCGAGCTCCTCGCCCGCATCAGCCGCAGCTATGTGGAGGCCGACCAGGGCCGCGAGACCCTCGAGCGCTCCTTGGAGCTGTCGGGCGCGGAGATGCGCCAGCTCAACGACGATCTGCGCAAGTCCGGCGAGGCCCAGGTGCGGGTGGAGCGCGATCGGCTCCAAGGCGTGATTCGCGCCGTCGGCGACGGCCTGTGCGCCATCGACGCCGACGGTCGCATCACCCACATGAACCCCGCGGGCATCACCCTCCTCGCCCGCGATCAGGGCGCCTGGAAGGGCTCCCATGTGCTGGAGAGCTTCCTCGTCCACGACGCCGATCGCAGCTTGCTCACCGTCGAGGCTCTACGCGCGCTGCTGGCCAACGGCATGGCCCTGCGCGACGAGGACGCCCAGCTCTGCGGCCCCAACGGCGAGCTGGTGCCGGTCTCCTGCGTGCTGAGCCCGGTGGTGCTCAAGGGCGAGCGCAGCGGGGTCTTCGTCTTCCACGACATCACCGATCGCAAGCGGGCCGAGGCCGAGCTGCTGCGGGCCCGCCACGAGGCCGAGGCCGCCAACATCGCCAAGAGCCAGTTCCTGGCCAACATGAGCCACGAGATCCGCACGCCGATGAACGGCGTGCTCGGCATGACGGAGCTGGTGCTCTACACCGAGCTGTCGCCCACCCAGCGCGACCACCTGCTCACGGTGGTGGACTCGGCCCGATCTCTGCTCACCATCATCAATGACATCCTCGACTACTCCAAGATCGAGTCCGGCCACCTCGAGCTGGAAGACACCGACTTCGCCCTGCGTGAGACCGTCGGCACGCCCCTGCGCATCCTCGCCGTCAAGGCCCACGAAAAGGGGCTCGAATTCGTCGCTGACATCGACCACAGCGTGCCCGACTCCCTGCGCGGCGACCCCCTGCGGCTCCAGCAGATCATCACCAACCTGCTCAGCAACGCCATCCGCTTCACCGAGCAGGGCGAAGTGCTGCTGCGCATCACCGCCCGCACCGAAGGCGACGTGGTGCTGCTGCAGGTCGCCGTCTGCGACACCGGCATCGGCGTGCAGGCCGATCGCCGCGACAAGATCTTTGAGGCCTTCGCCCAGGCCGACAACTCCCACACCCGCCGGTATGGCGGCACCGGGCTCGGCCTGTCGATCGCCTCGCGCCTCGTGCGCCAGATGGGCGGCGAACTCTGCCTGAACAGTGAGGTCGGCAAGGGGAGCACCTTCGCCTTCACCGCCCGCCTGCGGCCCGCCCGCCGCCGCATCTCCACCCTGCGCGACGGCGACGCCGCCCTCCACGGCCTGAAGACGCTGGTGGTCGACGACCACCCCACCAACCGCCGGGTGTTGATGGGCGCCCTGCGCTCCTGGAAGATGGACCCCACCGAGGCCGCCGACGGCTACGAGGCCATCGAGCGCCTGGAGGCCGCCGCCGCCGCCGGCGAGCCCTACAAGATGGTGCTGCTCGACGTGATGATGCCGGGCATGAGCGGGCTCACCGTCGCCGAGTCGATCGGCGCCCGGCCCTCCCTGGAGGGCACCCGCATCCTGCTCCTCACCTCCCTCGACCTGGGCGACAGCGCCCAGCGCCTCGTGCCCTGCGGCGTGATCGGCTGCCTCACCAAGCCCATCGCCCTGTCGGCGCTGCTCAACGCCATCCTCGCCCAGGTCGCCGGCCCCAGCGTCGAGTCCCCCCGCAGCCTGCAGAGCGCCCGCGCCGAACAGCCCCGCGACGTGCTGCTGGTCGATGACAACGCGATCAACCGTCGCGTGGCCCGCGGCCACCTCCTCTCCCGCGGCCACCGCGTCACCGAGGCCGTCGATGGCAAGGCCGCGCTCTCCGCCATCGCCGCCCAGCGCTTCGATCTGGTGCTGATGGACGTGCAGATGCCGGTGATGGACGGCTTTGAGGCCACCCGCACCCTTCGCGCCCTGGAGCTGGCCGAGCGGCGGCCCCGGCTGCGCATCCTGGCCATGACCGCCCACGCGATGGCCGGCGATCGGGAGCGCTGCCTCGCCAGCGGCATGGATGGCTACCTCGCCAAGCCGATCACCCGCGACGAGCTGCTCTCCGCCGTCGAAGGCCTCTCCTCGCTGCCCTCGAACCCCCGGGGCGCCGCCCAGGCCAGCCTGCCCGCCGCCGCCTTTGACCGCGCCGGCTTCCTGCGCCGCCTGGACGGCGATGAGGCCCTCGCCGACGAGGTCCTGAGCCTGTTCAAGGTCGAGCTGGAGCCCCGCGTCGAGGCGCTGCGCGAGGCCCTCGCCCAGGCCGCCCTGCCCGCGATCGAGATCGCCGCCCACGCCCTCAAGGGCTCTTTCGCCGAGATCGGCGCGCCCCGCTGCGAGGCCCTGGCCGCCCGCATCGAGCGCGCCGCCCGCAAGGGCGAGCTGCAGGCCGCCCGCGGCCTCGCCTCACCCCTCCACGACGCCCTGGAAGACCTCTCTCAGGCCCTGCACGGCACCCGGATGGCCCCATGAAGGTGCTGATCGCCGAAGACAACGCCGTGTCGCGGCTCACCCTGCGCAGCAGCCTGCGCAAGTGGGGCTACGAGGTCATCGAGACCACCAACGGCGAGGAGGCCTGGGCCCTGCTCTCCGGCCCCGACGCCCCCCACCTCGCGATCCTCGACTGGATGATGCCCGGCCTCGACGGCGTGCAGCTCTGCCGCCGGGTGCGGGCCGACGGCCGCGAGCCCTATGTCTACCTGATCCTCCTCACCAGCCGCGACGACCGCGACGACGTGGTGGCCGGCCTCGACGCCGGCGCCGACGACTACATCGTCAAGCCCTGGAACGCCCAGGAGCTGCGCGTGCGCGTGCGGGCCGGCGAGCGCATCTGCCAGCTGCAGGCCGAGCTGGTCGCCGCCCGGGAGTCGCTGCGCCACCAGGCCACCCACGACCACCTCACCGGCGCCTGGAACCGCGCCGCCATCCTGGAGCTGGTCGAGCGCGAGCGCCGCCTCGCCCTGCGCAGCGGCAGCCCCCTGTCGATCGCGATGATCGACTTCGACTACTTCAAGCGCATCAACGATCAGCACGGCCACCTCGCGGGCGACCTCGTCCTGCGCCAGGGCATCGCCCGCATCCTCGGGAGCGTGCGCTCCACCGACATGCTCGGCCGCTATGGCGGCGAAGAGTTCCTCCTCGTGCTGCCTGGCTGCGACACGCAAGCCCTGGCTCAGGTCGGCGAGACCCTGCGCGCCGCCCTCGCCAACGCGCCCTTTCACCTCGCCGACGGCGCCGCCTCGGTCACCATCAGCATCGGCGCTGCCACCTTCGCCGGGGAGACCGACTGCAACCTCGTCGTCGACCGGGCCGACCGCGCCCTGTACGAGGCCAAGCACCTGGGCCGCAACGGGGTCATCCTCGCCCCCATCCCGGCTGAGTCGGCCGGCCCGGGCTAATGCGCGGCGATGCGACCCAACCAACGCCTCGCCTACAACCTGCGCCAAACCCTCACCGACGGCTTCGACCGCCTCGTGCTCAGCCGCCCGGGCGGCGGCGGCGAGGAGGTCCACCCGGCACCCGACAGCCCCACCGCCACCGAGGCCCTGATCGCCCATGCCCTGGCCCAAGCCAAGGCCGGCCTCGTCAAGATCGCGGTGGTGCACAAAGATGGCGGCCGCACCCTGCTTGACGCCCGCCACGGCAGCGCCCGCCTCGTGCCCGCCGCCCAGACGGTCGACAAGGCGATGGCCGGCAAGGCCCGGGCCCTGCGCCCCGACGACAACGGGCCCCTGCTGCGCGCCATCGGCATCCAAAACGCCGACGGCAGCATCTCGGCCACCAACGCCAAGAAGTACAAGCAGGTCAGCCATCTGGTCGAGCTGCTGCGCCCGGCCTGGCAGGCCGCCGCCGCCAGCCGCCCCGTCGACGAGGCCGCCCCCCTGCGCATCCTCGACCTCGCCTGCGGAAACGCCGTGCTCTCCTTCGTTCTCGCCGACGCCCTGCGCGGCGCCGGCCTGCCCTGCCGCCTCCGCGGCGTCGATCGGCGGGCCGACCTCGTCACCCGCTGCGTCACGCGCGCCGCCGAGCTCGATCTGCCCCAGCTCAGCTTCTCCGAGGCCACCATCGCCGAGGCCGCCGGCCTCACCGACGCGCTCGGCGGCCCGCCCGACCTCGTCCTGGCCCTGCACGCCTGCGACGGCGCCACCGATGAGGCCCTGCAGGTCGGCGTCTCGCTCGGCGCCGCCGCCCTCTTCGTCGTCCCCTGCTGCCAGGCCGAGCTGGCCCAGTCCCTGCGACGCACCCGCGGCGGGCCCACGCCGGCCTACCGCCACGGCCTGCTCCTGCGCGAGCACGCCGCCACGCTGACCGACGCCCTGCGCGTAGACTGGCTCGAGGCCCAGGGCTACGAGGTCGACGTGGTCGAGTTTATCGACCTGGGCCACACCGCCAAGAACCGCCTGCTGCGCGCCACCCGCACCGGCCCCGCCCGGCCCGAGGCCCTGGCCGCCTGGAAGGCCCGCGGCGAGGCCCTGGGCGCCCTGCCCAGCGGGCTCAGCGCCGCATCAGCCGGCTGATCCGGGCGAGGTGCTCGGCGTCGAGCGGATCTTCGCCGAGGTGCCGGCGGGTCAGGGCCGCTTCGTCGGCCAGGGCCGCCACCGGCGCCATCGCCCACAGGTGAACCCAGGTCGCCAGCCGATCGGCGAGGCGGCGGAACCCCAGCTCGGCGAGCCCGCCGCCAGCGGCCAGCAGGGCGTCGAGGGCGGCGGCGTCGGCCTCCAGGGCCGGATCGTCGATGCGGCGGCGCAGGTGCGCGAAGAAGCCCGGGTGGACCGCAAGCCGGGCGCAGTCGCGCAGGATCTGCGCCCGCAGCACGTTGTGGGTGCCCTCCCAGTTCTCGTAGACGATGTTGTCGCGCAGCAGCCGGGGCAGCACGCTGAAGCTCTCGATGGCGCCGTTGCCGCCGAGGATCTCAATCCCGCGGCTGACCGCCTCGTGGGCCAGCACGGCGGTGCGCAGCTTGTTGAGGTTGAGGGCCACGCGCAGAAAGGCAGCGGCCTCGACGCTGAGCGTGCCAGCGTCCTGCTCTTCGAAGAGGGCCGCCAGAGCCAGCGATCCAGCGAGGCTCGCCGCCGCGTCGGCCCGCATCCAGGCCAGGGTCTCCTGCACCGCGGCGAAGTGGCCGATCGGCGCGCCAAAGGCCCGGCGGTGCTTGGCGTAGGTGCTGGCCACCACCCAGGCCCGCCGCGCGTGCCCCGCGCAGCCCATGGCGTTGTAGAGCCGCGAGGTGTTGATCACGATCTCCAGCACGTTCTTCATGCCGCGGTCGACCGGCCCCAAGGCCTCGGCCTCGGCGCCCAGAAAGTCGATCTCGCCGCTGGCCATCGAGCGGGTGCCCAGCTTGTCCTTGAGGCGGCGGATCCCGATGGCGTTGATCCGGCCATCCGCGCGGCGCCGGGGCACCAGAAAGAGCCCCAGCCCGGCGCTACCCGTCTCCGGCGGCCCCACCCGGGCGGTCATCAAAAAGACGTCGGCGTCGACGTTGGAGCAGAACCACTTCTCGCCCACGATGCGCCAGCGCGAGCCGGCACCCCGCCCGCCGTCCACTGGCTCCGCGACCGTGCCGTTGGCGCCGACGTCGCTGCCGCCCTGCACCTCGGTGAGGAACTGGCTGGCGGTAAAGTTGGTGTCGAAGTCAGGATCGAGCAGCCGGTCGAGGAAGCGGGCCCGCTGGTCGGGGGTGCCCAGGGTCTGCAGCGCGCGGATGGCGCCGGCGTCGCAGGCGAAGGGGCAGTTGTGGCCCGCCTCGCCGGCCTGGGCGGTCAGGTAGAAGGTGCCCAGGATGAAGCGGTGGGGCGCCGGATCGAGGCCATAGGCCGTGAGCAGGCCGGTGCCGTACATCAGCCGGCCGGCCGCGGCGTGAGTGGGGTGATGGGAGACCCGGGCGGTGAAATTGCCCACCGCGTCGTAGTCATCGAGGACCGGCAGGTTGCGATGCAGGTTGTTTTCGCAGACCAGCGGATCGAGGGCGGTGGCGACCATCCGGCCGGTCTCCCCCCATCGGGCCGACCAGGACTGCAGTCCGTGGTGCTCGATCAGGGCGGCGAAGGCGGCGTCATCGGCGAAGAGGTCGGCCGGTTGGGCGGCCCGCCAGGCAGTGAGGGCGGCGCGACCGGCAACGAGGGTGGACATGGGGCGCTCCAGGCGCGCAAACCGTAGCATGGGGCCCCCCAAGCTCCGCCGTCCTGCGCCCGGTGCTGTTTTTGATAGCGACTTTCATTATGAAGTGAATTAGGGAGCCCGCCTCGCCCAAGGCTACACCATGCCCACCCCGCTATCCCAGGTTCCCCTGCTGCAACCCGTCGTCCTGCAGGCGGTGGGCGGCGACCGCAGCGTCCGCCGGCGGCTGATGGAGTTGGGCCTCGTGCCGGGCATCACGCTCTGCGTGCGCAAGGTGGCGCCGATGGGCGATCCGCTGGAGCTGGGTGTTCGCGGTGGCTCCCTGTCGATCCGCCGGCTTGAGGCCGAGCAGCTCCTCGTTGAGCTCGCCGGAGGCCGGTCATGAGCCTGCCGCTGATCGCCATCCTCGGCAACCCCAATGTCGGCAAGACCGCCCTCTTCAACCGGCTGACCGGCCAGAACGCCCGCGTGGGCAACTACCCCGGCGTGACGGTCGATCGCCGCAGCGGCACCGTCAAGCTGCCCGCCGCCGAGAAGGGCGCCGCCCCCGTCCTGGCCGAGCTGATCGACATTCCCGGCACCTACAGCCTCGCCGCCCGCAGCGCCGAAGAGCAGATCGCCTTGTCGGCGCTGCTCGGCCTCGATGGAAACCCGCGCCCGGCGCTGGTCCTCATCGTGCTCGACGCCACGCAGCTCGTTCGCAACCTCTACCTCGCCGCCCAGGTGATGGAATTGGGCCTGCCGGCGGTCCTCGTGCTCAACCTGATCGACGAGGCCGGCGACGATCCCCCGGATCCGCGGGCGCTGACCGCCCTCTTCGGCCTGCCCTGCGTGGCCACCAGCGCCGCCAGCGGCTTTGGGCTGCCCCGCCTGCGCGAGGCCCTGCGCGAGGCCTTGAGCGCCCCGCCCGCCCCGCGCCTGCGCTTCGCCTACCCGCCCGCCCTGGAGGCCGATCTGGCCGCCCTGGAGCCCCAATTGCCGGCCGCCTGGGCGGCAGGCAGCCCCCGCGGCCTCGCCCTTTGGGCCCTGTCGAGCCTCGGCGGCGATGATGAGCTCCACCACGTCGATCCAGGCCTGCGGGCCGCCACCCTCGTCCGCCAGCAGGCCGCCGAGGCCGCCGGCCGCGACCTCGACGCCGAGATCATCACCACCCGCTACGCCTTCCTCGACGCCCAGGCCGCTGCCCTGAGCCGCCCGCCGCCGCCGCGCACCGCCAGCGAGCGCCTCGATCGGGCGCTGCTGCACCCGGTCTTTGGCTTCGCCGCCTTCCTCGGCGTGATGCTGGTGGTCTTTCAGGCCCTCTTCTCCTGGTCAGACCCGGCCATCGGCCTCATCGAAGCGGGGGTGGGCCTCGTCGGCGAGGCCGCCGCCGGCGCGCTGCCCGCCGGGCTGCTCACCGATCTGCTCGTCGAAGGCGTGATCGGCGGGGTGGGCAATGTCATCGTCTTCCTGCCGCAGATCCTGCTGCTCTTCTTCTTCATCGGGCTGCTCGAAGACTCCGGCTACATGGCCCGCGCCGCCTACCTGATGGACCGCATCATGCGCGCGCTCGGCCTACACGGCCGCGCCTTTGTGCCGATGCTCTCAGGCTTCGCCTGCGCCGTCCCGGCGATCATGGCCACCCGCACGATGGAGCGCCAGCGCGACCGCCTGTTGACGATGATGGTGGTGCCGCTGATGACCTGCTCGGCCCGCCTGCCGGTCTACACCTTGCTGATCGGCGCCCTCTTCCCGCCCGACCAGCTCTTTGGCCTGCTGCCGATCCAGGGCCTGCTGATGGTGGGCATGTACCTCTTCAGCGTGGTCGTGGCGCTGGCCGCCGCCGGTGTGCTCGGCAAGACCCTGCTCAAGGGGCCGCGCGTGCCGCTGATCCTGGAGCTGCCGCCCTACCGGATGCCCACCCTGCAGTCGCTGCTGCGCCTGATGTGGGAGCGCTCCCGGCTCTTCCTCACCGAGGCGGGCACGGTCATCCTGGCCTGCACGGTGCTGATGTGGGGCCTGCTCACCTTCCCGCGCACGGAGCCCCCCGAAGACCTCGACCAGCGGCCCGTCGCCGAGCAGCAGGCCTTCGCCGCCCAGGCCCTGGAGGCGAGCTACGCCGGCCAGGTGGGCAAGGCCATCGAGCCGGTCATCGCCCCGCTGGGCTTTGACTGGAAGATCGGCGTGGGCATGATCGGCGCCTTCGCCGCCCGCGAGGTCTTCGTCTCCACCATGGGCCTCGTTTACGGTGTCGGGGCCGACGTCGACGAGGAGAGCAGCAGCCTGCGCGACCGTATCCGCGCCGATCTGCGCCAGGATGGCCGCCCCACCTACACGCCGCTCACCGGGCTCTCGCTGATGGTCTTCTTTGCGCTGGCTGCCCAGTGCATGAGCACCCTGGCCATCGTCAAGCGCGAGACCCGGGGCTGGCGTTGGCCGGCCTTTCTCTTCGTCTACATGACCGGCCTCGCCTGGGTGGCCAGCCTTCTGGTTTACCAGACTGGCCGGCTGCTTGGTCTTGACGGCTAGAAGACCGGCGCGGACACACCCTGTCTCCGATGAGACGGCTGCCAGATGGGGCCCGGGCCTTCCACCCCCCCCTCGCATCGGCCCCAGAGACCAGGGCTAAAGTCGCGGTTTCACCACGATCGCGCCCCCCGCCGAGCCCCGCGGGCGACCTGTCGGCGGCGACAGGATCGGCGGGGGAGGCTGTCGGCCCGGACAAGGCTATCGGCGCCGACACATCGAAAAAACGGAGCTTGTACCGTAATACCCAGGTTGGCACGACCCTTGCATAAAGAGAGGACGCAGCCAACCTGGAGCCCCACGATGCACGCCGCCGCACAGAGCCTGTCCTCGAGCGCCCCCCTCTCCGACACGGTCACCCGCCCGGCCACCGAGCAGGAGCGCAACGACATCATCTTGAGCCTCTACCCGATGGTCAAGCGGGTCGCCTACCGGATGGCGCGCCGCTTTCCCCGCTGCGTCGACGCCGATGACCTCGTCCACATCGGCATGCTCGGCCTGATCGACGCCGCCGACCGCTACGAGCCCGGCCGCGCCCAGTCCTTCACGGCCTACGCCCGCATCCGGGTGCAGGGCGCCATCTTCGACGAGATGCGGAAGAACGACTGGGTGCCTCGCTCGGTGCGCGACCGCGCCGCCCGCCTCGACACCGCCCGCATCGAGCTGGCCGAGGAGCTCGGCCGCGAGCCCACCCGCGAAGAGCTGGCCACCCACCTCAAGGTCGACCCCGAGCGCCTCGAAGAGCTGGCCCGCACCGCCGACGTCCGCGTGCTGATCTCCACCGAAGAGGGCGGCGATGACGAGGGCACCGTCGGCGACACCCTGGCCAGCGACGGCGAGAGCCTCGACGAGACCGTCAGCCGCCGCGCCGTCTCCGCCATGGTGCAGCAGGCCCTCGACAGCCTGCCCGAGCGCGAGAAGCTGATCGTCGACCTCTACTACTACCGCGACCTCACCTTCAAGGAGATCGCCAAGATCCTCGGCGTCACCGAGTGCCGGGTGAGCCAGCTCCACACCCGCATGAAGAAGCGGATCGAGGCCCGCCTCGTCGAGCTCGACGACGGCATCTAGGCCCCAAAGCAGCGCCGGAGCTCGTCCAGGGCTGGCGCTGGCAGCCGCACCCCATCCGACTCCGCTTCCCCACAGACCTCTGCGCCCGCGACACCCACGCAGGGCGACAGCACCCCGCCGTCGTAGGGCCGCTGCTCGGCCGCCTCCAGGCGGCAGCCGCCCACCCAGACCGCGGCCCGAAAGTTGTGGAAGCGCATGTCCATGCGGGCGACCCGCTGCCGGTAGGCCACCAGGGCCCGGGTGATCGGCGCCAGGGGCGCCAGATCAACGCCCCCCGCCAAAAAGCGCGGCGCCGCCGTGATCGCCGCGGCCGACTCCACCACCAGGGCGATCTCGCCGCGCACCGCCACCGCGTCGTACGAGACGCGGATCGGCGCTGGCGGGGCCCCCACGAGGCCGATCAACCCGCGCCCCAACAAGGCCTTGGCGTCGGCGGCGAGCATCACGTCGCGGTGCATGGCGCTGATGTTCGACCAGGTGAAGTGCAGCGCGATGGGCTCCCCCACCGGGGCCGGCGGGGGAGCCGGAGCCGGAGCCGCCTCCACCACCGGTTCAGGCGGGCTTGGAGTCGCCACTGGCTCCGCTGGCGCGCCGACGCAGCCGAGGGCGAGCAGCCAGCCCGCCGCGATCACGCGATGAGCCCGTAGCGCTTCTTGACCTCGCGGATGGCCTTGGACAGCGCGATCTCGTAGTCCACCGTGCCTTCGGCCACGTTCTTGATCTTGTCCTTGGCCTCGTCGCGGATGGCGCGCTCGTCCACGTCGTGCTTGCGCACGAGGTCGATGACCCGCTTGTAGATGTCCTTGTCGTCGGCGTAGACCTCTTCCACGAAGTGGGAGATCATGAAGTTCTCGACGATCTGCCGCGCGAAGAAGCGCGGGACCTCATCGCCCGAGGGGTGACCCCACTCTTCGGCCATCTGGGAGCGGGTCTTGCCGTACTGCTCGTAGGGCACGTTGCGCTCGGCCATGTGCTCGCGCACCTGCTCGCGCAGCGCGTTGTCGCGCCGGAGGAACTCCTCCATGATCGCCGCGATGTCCTTCTCGGCCTCCGCCTTGTTTTCGGCGTTGACCTCGATGGCGCCCTCGGCGACGAGGGTCTCGATGACGGTGTGGGCGATGTCGGGGATCTTGGAGCGGTACAGCTTCATCGGCCTCTCCTGGTGAGCAGCGGTCCCAGGCGCCGCGCAGCGCGCCGGCTCAGCGGCCCCCTGACGGCTCCACCCCACCAAATGTGAAGATGGCTGCCACGCTAAGGTGGGCCACATTCAGCCCGTAGGAGGCCCGAACCGCTTGGAGGCCTTCCGGAGCCTTCCGGAGCGGGACCTGATTCAGGAACGAAACGGTGTACCCCGATTCCACCTCCACGGCGACCCGCTCAGAGAGCCCCACCGAGAGGCCCCCGTGCACCCCAGCGGCCGGCACCACCACGTCGGAGAAGGGGTGGGCGCCGTCTTCCTCGGGCACCAGCACCGCGGTGGCGCCGCCGAAGCCATGCCAGTTTTGCACCCAGGCCGCGCCGAGGTCCACCCCCAGGATCGGCGACAGGCGCCCGCCGAGCGAGGGCCGCAACTCGGGGCCGGCGAGGGCCCAAAGGGCCGTGACGCGGGTGGGGTGGCTGTGGCTCTCGACCCGCACCTGCCCGTCGGCCTCCAGCCACTCGACGCGATCGTGGCCAGAGACGGTGCCGACCACCAGGGTGCTGCGCAGCCAGGCCCCATGGCCCAGGGCGAGCCGCGCCGGGAGCACCAGGGCCGGGCCAGGCTCCAAGCGGGTCGCCCCCCCGACCTCGCCGGAGTCGGCCTGATCATCGAGGACCCGACCTCCAAGGCCGACCTCGATCTGGGCCGCCAGCGCGGCGCCCGCGCCCAAGCTCAACCACAACATCCCTGGCTCCTAGGTGCCGCCCTGCACTTCGTACCCCTCGATCGCGCTGGTCAGGGTGCAATTGTTTGTCTCGAACTCATCTTCATCCACCATGATCTCAAACTCACCGTCGAAGGTGAGCCCGTCGGCGGTCTTGTGAAAGAGCCCCTTGTTCTCGACCTCCAGCGCGCCGCCATTCCAGGAGAGGTCGCCGCGAAAGGTGTAGCGGCCGAGGTCGTCGAGGGTGCCGGGGAAGACCGCGTCGCTGCCGAAGTCGAAGACGAGGTCGGCGCCGTCCTGGCTGAGGGTGAGCGGGCCCTCGGCCCAGGGCTGCACCCAGGTGGGGTCGTTCTCGCAGCCGGAGATGGTGGTCACCAGCACGTTGTAGCGGTTCGCCACCTCGAGGAGGGCGCCGCTGCCGCCGCCGCTGTCGTCGCCCTTGCCGCCGCCGCAGGCGCCCAGGAGCGCCAAAAACCCTGCCCAGCGCGTGTACATCAGCCCCCCTTCACGCGGCCATAGGCCGCCTCAATCAAGGAGGCCGAGATGTCCGAGACCATCGCCGGGTCGCCCAGGGGCACCGAGTCGCTGGCCTGGGGAACGAAGCCTTCGCGGATCTTGGCCTGGAGGAACTCGACGTAGGCGTTGACCGGATCGGCCGCCCGAAAGCGGTGGGCGTCGCGGAGGTTGACGCCATCCTTGAGCCCGAAGATGAAGGCGCCGCCCTCTCTCTTGACGACATAGCCGCGGAACTGGCGAATCAGGCCGGCGATGGCCGGATCGGGGCCCGCCGGAGCTGGCGCCGGTGGCGGGGGGGGCGGCGGCGCCGGCGGCGGGGCCGGAGGGGGCGACGCGGCGGGGCGGCTGCCCCAGACGTCGAAGCCATCGACCTCGCTGGCGACCTCGCCGCCGAGGGGCTCGAAGCCCCCGTCGCTGTCTCCCACGGCGGGCGTGGGCGACGGGCCTTCGGAGAAGGGCTCGGCGTCGCCCATGTCGTCGGGCGCGTACTCGGCGTGGAGGAAGGACAGCTCGGCGTCGCGGCTCTCGGTTGGGGCGGGGGCCGCGGCGCGGTTGGGGCGGGTCCACTGAATCGGGTTGTGGGGCTCTTGATCCCAGTCGCTGTCTTCGTCGTCGGCCCACTCATCGTCGATGGTCACCATCGGCCCGTCGCCGACGCTGCCCATCAGGATGGCCTCGGGGCTGGGGCCGAGGGTGTCGGTCTCGGTGTCGTCGGCCTCCTCGCGGCCGCCGCGCGAGCCGTCGCCCAGGCCCGCCGGCTCGTCGTCGTCGAGCATGGCCAGCGCGCCCACCAGGGGCCCGGTGACCGGCTCCTCGGGCTCCTCGGCGGGTGCGACGCGGGGAGCCGCGAAGGGATCCGTCGAGCCGCTGAAGGGATCGGGGCTGGTGAAGGCCGGCGCGGGGCGGGCAGCGGCGAAGGGGTCGGCCGATGGCTTGCTCGATCCGAAGGGATCGGCCGACGGCTTGCTCGAACCAAAGGGGTCGGCCGACGGCTTGCTCGATCCGAAGGGGTCGGCCGACGGCTTGCTCGAACCAAAGGGATCGGCCGACGGCTTGCTCGATCCGAAGGGATCGGCCGGCCGGGGCGCGGGTGGGCGCGCGCCGAAGGGGTCGGGGCCGCCGGTGAGCGAGGGGGTGCGGGGCAGCTCGCCAAAGCGCGAATCGGCGCTCCCGGGGCGCGCGGCGAAGGGGTCGGCCGGCAGCGTGGCTTTGCGCGGCGGCGGCGGCGGCGTGACCGGCTGGCCGAGGGGCAGCACCGGGGTCATGTCGGGGGCGGTGGGGTTGTCTTCTTCGTCCTCGTCGAGATCCACCGGGATCATCGGCGGGCCGATGCGCGGGGTCTCAACGGGCGGCGGCGGCGGGGCGGGCGGCCGAGGGGGCGCGAAGGCCGGGGCTGCCG
>Ga0164294_10000217_pt1 | contig 55772 bp, 35 predicted proteins | sample GEODES005metaG_FD_111479 | JGI IMG/M metagenome (GOLD analysis project Ga0164294, IMG submission 111479) | Oligotrophic lake water microbial communities from Sparkling Lake, Wisconsin, USA - GEODES005 metaG | ecosystem: Environmental > Aquatic > Freshwater > Lake | place: USA: Sparkling Lake... | reverse complement strand
TGTTCACCTCCTGCCCCGATGTCTGCCCGATGGAGACTGCGCGCCTGCTCGATGTGCAGCGCCTCCTCGGCGAGCGCGTGGGCACCGAGGTGCACATGTACTCGATCTCCATCGACCCCACCCGTGACACCCCCGAGGTCCTGGCCGCCTACCGGGAGCGCTGGGGGGTGCAGCCCGGCTGGAGCTTCTACACCGGCAAGCTCGAAGAGATCGACCTGCTGCGCCAGAAGCTCGGGGTCCTGGCCCCTGAGCTCGACCCCGAGATGGGCGCCATGGACCACAACATCAACATGGTGCTGGGCAACCAGGCCACCGGCCGCTGGATGCGCCGCTCGCCCTTCGAGAACCCCTACGGCCTCGCCAACGACCTGGGGACCTGGCTCACCAACTGGAAGAAGCGCTCCCCCGAGACCCTGGTCGATCAAGGCGACAAGGGCGCCCCGACGATCCGCACCCCCTCCGCGGGCGAGGTGCTCTTTCGCACCCGCTGTGCCTCCTGCCACACCCTCGGCGGCGTCGACACCTGGGGCATCACCACCGGCAAGCGCGTCGGCCCTGATCTGTACGGCGTGGTCGCCAACCGCGACCCGGCCTGGCTGCGGCGCTGGCTCGCCGAGCCCGACAAGATGCTGGCCGAGAAGGACCCGCTGGCGATGTCGTTGCTGGCGGCCTCCAATGGCATCGCCATGCCCAATGCCCACCTCACGCCGGTCGATATCGACAACGTGATCGCCTACCTCTCCGAAGCCAGCGCCGAGATCGACAAGGAGCGGGCCGCCGCCCCGGCCACCCCGCCCCGCTAGGGCGCGCTCCCCCCTCGCCTTCGCTTTCCTGACACCGCGGCCCCATACCCCCAGCGTCGGCCTCGCCGTACGAGGCCTCGCCGCTGCTTTGTCTGCGCTCTTCCTCGCTTTACCGCCGGAGCGTCGCCTTGCCTCTCGCCCCGATCCCCTCCCCTCGCGCCTGTCGCCCCCCTCGGCAAGGATCGGCGACGATCCGCACGCGGCCGCCTTCTTCACCGAGCTCGAGCCCGTCGGCGAGCGCGCCCGCGCAGGCGTGGAGAACGGATACCCACGCTTGAAGCTACGCAAATCAGACAGCGCAGCTTGAACGCAATCAACTTCGCCTGCAACAGCGACAACACCTACCTCCTCGCAAAACAACCGGCGAAGAACCAACACAGTCAAGGCCCCTGTCAGTATTCAACCGGTCGGAAGTCTGGCACACCCAATCGCCCGCTGGCGCAGCATCGCAGGTGGGCTCCACTGGAAAACATAAACCATAGAAGATCCCACTATTTTGTGACTGACATTCGCATCGGATCGCCAGAGTTGATCCTATTTCGAATTCCATTATCAGCACCCAGCCCGCGCATGACAGCGATCAGCTTCACAGAAGCGCTTCGAAAGCTTGCAGCACAAAGGACATACCGTTACAACCTTCGGGACTTGTGTCCGCCTGCAACGCCGATCCCCCCTCACCTTCCCACCATGCCCTTGAATTCGGCCCCGACCCCACAACCTGAAGCCCATGTGCAGTGCCATCGCAAGATGCACCGCCATCGTCGCTTGTGGGCCGCTGAATCCAGACTGGTTTGGAAGGCCGAACCGCGCTGTATCTTCTGCCACTCCCGCCGCCCCGCCGCCTGAGGACGCCCCAACATGTCCACCCCCCGACCCACTCCCCGTTCGAGCCGCCGCGTCGCAGCGATGCTCGTCCTGTTTGGCGTCACGACCGGCTCGGCCGCGCTCGCCGCAGCCCTGGACTCCTTCGGCGCTCCCCCCGAGGGCGATCCCTCGGCCTGGACCGGGCCGAGCATCGGCACCGACATGGCGATCGAGTTCCTGCAGTCCCTGGCCCCGGCCAACGAGGGCGCCGAGGAGGGCGGAAACGCAGGCGCCAACGGCGCCATCGCCGAGTCCGACCTCCGTAGCGGCGGCAGCTACGACATCCCCACCGGCGGCCCGCCAAGCCCGCTCTTCGGGGCCGGCGAGTTCGAGCAGCGGATGATCCTCTTCGAAGAGTTCGGCCGCCACCAGGTAGAGGGCGCCCCCACCGCCACCCTCACCTTCCCGCTGCCGATGACCGGCCCGGCCCCCGAGCAAGACCCCACCAGCGTGGCGGCCTCCTCCCCCGATGGCTTCGAGCTCGATGCCTTCCTCGCCGAAGAAGGCTTCGTCACCTTCCCCTCGCGCGAGTCCAACACCAGCGAGCTCAACCCCTACGAGCCCCTGGTCGAGGACTTCCTCGGGCGCGACGTGGACTCCCCTCCCGCCGAGGGCCGCCCCCCCGGCGAAGGCTGGGCCCACCAACGCTGGAATGAATTCTACCCAGAGGTTTATGTCAAGACCGCCCAGGCGGGCTCGCGCCGGAACAATGGCATGCGCGACGACCTGCAGCGCCACGGCTACGCGGTCGGCGAGTTCGCGCCCGGCGGTCTCTACCACACCGTCTACACCAGCGAGGTGGCCGGCGCCCCCACCGTAGAGGGCACCACCGACGGGCTCACCATCCAGTTCCACCCCAACATGCCGGTCCAAGACCACAAGAGCCTGTGGACCTTTGACGGCACCCTGCCGCCCAAGCTGCTCGTGGCCCGCTACGGCGAGCCCATCCTACTGCGCCACTACAACGCGCTGCCGATCGATCCGTCGGCCAACCGCGGCTTTGGCCTGCACACCATCACCACCCACGAGCACAACGGCCACAACCCGGCCGAGAGCGACGGCTTCGCCAACGCCTTCTACTTCCCGGGTCAGTACTACGACTACCGCTGGCCGATGCAACTCGCCGGCTACGACACGGTCAACACGTCAGCGACTGACCCACGGGCCGCAATGCCCTGTGACCCGGGTGAGACAATCTTCGTCAACGACGCCCTCCAGAGCGAACGGACCTGCGACAGCAGTGGCAACATCCTGATCCGTGGCGACTGGAAGGAGACGATGAGCACGCACTGGTTCCACGACCACATGCTCGACTTCACGTCGCAGAATGTCTACAAAGGCAACGCGGCGATGATGAACTACTACAGCGCCATTGACCGCGGCAACGAGGCCTGGGACGACGGCGTCAACCTGCGCTTGCCCTCGGGCAGCGATCTCTCCTGGGGCAACCGCGACTACGACGTCAACATCGTCGTCGCCGACAAGGCCTTCGACAGCAGCGGGCAGCTTTGGTTCAACATCTTCAACACCGATGGCTTCCTCGGTGATGTGATGACGGCCAACTTCCTCTACAAACCCTACCTCGATGTGCGGGCGCGCAAGTACCGTTTCCGCATCCTGAACGGTGCCGTCTCCCGCTATGTGTCGCTGGCCCTGGTGAAAGAGGTGCAGGGCGTCTGGGGCGAGCTCGGCGGTGTGTCGGGCTCGGGGGTCTCCTACGAGCGCGTTGGCTTCCATCTGATCGCCAACGACGGCAACATCATGGAGCACGCCCTGCCCTTCGACGGCAGCATGGACCTCGACAACGACGGCGACTACGACGAGCACTTCGGCCAGCTCCCCGTGCAGTCGATCGCCGAGCGCTTTGACATCGTCGTCGACTTCGCCTCCCAGGGCATCGCGCCGGGCGACAAGCTCTACCTCGTCAACGTGCTCGAACACACCGGCGGCCGCCGCCCGAACGGCAAGATTCCCCTGGCTGACATTCTGAGCGGGGCGTACAGTCCGGTCCGCTCCACCTCGGAGTGGACCGATGGCGACCCGGCGGTGGGCAAGTTCCTGGAATTCCGGGTGGCGGAGTACACCGGCACCGACCTGAGCATGGACCCGACCGACTACGAGCCGGGCGGCCTCCAGATGATCCCCCTGCCGATCGATCGCGACGACCCAGCGCTCAACTCGGCGGTCCACCGGGCCTACGACTTCGGCCGCTCCAGCGGCACCGACGGCGCGCCCTGGACCATCAAGACCGACGGCGGGGCCGGCCTCAACGCCGATCCGCGCCGGGTCTCGGCCGCCCCGGTCCTCGCCACCAACCCCACCGAGGCGGGCTTTGTCGGCGAAGACGCCAACGGCTACGACAACTTCGGCACCCTCGAAGTCTGGGAGATGAAGGGCCACGGCGGCTGGAGCCACCCGATCCATGTCCACTTCGAAGAGGGCGTGATCCTGAGCCGCGACGGCAAGGCCCCACCGGCCTGGGAGCGCTGGAGCCGCAAGGACGTCTTCCGCATCGGGCCCGAGGACGACGCCTCGCACAACGTCGAGGTGGCCTTCCGCTTCCGCGAGTTCGCGGGCACCTTTGTGGAGCACTGCCACAACACCACCCACGAAGACAAGGCGATGCTGCTGCGCTGGGACCTGGAGCACCCGGGCCAGGTGGCGATGATGCCCACCCCGATCCCCACCTGGGATGGCGTGGAGTACGTCGACAGCCACGCCCTGCCCTCCTTCCGCACCGGCAACGGCGTTGGCCCCACCTGGGAGATCCCGGCCGCCGACGGCAGCGAAGACCCCGACTCGCCGGTGGAGTTCGATGAGGAGCTGCTCGCCAACTTCGAGCATGTGCCGCTGGTGGGTCGCGAGCCCCTGCAGCCCGATCTGACCGACATCATCGCCGACGAAGAGGCGGTGATCGCCCTGGGCAAGGCGCTGTTCTGGGACACCCAGGTGGGCACCGATGGCGTGGCCTGCGCGAGCTGCCACTTCAACGCGGGCGCCGACATGCGCATCACCAACCAGATCAACCCGGGCAATGACGCCGCCTTCACGGGCTGGCCGGTGTCGGGCCTCAACGAGACGATGGAGGAGAGCCTCTTCCCCTTCTACCAGTTCGTCAACGAGGACGATCCCAACTCCGAGATCCTCACCTCCACCGACGACCGCATGAGCTCCCAGGGCGCCTTCGGCGGCATCTTCCTCGACCTGGGCGAGACCGACCACGGCCCGACCATGGCCGGGCGCTTCACCGGCTCGACCTCGCGCTCCTCGATCCCCTCCACGATGGCCGGCGAGATGTGCGTCGCCTCCACCGAGGGCCCCTTCTACGCCGACGGCATGGCCCACCGAAAGGTGGAGCCGCGCAACACGCCGAGCGTGATCAACGCGGTCTTCAACTACCGCAACTTCTGGGATGGCCGCGCCTCCGACATCTTCAACGGCATGGACCCCTTCGGCCAGGCCACCAATGACAACGAGCCCACCTCGGGCGTGCTGGTCGCCGAGCTGGTGACCAGCGGCAAGAAGAGCCAGTGGCAGCTCAAGCTGGAGACGGTGGCGCTGCCCTACTCCTCGCTGGCCTCGCAGGCGCTGGGCCCCCCGCTGTCCTCCTTCGAGATGGCCTGTGAGGGCTTCACCTTCGACGATCTGGCCGACCATCTGCTCACCAAGCGGGTGCTGGCCAACCAGGAGGTGTCGATCTCCGACAGCGTCTTCGAGCCGGCCGGCCTGCTGCGCAGCACCACCAAGAACAAGAAGGGCCTCAACCTCAAGTACAAGGAGCTGATCAAGCAGGCCTTCGCCGCCAAGTACTGGGAGGCCGGCAAGAAGTACGTGGTGGACGGCTACGGCAACGTCGTCGAGAAGGGCTCGGGCGATCCGCAGATCAACCTGAACCTCGCCTTCTTCTTTGGCATCGCCATCCAGAAGTACGAGGCCACGCTGATCTCCGACGACAGCCCCTTCGATCGCCAGGCGCTCTCCGACCAGGAGGCCCAGGGGCTGGCCATCTTCCAGACCGACGCCATGTGCGGCGACTGCCACGCTGGCCCCCTCTTCTCTAACGCGGCCTTCTCCTACAATCCGCTGCTGGGCGAGCCCGAAGCCCCGCTGGAGCGCATGCTGGTCGAGCGGATGCTCATGGGCGACGACAAGCCGGCCTCCTATGACATCGGCTTCTACAACATCGGCGTCACGCCCACCGCCCAGGACCTGGGCATCGGCGGCTTCAACATCTGGGGCGACCCGCTGTCCTTCGCCATGAAGTACTTCGGCAGCTTCCGGGTGGCCGATGACGGCGCCTTCAAGGTGCCGAGCCTGCGCAACGTGGGCCTGACCGCGCCCTACTTCCACAATGGCGGCACCGCCACGCTCATGGACGTGATTGAGTTCTACGACCGGGGCGGCAACAACCGGGGCTTCCCGGCCGACGGCGACACCAGCGGCTACGGCGACAACGCCTCCAACCTCGATCCGGCGATCCAGCCCCTGGGTCTGACGCTGGAGCAGAAGGAGGCCCTGCACGCCTTCCTGCTCTCACTCACCGACTACCGGGTGTCTTGCCACGAGGCCCCCTTCGACCACCCGGCCCTGCCGATGACGAACGGTCACACCGGCGAGGACGCCAACAACGACGGCTACGCCGACGACGTCTGGGTGGAGCTGCCGGCGGTGGGCTCGGGCGGTCTGACCGCCATCGGCGAGAGCTGCTTCGAGAACAATGGCGAGATCTTCGGCGACAACCAGGATGTCTTCAACAGCCTGGTCACCCCGATGACCTCCAGCGAAGCACAGACGATCCTCGACGAATCCCGTTGACCAGGACAGGGCCGCTGTGCGAAGATGCGCCGCGGCCTTTTCCCTTTTTCGTTTGGCACTGACCTGGAGCAATCCACCATGACCTCGAAGATCTTCACGATCCTCTCGGCCGCAGCGCTGCTCGCGGCCTCTGGCGCGGCGCAGGCCGCGTGTCCGGCCGTCGCAGGCCCCGCCACCCTCGCCGCTGGCGCCGATGTGCTGGAGGTTGAAGGCCCTGTGTCGGCGATCGAGCTGACCGACCGCACCGTCACCGTCATCGGCACCTGCGTGAGGCTGCCGGCCGGCTTGCTGATCGACACCGACGCCGATGACATCGGGGACATCACGCTGGACCAGCTCGTCGACCCCACGCTCTACAGCCCGATCGGCGGCACCATTATCCTCACCGGCACCGCGGCGCTCGACGCCACCGGAAACATTGCCTACACCGCCGACTCGGTCTTCTTCGAGTTCGGTGAGCATGTGCTCGTGGGGCCGCTGGTCTCGGTGGACGCGACCGCCGAAACCTTTGTTGTGGCCGGCACCACCGTGCAGATGAACACCGACCCGCGCATGCCGGGGGAGCTGTGGGACCTGGGCGGCAACACCATCGATGTCGCCGACATGGTCGGCTACGAAGGCACCCTGGCCGCCGCCGAGGGCTACTTCCGCAGCGGCGTGCACAATGCGCGCCTCGTCGAGACCGAGGTGATCGTCACCACGGTCGGCGTCGACACGGTGGCGATCTCCCGGGCCGACTACCGCACCAGCAAGCGCAGCGTGGATGTGCGCGGCCAGGTCACCGCCCAGACCGGCTCGGGCGCCTTCACCGGCACCGTCAACATCGACCTCTCCTGCAATGGCACGATTGACAACGTCGCCACGGTCATCGTCGACCCGGTCCTCAACCTGGGCGACTTCCGCTGGACCTCGGCGAACAACGTGGCGGCGACCAACCCCGGATCGGTCTGCGTGACCTCTCCCTTGGGTGGATCGAGCTCCCGCACCTTCTTCATCCGCTGACCCCACCCTCTATCGACCTGGAAAACAAAATGAACCGCTCCCTGCTCCGCGCCGGCGCCCTCGGCGCCCTCTCCTTCGCCTTCGCCGGCCCCGCCTTCGCCGCCTGCCCCACCCTGGCAGGCCCGGCCACCCTCGCCGCCGGCGCGGAATTCCTGGAGGTCGAGGGGCCCGTCTCGGCCATCGACACCGTCGACCGCACCGTCACGGTGATCGGCACCTGCGTCACCATCCCGGCGGGCCTACTGATCGACACCGACGCCGACGCCGTGGGTGACATCACCCTCGACGAGCTGATGGACCCGAGTCTGTACTCCCCCCTCGGCGGCACCATCATCCTCACCGGCGTCGCCGCGATCGACGGCTTGGGCAACATCGGCTACACCGCCGACAGCGTCTTCTTCGAGTTCGGCGAGCACGTGCTGGCGGGTCCGCTGGTCTCGGTGGATTCGGTGGCCGGCACCTTTGTGGTGGGTACGTCCACCGTCACCATCAACACCGATCCCCGTATGCCTGGCGACATCTTGGACCTCGGCGGCAACCTCATCAGCATCAATGACATGCTGGGCTACGAGGGCACCCTGGTCGCCGGTGAGGGCTACTTCCGCGGCGGCATCCACTACGCCCGGCTCGTTGAGACCGAGGTGGTGGTGCCTGGCGTGGGCACCGACACGGTGGTGATCGAGCGGGCCCAGTACCGCTCCAGCAAGCGCTCGGTGCAGGTGCGCGGTCAGGTCACGGCCAGCCCGGTGGATGGCAGCTTTGCCAGCACCGTCTCCATCGACGTCGGCTGCAATGGCACGGTCGACAATGTCGCCAGCACCATCATCGATCCGGTGTTGGGCCTGGCGGAGTTCCGATACCAGTCGGGCAACAACGCCTTCGCCACGGCGCCGGCCAACGTCTGCGTGACCTCGCCCAATGGCGGCACGGCGACGCGGGTGATGGATGTGATCTGAGCCCTCGCGGCTCTGGCGACGCGGCGCCCTCCGAGGCGCCGCGTTTGCGTTTGGGCCCTTACACGCAACAGACAGTACATCTGCCACCTGTCCGACGCTCGCCGCCCCACCCGGGTCACCGGCGCCGATGACGTGGGTGACATCACGCTCGACGAGCGGATGGCCCCCTCGCTCGACTCCCCCCGGCGGGCGGTGGAGGCGCGCGGATCCTCACGGGAGCCGGTAGGCGCCTGCCGCCGTGCTCCCCGCTGGGAGGAGGCCCACTGTGACGAGGTTGTCGACCACGGCGGTCCAGCGGGCCTCGGTCATCGCGCCGATGCCCTCGCTGCCGGTGACATAGGGGGCCTGGGCTTTGGTGATACAGTCGAGGAGGGCGGGCTTCATCTGATCGTTCAGCCGACTGATCTCGGCGTTGGCGCGGCCAGGACTGTTCATGTAAGCAGCCCAGCCTTCGGCAGTGGCCTTGACAAAGGCGGCCGCCCAAGGAGGAGGCGGGTCGGCCACGGCGACGAGGCTGGCGTAGGGGTTCCATCCCGTCGAGGCCGCGCCGAGGAAGGTGACCTGGGCGCCCTGGGCCTGGGCCACGCAGGGCTCACTGGTGACGTAGCCCTGCTGAATGAAGGACGGATCGGCCAGGAAGGCGCCCACGGTGCCGGCGTAGGGCACGGCCTCCACCCGCCCCTCCCAGGCGTAGCGCTTCCAGGTCCAGATCTGAAAGGGGCTGCCCACTTCAATCGCCACGCGGGCGCCTGGCTTCTTGCCGATGTCTTCGATGGTGGCGTAGCCGGCAGCGGCGTGGGCCATCAGGCCCTGGGGGTTGTCCTGAAAGGCGGGCCAGAGCCCAACCGCCTGGATGCCGCGGGCGCGCTTGAGGAGCAGATCGTCGGCGCCGGTGATCGCCACCTCGGCGGACCCGGTCCCCAGCAGCTCCAGGGTGGGGGCCCCTGGGCCGCCGGGGAGGATGGTGACGTCGAGGCCGGCCTTCTCGTACAGGCCGCTCAGCTCGGCCTCGTAAAAGCCGCCAAATTCCGGCTCGGGATACCAGTTCAGCGCCACCCGAATGGGTGTCAGCGTGGGACCCGCAGGTGGAGGCGCCTCGGTGGCGCAGGCGAGGAAGAGGGCAAAGAACATCGCAGGCTCCTGGTCGGGTGGCCAGTCCTATCGCGGCGCTCCTCGTCAGCCCGGACCCCACCGACGCGAAATCGGCGGCCCATCCCCCCTCGACGGCCCGCCTCGAGCGCGGGGGTGCAGTCCCGCTGCGCAGGCTGGCGCACTCAAGACTGGCGCAGGTTCGCCAACCCAGCCTCCAGCGAGGCCAGATCGGCGCCGTCCATCAGCGCGTCGGCCAGGCTCGCCAGCGCCCCGCCGTCCAGGGTCTCCAGGCGCGAGATCAGCCCGGAGGCCGTTGGGCCGAATCGACGCCTCAACAGGCGGCCGATCACCTCTCGTTGGCCCACGTGGAGCCCTTCCTGGAGCCCCTCCTGGCGGCCCTCCTGGCGACCCTCCTGCCGGCCCTCCTGGCGACCCGCGCTGAAGAACCGGCGCGCGAAGTCGGACTGGTATTCGTACCGCGACAACATCAGGGCCTCCAACTGACGGCGGCTGGCCTCGGGCAAGGCCGCCACCACGAGATCTACATAGACCCTCGCCGCGAGATCGCCGAGGGTCGCCGCCGCCACCACCGCAGCCACCGCCCGCTCGTACCGAAGACAGGGCCCCGGGTCGACGCCCCCGCCCAGCCGCTTCGGATGGAGGGCCCCCACGACGAGCACCATCGGCCGGCGCCGCTGGTGGGCCCATCGCTGCTCGACGGACCGCCTCGCGCGCGGCGCTTCAGACCCGCAGTGCAGGCCGCCGCCCTCAAGACAGGCGCAGGTTCGCCAACCCAGCCTCCAGCGAGGCCAGATCGGCGCCGTCCATCAGCGCGTCGGCCAGGTGCGCCAGCGCCCCGCCGTCAAGGGTCTCCAGGCGCGAGATCAGCGCAGAGGCCGCTGGGCCGAATCGACGCCTCAACAGGCGGCCGACCACCTCTCGTTGGCCCACTTGGAGCCCTTCCTGGAGCCCCTCCTGGCGACCCGCGCTGAAGAACCGGCGCGCGAAGTCGGACTGGAATTCGTACCGCGACAACATCAGGGCCTCCAACTGACGGCGGCTGGCCTCGGGCAAGGCCGCCACCACGAGATCTACATAGACCCTCGCCGCGAGATCGTCGAGGGTCGCCGCCGCCTCCACCGCAGCCACCGCGCGCTCGACCGCGCCGGGCGCGTGTGCATGGGCGACCGCCGAGAGCACGGCCAGCTCGGGGTTGGCCCTGGCGGTCTCCCCGTCCAGCGCCGCCGGGATCTGCTCCACCCCCACCACCACCGGCTCGCAGCGAAGACAAGGCCCCAGGTCGACACTCCCGCCCAGCCGCCTCGGATGGAGGGCCAGCACGACGAGCACCACCGGCCGGCGCCGCTGATGGGCCAGACTCGCCAGGTACAACGGCCAGACCCAGCCCTTGTCGGGATCCGGGCGGAGCTGCACCTCGAGGATGATCAGCGCCGATTGACCGTCATCCAGCACCAGATCGGCCGAGAGCGTCGGCAGCTGCAAGGTCGAAAAGCTCGCCTCCACCCGCTCCACCGGGCCTCGGGGGGGCGGCCAGGACGGATCGACGGCCGCGAGCAGATCCCAGGCCAGGGTGGGGCGCTCGCGAAAGAGGTCTACCAGGGCTTCGTGACGGGCAGAAGGCATGCCCCCACCCTACCCAGAAATCTGCGACCCCTCCCCCGACACAATACACCTGTGACAATTTGTGGCGCGATCACCCGCCAAACCATTCGGCGCAGAGGCCGACGCGGACAGACGCCCCCCAAACCACCGCGACGGCGCACAGCCAGACGGCAGTAACATGACGTTACACCTGTATTTAGGATCGGCCCGCCCAGACCCCAATTGCCCGATCTTCAAGCCACCGCACGAGGCCAAAGAAGAGCACCGCCAGCCCCGAGGCCGCGCCGATCGCCGCGAAGGACGTGGCCGTGTCGGCGGAGCGCGCCGCCCGCAGCACCATCGAGCCGAGGCTGGGCGGCACCCCGTTGCTGCCGACAAATTCGCCCACCACCGCGCCGACCACGCAGAGGCCGGCCGCCGTGCGCAGGCCCGCGAAGACCTGGGGCAGGGCGGCCGGCGCGCGCAGCCGGAGGAGGGTCGTCCAGAAGCCTGCCCCCAGCAAGGAGAAGAGCTCCACCTGGGCCGGCGTGGCCGCCCGCAGCCCAACGTGAAGGGCCGTCAGCAGCGGAAAGAAGCAGACCAGCACCGTCGCCGCCACCGAGACCGGCCGGCCATAGCCGAGCCAGACCACCAGCAGCGGCGCCACCGCCACCACCGGCAGGGTCTGGATCAGCAGGGCCCAGGGGTAGAGCGCCAGCTCCAGGGCGCGCCAGCGCAGAAAACCCACCGCGACGAGCACGCCGAGGAGCAGGCTGATCACCAATCCGAGCAGCGCGCAGCCGCCGGTCATCAGCGCGGCGCCGAGCAGCTCCGGCCCCCGGGCCCAGGCCGCCTGCGCCACCGCCGCCGGGCCCGGGAGCAGGGCCTCGGGCAGCCGCGAGGCCAGGGCCGCCCAGACGACCAGCCCAAGGGCCGCCGCCACCGCCGCAGGGCCAAACCTAGCCAAGCGCGGCCTCCAGCTCGGCGGCCAGCGCGCCCAAGGATGCGCCATGACGCGATCGCGGACGCGGCAGCTCGACCCGCCGCTCGGTCACCACCGACAAGGGCCGGCCCCCAAGGACGAGCACCCGGTCGGCGAGGAGCACGGCTTCATCGACATCATGGGTGACCAGCAGCACGGTGCTGCCCCGGGCGCGCCAGCGGGCCTGAAAGAGCTCCCGCACCCGCGTTCGGGTCAGGGCGTCGAGGGCGGCGAAGGGCTCATCCAGGAGCAGCAAGGAGGGCGCCGTCACCAGCGCCCGCGCAAGGCTGACCCGCATCGCCATCCCGCCGCTGAGCGCGTGGGGCAGCCGATCGGCCACCGCCTCGAGACCCACCTCGGCCACGGCCTGCGCCACCGCCGCCGGGTCGGCGTGGCCCCCCAGCTCCAGGGGCAGGGCGACGTTCTCGGCGACGGTGCGCCAGGGCAGCAGGTTGGGCGCTTGAAAGACCATCGCCGTCGCGCCGAGCCCCCGCTCTACCCGCCCGGCCTGGGGTGCGAGCAGCCCCGCCGCGAGGCGCAGGAGCGTGGACTTCCCGCAGCCCGAGGGGCCCACCAGGGCCAGCACCTCGCCGGGCGCCGCGGCGAAGGAGAAGTCCGTCACAAGGGGTGTTACACCAGTAAATCCAAATGTAACGCCGTGTAACGCGATCACGACCGGTCCACCGTCGCGGCGCCCACGCCCCGGAGCTGCTGCCAGCCCTGGCGCGCCCGCCAGGCCACCCCCGCCGAGCGCTGGATCAGCCGCACGGCGTGCTGCAGATGGCCGGGGTTCCAGTAGCGGCCCTCGATGAGGTCATGCCCTTCCGGCAGCAGCCCCTCGGCCCGGGCCAGCTCGGCGAGGCGGGTGTGCGGGTAGATGCGAATGGGCTGCAGCAGCAGCAAGGTGAAGAGGCGCAGCCGCGGCCCCAACTGCCATCGCGCGTAGGCCAAAAAGCGCAGGATGGCCAGCAGCGAGCGGGTGTCTTCTCCCGGAGAATTCAGGAAGAAGCTGTACTCTACGTCCATGCCGTGGCGACGGGCGACGTCGACTGTATACAACATGTCGACATGGCGAAAGTTCTTGTCGAGGTTCTTCAACATCCGGTCGTCGACATGGTCGGGCGAGAAGGAGAGCAGCCCGCAGCCGGCCTTCTTGAGCCAGACCATCAGCTCATCGGGCAGGGTGCGCCGGTGCTCGTTGAACCAGGCGCTCCAGCGCACGTCGAGGCGCCGATCGACCAGCTCTTTGCAGATGTCGATGGCGTGGTGCACCGGGATGTTGAAGATCTGGTCGCAGAAGAAGAACTGTCGCACCTTGTAGACATGCACCAGCTCTTCAATCTCATCGACCACCTCCCGCGGGCGCCGCATGCGCACATTGTGGCCGAGCAGGAAGGTGTCGGAGCAGTGAACACAGCGCAGGGCGCAGCCCCGCTTGGTCTGCACGCCGATGCTCACAAAGCTGCTGGCGGCGTAGGGGGCGTGCTCCACCAGATCCCGACGCGGGCGCCGCAGGGCCGGAAAGTCGACCGGGCCCGGGGCGCCGCTGTAGCGCACGACACCCTCTTTTCGGTAGTAGACCCCAGGGATCTCCCAGGGCCGATCGAGCTTGTCGAGCAGCGCGGCGAAGCGATGCTCGCCCTCACCCCACAGGCCCAGCTCGATCGCCGGCACCCGCTGCATCATCGCCTCGGCGTAGAGCGAAAAGGCGGTGCCCCCGGCCACCACCCGCACGCCGGGGACGGCGGCGCGGATCACCTCGATCGTCTCCTGTTGGGGGCCAAAGTCATCGCCCTGGTAGCCGGGCATGCCCACCTTCATGTTGCGCAGGCTGATGCCCACCACCTCCGGCCGGTGTTCGCGCAGACGCGCCCGCAGGGCCGTCCACGGGTCGGCCTTGTGCAGGTTGAGGTCGAAGATGGCGACCTCATGCCCATCGAGGTGGGCCGCCAGCGAGGCGAGGCCGATCGGGTAGACCAGCTCCATGTCGAGGGCCGTGAAGGCCTGCACCAGCAAAACGCGCATGGCCGCCCCTACCCTAGGGCCGGGCCCCGGGAAGGGCCCGGTTCCACTGTTCGAGCGGTTGGGGGGTGCCCTGGTAGAGCTCCAGCAGCTCCACCGTGACGAAGAGCCGCGGCGGCCGATCGAGGACCGGCTCCAGCGCCACGCCGATCGAAGCGTGGGTGCAGGGCACGCAGAGCAGGTTGGCGAGGTGCCCCGGCGAGTCGGCGATCAGCGCCAGGGCCTCGGCGGCGCTGGGGGCGGCGGCCACATCTTCATGGTGCCGGGCGCCGGGATGGAACTGCGCGGCGGCCCGCTCGGCCACGCCGTTGGTGAGCCCGGGAATGCGGTGCCCGAGCGTGTCTTCGGCGGCCATCAGCGCGGAGTGCTCGCGGGCCAGCGACTCAAAGGGGGCGAAGCGCGTCACCGCCGGCAGCCCATGCTCCTGCCGCAGGCGGTTGAGGGCCTCGTACAGCTGCTGCTCGGCGGCGATGGGGCTCTCAACCACGCGACTGGCCGGCGGCATCGGCTTGGGCGCCGATGGCGGCCCGCCGACGAAGACCGAGAAGAGCAGCGCCACCTCGCCGCCCTCCGCCTTGGGCGTCACCACCTCGATGCGGTGCTCGCCGGGCACATGAAAGCGGTCGACCCAGCGCGGGATGCCCGATCGCAGGCCCAATACCTCCACCGGCCCATCGGGCGGCGCGATGTAGAGCCGCGCCTCGCCGCCGGGGATCGCGCCGTCTACCCGCAGGGAGAGGGCGTGATCGAGGGGCAGGTCGCGGGGCAAGGGGTCGAGCTCCAGGGTGCGGGGTGCCCAGGCGATGATCCACAAGGTGAGGCCGTCGCCCCAGGTTCGGCGGGCGAGGCCCACATCCAGCGTGCCCGGCAGCGCCGCCACGGTAGCCGATGCCTCGGCGGGAAAGGCCCCGCCGGTGAGGTAGCGCATGAAGCGCGCCGGCCCCGGGTAGCCCGCCCGCGCCGCCGCCGCCGAGGCCAGCACCGGGTCGATGCGGGTCTCGCGGCCCGACATCGCCGCCACCTCCTGGGCCGCCGTGGCCAGCCCGCTGTCCCAGGCCGCCGCCGGGTGGGCCTCCATCAGGGGCATCGCCTCGGGGGGCGGCGCCGCGCTGGGGCGAAAGCGCACCTCGGCCTCCGCCTTGAGGGGGCCCCGCGCCGCCGGGTGGGGCGCGCAGGCCAGCAGGAGCAGCCAGAGTCCCAACACGCTCACTCCGAGGCGAGGTGCAGCACAAGGGTGAGGCCATCGGTGCTCACCTCGGCCGCGCCGCCGTAGACCCGGTTGCCCCGGTCGAGCAGCCGACTGCGGTCTTCGGCCCGCTGGAGCAGGCCCTCGATGCAGTCCACCACGGTGGGGGCCACGCAGGAGAGCGAGGCCACCGGCCCTCCCACGAAGCCCGCGCCGCGCAGGCGCTGCTCGGCGGCGGCCTGACGAAAGCGCCCCTCCAAGGCTTCTTGCAGGGGCAAGCGGGCGAGGCTGTGCAGCACCGGCTCGACGGTGAGACCGGGCAGGCCAAAGGCCTGGCGCAGCTCCCCGAGCAGGCGGCCGGCTTCGTTCACCGCGGTGATCGGGCTGGTGGGCGCCGCGCCGGCGTCAAAGATCGGCCCTTTGGGGGTGGGCATCGCCACATAGACCGGCAGGCCCACCCACGGCTGGCCGGCGTCGCTGCGCAGCTCCAGCCACCACTCGCCATCCTCGGAGAGCGGCTGGTCGAGCGGCAGCGCCCCCTCCAACAGCGCACCGGTGGGCGAGACCAGCAGCCAGCGGCCGGGCTCCTCGGCGCTGAGCTGAAGGGGCTCGCCCAGGCCCAACTCGCGGGAGAAGGGCTCGACCCGGGCCACCGGCCGGCCGATCAGCGCCACCCAGCGGTCGTCCTTGAGGTCGCGGGCCCGCACGAGGCCGAGGTGGTCGCCGGGCTTGAGCGAGCGCTGCAAGGCGGGGAGCATCTCGCCGGGCAGCTCACCGGCGGGCATCCGCCCCGAGATGACGTGAACCACCGGGTAGGGGTAGCCGGCCCGCACCGCGGCCCACCGCGCGGCGCGCAGGCTGGGCGGGCTGCGGTCGAGGGCCAGGGTGGTGGCGGCGCCGGAGAGGGACTCCTCCCAGGGCAGGGCCGCCTCGGCGACGAAGCGGGCGACCAGCACGTCGCGCGGGCTGGTGAGGCCAAGGGCGTAGCGGCGGGCGTCGGGGCTGGGCAGCACCGGCGTGGGCACCTCGGCCGGCGCCGTGGGGGCAGCCTCCTTGTGCGCGACGCAGGCGAGCAGCATCAAACCGAAGGGCGACATCCCAGCTCCCGGGCCGGCCCTCTTAGCCGGCTTGGGCGGCGGCTCACACCCGGCAGGAAATTTGCAGCCGGCGCTTGGGCCAGCGCCCAAGCGTGTGTACAAGGCAAGGCATGAAGCTGAAAGTCAATCCCATGGTGCTCGCCGCTGCGCTCGGCCTCCTCGGCCCCGCGGCGCTGGCGGACGATGATGACGACGCGGTGCTGCCCATCGCCGGTCAGTGGGCCCGCGCCGCCAAGGCGCCCGCGGCCCCCCAGGGCAGCCTCGAGCCCACCATCGAGCTCATCCCCATCGAGGGCCGCCTGCTCTTGGGCGAGGGCTCCAAGGAGAGCTGGGTGGTCAGCAGCGCCAACGACCGCTGGAGCCAGGAGCTGGCCCGCGACGGCGCGCGCATCTCCCGCAGCTTTCAGCTCGACGGCGACGCCCTGATGGTGGAGACCACGGTGATCTCCGATGGCGTCTCCAGCACCACGGTCGACACCTACGGCCGCGTAGGCTAGCGCGCCCCGGGCTGACGCGCCCTCAGGGCAGTCCGGCCTCCTCCAGGGTCACCTCGCGGTCGACGACGACCTCCCCGTCGACCACTGCTTCGAAGGTGGCGCGGGTCTCGCCGATGTCGGCGCAGCTCAGGCCCAGCAAGGCGGCCTCCCGCTCGGTAAACCAGGCCTCGTCCACGTCGTCGTAGGCCAGGGGGACGACGTCTTCGTCGATTCGCGCCCAGACCTGATCGGGCGCGGGATCCGGGCGCACGTCGGCGGCGAGGTAGAGCAGGTCGCCTTCTTCGAGGGGGTCACAGACAAAGATCGCCTGCATCGAGTAGGCCTCTCCGGCCGCCGCGAGGCCCCCCTTGTCGGCGCAGGCCGCCAGCGCGAGGCCACAGAGCAGGAGACGCGCGGACGATAAACGGAGCATGGAGCCTCCCCCGCCGAACAAAACGGCGGCCTTCTGTAAGCGCCCTCTCGCTACAAAGACACAGGGAGGACGGCCCGGGGCGTCGCAAACCCCATCAGCCCCAACGCTCGGCCAGCAGGCCATAGCCCCGCGGTCGCGCCGTCTGCGGATCGCCCGGCTTGTACTGGTGCGGGTTCTGGCTGCAGTGCTGGCAGCAGGCGAAGGGCTCGCCGCGCAGAAAGCCCTCGCGCATCGCCGTCAGCACCGGTCCGTTCCACAGCTCCGACCAGGGGGTCTCGTGCAGGTTGCCGACGATCGGCCGCCCCGGCATCGGGCAGGGGGCCACGTCGCCCCCCAGGGTGATGAAGACGCCGCCCTGCAGGAAGTGGCAGGGCACCTGCCCCCCCGCCGCCAGCGACCAACGGGCCGCCCGCGCCTTGGCCAGCACCGTGCGCCCGAGGCGGCCCAGGCGCTTGCCGCTCAGTTGGGCCAGCTCCTGGGCCGCGAGGCGCAGGCGGGCCCCCGGCGCCACCGGCAGCGCTGTGCCATCCATCTGCGGCGGGAGGGCGAGGCGCAGGCCCAGGGCGTCGGCGCGGGCCCGCGCGGCGGCGAGGTGGGTGTCGGCCAGGGCCGGGTGGTGGACGAGGCTCTCGGCCTCCATCTCGGGCACCAGCACGGTGAGGTGGGCCACCTCCAGGCGGTCGACCCCGAGGCGGTGGGCCAGCTCCACCATCTCCACCAGCTCCAGGACGTTGCGCCGCATCAGCACCATGCAGATCGCGAGGCGCGGGCGCTCGGCGCGGGGCAGGTCGGCCCGGGCGGCCACGAGGGCCTCGATGTTGCCGATCACCAGCCCAAAGCGGCTGCCCACGCGGATCGACTCGTAGGTCTCCGCCCGGGCCCCGTCCACCGAGATCTTGATCACCGAGGCCGCCTTGAGGATCCGCCGCAGCAGGGCCCCATCGCGGATCAGCGTGGCGTTGGTGTTGAGCTGCAGATGCAGGCCGCTGCGCTCGGCGAGGCCCACAAAGTCGCCGAGCCGCGGGGTCATGAAGGGCTCGCCGGCCACGGTCAGGGAGAGGTCGATGGCCCCGGGCAGCACGTCGCGCTCCACCGTCTCGCGCAGCTCGGGCGCCATGATGGCGCGCTTCTTGGTGACCCCAGCGTGGTGCGAGCCGCACATCACGCACTCGAGGTTGCACCCCAGCGTGCTCTCCAGGTTCACCAGGGTTGGCGGGGGCATCGGCGGAAGGGGCATGGCTGCCACCCTACCGCGGCCACAGCCCGGGCGGCCCTCTCAGATCGCGCCGAAGTAGCCGGCGATCTCCATGAGCCGGTCGGACAGCGAAGTGCCGATCAACCGGGAGCCCCCAAAGACGCTCAGGCTCACGATCATCGCGATCAGCACATACTCGATCATCGTGGCGCCGCTGCGACGCCGACGACGAAGCGGGGGGGGAGTGGGTTCCATGGTCATCCTTGTTGACAAAAGGCAATCCTGAAGCCCAGAAAGGGCTCCTCCAATTGAGAACCAAGGCGCCAACCTCGAGCTCTTGACGTTGGCCTAACAGAGCACCCTGGGTATCGGCGCTTCAAGCGGAAAACTTTTGCCCTTCCGCGGCGCCCGGCGCGCAATTCTACGCCAACCCCCTTTCCGGCCCTCCCCGACCAGGGCATGAGCCAAGGCTGGCCGCCCGGCCGGCCGGAGGCCTCCCTGCGCGCCCTTCTCCTCGCCCTCGCCCTCGCCCTTGGTGCCCCTGCCCACGCCCAGGGCGTACCGGCCGCCCCGCCAGCGGTCTCCTCTCGCTCCCTGCTCGGCGACTGGCAGATCCTCGGGCCGGTCAGCTCGTCGACCCTGGTGCAGATGATGACCTTCAGCTTTCAGACCCTACCGCCCACCGCCAGCGAGATGTCCGCCGCCGGGCTGTCGGCCAGCCTGCAGGAGCGGGTCAACGAGACGCGCAGCCAGCTCGCCGCGAACCCGCAGCAGCCCGATCTCGTCGAGCTGCGCCAGACCTGGGAGGCCCTGCGAAAGACCCACATGGTCATCACGCCCAAGGCCGTGGAGACCCACTCCCCGAGCGGCGTCGACAAGGTGGCCTACACCCTGCTTCGCGAGAGCAGCAACCAGATCTTCGTGCGCATGGACAAGCCCGGCGCCCCGCCGATGGAGGTGATCTTCACCTTCACCAGCCCCAACCTGCTGCTGATGGGGCCGATGGGCCAGGAGCCCCTGGTGCTCCAGCGCGGGGTGCCCCGGTGATGACGGCGCTGCTGGCCCTGCTCTCGACGGCCCAGGCCACCACCTGCCTCGGCTGGGGCCCCGGCACCCTGATCGCCCGCACCGAGGGCGCGCCGATCACCGAGTCGTCGGGCCTCGCCGCCGCCCAACTCCGCCCCGGCGTCTGGTTCACCCACGGCGACTCCGGCGGCGACGCCGAGCTTTTCAGCTTTCAGCTCGACAGCACCTTCCTCGACACCCACCCCATCGCCGACGCCCACAACGAGGACTGGGAGGACCTCAGCGCTGGCCCCTGCCCCGCCGAGCTGGCCGCCGACCGCCCTTGCCTCTTCGTCGGCGACATCGGCGACAACCTGCGTCGCCGCGAGGAGATCGCCGTCTACATCGTCGGCGAGCCCGGCCCCGGCGAGGCGGCCCCCCTGCTGGCCACCTGGCGGGCCCGCTACCCCGAGGGCCCCGAAGACAGCGAGTCGCTCTTCGTGCACCCCCGCAGCGGCCGGGTCTACCTCGCCACCAAAGACAGCGACGGCCTCTCGGCCATCTACGCCTTCCCCCCTGGCCTCGGCGGTGAGGGGGTGGTGGGCACCCTGGAGAAGGTCGCTGACCTCGATCTGAGCGCCCACCTCGGCATCAAGATGACCACCGCCGCCGACTGGGAGCCCGACGGCCACCGCCTCGTCATCCGTACCTACGACCGGCTCTTCGTCTGGAACACCGATCCCTGCGCGCCCGACGCCCACTGGGGTCGCCCGCCCGACCTCGACCTGCCCCTGGCCTTCGGCGAATTGCAGGGCGAGGCCGTCGCCTTCACCGCCGAGGGCGACCTGCTCACCAGCGAGGAGGGCAGCCCGATGGAGGTGAGCCGCTTTGACTGCGTCGGCGAGGCCCACCCCGTCGTCGACTGCGAGGGGGGTGCCGACACAGCCGAGCCCGGGCCCGACGACAGCGACGCCCCCGACCCGATAGACAGCGACGCCCCCCGCGACAGCGCCACCCCCGAGACGAGCGAAGCCGCCCCGAAGAGCGGCTCCACCTGCGGCTGCAGCGGCGGCGGCAGCGCCAGCGCCCTGCTGCTGATCGCCTTGGCGCTCAGAATTCCCAGGTCATCGTCATCGCCGAGGCGTCGCCGTTCGCCACGGCCATGATGCCCACCGTGCCGCCGGCCACCGCCACGCCCAGGCTGCCCAGGGTCATGCCGATGATCATCTTCTTCTTCGAGACCGTGATGTTGCTCTGGTAGGCCGCAATCTGGGCCTCGGTCAGCTCGCCGCCCTGGGTGGCGCTGGCGTTGTTCCAGGCCGCCACGGCGTCCTGCCAGGTGCCGGCCTGCATGCCGCCGTAGACGAGCCCGCCGGCGCCGGCTGCGCCGAAGACGCTGACCAGGGCGATGGCCCCGCCCTGGCTGCCGCCGATGCAGAACCAGACCTCGCACTCCTTGCGCTCCCGCGGCTCGCGTGCCGGCTTGGTGCGTTCGTACTCCTCCTCCTCTTCCTCCTCCTCTTCTTCTTCGCGCGCCTTGGGGGGCGGCTTGCTGGGCTTGGAGGGCTTGGACTCTTCGATCTCTTCGCGGGGCGGCGAGCGGGTGGGCTTGGCGGGAGCGGCCTCCTCCTCGTCGGAGAAGCCGTCCTCCTCTTCGTCGTCGCCGGCGTCGGGGTCGATGTCGGGCTCCGGCTCGCGGGCCACGGGCGGCGGGCGGGTGGCGACCGGCCGCGGCGTCTCCTCCTCTTCTTCGTCATCGAAGGAGGGCTCGGCCGGGCGGGAGGCCGGCGGACGGGTGGCGACCGGGCCACCCCCCTCCAAGGAGCCTCCCTTCATCGCGATCTTCACGGTGGTCCACTTGTTGGTGGTGACCGTGACCATCTCGGTCTGGGTCTCGTAGCCCGGGGCCTCGATCATCAGCTTGTGGCCGCCGCAGCGGGTCTTGATGCCCTTGTCGAAGCTGTCGACCGGCGCGTCATCCATGAAGATGGTGGCGCTGTCGGGTACACCCTGGAGGCGGATGGTGCCCTCGCCGCCGATGTTCTTGACGACGAGGTTGGCCTTGACCGTGGCCCCCTCTTTCACGTCGACGTCGACCGCGCCGGCCACACACCCATGGGCGATCTCGACCCGGTGCAGGCCCGGGGCCACCCCGGTGAGCGTGGCGGGCGGCTGCTTTCCGGTGGGAAAGCCGTCCAGCACGAGCTCGGAGGGCACGTTGGACACCGCGACCTGGATCGAGCCATCCGCCGCGAAGGCGGGGGCCGAAGCCGCAAAGAAGAGGACCGAAGACCACAAGCGCCGCATGAGAGCTCCGAATTCACCAGCGTCCAGGCCTGCCTGTGCCGGGCGTGGCCGCGAGTATAGCGCGGGTGTGTGCAAGCCTGGGATGATCAGACCTTGAAATACCGGGCCATCGGGTGGTGAACGACGATCGCCGCGGTGCTCTGCTCGGGGTGGAGCTGCTCGTCGGCGTCCATGGTGATGCCGATCTGATCGGCCCCCAACAGGCGCAGGAGATGCTGCTGATCGGCCATCTCAGGCACCGCCGGGTAGCCATAGGCGTAGCGCACCCCCCGGTAGCGGCCCTTCATCAAGTCGGTGATCGCCCGGCCATCCTCGCCGGCGATGCCCAACTCGGCCCGCATCTGGCGGTGCAGGTACTCGGCCAGGGCCTCGGCGGCCTCCACCGACAGCCCGTGCAGAAAGAGGTAATTCCGGTAGTCATGGGCCTCGAACCACTGCCGGGCCACCTCGCTCACCTTCTGGCCCACGGTGACGGCCATCAGGCCCACCACATCGCCGTCGGGGTGGAAGTAGTCGGCCACGCAGCGCCCCCCTTCGCCGCGCTGGCGCGGGAAGACGAGGCGGGTGCCCTCCTCCAGGAGCAGCGCGTCGCCATCGGGCTTGCAGCGGAACCAGCCATAGGCCGCCTGGGGACGGAGCAGGTCTTCGTCTTCGACCCGGCGCAGCAGATCGTGCAGGATCGGCTTCACCACGGTGCGGAGCTGCTCTTCATGCTCTTCGCGGCTCATGTTCTTGCGCAAAAAGCCCCACTGGAACTTGAAGAGCACATCCTCGTTCAAGAAGGGCACCAGGGCGCGCATCGGCACCTTCTCCACGATGCGGGGGCCCCAGAAGGGCGGCGTGGGCGGCTCCACCGCGACGAGGGGCCGGCTGTCGAGCTCATGCTCGGGGAGCGGGCGCAGGCGCGGGGCCGCCGGGGCCGGCGCGGCCTCTCCCCCGCTGACGGCCACGGCCTCTTGCCAGTAGGAGGGCCGGCCGCTGTTCTTGGCCTCAGCGACCTCGTCCATGAAGGCCAGCCCGGCGAAGGCATCGCGGCCATAGGCCACCCGCTGGCCATAGGCCGCCGTACAGTCCTCCTCCACGAAGGCCCGGGTGAGCGCGGCCCCGCCGAGGATCACGGGCACGGTGATGCCCTGGCGGCGAAGCTCTTCCATGTTCTCGCGCATGATCACCGTGGACTTGACCAGCAGCCCGCTCATGCCGATGGCGTCGGCCCCTTGGGCCCGGAAGGCCCGCAGGATCTGGTCGATCGGCTGCTTGATGCCCAGGTTCACCACCTCGTAGCCATTGTTGGTGAGGATGATGTCGACGAGGTTCTTGCCGATGTCGTGCACATCGCCGCGCACGGTTGCGAGCAGCATCTTCGCCCGCGCCTGGCCCTCGGTGCGCTCCATGAAGGGCTCCAGGTAGGCGACCGCGGACTTCATGGTCTCGGCCGACTGCAGCACGAAGGGGAGCTGCATCTGGCCGGAGCCGAACAGATCGCCCACCACGCGCATCCCATCGAGGAGGATCTCGTTGATGATGTCGAGGGGGCGGTGGGTTGTCATCGCCTCTTTGAGGTCGACCTCGATACCGACGCGCTCGCCGTCGATGATGCGGGCCTTGAGCCGCTCTTCGACCGGCGCCGTGCTGGCCACCTTCTCGCGCTTGATCTCGTCGCCAGCGAAGAGGCCGATGAAGAACTGGAGGGGATCGTAGCCTTCGCGCCGGCGATCAAAGATGAGGTCTTCGGCGGCTTGCAGGCGCTCGGCCGGGATCTTGTGCAGCGGCATGATCTTGCTGGCATGCACGATGGCCGCGGTGAGGCCGCGCTGGCGGGCGTGAAAGAGAAAGACCGAGTTCAAGACCTCGCGGGCCGCCGGCTTGAGGCCAAAGCTCACGTTGGAGAGCCCCAGCAGGATGCCGCAGCGGGGCATGGCCGCGGCGATCTGCTCGATGCCGTCCAGCGTGTAGAGGCCGAGCTTGCGATCGTCTTCGTTGCCCGTGCAGATCGTAAAGGTGAGCGGATCGAAGAGGATGTCGGCCGGATCGAGGCCGTGGCGGTTGACTGCGATGTCGTAGAGGCGCTGGGCCACCTCAAGCTTGCGCTCCGCCGTGCGGGCCATGCCCTCTTCGTCGATGGTGAGCGCGATGACGGCGGCGGCGTGCCGCTTGGCCAGCGGGCAGAGCGTGTCGCACTTGCCCTCGCCATCCTCCAGGTTGATCGAGTTGATGATGGCGCGCCCGCCGACCAGCTTCAGCGCCGCCTCGATCACCGGGGTCTCGGTGGAGTCGATGACGAGGGGGGCGTTTACCGCCCCGCGGAAGCGGCTCACCACCTCGGTCATGTCGGCCACCTCGTCGCGGCCGACGAAGGCGGTGCAGACGTCGATGGCGTGTGAGCCGTGGCGGGCCTGGTTCTTGCCCATCGCCACCGTGCCATCCCAGTTGCCGGCGTCGAGGTGCTGCTTGAACTGCTTGCTGCCGTTGGCGTTGGTGCGCTCGCCGATGGCGAAGATGTCGGCGTCTTGCTTCAAGGCGACGGCGCCGTAAAGGCTCGTGACGGAAGGGGTCCACTCGGGGCGGCGGACCTTGGGCTTGCGGCCGGCCATGCGCGCGGCGACGGCGGCGATGTGGGCCGGGGTGGTGCCGCAGCAGCCGCCGACCAGCGCCACGCCGTCATCGCGGGTGAAGCGCTCGTGCCAGTCCGCCAGCTCGCCGGGGGTGAGCGGGTAGTGCGGCCGACCGTTCACGAGTTGGGGCAGGCCGGCGTTGGGCAGCACGCTCACCCGCTTGCGGCTGTGGCGGCCGAGCCAGGCGACGTGGGCGGCCATCTCCTGGGGGCCGGTGGCGCAGTTGAGGCCGACGATGTCGACGAAGTCGTAGGCGTCGAGCACCGTGCCGGCGGCGGCGATGTCGGTGCCCACCAGCATGGTGCCGGTGGTCTCCATCGTCACCTGCGCGATCACGGGGACGCGCTGGCCACGGGCCACAAAGGTGTCGGCGATGGCGCCGAGCGCCGCCTTGGTCTGCAGGATGTCCTGGCAGGTCTCGATCAGCAGCAGATCGACCCCGCCGTCGAGCAGCCCCTCGATCTGGGGGCGGTAGGCGGCGACCAGGGCGTCGAAGCTGGTGTGGCCGAGGGTGGGGAGGCGGGTGCCCGGGCCGATCGAGCCGGCGACGAAGCGGGGCTTGCCCTCCGAAGAGAAGCGCTGGGCCGCCTCTTTGGCGATGCTGGCCGCGAGGGCGTTGATCTCGCGGGCGCGCTCGCCCAGACCGAACTCGGCCAGCACATGGGCGGCGCCGCCAAAGGAGTTGGTCTCCACAACATCGGCGCCGACGGCGAAGTAGGCCTCGTGCACGCTGCGCACCACGTCGGGGCGGCTCAGGTTGAGCACCTCCGAGCAGTTCTCCAATTGCCAGTAGTCGTCGAGCGTGAGGTCGGCGGCGTGGAGCATGGTGCCCATCGCGCCGTCAAAGACGAGGATCTGCTCGTCGAGGGCGTCGAGGAAGGGGCTGCGGGGGCGGCTGCGAAGGAGGGCGACGTCGGGAGTCATGCCGGGCCTCCTAACGGCGACATCGGCCGGGCGCCCCCTACTGGCCGCGCAGCCTTCATCCGTCCAGTCAAGTAGGGCGCCCCCTGCCGGGAAACAAGCGTCCAAGCCTGAGGATGCTCCCATGACCCGTTATGCCCAACCGATTGTCCTTGAACCCGTCCCTGCGCTGATCGCGGCGAATGCCGAGCAACTTTGCCAGCGCCTGGTTGAACAGACCGAGAACCTGGTCGCGCTCTCGGGGCACCTCGACACCGAGCTGCTCTTCGTCTCGCCCGAGCAGGCCTTCCGCCACGGCCTGCGCGGAGAGCGGAGCTCCCTCTCCGATGAGGTGCTCGCCGCCGCGCTCTTGAGCCCCTTGGACCCCTCCCCTCCCCTGCGCGCCCGCCGGGGCGAGTGGTCGGAGGGCGGCGTGCGCGAGGCCACCCTGCTGATCCTCCAGGAGGGCGGCGACTGGCTGTTGGCGCGCCGGCCCTTTGTTCGCAGCGACGATGGCGTGGGGACCTGGCTCGGCGCCTGGAGCCTGCGTCGCGGCGGCGCCGGCTCCCACCTGCCGGCCCCCCTGCGCTCCTGGCTGGAGGCCGATGATGTGCCGGCGGTCAACTTCATCTTTGGCAAGACCGCGGCGAACTACGACATTCGCATGGGCATCGTCCCCCTGGCCGCCCCGATGGCCAGAGACGCCCTGGGCATGGCAACGGTGCTGGGCGCCCTCGTGGACGAAGAAATGGCCGAAGATGGCCTGCCGCCCTTTCTTGTCTTTGTTCAGCGCCCCGACGCTCTCGAGCGCTGGGAGGTTCGCGGCGATCCCGGCTGCGATCCGCACGATCTGATCCGCGGCATCGCCAACCAGGACGAGGTCTCGGCGGTGGTGCTGGTCCACCCGGCGGTGGTAGAGGGCCCCCATGGCCACCGAAGCCGGGCCATCGCCCTGCGGGCCGAGATGGAGGGCCAGATCGTGCAGCGGGTGATGCCCTACCAGAACACCGACGCCGGGCTGCTTCTGGGCGAGCCCTGGCTGGGAGCCCCCCGCTACGTCCGGCAGGGCGAAGGCTGGATCGGGCAGGACCCGCGGAGCCCCCTCCCCGACCTCACCGAGCCGGCGCTGGGGCCCTATGCCCACGCCATGCCGATGGCGTAATGGTCAACACCGCGCACCTCCTCGCCCAGCACGACGGCCTGCGGGTTCTCCTGCACCAGGCGATCGATCAATGGACCGCGCGCCCGGGTCCACGGCGCACGGAGGTGCTCCAGGCCGTGCACCGCTACGCCTCGAGCATGATCGATGGCGAGCTGGAGACGCTCTACAGTCAACTGGTTTTGATGGCCGATCCCAACCTGCGCGCCCTCGCCCAGGAGCTGCTGGAGGGCCTCACCGAGCTGCGGGAGCGCGTGGGCCGCCTCGTCGTTGACTGGCCACCCGAGCGCCAGGCCATCGAGCCCGAAGCCCTGCTCACCGAGCTCGACAATCTGTCCACCGCCGCCCTGATGTGGATGGAGCTCGAAGAAGAGGCCCTCTTCCCGCTCCTCGACTACCCCAGCCCCGCCAACTGGCAGGAGCTGGAGACCCTCTTCGCGATGATGCCGACGCCATCGCTCGAGTAGGGGCCCTCACTCCACCGTGAGGGCGGCGCCCTGGGCGGCGGGCTCGAAGGAGGCGTCGGTGCTGCCGAAGGCGGCGGCCTCATTGGGCAGGGTCCAGGTCTGGCCCGTGAGCGAGACCACGGTGAGAGACCACACCCCGGCGGGCACATCGGCACCCTGCACCACCGTTTCGCTGCCGTCGGGCAAGGTGTGGATGGCCCCCGGCAGGAAGAGGCCGGTGAGGCTGGTGAGCGGCGTGGGAATACCGACCGGCACGCTGCCATCGCTGAGGAAGGTGGGGTAGACCGCCGCCTCGGTGGCGTAGGACTCGCCCGGCGCCAGGGGGATCTGTTCACTCCCGAGGAACTGCAGGTAGAGCCGCGGCCAGATGTCGACCATGCCGGCGGCGGCGAGGCTGGGGTTGGGGTGCGGATCGGGGGCGCCGTCGCCGTCGGCGTCGACCACGTGAACATAGAACATCGTGTCGCAGGCAGAGGTGCCGTCAAAGGGCCCCGTGAGGGTGACCAGCTCGCTGTAGATGCCCGTGCTGGCGATGCCAAAGGTGAGCTGGGTGGGATCGGTGCTGCGGGCGGCGGTGTTGTCGGTGAAGACAAAGGCCGGCCGCTCGGTGGGCAGCACCGAGCCGACGAAGATCGGCAGCCCGCCGAGCCGCTCGCCGCCCGCCACGCTCACCACGCCGCGCTCGCCGGTGCTCAGATCGGCGAGGTGGGCGCCGGCGACGTCGCCGCAGGTGGCGCCGGCGTTGGTGCTGAGCAGGGGCTGAAAGTCGGCGTCCTGATCGTTGATGGCGGCGAAGAGATAGTCGCCGTCGGGCAGGTGGGTGATGGCGAAGGGGGCGGCCGGCGCGCCGGTGGTGCCGACGGTGAAGGCCTCGGCCGGCACGGCGGCGAAGGTGATCGGGCTGCCGGTGCCGGCGGGGGGCGGCGGATCCTCGGCGTCAAAGACCAGCACGAAGGTGTCGGCCGGGCTGCCCTCGCCCAGGTAGATCACGGTGCCCTCGACGACGTTCAAGGTGGCGTCGGCCTCGAGGTCGAGGTCGACCTCGTGGGCGCAGGCGCCCAGCAGCAAAAGGTGGAGGGAGAGAAGGCGCATCAGAAGCGGTACTCCACGGCGCCGGCGACCCGACCGCCCACGAGCTGCCCCTTCGGGTGCTCCCGGACGCGGGCCTCGTCGCTCCACAGGGCGGGGATGTTCCAGGCCGAGACCGACAGCTCCAAGGCCTCGTCGGCGAAGGGGCGGCCGGCGAGGCGGGCGATGGGCAGGGTGCGGGCGGGGGTCTCGACCTCTTCGACCACGAGCTGGCCGTTGGGGTCGTACTCGCGCAGGCGCCAGGTGGTGGCCGAGACATGCTGCACCTGGGCAGACAGATCCATCCGCCAGGGGCTGCGCCAGATCACGCCCGCGTTGAGCTTGAGCGGTGCGGTGTCGGGGTCTTCGGCGGTGCCCTCGTCGCTCTCTTCGCGCACCCGCTGCAAGGCGAGGTTGGCAAACAGATCGAGGCCGTCGATGGGAAAGAGCCGGCCATCGAGCTCCACGCCATAGGCGGTGGAGACCGGGCTCAGGTTGTCAAAGGCGGTGGTGCCGGCGACGAAGGCGTTGACATCGGGGTTGTAGGCGTTGATCTCGGGCACGACGCTGGTGACAAAGATGATGTCGGAGATGCGGTTCATGTAGAGCGCGACGTCGGCCCGGTGGTAGGCGCTCGACTCGTCGTGGATACCGACCTCGGCGGTGAAGATGCGCTCGGGCAGCAGGTTCTCGTTGCCGACGATGTGAACGTTGACGCCGTCGACGTCGGCCGGCTGGTAGAAGTCGAGGTAGCTCTCCATCAACGTGGGCGCGCGGAAGCTGGTGCCGGCCGTGGCGCGAATCGCGGTGCGGTCGGCCACGCGGAGGATGGCGGCGCCGCGCGGCGACAGGGTGCGCGAGAGGTCGACCAGGGGGTGGCGGTCGAGGCGCAGGCTGCCGACCAGCGTGAGGGGCCCCACCTTGGCTTCTTCTTGGCCGAAGGCGGAGATGTGGTGCTCGACGATCGGCTCGCCATCAGAGTCTTTGAGGTAGCCGAAGTCGACGGCCTTGCGGCGGTAGCCAAGCCCGACGTTGACCCGGTGCTCCACGCTGCCGGTGGAGAAGCGCTGGTTGGTCTCCAGCTCCAGGTCGCCGACGTCACTGTTTACGTTGGTGCTGAGGTCTCGCTCGCCCACATAGGAGAGCCAGGGGCCGGTCTGCCCGGTGTAGTGATTGAAGAAGCCGCGCAGGTGAACGCTGCCATAGGACAGATCGGCCCGGGCGTAGCCGCCGTCAAAGGTGAGGTTGTAGTCGCCGAGGGCGCCGATGACGTAGGTCTCGGCGTAGCCCTTGGCATAGCCCCCCGACATCGACACAAAGCCGTCGTCGCCAAAGGTGCGGTCGAAGCGCACGTTGCCGCGCACCGCCTCGGTGGACATAGACTGGTCTTCGACGAGGTCGCTGCTGAGGGGGCCCCCCTCTGCGGGCAGGGCCTCGGCCGACCAGCGCCCATCCTGGCCGTAGCCGGCCGACAGGCGCCAGGCGCTGCGACCTTGCCTGCCGGTGACGACGGCGGCGCCGCGCCCATAGCCGGGGGTGCCGCCCTCGGCGTGCAGGATGTTGTCGCCCTCGCCGGGGGTGCGGGTGATGATGTTGACCACGCCGGTGACCGCGTTGGCGCCGTACACCGCCGAGCCGGGCCCGCGGATGATCTCGATGCGCTCGATCTCTTCGATGGAGATCTCCAGGCTCGCCCAGATCGGCGTGCCCAAGACGTCGAGGTAGACGGAGCGGCCGTCCACCAGCACCAGCACCTTGTTGGACAGCTCCCGGTTGAAGCCGCGAATGCTCACATCGGGCTTGCCCGAAGACAGCGCCATCACGTCGACGCCGACGACCTGGCGCAGCAGTTCGGGGATGCTGGTGGCGCCGCTCTGGCGGATGTCGTCCTCGGTGAGGATGGTGACCGAAGAGGGCGAGTCGAGGGGGTCCTGGCCGTAGCGCGAGGCGGTGACGACGACGCGGCCGTAGGCCTCGGACTGAAAGCCGCCGGCCACCTCGGGCACGGCGACGGGGGGGGCTGGCGGCGCGGCGGTGGGAGGACCGTCGACGGGCGCTGGGGCCGGGCTGGGCGGCGCCGGGGCCCGGGTCGACAGCGAGGAGGACAAGGCGGCCAGCTCGGCGGCGATGGCGGCGAGGCGCTCGATCTCGGCGGAGGTGGCGGCGGCGGGAGCGCCTTCTTCGACGGGCGCCACCGCGGCGACCGGGGCGATCGGGGCGACGGCGGCGCGACGGCGGGCCTCCAGCACGGCGAGGATCGGATCGGCCTCGGCGGCGGCCTGGGGGCTCGTGTCGCGAAAGAGCGTGTAAAACTCGATGGCCTTGTCGAGGTCGCCGAGGTCGTAGTAGGCGCGGCCGATGTTCTGGAGGGTCTTGGGGTGGGGCCAGGCCGCCTGGGCGGCGAGGAACTCGTCGAGGGCCCCCTGGTAGTCGCCGGTCTTGGCGGCCTGCAGGCCGGCGGCGAAGTGGCGACGGGCGTCATCGCGGGGCTCGGCCTGGGCCACGCCGCCCATCGCCAGTAGAAGCAAGAGGCCCCGAAGCAGGCTGCTGGCGATCCGCTGCGAAGGGGGGGGCGGTAGTCGCATCGGCAGGCGCATCGGGGCTCCAACAAAAACAGATCAGAGGTCTTCGGGCAGGCCTGCGTAGCCGGTGGGGGCTTCGGGGGCCGGCTCGGCCTTCTTTTTGGGCGGCTCGGCGGTCTTGGCGGCGGGGGGGCTCTTGGCGGCCTTGGCCGGCGCCGGCTTCGCGGCCTCCGCCGGGGCCGGGAGCGGGGGCTCGGGCGGCGGGGCCTCCACGGGCGGGGCGACCTCCACCGGGGCCGGCTCGGCCTCGACAGGCGGCGGGGCCCGCGTGGGCTCGGCGACCGGTGACTCGGCGGGGCCGAGGAAGCCGACCCCATAGGCCCCAGCACAGACCGCCACGGCGAGGACCAGCACCACCAGGGCGCCAGCGACCACCATGCCCCAGGGGGAGCGCTCGGGCTCGGCGCGCAGGGGCACGGTGGGCTCAAGGCCGGCGGCGACCACGCTGGGGGCGTCGACCCGGCTCAGCTCCACCGAGCCCGAGCCGGTGCTGGCCTGGGGACTCGCCTCGTTGATGCTGGCGCTGGCATCGCCGCCCATCGAGGGGAAGCAGGCCGACAGCTCGATCATCAGGGCGCCGACGTCGGCGAAGCGCCGCTCGACGTCTTTTTCGAGGCAGCGCCGCACGGCGGCCTCGAGGCCGGGGGGAAATCGCTGGTCGGGGGCGACGGCGGCGAAGGCCGGCACGGGGTTGTTGATGTGGGCGATCATCGTCGCCGTGCTGCTCTCGCCGTGGAAGGGCCACTTTCCGGTGAGGGCGCGGAAGAGCAGGATGCCGATGGCGTAGAGGTCGGCGCGGTGATCGATGTCGGCGCCGCGGATCTGCTCGGGCGACATGCAGTGGGGGCTGCCGAGGATGAGCCCCGCCCGGGTGAGGCTCTGATCGTCTTCGAGCACCTTGACGAGGCCAAAGTCGACGACCTTGACGTGCTCGGCGCCGTCGTCGTCGCGGCCGATCAGCAGGTTGCTGGGCTTGAGATCGCGGTGCACCACCCCGCGCTTGTGGGCGTAGCGCAAGGCGCGGCAGACCTGCAGGATCAGCGAGACGGTCCGCTTTGGGTCCATCGGGCCGCCGCGCAGGATGTCGGTGAAGCGCGGGCCTTCGATGTACTCCAGGGCGAGGAAGAAGCGCCCGTCGGCGGTCTCGCCATAGTCGTAGAGCGTGACGATGTGGGGGTGCGAGAGGTTGCCGAGCGTCTCGGCCTCGAGCCGAAAGCGCTCCTCGAAAGAGCCGCCGTCATCGGACTCCGAGCCGGGGGTGAGCACTTTGAGGGCCACCATCCGGTTCAGCTCGAGCTGGCGGGCGAGGTAGACGGTACCCATGCCGCCGCGCGCGATCAGCCGCTCGACCCGGTAGCGCCCGCCCACGACCTCCGAGATCATGTCCAGGGGTGGGAGGGACGGATTCTGGGACTCTCGCTCGGACACCGGATCGCCTCGTCGGGGTGCCATCCGCGCCGGCCTGGGTGCGGCGCTGGGGAGAGCGCGACAGACCGCCAGCCGGGCTCAGAAGGACAAGTGAGCCTACCACAGGGCCCGCGAGCCACCAAGATCAGTCCCCGCTGACAGATCGGCGATCATCCTTCGGAGCCGCGGTCCACCCGCAGGGCCCGGCGGTCGGCGCGGCCGGCCTCGTCGAGGGCCACGATCTCGTGCGCGCCGGGGCTGGGGGTCCACCACAGGGTCTCGTCGGCGCCGGCGCTGCCGAGCCAGACGCCGTCGACAAACCAGGAGAGGCGCACCTCGGGGGCGGCCTCGGCGCGCAGCTCCACCTCCTGGGCGGTGGCCTCCAGGCCGCTGATGAGCTTGAGCACGGCGCCAGGGAGGGGGTGCAGGATGCGGGGCGGCGGGCCGATGGGCGGCGGGGCGCAGCCGGGGGCCCAGGCGGGGATCGGCGTGCCCCGCGTGAGGTCGGGGCCGAGCCAGCGGCGAACGGCGGCGGGCCAGCGGGTGACTGTCAGCAGGCGGGTGGGCCCGCTGCGGCAGCCGGGGCGCACGCGCAGGCCGCTCTGGGCGTCGACCTCGATGTTCTCGTGCTGATCGCAGCGATCGGTGGGGATGCGCGCGGCGAGGGCCGGGGCGAGGCGGGTCTGGGTGCAGGCGGCGCCGGGCAGCTTGCCGGAGAGGGCGCAGAGGTTGACCTCGCCGAGGCCCTTGGGGGGTGGAGGCGGGTCGCCGGCGTGGCCGTCGCCGAGCCCCTCCAGGATGTCGAAGAGCAGAGGTGCCGCCAGCTCGGCGCCGACGAGGTGGGCGCTGCTGCGGTTGTCGAGGTTGCCGAGCCACACCACCGCGGCGTAGCGGCGGCCGGCGCCGGCGGCGAGGGCGTCGCGGTTTCCGTAGCTGGTGCCGGTCTTCCAGAAGAGGTGCTGGGGCAGGGCGCCGGCGGCGACGCGATCGGGGAAGTCGGGGCGGTCGCGGCGGCGGAGTGCCTGGGTGGTGAGGTAGGCGGCCTCGGGCGACCACAGGGCGATCCCCTCCCCTTCGGGGTCGGCGGCCCGCCAGCGCAGGACCTTGTGCTGCCCGGCGTCGGCGAGGCTGGCGTAGAGGCCGGCCAGCTCGATGGGGGTGATCTCCACGCCGCCCACCGCCGCGGAGAGGCCGTAGTGGCCGGGCTCCTCGCGCAGGCTGCGCACCCCAGCCCCGCGCAGATCGCCTAAAAAGCGCTCCACGCCGATCTGCGAGAGCAGGCGCACGAAGGGCAGGTTGAGCGAGCGCGACAGGGCCTCTTCGAGGGGGAGCAGGCCCGAGAAGGCGCCGTCATAGTTGAGGGGGGCGTAGTCGCCAAAGCGGGTGGGCACGTCCTCCACGGCGGTCTGGGGCAGGGCGAGGCCGAGATCGAGGGCCCGGGCGTAGAGCAGGGGCTTGAGGGCCGAGCCTGGGGAGCGCGGCACGGCGAAGGCGGGGATCTGCCCGCCGTGGTCGTCATCCCAGAAGTCGAGGCCGCCGGCCAGGGCCACCAGCGCGCGGCTGCGCCAGTCGACGACCACCACGGCGGCGTTGTGCACGCCCACCGCCCGCAGGCCGCGGGCGCGCTCGGCGAGGCGGCGCTCGACGAGGGCCTGCACGCCGCGATCGAGGGTGGTGTCGATGCGCAGGCCGCCGGCCCGGGCGCGCATCCAGCGGGCGGCGTGGATGGCGGCGCGCGGCAGGGGGGCGAGTTGGGTGGGGAGGGGCGCCCGCTCGATGTCTTCGAGGGTGGTGGCGGCGTCAAAGACGCCGGCCTCGATGAGGCGGCGGGCGACGGCGCGGCGGCCGGCGCGCAGGGCCTGGGGGTGGCGGGGGCTCCGGCCGTTGGGGTCCTGGGGGATGGCCAGCAGCAGGGAGATCTCGGCGGGAGAGAGGGCCTGGGCGCTGTGCCCGAAGAGGGCCCAGGCGGCGGCCTCGACGCCCTCCACGTTGCGGCCAAAGGGGGCGAATTGCAGCCAGAGGCCGAGCACCTCGTCTTTGTCGCGCTGGGCGGTGAGCTGGAGGGCCCGGACGGCCTCGATGGCCTTCGAGCGCAGGGTGCGGGGCCGGGGCTCCAGCAGGCGAATCGTCTGCATGGTGAGCGTGCTGGCGCCGGAGACCACCTGCCCGGCGGCGAGGTTCTGGCCGGCGGCGCGCAGGATGGCCAGGGGGTCCACGCCGGGGTGGAGGAAGAAGCGCGCGTCTTCGAGGGCCACCAGCCCGGTGATGAGCTGGGGATCGACCTCCTCGCGGGCGACCGGGATGCGCCACTTCTCGTCGGGCGAGAGGAAGGCGTGCAGGACGGCGCCCTCGGCGTCGCGCACCACCACCGAGCCGCTCAGCGCGGCGCGCTCGGGCAGGGGGGCGAAGAAGAGGAGGTGCAGCAGGGCCAGCCCGGCGAGGCTGAAGACGACGCGGAGGCGCCGCGCGGTCGGCGGGGTCACAAGGTCAGGCCCTCCCAGGGGCCGCGGATGGCGACCATCGCGCCGCCATCGCGGGCTTGCTGGTCGGGGTCGTACATCGCTTCGAGCCGGGCGGAGGGCAGGGTGAAGCTGCCGGCGGTGACGGCGCGCACGACGTAGACCACCTGCCGGGTCTCCTTGGCCGACAGGGTGCCGAAGATCTCCACCCGGTCGTCGCGGCTGTTCTGGTGCTCGCTCTGCCAGACGGTGTCGGCCGGCAGCCAGGGCAGCTCGGCGCCCACCCGCGCCTCCTCGATCTCGAAGCCGGCGGGGAGGCGATCGACGAGGGCGAGGTTCTGGGCGCGATCGTCGGTGAGGTTGCTGACGGTGAGGTGCACATAGAGCCGGTCGCCCAGCGTGACGGAGGCGAGATCGGCGGGCTGGCCGTCGGCCTTGCGCCAGGCGCGCTCCAGGCGCAGGCCGGCCGCGAGGTCGTCGTCGGGGGCGTTGGCCAGCACGCCGGTGGTCTGGGTGATGAGGTAGAGCGGGCTCGGGGGCTTGGCCTCGACGCGCAGGGTGAGGGCGCTGGCGAGGGTGCCCTGGGCGATGGCCCAGAGGGGATCGCCCTTGTCGTGCTCGCGCTTGATTGGCGTGCCCTCGCGCAGCAGGGAGATCGCGGGCAGGCTGCCGGCGCCGACCGCGCTGCGCCGGCCCAGCGCGGTGAGGGCCCAGCCGAGCTCCTGAGTGGTGAAGCGCTCGGATGGGGTGTCGCGCAGGACCTCGCCGATGGCGGCGGCGGCGCCCTCTCCGCCCTTGACGCCGAAGAGCTCGGTGTAGACCGACAGCTCCAGGGCGCGGTGGCGCAGGTCGGTGTACCAGCTCCAGCTCCAGCGCTTGCTGCGGGTGAGCGGCTTGCTGGAGACGGCGCGCAGCCGCTTTTCGTGGCGACGGTCGCCGGAGAGGTACAGGGCGGCGGCGAGCAGGTAGCGGCTCTCTTCGGGGTGGGCCCAGGTGCCAAAGCGCTCCTTGCGCTCGGCCTCGGTGAGGGCGGCGAGGTGGTCGAGGGCGTTGGCGGCGGCGGCGGGCTGGGCCTGGCCGCCCTTGGCCAGCACATAGTGGGTGTAGGCCAGCTCGCCGGAGGGGTCGACGGCGTCGCGCTGGCCGATGGCCTCGGCGAGGTAGCGCAAGGCCTCGGGCACCAGGGCCTCGGGGATGGCGTGGCCGGCCTCCTTGGCGTCGAGCAGCAGGTGAACGGCGTAGGCGGTGCCCCAGAGGTGGGGCTCCTCGCCGCCGGGCCAGTAGGAGAAGCCGCCGCTTGGGGTCTGCATGGTGGCGATGCGCTCGATGCCAGCGCGGATCATGTCGTCGACGCTGCTGGCGCCGCCCAGACCGGGGTCGAGCTGGTCGGCCGCCTGCGACACATAGAGGAGGGCGCGGGTGGCGCTGGTGGTCTGCTCGACGCAGCCGTAGGGGTAGTGGGCGACGTAGGCGAGGTGGCTGAGCGCGTCGGCCTCGGCGTTGGCGGTGACCCACAGGCGGCTTTGGTCGGAGCCGGGCAGCCAGCCGGCCGAGACAAGGGCGGCGCCCACATCGGTGTCGCCGGCGGCGAGCGGGCTGCGCTGGGTGCGGCGGGTCTCGGGCAGGGCCGGCTGGATGGGCAGCTCCAGGCTCTCGAAGGTCGACACGCCCTTGCCTTCCACGCTGGCCCGCAGGCGAACCGCGGCGGGGGCGCGCTCGGCCCGCAGGGTGAAGACGACGGTGCGGGACTCGCCGGGGGCGAGGCGCACGGCGCCCTGCTCGGCGCCCAACAGGCGCACAGGGCTGGGGCCGCCGCGCAGGGACTCGCCGGAGAGGCGCACGGTGACGTTCTTCTCGGCCTCGGTGGTGTTGGTCAGGGTGACAGGCACAAGGGCGTCGTCGCCGGCGACGAGGAAGCGCGGCAGGGTGGTCATCAGCACCACCGGCTCCTTCACCACGACGTTGGCGCTGGCGTGGCCCATCTTCTCGGCGCTGGCGACCACGGCCATCACGCGCAGCTTGCCGCGGTAGCCGGGCACGTTGACCGTGACCTTGGCCTTGCCGTCGACGAGGTCGACCTTGCCGCTCCACAGGGCGACGGGCTTCACCATCTGCACGCGGCCGTTGGCGCCGGCGGCGTCTCCGCCGACCCGGCTGGCGGGGCCGCGGGGGGCGGAGACCATCGACCAGCCGATCGTCTCAAAGGACTCCACACCCAGCGCGCGGCGGGCGAAGATCTGCTCGGCGGGATCGGGGCTTTGGAAGTTGGTGAGCGAGAGGATGCCCTCGTCGACGATGGCGACGGTGGCGCTGGCCGGGCCGCGGCCGAGGCCCTCGGCAGACAGCTCGATGGTGAGCGGGCTGTTTGGCAGCACGCTCTCGGGGGCCTTGATCGAGACGGCGGCGGTGTAGTCGGTGGGCTCGATGCGCACCGAGGTGAGGCCGGCGGCGCGCTCGGGCAGCCAGCTCTGGTCGCTCTCCAGGTGCGGGTCTTTCAAGAGCAGGGCGCTGATGTAGACGTTGGGCTCGAATTCGCGCGGGGTGTAGGTGAAAGAGACCTCGCCGGCCTCGGCCTCAACCCACTCGGTCTTCACGACCTCGTCGGTCTCGACGCTCCAGAGCAGGCGGCCGGCGTAGGGGGCCTTCGTGGTGACGGTGATGGCCTCGCCAGAGCGCACCCGCTCCGGCGCGCGGAGGCGCAGGGGGGCGGGGCGCTCGGGGCGGGGCGTGCGGTCGGCGCCGTCGGCGTAGCCCCAGGCGTAGCGGCCGCCGGCGCCCGGGATGTGCAGCTCGGTCCAGGCAGCGCCGGCCCGGGCGACGATGAGCCAGCCCACGCCTTCTTCGGGGGTGAAGGGCAGCACAAAGCGGCCACCCTGGGTGGGCACGGTGGCGGCGCTGACCCGGCTGCGGCGAAGGCTGCGGCGGTAGCCGGTCTCGCCGGCGTCTTCGTCCCACCACCAGCCGAATTCCTCGTCGAGGCGGAAGATCTCCACCTCGACCTGGGCGGCGGCGCTGGCGGAGAGCGCGCCCTTGGGGGTCACCAGCACGCCTTCGACGCTGAGCGGCCGGTTGGCCTCGGCGCGCAGGGTGCTGCTGCGCAGGCCGATGTAGTGGTCGGCCGGGTGCAGCGGGGCGCTGACGAGGCGGCGGGTGGCCCGGCCGGTCTCGCCCTCGGTGACGCGCACCTCGGCGGTGAGGGTGGCGGCGCCCAGCGCGGTGACGCCGGGGGGCCCGGGCGGGCAGCTCAGCTGCGCCTTGCCGGCCTCGTCCAGCACGCCGTCGGTGGTGCCGAGCGTGGCTTCGCGGGCGGGGCCTTCGCCGTCGAGGTCGGCGGGGCCGTAGTGGTACTCGTCGTTCTCGGCGGGGGTGAAGGGGGTGGAGCGTGCCGTGCAGGACAGCTCCACCTTGGAGCCCGCCGCGCTGCCGCCGAAGAGCCAGCGGCCTTCGATGTCGATGCGGGCAGGCTCGTCGACGCGGGTGCCTTCGGGGGCGACGGCCTTGGCGACGAGGGAGAGGCGCTCGGGCACGAACTCGTCGACCCGGAAGGTGACGGCGCCGGCCTCGCGGTCGGCCACCGAGACGCTGGCGCGGTAGCTGCCGGTGAGGGCGAAGTCGCCGAGGCGGAGGTCGGCGGTGATCAGGCCGGCACCATCGACCTCACCGACGATGCGGCGCAGCTCCTTGCCGCGGGGGTCGGTGAAGCGGACGACGGCGGGCATCGCGGCCTTGGGGCCCTCGTAGTCGGCGTCGCGCAGGATGGCGGCGAGGTGAACGGTGTCGCCGGGGCGGTAGGCGCCGCGGTCGGGGTAGACGGCGGCCCGCCAGGCGGGGGCGTCTTCGCCGGCGGTGAGCGCGTAGGGCAGGCCGGAGACGTCGCCCTCGGGGCTCAGCGCGAGCTCGCTGAACTTGAGGTAGGTCAGCTCGCCCGCCTTGGTGGCGATGAGGGCCATCGGCCCGACGGAGTCGAGGGGATCGACGGGCGCTTCGAGGACGCAGGCGCCGTCGCGGCCGGTGGTGCAGCGGGCCAGGACCTGCCCGCTCGGCCGCACCAGCTTGATCTCCACGTCGCTGGCGGCGCGGTTGTCCTTCGACTGCAGGGCCCAGGCGCGCACGGCGTGGCTGCCGTCGGCCCGCCGCTCGCGCTTGGCGACGAGGGCGAGGTCGGTGATCACCACGCGGGCGGCGTCGTCGCGGGGCAGGCCGCGGGTGGGGCCGCGCTCGCCGGCCTTGTCGATGCCGCCGGGGGTGATGCGCAGCTCGTAGACGCCGCCCTCGATCTTGGGGAGCAGGCTGGCGACGTCGACCCAGGTGGTGTGCCGCACGTCGGGGGTGTTGGGCAGGGCCACCTCGCGCTGGAGCACCACCACGCTGGTGCGCAGATCCATCGACTCCTCGCTGCCGCTGAGCCAGAAGACGAGGTTCTCGGCGGGCACATGGCGCACGGTGAGCGTGGCGGTGTCGAGGTTGATGTGCTCGACGGCGAGGTTCTTCCAGGCCTCGCGCGGCAGGTAGCGGCCCTTGGAGGTGAAGGTCACCCGCGGGCTGCGCTCGGGCACCGTGAGGGCGCTGCTCCAGGCGGCGGGGAGCACGCCGCCGTCGCGGCTGCGGGCCCCGGCGGCGATGTGCAGGCTGACCGGGCCGCGGGAGAAGTCACCGAGGATGCGGAAGCCGGCGGGGCCGTCGGCGAGGGTGAAGGGTACGGCGGGCTCGATCTGGATGACCCGTTTGGCCTCTTCGGGGTCGAGGGCGCAGCGCCGCGAGGTCCACCAGCCGTCGTAGGTCTCGGGGTCCCACCAGTAGCGCTCTCCGCCGGCGGCGGCGTCGTTGCAGACCACCTCGATCGAGAAGCCATCGCGGCCTTCGCGCAGCGACACGTTCAAGATGCCGAGCACAGGCCCATCGGTGAGGGGCAGGGTGGCGACGCCAGCCTCGGCGGTGGTGGCGGCCTCGTCGGCGTAGGGCACGCCGGCGGCGAGGCTCATCACGAGCTCGCCGGGCTTGCCCAAGCGGGCGCTGCGCAGGGAGACGCGCACCACGCTGGCCCGGGGGCCCGGCTCGACGCGGGCGACGGTGACCGCGGCGCCGCCAAGGGAGAAGCGGGCCTTGGCGGCGACGGCCTGGGGGTCGACCGCGTGAGAGAAGACGAGATCGATGGTGGCCTCGCCCTTCTTGGGGTCGCGGGCGCGCAGATCGGCCCGCACGAAGCCAAAGGCCGGGCTCTCCAGGCTGGAGCTCCACAGGCCGGGGCTCGGCGGCAGGGCGGGGGCCTCGCCGCCGCCCAGCGCCGTGAGGGTGAAGGTGTGGCGGGCGCCCGGGGCCAGGGGGGCCTCGGGCACAAAGCGCAGGGCGTTGGGGGCCAGCACCTCCAGGCGGCCGGGCAGGGGCGGCTCGACGGTGAAGGTGGTGCCCTCAGGGGCCAGGGTGCCCACCGCGTCGGCGGCGAAGCGGTTGCGGCGGAGCTGGATGACCAGCTCGGCGGGGGCCTCGCCCATCGGCCCCACGGCGCGCAGGCGGTAGACGGTGTCGGAGGGATCGTCGATCACATCGGCCTGCCGATCGGCGATCTGCGTGGAGGGGCCGTTGCTCTCGCCGAAGCCCCCCACGCAGGCGGTGAGGGCGAGGCTGAGCAGGAGGCGGCGAGGCAGGGCGATCATCCAGGTCTCCGAGGGCGCCCCCCTGAATAGCCGGAGTTGCGGCGCCCTGGGAGCCGACGCGCCGGGGGGCCGCCGCCGGACAGGGCCTCAGCGCGCGTAGAGCGCCCAGCCGGGCTCTTCGTAGAGCCGGTTCCAGCCGCGCAGCAGGGCCGGCAGGTTGGGCAGGTCGTCGCTGCGGGGCGTCACCGAGACCAGGGCGGGGCCATTGGGGGGCTCGGTCATCCAGCGCTGGCAGTGGTCCTGGGTGCGCAGGTCGAGGGGCAGGCCGGCCAGCGGCAAGGGCGGGCCCTCCTCCACCCGCGCGGGCAGCCAGGCGAAGTTGAGCCCCTGGCCGCTGCAGTCGAGGTACTGGCCTCCTTCTTGCAGCGCCGCCGCGACCCGCGCGACCCGGGCCTGGGGATCCGGGGCCGGGTCGAGGGGGTCGGCCCGGACACCGGCGCGCAGGGGCCCCCAGAAGAGGCCGATCAGCGCGAAGCTGACGAGGGTGGCCGGTGCCAGGCCTAGGCCCAGGCGCTGGTGCAGGCGCCCGAGGCCGATGGGCAGCAGCAGGCGCGCGAAGGGGGCGTAGAGCGCCAGCGCGCCGGCCGACCAGGGCTGGAGCATCGCCCCGACGAGCATCGGCAGGCCCAGGCCGATGCTCCACAGCAAGGGGCCGCCGCGCCGCGCCAGGGTGGGCCGGGGCAGCAGCAGGCAGAGGACGAGGCCCACGAAGACCGCGACGCCGCCACCGCTGACGAAGGGCGGCAGCAGGTGGCCGAGGTTCTGGCGGGCGAGGGCCACCGCACAGGGCTCCAGCAGGAAGCCGGGCCGCAGGAAATCCTCGCTGGCGAGCCGCTCGCAGGCGGCGTGGAGGCGGGGATCGTCGAGGCGAAGCAGGTCGGCGCGCAGGGTTGGCAGGCTGAGCAGGCGCGCGGTGGCGAAGAGGCCCTCCACCGGCGGCCCCTTGGGCAGGGCTTGGAGCAGCAGTCCGCCGCCCATCAGGCCCAACAGCGCCGGCCCCAGACGACGGCCGACCCCCTGAAGACGCGCGGCCATCGGCCTCTTCGGCGAGTCATCCGGGGTGCCTCGGCCGGCGTGCAGGCGGCGGAGCAGGGCGCTCTGGCGGCGCTCGCGCAGGGCGGCCAGGACCTCGGCCAGGGCGGAGAAGAGGGGCCGCGCGGGCCCCCGCGGCGGGGCCAGCAGGGCGGCGAGGCCGAAGGGGAGGAGCAGGGCGGCGCGCAGGTCGAGGGCCAGGGCCAGGGCGGCGCAGAGGCCGGCCGCCGCGGCGAGGGCGGGCCGCGGCCGCTCCAGGCAGGCCCCAAGCAAGGCGACGACCGCGAGGAGCAGCCCGCCGGCGAGGGGCTCGGGGCCTGTAAAGTGGGCGGCGTCGACCAGCGGGGCCCCGGCGAACAGGCTGCCGCCGACCAGCAGGGCCGCCAGGGGCCCGCCGAGGCGGGTGGCGAGGGAGAGGGCGGCGAAGAGCCCGATCAGCAGCCCGCCGCTGGAGAGCAGCGTGGCCGCGTTGGCATAGCTGCCGAGGGCCTCACCGAGGGTGACGACGGCGCTGGCGTGGAGCAAGCTGGCGCGCGGATCGTAGAGGCCCCAGACGCCCCGCGCGACGAAGGAGGCCATGCCCAGGGCCTCGGCCCAACCCCGGCCAGCCACGCCGCCGTCCAGGGCGCCCGCGCCGCCGCGCCACAGCCCAAGAAGGCCCAGGGTGGCGCCGAGGAGGGGGAGGGCCACCGCAGGCCCTGGAGCCGGGGCCCGGCGGGAGGTCCACTTCATGGACACCCCGCTAACACCCGGGTCTGGGGGCATGGCAATTGGCCGCCGCCGGGTGTACAAGCGGGCCCAGGATGACCGCGCCCGAGACGCCCCCGACCCCTGCGCTGCCCGCTGGCCTGCCTGAGAGCGAGCGCCTTGTGGAGCAGATTCGCCTCGCCGGGGCCTCGATCTTCTTCGTGATCATGGCCACCCTGGGCCTGACCGGCATGGAGAGCCCGCGCATCTGCGTGCCGGGCGTGGCGGTGGCCGGGGTCATGGGCCTCACCGCCGGCCTGTCGCTGCTCCAACACCACCGCAGCCGCCCCAAGCCCTGGGCGGCCTATGTGGCCGTCACCATCGACGTCATCGCGCTGACGGTGGTGGGGGTCATCGCTGGCGGCGTGCAGTCGACCATCCCCACGCTCTACCTCATCGTCATCGCCTTCAACTCCCTGCGCCGGGCTCGCGGCCCCCTGCTCTACACCGCGGTGTTGACCACCCTGGGCTTCATCGCGCTGGCCCAGTTCGGCGCGGGGCAGGTCACCCTGCCGCGCATGATCAACCTCGTGGCCTCCCAGTGGGTGATGGTGTTGGTGGCCCTGGGCGGCGTGCGCCTCGCCCGCCAGCTCACCGAGGTGGCCCTGCGCCAGCAGCAAGAGCAGCTCCTCCTGCGCCAGGCGGTGGGCCGCTACTTCAGCCCCCAGGTCTCGCGCCTGATGATCGAGCAGCCCGACCGCCTGCGCAGCCAGCGGCGCGACGTGACGGCCCTCTTCGCCGACCTGTCGGGCTTCACCCACCTCGCCGAGCACGAGCCTGAGCAGGTGGTGCTGGAGACGCTCGACGCCTACCTGGGCGCCCTGGTGGATGTGGCCCAGAAGCACAGCGGCACCATCGACAACTACCTGGGCGACGCGCTGCTGGTGGTCTTCAACGCGCCCATCGATCAGCCCGACCACGGCAGCCTCGCCCTGGCCTGCGCCCGCGAGATGCAGGAGGTGGTCTTCAACATGGGCCTGTCCCGCTCGCGGCAGGGCAAGCCCTACCTCGCGCTGGTGGTGGGCATCAATTCGGGGCGCGCGACGGCCGGCAACATCGGCGGCAAGGCCCGCCTGCAGTACACGGTCATCGGCGACGCGGTCAACGTGGCGGCCCGCCTGGAGGGGCTGGGCCTGCCGGGCGAAATCATCGTGGGCCTCTCCACCGCCCAGGCCGCCGGCATCGACCTCTCCGGGGCAGAGTCGCGCTTCGTGCGCGGGCGCGAGGCCCAGGTGCGCTTTGTGCGCATCCCCTCGGCCCATGGCCTGCCCGGAGCGGCGCAGAGCGACGACGACGAGCTGATGCAGTGGACCCGCCAGCGCAAGCCGCTCAAGCGGCCCTGAGCCCTAGCGGCCGCCCGAACGGCGGCGGGCCCACCAGGCGCCGCTGGCCAGCAGGCCGATGAGCAGGCCGAGCAAGGGGCTGCTGTGCAGGGGCAGCCGGCGCTGCTCGGCGACGAGGCGGGTGGCGACCTCGTCAAGAAGGGGGTCGACGGCGGCGTCGGGCCCGACAAAGCGCCCGCGGTCGCCATAAAGGCGGGCCAGGGTGCTGAGGAAGGCGGCGTCGGGCGCGATCTCGTCGAGCTCGGGGTCGCGGTCGCTGACGGCGAAGACGGTCTGACCGCCCTCCAGGCCGCGGCTGGTGCGGCCCTCCACCTTCACCCGGTGGGCGCCGCGCTGGGCGGTGGGGAAGCTGAAGAGGGCCTCGCCGGCGCCATCGGTGACCAGGGCGAAGGGGGTCTGGCCGCCGTCGGGGGTGTAGACCGCGCCGGTGACCTCGGCCCCCTCGACCGGCCCGTAGCCGGCGTCGCGCACCCGCACGACGAGGCGCACCTCGTCGCCGAGCATGACGTTCTCCTGGGCGGGGCTCACCACCACGGGCTGATCGTCGGGGTCGGCGACGAGCCAGCGCAGGGCGCCCTTCCAGAAGCGCAGGTAGGCCTGGTTGCCGCGGCCGAGCGCCGCCTCGGAGAAGCTCCACCGCCAGGAGGCGTCGACCATCAGCGCCATCGTGCGGCCCTTGCCCACCTCGCGCACGGCCAGCACCGGGGCGGCGCTGCCATCGGCGAGGCGGCGGCTTGGGTGCACCGCGAGGGCGGCGGCCCCGGGCACGAGGCCGGCGGTGAGGTTCATGCCATCCATCTCGGGCAGGCGGGCCCAAACGGCGCGGCTCTCGTCGGGACTGGGCCCCAGGCGGGTGATCGGGTGGGCGGCGCCCGCGTCGGTGAGCAGCGGCCGGAAGGGGGCCTCGTCGACCAGCTCGCCGGCGAGGCCGAGCTTGACGGGCAGCACGCTGGCGAGCGGCGTGTTGGCGTAGTCGCCCAGGTCAAAGGAGCGGTCGCCGCCGGTCATCACCAGGGCGTGGCCGTCGGTGACGTAGGTGGCGAGGTTGCCGAGGAGCTCGTCGCCGGCCCCCTCGAAGTAGGGCCCGTAGTCGAAGTTCTGGAGGATGACCAGATCGAAGCTGCTCAGATCTTCGGCGAAGAGGCGCTCATAGGGAAACTGGATCAGCGACAGCTCGTCGGTGCCCCAGCCGGCTCCCATGTCTTCGTGGGTGCGCAGGATGAAGAAGCTGACGAGGTCGACGCTGGGGTCGCCCTTCAAGAAGAGGCGCATGAACTGCGTGTCGGGGCTGGGGCTGCCGGAGACCTGCAGCACGCGCACATGATCGCGCACCACCCGAATGACGGCCTGGTGGCTGTTGTTGCCGGGCACGGGGTCGCCCGCCGCCACCGGCACCGAGACCTCCCAGGCGGCGCGCCCGACCTCGCGGGGGGTGATTGCGAAGTCGGCGGCGCCGCGACCCTCTTCGTCGAGGGTGACCGGGCGGGTGCTGACCGGCCGGCCCTCGCGCAGCAGGCTGACCGGCAGGGTGGCCCCGGGGGCGCCCCGCAGGCGGGCCGTGAGCGTGAAGGGGGTGCGCTGAAAGGCGAAGCCGCCGGTGATGATCTCGTCGACGGCGGTGTCGGCGACGCCGACGGGCTCGCCCACCGCGAGGAGGGTGAGCGGCCCCGGCAGGCTGGGGGCCAGGGTGGGCGACAGGGGCCCGGCCTCGGCGGCCTCGCGCAGGCTGCGGCGGAGGCTGCCGCGGTCGATGCCATCGGTGATCACCACCACGCCGCGGAGCTGCTGGCCGAGGTAGCGGTCGGCGACGGCGGCCAGGGCGGCGCCCAGATCGGTGCCCCGGCCGGTGAAGCGAGCGGGGGCGCCGCTCACCAGCTCATCGGAGAAGGTGAAGACATCGACCGGGCCGTCATCGGCGAGGCTGGTGACCTCGGAGAGGCGCCGCAGGGCGGCCTCGGCGCGGGGGCCCCCCGCTCCGGCCACCCCCATCGAGGCGCTGCCATCGACCAGCACCACGAGGCGCCCGGGCTCGGGCCGGCCGGCCGGCTCGACCCACTGGGGCCCGGCGAGGCCAAAGACCAGCAGGCCCAGCGACAGGGCCCAGAGCAGCAGTTCCACCGCGCGCAGGCGCGGCCGGGCGGCGCCGCCATGGGTGGCGACCAGCGCGAAGGCGGCCACCGCGACAAAGGCGGCGGCGCCGATCCAGGGCTCGGGGGTGGAGAAGCGCAGGGCGCCGTCTGCGCTGACGGGGCCGCCGAGCAGAAGCTCGATCACTCCAGTCGCCCCTCGCGCATGAGCTCGGCCACATGGGCCTGATCATGCTTGTAGTTGGAGGTGAGCGAGTACAACACGAGGTTGATGCCGAGCTTGACGGCCTCGCGCCGCTGATCCTCGCCGCCGGGCACCACCGCGTAGCGGTCGCGGCCGTCGGCCGAGCGGTCCAGCGCGCCGGAGAGGTCGTTCGGGCAGTAGATCAAGGGCGTGACGGGCCCGAGGGTGACCCCGTGCAGCTCCTGGGCGACCGCGAGGCGGCCGTAGGGCCGGTCGATGAGGAAGAAGGAGCGGTAGAGGCTGTGGTCGCCGGGCAGCGGCGCCAGGGGCCGGGTGGGAAAGAGCCGGGCGCAGAGCTTGCGCACCGAACGGGCGAAGGGGCCGTCCACCGCGCCGGTGGCGTCGTCGATGACCAGAAAGCCGCCGTAGGAGAGGTAGCGCACGAGCTGCTCGGCGGCGGCGGCCGACAGCTCTGGCAGCGCGCCGTCGCCGATCAACACGCAGAAGGGGTGCCGAAAGAGGGCCGGGTCTTCGGGGGCGACCTGCACCACCGAGGGGTTGGCCACCACGCTCGTGGAGTTGATCACCTCGAAGAGCATGCGCTGCCAGGCGGCGGGCCGCGAGAGGCTGCCGCTGGTCAGCCGCAGCTCGGCGACGTCGGCCTGGCCCCCGGCGCCAAGCGCGAGGGCGGGCTGGGGCAGCAGCGCGGCGGCAGCGGTGGCGCCCAGGCCGGCGAGGAGCTGGCGGCGGTGCGGGGCCTCAGGAGACATGGGCATTGGCTCCGGCGGCGTCGTCGCGACGCAGCAGCAGGGCGGAGATCAGGGCCTGCACCAGCGCCAGCGCCAGGGCGCCGGCGAGGAGGAAGGGCCCGAGGTCGATGCGGCGCAGGTAGCGCTCGGGGGCCAGCTCGGCGGCGAGCTGATCGAGGGCGGGGCCGGGGCGGATGTCGGACTCGGCCCGGTCGCTGTTGACGGCGATCCAGGCGAGCGGCGGGGCGCCGGGGCTGAGCACCGCGTAGGCGCCGGCGCGCGTAGGCACGAAGCGGAGGGCGCCGTCGCGAAAGGGGGCTGGCACGGGGCCCTCGGGGCCCTCCACCGAGAGGCTGACCGAGGCGTCGGCGACGCTGTGGGACTGGGCTTCTCCGACGAGGGCGGTGCGCCGTTCGCCCGAGCCTCCCGCCTCTCCGCCCAGGTAGGTGATGAGCCGCTGCACCCAGGGCATGTAGGCGGCCTGGAGGGGGAAGTCGGTCCAGCCGAGGTCGATCGAGCTGGTCCAGAGCAGCACCTTGCCGCGGCCGAAGGCCCGCTCGATCAGCAGGGGGGCGCCCCCTTGCAGGCGCAGCAGCACCCGCACCGATGGATCGCCCTCGGTGGGCTCGACCGTGAAGAGCTTGCGCACATGGGCGGCGGTGAAGCTCCCGCGGCCGCCGCGCGAGAAGGGGCGGAAGAGCTCGGCCTGGGTGTCGGGCAGCTCGATGCGCGGCGACTCCGCCATCGAGGGGCCCAGGCTCTTCAGCTCGCGCAGGGGGCTCGGCAGCAGGGCGCCGTAGGTCTCGTTCATCCGCTGGGCGGTGGTGTTGTCGCCCAGGCTCACCACGAGGCCGCCGCCGGCGCGCACGAAGTCGATGACGGCGCTGCTGTGGGTCTCGGGGTCGGCCACATTGGCGAGGAAGACCACACGGTGCGTGCTGGCGTCGAGCTTTCCGAGGCCGGCGGTGCTCGTGACCTCGGGCAGGACGTTGACCCCGCCGCCGCTCATGCCCCAGGGGGCCAGCGCCCGCTCCAAAAAGTAGACCTCGCTGGCGACCGGCGTCGAGCCTGGGTCGCCGTCGACCACCACCACCCGCGAGGCGCCCACCCGCGGCAGGTGAAAGGCAAAGTGATTGTCGGCCTCCAGGGCTGGGTCCTGCACCTCCACCGTCGCCACGCCGCCCTCGGTGACCCGGGGCACGGTGACCGCCGCCTCGGCCTCGCCTTCGGCGGGCACGGTGACAAAGGCGGCGATCTCGGCCCCGCCGGGGAGGCGCACCACGAGCGGGGCCTCGCGGGAGCTGGGGCCGAAGTTGCGCACGGTGATCCGAACGGTGCCGCCCTCCAAGCCCTCGCCATAGCGGGCCTCGGTGACGACGAGGTTCTCGACCGCCGCGGGGCGCAGCACCTGGGGCAGCAGGCTGGCGCCCTGGGCGGCGATCAGCCCCACCTCATCGCGGGTGCGGGCGACGGCGTCGGGGCCGGCCTCATCGGTGAAGACGAGGATGGCCCCGCCCTTGCCGCCGAGCATCCGCCGGGCCTCGCGCAGGCCGCCGGCGAGGTCGGTGGTGCCCTGACTTTGGGGGATGGCCTCGACGAGGGCGGCGACGGTGTCATGATCGCCGACCAGCTCGGGCGTGCTGCGGCTGGCCTCGCCGCCGGCGGTGACGAGGCCGATCCGGCTGCCCTCGGGGGCCTTGCGCAGCCAGTCCACGGCGGCCGCCCGCGCCGCGGCGAGCAGGGTGGCCTCGCCGCCCTCGGGGCCGCCCCGACGCTGGTTCATCGAGAGGCTGTTGTCGATCACCAGCACCGCCGTGGCCGGCCCGCTGGGGTCGACCTCCGCGCCGGGCAGGCGCAGCTCGGGGCGGGTGAGCGCGGCGACGACCAGGGCGACACAGAGCAGGCGCAGGGCCAGCAGGAGCGGATCGCGGACCTGTCGACGGCGGCGCAGGCGCTTTTCGAGGCGCCGCAGCAGGATCATCGGCCCGTAGAGCTGCTCGCGGTTGGGCGGACGCCGGTTGAGGTGGGCGAGGATCGGCCCGGCCAGGAGCAGGCCGAGGGCCAGGGCGGCCGGTGCGAGGAAGCCGAAGCTCACCGCGCCCCCGCGATCAGCGCGGCGAGGGCCTGATCCATCGGCTGATCGGTGTAGCCCATGACGTGGTGGCCCTTCCAGCCGCCCACCCACCGCTGGACCTCGGCCAGCCAGGCGTCGCGCACAGCGGTGAACTCCTCGCGCACATCGCCGGGGTCGAGGACCACCGGGTCGCCGCCTTCGGGGGAGCGAAAGCGCAAGGCCTCGCTGTAGGAGAGGCCCAACTCGCGGCTGTCGGCGAGCTGCAGCACGCGCAGATCGACCTTTCGGGCCACCAGGGCCGAGAGCATCGGGCCCCAGGCGTCGGGCTCTTCGTCGAGCTCGCTCAGCAGCACCACCAGGGAGCGGCGCGGCAGCAGGGCGCCGACCCGGGCGAGGCCGCCGGCCAGATCGGCGCTGCCGCTGGGCCGGGTCTCGGCCAGAGCGCCGATCAGGCGGGTCAGGTGGTGGGAGCCGCCGCGGGGCGGCAACCACGGCCAGCGCACCTCCGACCCGCCGAGGATCGCGAGCCCGACAGGCTCACCGCGGCGAAACATCCAAAGGGCCAGGGTGGCAGCCAGCACGGCGGCGTAGCCCCACTTGCTGCCTTCGAGGGGCGGCCGGCGGGGGTAGCGCCCCCCGTCGCCCAGGCCGGCCGAGGCGCTGGCGTCGATCACGAGGGTGAGGGCCAGCTCGCGCTCGGCCTGATGGCGGCGGACCACGAGGCGGTCGGTGCGCGCCTGGATCCGCCAGTCGAGGTCGCGCAGGGGGTCGCCCGGCGAGTATTCCTTGTAGTCGGCGAACTCCACGCTGGAGGTGATCCGGGTGCTGGCGTGGGTGCCATGCAGGTAGCCATTCACCAGCTGGCGGGCCCGCAGCTGCAGAAAGCCGATCCGGGCCAGCACCTCGCTGTCCCAGGCGGGGAGGGCTTCACTCACGCGCGACCCGCCGTCTCCAGCAGCCGCGTCACCACCTGATCGGCGCTGATGCCCTCGGCCTCGGCCTGAAAGCCCAGCACCACGCGGTGGCTCAGCACGTAGGGGGCCACCGCCAGGATGTCGGCCTTGCCCACCACCTCTTCGCCGAGCAAGGCGGCGCGCACCTTGGCGCCGAGCACGATGTACTGGCTGGCGCGCGGGCCAGCCCCCCAACGCAGCCAGCGGGTGACGAAGTCGGGGGCCCCGGGGCCGGGGCGGGTGCTGCGGGCGAGGCGCACGGCGAGGCGGGTGAGCTCGGGAGCGATGGGCACCTTGCGGACGAGGCGCTGGAAGGCGAGCAGCTTCTCGGCGCTCAGCACCGGCGTGACCGGGGCCTGCTCTCCCACGGTGGTGCGCTCGACCACCTGGATCTCTTCTTCTTCGCTGGGGTAGCCGACCCGCACGGAGAACATGAAGCGGTCGAGTTCGGCCTCGGGCAAGGGGTAGGTGCCCTCTTGCTCGATGGGGTTCTGGGTGGCGAAGACGAGGAAGGGGGCGTCGAGCGGGTAGGTCTTGCCCCCCGCGGTCACCCGGCGCTCCTGCATCGCTTCGAGCAGGGCCGCCTGGGTCTTCGGCGGCGTGCGGTTGATCTCGTCGGCCAGCAGCAGGTTGGTGAAGATCGGCCCGGGGATGAAGCGCAGGGCGCGCCGGCCGGTGCTGCGGTCTTCTTCGAGGACCTCGGTGCCGGTGATGTCGGCCGGCATCAGGTCGGGGGTGAACTGCACCCGGCCCGACTTGAGGCCCAGGGCGGCGGCGGTGGTGGTGACGAGGAGGGTCTTGGCAAGGCCGGGCACGCCGATGAAGAGGCAGTGGCCCTGCGCGAAGAGGGCGATCAGGAGCTGATCGATCACGTCGCGCTGGCCCACGATGCGCTGGCCGATGGCGCCGAGGAGCTGGCTGCGCACGCCGCTCAACTCGTCGAAGAGCGCGCCCTCATCTACGGGCTCGGGGGTGGCCATCATGCTGCTCCCAGGCGCCTGCGGGGCGCCGCTGCGAAGGATTCGAGGCCCGACAGGGCCGGGTGCGGGCCCGGATAACCCAGGCGCCGCCGCTAGGGACGGGCCCCGCCGGTGGCGAGGATGCGGGCGTAGCCAGCGTGGCGGGCGGCGGCGGCGGCGTCGCCGATGGCCTCGTAGCCACGCACGAGCGCGGCCTGCACCGCCGGGTCGTAGGGGTTCAAGTCGTGGGCGGCCGACCAGGCGACGACCGCCTCCTCGGTGCGGCCGGCGGCGTCGAGCAGGCGCCCGCGCGTGACCTGGAGGAGGGTGAACTCGGGGTAGAGGGCCACGCCCTCATCCACCAGGGCCAGCGCGCGGGCCCGGTCGCCGAGGGCCTCGTAGCAGGTGGCCTTGCGGGCCAGCAGGAGGGGCGAGGGGGGGCCCGCCGGATCGGCGGCCTTCTCATACTCGACGATGGCGGCGCGGGGCCGGCCGGCCTCGCGGAGGAGGTCGCCCAGGCGGGTGTAGCGGGCGAGGTCTGGGCGCCCGGCCAGCAGCGGGTCGCTGGCGAACTCGTCGCCGCCGCCGTCGACCACCACAGGCAAGGCGGCGAGCTGCTTTTGGATGAGGGGCAGCCCCCCCAACCAGCGCACCCAGCCCGCGCGGAACTCCTCGAAGTTGCCGAACCCCGCGGCGCGGGCGACCGCCTGTTGGGCGTCGACCCCGCTGCGCACCTCGTCGAGGACGCCGGGCAGCACGCCTTCGCCCTTGGTCTCGACGAGGAAGCGCACCATCGTGGAGACCTGGGCGAAGGCCAGGGCCGCCTCTTCGCCGCTGTCGAGGTAGGCCATCGAGCGGGCGAACTTCTCAAAGGGCACGAACTTGCCGGTGTGCACGGCGTTGGCGAGCAGCGACTGGTGGTGGGCCGAAAGCCCGCCGTCGGTGGCGCCGCGCCAGAACCCTTCCAGGTACTTGGCCAGCCCCTCCTGGAGCCAGACGGGGGCGCGGTCCTGGGTGCGCCAGGAGACCACGAGGTGGATGTACTCGTGGGAGACGGTGTCTTTCCACTCGTAGCCGTGCGACAGCGCCCGCGGGCTCGTCAGCAGCAGGCGGCTCCACTTGGAGAGGGCGACGACGCCGGTGGTCTCCACGCTCTCTTCGGGCAGGCCGCTGGCCAAGGTGAAGCGGCTGGCGGTGGGGAAGATGTCGAGGACGAGCCCCTGGGGCGGCACCGCGCCAAAGAGCCGGGCATAGACGACGCGGGCCTGGGTGAGGGTGTCGAGGGCCTCCTCGCCGAGGATGGCGTCGTAGCCGGGCGCGTGGCGCACCGACAGCCCGCCGCGCTTGCGCTCGACCATGCCTTGGGCGGCCTGCTGGGTGGGCCGGTAGGGGGTGTCGGGCTCCTCTTTTTCGAGGTCGACACCCTTGGTCTTCAAGGTCTCAATGTGGGCGACCGCCTCGTCGTAGCGCCCCTCGTGGAAGGAGAGCCAGGCCGAGACGCGCAGGGCCACCACGCTGCGCGGGTCGGAGGAGACCAGCACATCGCCAATGCGGTGGGCGCAGGCGAGATCGACGGCGTCGAGGCACTCGGCGACCTCGTCGGAGGGCGAAGCCAGCGCGAGGGCCGAGCCGAACACGAGGCCAAGGAGGCCCAGGCCGCGGAGCAGGTGAGGCCTCACTGGCGCACCAGCTCTTCGAAGTAGCGCTTCTTCAGCGCCTCAAACTCATCGGGCACGTCGCCCCGCATGCCTTCGAGCAGGGCGCGGCGGTACTCTTCGGGGGTCTGGAAGTCTTCGGGGTCGGGCAGCTCCATCAGCTCGGCGGAGGGGGAGCCCTGCTCCTCGCCCTTGTCGCGGTTCTGGCTCCCCTCCCCTTCGCCCTGGGCCTGCTGCTGGGCCTGCTGCATCTGCTCGGCCTGCTGCTGCAGCCGGTCGCGGGCCTCGGCGACCCGGTTGGCGGCGTCGCGCTGGTGGCTGCTGCCGGGGGCGGCCTCGCCCTGCTGCAAGGCGTCTTCGGCCCGCTCCATCGCCTCGCCGGCGCCCTTCATCGCCTCGGCGGCCTTGCCATCGCCGGTGGGCATGGCGCGCTCGACGCGCTGGACCTCTTTGGAGAGGCCCTCCTGGCGCTGCTTGAGCTCGGCCTGCTCTTTGGCGAGCTGGCGGGCGAGCTGCTGGACCTCGGGCGGGTCCTTCTTTTCTTGCTCGGCGAGCTGCTCCAAGAGGGCCTGCAGCTCGCGCAGGGCGCTGTTGGCCTCGGTGACGGCCTTGGTGGCGCCGGCCAGATCGGCGGGGGGCGCCTCTCCGGCGGGGCGGCGGCGGCTCGCCTCTTCGGCGGTGGAGCTCGCAGACATGCGCATCGGCGCGGCGAGGCGGGCGATGCGCTCCAGGCCGCCCTTGCCGTCGCGGGCGGCCACCGCGTCGGCGACGCCGGCAGCCCCTTGGGCGAGGCGGCCGATCCAGGTGATCGACCCCGTGCGCCAGCCGGCGCCATCGCCCACCGCAGACTCGGCGGCGGCGGAGCGCTCGGCGGCCTTGGCGGCGAGGACATCGGCCTTCTTCCACAGGTCGAGCTGGCGGTCGAGGCCGCCGCCGGCCTTCTCCCGCGCGCTGTCGAGCTTCTGGGCGAGGTCGCGCTGGTCTTTTTCCAGCGCCTCGAGGTCGGACATGACCTTCTTCAAGGCCTCGCCGAGCGCGTTGTCCTGCTCGCCCTTCTGGGTCATCTGGTCGTTGATGTTCTCGGCCATCCGCTGCATCTGGTCGGAGAGCTGCTCCAGGAGCTGGCGGGCCTCGTCGAGCTTGCCGGCGGCGACGGCCTTGCGGACCTCGTCCATCAGGGCCCGGGTCTCGTTCATCTGGGAGTTGACGAACTCACCGAGGTTGCCCTTGAGCTTGGAGGCCGCCTTGGCCAGGGCGGCCATCTGGCGTTCGAGCTGGTCGAGCTGAGCCAGGATCTGCGCGGCGTCTGCATTGTCGGGGAGGTTCGCCAGCTCGCGCGCCTCGGCGGCGACCTTGTTGGCCGCCTCGGCCAGCTCCTGGAGGGCGACCTGCTGGTTCATCATGTCGAGCAGGTAGACGCCGTTCTCCAGCGACTTCACGACGGCGCCGTGCAGCTCGGCGAAGGTGGTGAAGTCGGCCTCGGTCTGCCGGCCTCCGCCCTCGCCATCCCAGGTGGTGACGGTGAAGCGCAGCAGCTTGCCACTCTGATCGAGGACCTCGGCCACCACCTTGGCCTCCATCGCCTCGCTCGGCTCGCTGCCCCACTGCTTCTTGTGCAGGGCGGCCAGGGGTTCGAGGCGGGTGCGGGCCTTGCCGGCCCAGGCCTTCATGCCCGCCGGGTCTTCGGCCGGCGGCACCGGCTCTTCAAGGAAGTCGGCCAACAGCGGGATGAGCGCCTCGATGACCTGGGTGCGGTAGCCGAGGAGATTCTTGCCCGAGCTGCGCGGCGGCGCGATGGTGAGGGTGACCGGCTTGGACTCGCCCCGCTGGGCGCTGCCCTGGGGCGGAACATCGGTGGCGACCACCTTCAAGGTGACCTTGTCGCCGATCTTGAGCCCCAATTCGCGGGGGGTGGCCCGCACGCCGCCGCGCAGATCGCGGGGCTGGTCGACCGGCGCCCGCAGCTCGACGGTGCGGGTCTGGCCGGCGGCGTCGGTGATCTCCAGGCTGATCGTGCCGAGCCCGTAGTCGTCCTGGGCGCTCCAGCGCAGGCCGAGGGGCTCATCGAGGGCCCGGGAGGCCGCCTCGAAGCGACTCGTGGACACAACCGGGGCGGCGTCGGCCTCGGACTCAATCGTGTAGTCGGGGCTCAAGAAGCGCTGCTCGCCGCGCACGAAGACGAAGCGCCAGGTGCCGTCGCCCTCCACCACGAGGCGGGCCAGGATGTGCCGCCCGTCGCGCAGCGAGGCCTCCATCAGCGGCCCATCGCCCACCTGCAAGGCCACGCCCTCATAGGCATCGCCGACCTGGGCGCTGATCTCCACCACCGTGCCCGGCGGCGCGTGGATGGAGCCATCGGTGGCCGGCACCTCGAGGGGCTCAAGGCCGGTGAAGCTGGGGTAGATGTAGCGGAGATCGATGTTTCCGACGAGGACCCGCTCTTCTGACAGCGGGATCTCCTCGTCGTGAACCCGCGCCGCCGCCGGCGAGCCGCCGAGCAGCACCCCCAGGGCGTCGAGGGGCCCGATTGGAAAGAGCAGCCCCACCAGCACCGCCAGCAGGCCGGAGAGCAGCAGACCCTGGCCCGCCCGCCGCGCCGCCCGCGCCGGGGCCGCCTCTTCTGGCGGGACCGAAAGGGCGATGGCGGCGGCCTTGGCGGTGGCCCGCTCCAGCAGCGCCACCGAGATGTGGGCCGCCTGCTCGGCGCTGAGCGCCCCGCGCTCGACCGCCGTGATCAGGCGGCTGCGCAATTCGGGCCGCAAGGCCTCGATCCGCTGCGCGAGGCTGCGCCGATCGGCCACCGCAGCCCAACTACGCAGCAGGCGCAGCGCCGGGGGGCCGAGGGCCGCGCCGATGGCCGCGCAGAGGAGCACCCGCCCCCACACCGGCGCCGCGCCGAGCGAGAGCGCCAGCCCCGTGGCCGCCATGCCGCCGAGGAGGACCGCGCCCGCCTGGGCCGCCACCTCGACCGCCAAGAGGCGCCGCTCGCGAGCGCCCAGGCGATCAAGGAAGGAGAGGATCTGCTGGAGCGGCCCCGCGCTCATCGAGAACATCCGCGGACGGAGGGAGGGTCAGGGCGCCCCCGACGCCTGCCCCACCGTCGGCGGCGCAGCAGCGGCGAGGGCCCACCTCGTACAGGAGGCAGGAATAGCCCAGGTCAGGCACCTCCACCACCGCGAGGGGCGCAAGCGCGTAGAGGTGCTCCAGCCGGGCGGCGCGATCCCGAACGGCTCGGCTCGACCAGCGCCACTCCTGTACATCAAGACAGTACCGCAGGCAAGCCCCCTCCCCGCGACTTTTGTCGGCTTCCACCGGGTCGAGCAGGTTGAAGTGCGACAGCGGCGGATCGGCGGCCAGCGCGGGATGCTCGTTCACCCACCCGCAGCCCCCCTTGGCCTCGGCCACGCCGATGCGCGGCAGATCGCCAAAGGGCGCGCCTGTGAGCACCTCGGCGAAGGCCTCCTCGCTGCCGTAGAAGCGGCCGCGCAGATCGAGGAGACCGGCCCCAAAGACCAGCAGCAGGCCGCCCAACAGCGCCGCCCCCAAGCGGCCGAGGGCGCCCAGCCCCGCCACCAGCGCCACCACGGGGAGCACGACCAGCGCGTGCCGTTCGCCCAGATCGTCAAATGTGGACAGCCCCAGGTGCGCGCCCACCGCCCCCGCCAGGAGCAGCCCGACCAGGAGCGGCCGCTGGCGCAGCGCCAGGAGGGCCAACCCGGCGAAGAGCGCGGCGCCAACGGGCTCGCCGAGGGGGCCATAGGGCCAGGCCCAGGCCCGGTTGACGCAAAAGCTGAGCGCCCGTTCCCCCGCGCCGGGCAGCTCACCCGGGTAGACCAGCGGG
>Ga0164294_10000216_pt1 | contig 55811 bp, 58 predicted proteins | sample GEODES005metaG_FD_111479 | JGI IMG/M metagenome (GOLD analysis project Ga0164294, IMG submission 111479) | Oligotrophic lake water microbial communities from Sparkling Lake, Wisconsin, USA - GEODES005 metaG | ecosystem: Environmental > Aquatic > Freshwater > Lake | place: USA: Sparkling Lake... | reverse complement strand
GCGCTGAAAAAGATCTTCAACCGCGCCCTTGAAACTTGGCAACAACCCAGCATGGTGAGCAGCGATTCCGCGCTCTAGGGCGCTTAGCCAATCTTTGAAGTTGAGCACCTCTAGATCCTCTTCGGCAATGTTTTGCGTATATCGCAACGCGGTGCGTTTAATCTCTTCACGCTCTTCAGATGATGTAAGACGAAGGCCTGCTTGCAAGCATTGTTTAACGGCCGCATCGCAGCCAACACGAGAGAAAATAAAGGTGATTGCAGGTAGCAAACTTTCCCCTTGCAACTTATCAATTATTCCGGCTCGAGAAAGACGATCACTTGGTTCTGCAAATCTGCCACGACGATTTCGACCAAGTGCGGCCCTGCGGGTCATTTCGCGTTCGCGATTGAGAACCTCAGGATTTACCCGGCCGGGGGCGTCAAAGAGATCGAGAAGACGATTGCCGATTAGCACATGTTGAAAGAGCGGGATTGGTCGAATCTCACTAACTATGACCTCGGTATCTCCCCGTACCTCACCTAGCCACTCACCAAACTCTTCTGCGTTAGAAACTGTTGCTGACAGTGATATTACTTGAACGCTCTCCATTAGGTGAATGAGGACTTCTTCCCATACCGCACCACGAAATTTGTCGGCCAGATAGTGAACCTCATCCATGACGACGCATCCCAAATTGGTCAGCGTATTGGAGCCCGCATACAACATATTTCGCAAGACCTCAGTTGTCATGACAAGAATTTCGGCATCTCCGTTAATGCTGGTATCACCTGTTAATAGTCCAACGCGATCTTCGCCAAACTTTGCTACGAACTCTGAATACTTTTGATTGGATAAGGCCTTAATTGGCGTTGTGTAAAAACATTTCTTGCCTGCCTGTAATGCAAAGAAGGCAGCGAATTCGCCTACTACTGTTTTTCCCGCACCTGTTGGCGCAGCAACTAGAACACCCTTTCCATCTTCAACAGCGTGACAGGCAGCTATCTGGAAAGGATCAAACTCGAACTCAAAGGTTAAAAGGAAGTCAGTTGTGACTGGATGTTGGCCTCGTACTTTGGCGGCGGCGTAACGTTCGGCGGGAGTAGTCATGCGACCCACGTCTGCACTGCATTATGAATACATTCTGCAGTTACCGGCAATTGTCCTATCCGCTCACCATCTGCATATGCAACCGCTTTGGACTCAATTCTTACAGTCTTACTGCGTACGATCTCGACGGCAGGATGAGAAATATGTGTGCCAGCAAAAACTCGTGGGAATACCTTTATAAACTCCAATTTTGATACGGGATGTAAAACCATGACATCAAATAGACCGTCGGTAATGTTGGCATTAGGACAAACAAGCATGCCACCTCCATATGATCGTGAGTTTGCCACCGCTATAAGCATCGCTTCAGTGGAGATCGTCTGATCATCAAGGGTAATTTCATAGTGACGTGGCGTGAACCGCGGAAGCTCAATGGCTATTGCAGCGTTGTACTTCATCGGACCCTTAGGCCAACTCATGGTGTTCGCTTTTTCATTAACAATCGAATCAAAACCGGTGGACAGGATTGCTCCAAACCACTCCCCATCAACTAACCCTAAATCGATTGAAGTAGGAGCGGTCGTAGTGACCCGTTCAAGTTGCAGATCAATCTCTTCTAGGCTCCAACCTAAAGTTCGAACAAAGTCATTGCCGGTCCCAGCCGGAATTACTGTGAAAGGAATCTGGCGGGGAACCAATTTCTGCAAAATGATGTGAAGTAATCCATCCCCACCAACAGCAATTACGCCTTGGCATTGAGGGTTCTTGTCGAGGAAAATCTGCACGTGATCACCCAACGCCACTGACGAGTTGCCGGTGACAATGGTGTAGTCAATGTTTGTGCGCGTTAAGTACCCAGCAACATAGGTGCCAACTGTGGCTCCTCGTCCCTGTCCTGCGATAGGGTTGATTACTAGCGCCCACATGCGAGGACCCTATCGGCTAATCAGAGATAGGTGTTGGTGAATCGATTGAACCAGAACCAGTTTCTATCGAAGCGGAGTTCTTTGCACGACGTTTATCTACCAAGAGCGCTATTCCCCCGGCCATGAAGTAAAGAACTATCAGGGGCGCAGAAAGTAGCACCATGCTTAATGGATCAGCTGTTGGTGAAAAGGCTGCCACTGCAAGGAATATGGCAAAAACCCAAATGCGCCATGGCTTCAAAATACTCTTGCCACTCAAGAAGCCAATCAGATTGAAAGTTAAAAGAAATATCGGAAGTTCGAATGCAAGACCAACAAGAAGTATGAGGCGTAAAACAAAGTCTAAGTAATCATCAAATCTAACCAGGTTGCTTATCGAATTTGGCGTGAATCCGAATAATGCTTTTATTGCCACAGGTAAAATTAGATAGCCAAGTGTTGCACCCATAGCAAAAAACGGAGTTGCTGCGGCAACGAACAGAATGCTGGTCCGTCTCTCTTTCCTGTGTAATGCAGGTGCAATAAACGCCCAGAGTTGATAGAGCCAAAAAGGTGCAGAGAGTATGACGCCAGTTAGTAATGCGACTTTGATTTGAAGATCCAGTGGTCCCAAGACGCCGCTAATGTACAAAGCGCCACAACTAGATGCCCCTGCTTCCTGGGCAACCTTGAGGTCACAAACAGGTTTGGCCAGAGTCGTGATTATCGTATTGTAGAAATACCAACCCCCACTAAAGGCAACAAGTACTGCTATCGCAGAGCGCAGTACCCTTTTGCGTAGTTCACGTAAGTGGTCAAGTAGCGGCATCCTTGCTTCGGTTGCAGACGCCATACGATTACTTCTCTGTTTTGCCGTCTTCTTCGATCACGACATCATCGTTCTTCATTTCCTTCATCTCACTCTTGAAGATACGCATGGAACGACCAAGCGAGCGAGCTGAATCAGGAAGGCGCTTAGCGCCAAATAAAACAAGAACAACAATCAGAAGGATTACGATCTCTCTTGGACCCAAATTCATAGCACCACTCCTTGGCTAATATTTAGCCCAAGGTTACACCAGGTGTCTTTGAATCGGTAGGAAACATTAGCCCTGCCTGTATCGATCCAGCAACGATTGTGCCGTCGCAGCGATTTCTGCGCGAATATCTGCCGGTGTCTGGAGAATGACCCCGGTGCCAGATGCCATCACCGATCTCTGAATCCATTGGCGAGAGTAAGAGCTCAATGAAATATCGACCCCAGTTTGGTCAACTCCAAATCTTTCCGATACATCCCTCGAAGGATGCGGAGCTGTGATCGAGTACTGAATCTTTTCAGATCCTCGGATTGCACTTCCAATCTGATCTGGCAAAGAAGAATGTTGAACATCAATTATTCGATCAATTCGGAACTCTCGGTAATCAGAGGCGCTGAAACAGAAAGCGTGCAGGTACTGATAACCGTCTTGCTCATAGAGATCAACTGGGGAAACTATTCTCGTGCTGAGATCATCGGTATAAAGAGAGTGGTAATTGATCAATAAGCCGCTCTGTGATGAAACTGCCTGGCGTATGGCTGATAAAACATGTGGTGACTCAAAAGGAGCAGCCGATAATTGTGCAGGCGTTGCCATCTTCTGTGCTAAACGTGTGCGCAGTGAGTTCACCAGTTCCTGCAAATCAGAACGTTGCGCAGGTAAAGATCCAGATAATAAATCTAAACCGAGTAAGAGAGCGACGGACTCTTTAAAGGTAATGCCTCGAGGTTTAGCAAGTGTTGGTGCATTGCTTATCGTGACATACCCAGATTCGAACTCGAGATCCATTAACTCCAGGGGTGTGTAACCAGGTAATCCGCACATCCATAAAGTCGTCAAATCCGCACTCATCTGTGCCGGTGTTACATCAAAGTGTGTTGCAAGATCTTTGAGTGAAATACCCTGATGGGTCGTAATGAAAGGAACTAGGTCTAATAGACGTGCGGTACGAAGAAGTGGCGCTGAAATGGCTTTACTCATGATTGCTCACCAATCCAGAAAGTTCGGCAACTATCCGATCGCAGAGCACCTTTGGTTCATGAACAAAAACATCCTCACCGTGCCACAACACCTGCGAGGCTAATGACTCACTATTAGAAATTGGAACCCTTATTTGATCCCACTCCCCTAGATCCTTAGACGATGTAGCAAGGGCGCGAAGAGCATGTCCTTTGCCTTTACGAACATCAATAACGGCTACCTCCAAGATAGAGGTTTCATGCACAGAGTTGAAATCAAACTCCTTTGGAAATTCAAAACTCTCCTTGTTCGCACTTATCCGAATCTCACCTTCTATGCGATCCAACCTGAAGGTTCTTATCTCGTGGATCTCTTGATCAACTCCCGTGAGATACCAGTGTCCAAACTTATTAGATAAGGCAAAGGCTATTACTTGTCGAGGCTGGCGTCTTAAATCGGACGAGATGTAATCAAAGGAAAGGAAATCAGAGCTAGCAATACCGCTAGCTATAGTGTCGAGATCTTTTGAACTATTGGAAAGTTTTGGTGCAAGTCCAGGGATTTCAATCGGATCAGCTGCCACACCGATAGAACGTAGTTTTAGGAGAGCACTTTGCGCTGCTTCAGCAAAAGCTGCGCCTTGCCACGCATCTGCTGCTAGGGAAAGTAGTGAGATCTCAATTGGTGTAATGCTCCCTAGATCAAGTTGGTAACTCTCGCTTTTAATGCGGTATCCGGCCTCATCCCCAAAAAGTGGGTCAAAACTTCCAACATCAATAACGATACCCAAGGTTCTAAGATCATCCTTATCTCGTTCAAACATGCGCTCTTTTGTCTCTGCGCTTCCTTCATACCCATCAACTGAGTTGAAAATATCAGACTTTGTGAGAAATTTATTGGTAGCAAGTAGTGCGATTGTTAGGTTGATTAACCGCTCAATCTTCCGAGACACCGTATGCACCCTTCGCTGGACGTCGTCTCCTTGCGAGCACTTCAACACCTGGTGCCATACGACGACTTTGAATAAGAAATCCGGTGTGTCCAATCATTCTTTGCTGTGGACGTACGGCCAGACCCTCATGGTGCCAACCACGCACCAATGTTTCAGAGCTTTCAGGTTCGGTGAATCGTCCATCCTCTTTGATTGCTTCAGCTGTGGCAGATAACTGAGTCGTTGTTGCAACGTAAGCCAAAAAAACTCCCCCGGGACGCAGGGCTCTGGCCGCAACATCGACACACTCCCATGGAGCCAGCATGTCTAGAACAACTCGATCAAAGTTGGAATCAAACTCCTGATCTTGTAGATCTCCAACGATCAAACTCCAGTTTTCAGGAGCGCCATCAAAGTAGGCGTTGATGTTTGCCGTTGCATTCTCTGCAAAATCTGCGCGGCGCTCGACCGAATGTACCTTCCCAGTCGGACCAGTTGCTCGAAGTAACGACATAGTCAAGGCACCGCTTCCAACCCCAGCTTCCAGAACTCGAGCCCCTGGATAGATGTCTGCGACACCGACAATCATTGCTGCATCTTTTGGATACACAATCGTTGCACCACGTGGCATGGTCAATACGTAATCGGCTAGCAGTGGCTTGAATGCGGTGAACTTTAAACCCGCAGTTGTACTGACAACTGATCCTTCTGGCATACCGATCAAATCATCATGGGTGATCCAACCTTTATGGGTATGCCACTCTTTTCCGGGCGTTATTGTGAAGCTATACAGCTTGCCCTTCGGATCGGTTAACTGAATTCGATCGCCGGCTTCAAAATACCCAAGATTAGACACGAGAGCATCTTAGGTGAAAAATTTCTGGCTAGTACGAGTATCTTCAGCCAGGTGAGTAACGAATCAAGTTTACGTCTTTCCCCTAGCGCGGTGAGTGAGTACGAGAACTGCCCACAGCTCTACCGCTATCGCAAAATTGATAAGTTACCTGAACCCCCTTCGCTAGATGCTGAACGTGGAACGTTGGTACACACCGTGCTTCAGGACCTATTCGAATTGCCTGCCGGCGATAGAACCCCGTCCTCGGCTATTCATTTACTTCCCTCTCGTTGGAGCGTACAGCTAGCCGATAAGCCAGCTCTTTTAGAAATGGTGACAAACGAGAAGGAGTGGCTGGACAGAGCAGCCTCCCTTGTGACTACATATTTCACACTTGAAAATCCATCATCTTTTGAAGCCACACATCGAGAAATGCATCTAGAAAATGACTTAGCAGCAAACATTTACCTGCATGGTTACGTAGATCGTTTGGATGTGGCCGCTACCGGTGAGGTGCGAATAGTCGATTATAAAACGGGAAAATCACCTAAACCAGGTTGGGAGAAGAAAGCTCTCTTTCAGCTGCGTGTGTACGCACTGCTGTATTGGAAAAACACTGGAGTTCTCCCCAAATTGCTTCAACTCATCTATTTAGGTGATGGAAAATTAGTGAAAAGCACCCCAACAGTCTCCGAAATTGAAGCCACAGAAACGCTCCTCCATGCTGTAGCACAGGACATCTTTATTTCAATAGAAAAGGATTACTGGCCACCAAAGCCTTCACGACTATGTGATTGGTGCTTTTTCAAGAGCATCTGCCCTGCACATAACGATTAAAGTGCTAGAGAAAAATCGTGTGACAAAAGCCCCAACTTTTCATATGAAAGCTGTTCCAACGATGTAATAACTCGAACCCGTTCAGACTCGGGGATTGTCACCAAATGTGGAACGGCAATGAGGTATGCACCGCTAGCGGTTGCAGCCTTCATCCCAGTTAAAGAATCTTCGAAGATAAGGCAGTTAGAGATATTCGCACCGCTAAGAGAGGCCGCCTTTTTGTAGCACTCAGGATCTGGCTTTGTCTGTGAAACATCATCTGCACTTATTGAAAATGGGAACAGATCGTGTCCTAAGTTGTCTAGGACTGCATCAACAATATTTCTGGGACTGGCAGAGACCAACGCGGTTTTGATTCCGTGTGTTTGTAACTCTCGCACTAGTTCAATTGAGCCTGGCATCAGAGGTGTATGTCCACGCATTCTCGCGACCTGGGTATCGATCAGAGCCTGCGTGAAAAACTCGGGAGAACGCTGCTCTTCGCATTTATCAAACATATATTGACCCACCATGGATAAGGGTCCGCCCAGGCATGCAACCTGATCCTCAACGGTCCATGAGTAGCCAAACGCACCGGTGACCTCGATTTCAGAGAGCAGCCACTCTGGCTCCGAATTAACCATTAATCCATCCATGTCAAAGAACACGGCATCAAAAAAATCAGACACCGCAAGGCCTAGTTAGCGTTGAAGTATTTTGCTTCAGGGTGATGAACAATAATGGCGGAAGTGGATTGCTCAGGGTGGAGTTGGAACTCTTCAGAGAGTTCGACTCCGATGCGCGAAGGATCTAGAAGTTCGCACAGCTGCACCTGCTGTTCTAGATCTGGACAGGCTGGATAGCCAAAAGAGTAGCGAGATCCGCGATAACCCTGATCCAGAATCCCTTGCAAATCCGTGGAGTCCTCGGACTTAACGTGGAGCTCTTCACGCATGCGTGCGTGCCAATGTTCGGCTAACGCTTCTGTAAGTTGAACCGAGAGTCCATGCAGCTCCAGATACTCGCGATAGTTATTGTCTGCAAACAATTGTGCAGAGGCATCACTGACAGTTGAACCCATAGTTACTACATGGAAAGCAACTACATCTGTTTTTCCAGACTCCTTAGAGGCAAAGAAATCACTAATACACAATCTACGATCTCGTGCTTGACGCGGGAATGTAAATCGGGTTCGCTCTTTGCCCTTCTGACTTCCTTCATGATGCACAATTACTAAGTCATTACCCTCGCTGTAGCAAGGAAAGTATCCATAGACGACCGCTGCGTTGAGCCAACCCTTAGATTGGACCTCATTGATAAGTGAGCGCAAACGTGGTCGGCCTTCATTTTCAACCATACTTTCATACTCACCGCGATTTCCCTTGAGCCCCCATTGGCCTACAAATAATGCACGCTCATCAAGCATTCCTGCGTAATCAGAGAGTTGAATTCCCTTGATCACTCTAGAGCCGAAAAATGGTGGCGTTGGGATGGAGTTATCAGATGCAACATCACTGCGACGTGTATCAATTGGAAGATCTTCATGCTTTGCGCGGGTGTTGGCTACACGTCGCTCTCTAAGTGGTGGCAGAGCTGCTCCTTCATCGCCACGTTTAACAGCCATGATTGAATCCATTAGTCGTAAACCTTCAAAGGCGTCTCGTGCATAACGAACTTCCCCAGGAAACATCGACGCTAGATCTTGCTCAACATAGGCACGAGTTAAGGCTGCTCCCCCTAGAACAATTGGCCATCGCTGATCTAAGCCGCGAGCAGTCAACTCTTCTAAGTTTTCTTTCATGATCACTGTTGACTTAACAAGTAGACCACTCATGCCTATTGCATCTGCATTACTTTCGATTGCTCCGTCGATGATTTGGTTGACGGTCTGCTTAATTCCTATATTGACAACTCGGTATCCATTGTTGGTCAAAATGATGTCCACGAGGTTCTTTCCAATGTCATGCACATCGCCTCGCACTGTTGCTAGCAACATCGTTCCACGACCCTCATCACCAGTTTTTTCCATAAATGGTTCAAGTAGCGCAACCGCTGTTTTCATTACCTCGGCGCTTTGTAATACGAAAGGTAGCTGCATCTCACCCTTGCCGAAGAGCTCTCCCACAACCTTCATTCCCTCGAGTAAATGCGAGTTAATAATCTCCAGTGGCGGCGTTCCTGAATCCATCGCCAGCTTCAGGTCGGCCTCTAAGCCAACCTTCTCACCATCAATGATGCGCCGCTGAAGTCGATCAAACAAAGGAAGTGCTGCCAATGCTTCGGCTCGTGCGTTCTTGCTTGTAGCAAGCTCCACACCGTCAAATAATTGCAAGAACTCTTGTAAAGGATCATAGGTGCACTCCTCACCATCGAAAGTACGGCGATCATAGACAAGATCCAAAGCCACCTGCTTTTGACGCTCATCTATACGAGCCATGGGAGTGATTTTTGAGGGGTGAACAATGGCTGAATCAAGACCTGCTTGAACGCACTCGTGAAGGAATACAGAGTTGAGAACAACACGTGCTGCAGGGTTCAAACCAAATGAAACGTTACTGACTCCTAAAGTGGTTTGCACCTCCGGAAATTCAGCCTTAAGTCTCCTGATTGCATCAATAGTTTCAATTCCATCTTTGCGCGTCTCTTCCTGCCCCGTTGCTATTGGGAAGGTAAGACAATCGATCAAAATATCTCCAATATTCATGTTCCAGTTATCGTGTAGATCGCGAACTAAGCGCCGTGCCACACGCAGCTTCCATTCAGCATCGCGGGCCTGTCCCTCTTCATCAATAGTCAGGGCAACAACACCTGCACCATGTTCTTTGACCAAAGGCATAATCTTTGCAAACCGCGATGTAGGTCCATCTCCATCTTCGTAATTGACTGAGTTAATAACACAGCGGCCACCTAGGTGCTCTAACCCTGCCTTGATTACCGCCGGTTCAGTAGAGTCAAGAACGATTGGTAATGTGCTTGCTGTTGCAAACCTAGATGCAATCTGACTCATATCTGCAGCGCCATCACGTCCAACATAATCAACAGATAGATCGAGCATATGTGCGCCGTCTCGGATTTGGTCGCGTGCTATTTCAACACACTTATCCCAATCCTCTGCCAACAATGCATCACGAAAAGCTCTTGACCCATTGGCATTGGTGCGCTCACCAATTGCTAAATATGTCTGATCCTGGCGAAATGGAACGTACTGATAGAGCGATGACGCACCTGGATCAAGAGCTGGTGTGCGCTGTGCGATCTTTTTTCTATCCAACCTGTCCACAACGGCTGATAGATGGGCTGGAGTTGTTCCGCAACAACCACCAACGAGGGAGATTCCATACTCTGTAACAAACCCATCGAGGGCTACGGCCAAGTCTTCGGGTGACAAAGGATAAGTAGCGCCATTGGCTCCCAATTGCGGCAAACCTGCATTAGGCATTACTGAGATCCCAATGGTTGAGTTCTTACTGAGATAGCGCAGGTGCTCTGACATCTCAGTTGGTCCTGTTGCACAGTTCAAACCAATCAAGTCAATCTCCATAGGTTCTAATGCATTCAAAGCCGCACCGATCTCAGAACCCATGAGCATTGTTCCGGTTGTTTCAACCGTTACCTGCGCAATTAAGACAATATCTCGTGCTGACTCAATGATTGCTTGACGGCAACCATTAACAGCAGCTTTGACTTGTAGCAAATCTTGAGAAGTTTCTACCAACAATGCATCGCAGCCGGAATCAGCCAACCCCTTTGCTGCGGTGTAATAGGCGAGTTTTAGATTGTCATAGGTTGTGTGACCAAGACTTGGTAACTTCGTTCCTGGCCCCAGCGACCCCAATACGAAACGTGGTTTGTCAGGAGTTGAAAAAGAATCCGCTGCCTCGCGCGCTATTGTTCCGCCCGCAAAGGCAAGCTCATAGATTCGATCTTCAATCCCGTAATCTGCCAAGTTAGACCAGTTGGCCCCAAAAGTATTTGTTTCGATCGCATCTACACCAGCTGCTAGATATTCATTGTGAACCGAACGCACGATGTCAGGGCGGCTAACGTTAAGAATTTCGTTACAACCCTCATGGTTTTCAAAGTCTGCAAGCGACGGGTTCGCGGCCTGGAGCATGGTGCCCATAGCCCCATCAGCGATAACTACGCGCTCTAAAAGCGTACGTCTGAGCAAGCCATCTACCCTCTTGGACGTTTTCACTTAGCGAAGGTTACCCTAAGGTTACTTTCGTGGAGATTCATCAAATTCCCCTGCTGAGGGATCCTGTAATGATTATCGCTTTTTCCGGCTGGAATGACGGCGGAGAGGGAGCTTCTGGTGCCATTGAGCATCTACTGTCGGCTTGGCGCGATAAAGATGACGATGTAGTTCCTCAATTAATCGCAGATATTGAGGCTGAGGATTTCTATGACTTTCAAGTAAACCGACCACAGGTTTCTATTGATGAGTATTCAATACGAAGCATCACCTGGCCCACAACTCAAGTATTTGGGTTAGTGGTGAATACCATGGAACGAGATCTTGTAATAGTCACAGGCGTCGAACCTTCTATGCGATGGAAAAGATTTGCAACAGATCTACTCGATGTAGCAGATGACTTAGAGGTGTCATTGGTTGTCACTCTCGGATCACTCCTTGCAGATACACCTCACACTCGACCGATTACAGTCACGGCATCGGGTTCTCACCCGAATGTGGCTGAACGCTTGGGAGTTTCGGTGTCAAAGTACGAGGGTCCAACAGGAATTTTGGGAATCATTCAAGATGGTTGCATGCGACGCGGCATCGATGCAATCTCCTTATGGGCAGCAGTTCCGCACTATGCCTCGAACTCGCCCTCTCCCAAGGCATCTTTGGCTCTAATCAATGCACTAGAGGACTTCTTGGAAGTTTCAATACCTTTAGGGTCATTGCAATTGTTATCTGATGAGTGGGAAAAATCAGTAAATGAGCTTGCCGCAGAAGATAGCGATGTTGCCAACTACGTGAAAGCACTTGAGGAAAGCAAGGATGCAGCTGAATTACCAGATGTTTCGGGAGACTCCATAGCGCGAGAGTTTGAACGATACTTGCGCAGACAAAACGAGGATTAAAGTTTTATACCAAGTAAAGCATCAACTACCTGGGATAGAGCGTGCCCATCGCCTCCAGTTTGACCCGATCTAGTCGCATCGACCCACGCATTGATTAACGCAAGAGCTCGCGGCGTATTGAGGTCATCTGCCAAGTTATCAACAACTTCTTGAATCAAAGATTGAGTTGGTGCAACATCCTTGTGATGCACGGCATCTCTTAGCGCAGATAACTCCCGCTCAGCTGTAACCAACAAATCCTCATGCCACATTCGATCCGTTCGGTAGTGATCTTTCATCAACGCCCACCGAATAGCCATTGGGTCTCGGCCATCGGCAATTAGCCGTGAAACGAAGACCAAATTGCCCTTGCTTTTACTCATCTTTTCGCCATCTAAACCGATCATGCCAGCATGAACATACGTAGCGGCCAAATCTTTACCGGTGAGCACGTGTGCTTGTGCGGCGCACATTTCATGATGGGGAAATACAAGATCAGAGCCACCACCTTGGATGTCAATCAAAGTCAACTCTTCATCTGCAGGTTTTAGATACTCAAGTGCAATCGCAGTGCATTCAATATGCCAGCCAGGACGACCTATCCCAAATGGAGATTTCCAACCCGGTTCGTTTGGTCGCTGTGACATCCATACTAAGCAATCGAGTGGATCCGACTTTCCTACTCGATCTGGGTCTCCCCCACGTTCTGAAAATATCTGAAGCATCTGATTCTGAGAGAGATGCGAGCGTTGACCAAAATCATTGTCTGCGTGTACTTTGAAATATAAGTCATTATCTACTGAATAGATACTCTCTTTGCGTTCAAGCCCTGCAATAGCGGTCGTAACTAGTGGAATAGCGTCAACAGCGCCTATATAGTCTGCAGGAGGAATGACGCGTAAGTTGTGCATATCTCCGCGAAAAAGATCGATTTGTTTATGGGCTAATTCAGTCCAATCAACTCCATCGCGCTGTGCTCGTTCCAGCAGTGGATCATCGATGTCGGTAATGTTTTGTACATAGCGAACCGTCGAACCACTGGCTCGCAGGAAGCGATTTATTAGGTCAAAGGTGACATATGTTGCAGCATGTCCTAGGTGCGTTGCATCGTATGGGGTTATGCCGCATACATACATACGATACAAAACTTTACGAGTAACGGCTTCCTTCTTTCCCGTTGCAGTATTTGTAAGAGAAAGTTGCGAGAAATGTGGCGCAGAGGACAATTGCGGAATAACTACATCACTCCAGGATCTCATATGAGTATCGTAATCATCATTTAATAAGCCGGCCACGGAACTGCTGGCCAGTTTGGATTTGGTAACGGAAAAGAACCTGTTTCTAAAAGTTGATCGACTCGCCTTGCAGTCGCGCTGATTTCCTCTGCGGTAAGAAATGGTTCTAGCCCTTGACCAAGTGAACCCAAGAGTGCCTCACGTGCATCGCGCAATTGAGCCAACTCAACCTCCGTAAAAGGCTCCTTGGCCCATTGCCATAGGACAGTTCGCAACTTGTCCTCAACATGGAAAGTAACTCCGTGGTCACATCCAAATACCTGTGTCTGATCTATCGGTAGAAGGTGACCAATCTTGCGATCAGTGTTGTTGATTATCGCATCAAAGATTGCCATGGATCGAAGGCGCGGATGATCGCTGGAGAAAAACTCTGTTAAATCAATTGCGTGATCAATATCAATCCATTCTTGAACCATGCCAAATCCATAAGGACCTTCTCGCAAAATTGTTAATGGAACAAGGTGAAATCCTAAATGTTCACTGACGAGATAGGCAGCGTACTCACGATGGGCAAGAGAGCCATCTGAAAAATCCCACAACGGTCGCTCCCCTGCTATCGGCTTATAAATGCAGGTAACGGAATCTTCATTGAGTGTGGCCGTTGCATACAAAGTCGCATTAGATGCGTCAACTAGGCGACCAGTTACCTGCAACTCTCCGTTGGTCAGGGTTAAAAGATTATCGCTTGTAGCCATTTGCCCTCGGACATAAATGACCTCTTGGATCTATTGGAATTCCGCACAGTTGGCACGGTATGCGACCGGCATTAACCACCGCCTTAGATCGTGTTACAAAAGATGCTGCCATGCCCAAACTCATGCCTATTTCTAGAACTTCTCCCTCTGTTTCTTCCTCATCATCTTCAAGCTCATATAGCTCTAAGTAGATGCATTGCACAACGCTGTTCCAGGACAACGAAATAGCTCCCACTTGAAACTCTGGTTCCACGGGTGTCTGCAATGGTGCGTCATCGCTAGTCATTTTTTCAATCTTGATGAGTGGATCAGATTTACGAACCTCAGAAACCATTACTTCTATTCGTGCCACGATGGCTTGCACCTGTGCTTTTTCAATCGCAACGGAGAGAAGACGTGATCCCTCTCGAACCTGGATGAAAAAGGCTCTCTCTCCCGGCTGCCCTACCGTCCCTGCAACACACCGCTCTGGCTGTGTAAAGATATGTTTCATCGACCAGATCCACCACCCAAAAGGTTCTTAGAACGCTTTGGCGCAACGAGTAACTCTGTTACCACCGCTCTGGTGTCGTTAAGCAAAAGAATTCGTGGTTTAGTAGTGGAGTAATCAAGCACAGAAACTGATGCTGGATCTATGACAATACGCTGAAACTCATCAAGATGCATTCCTAATGCAGATGCAATGATCGACTTAATCACATCTCCATGAGAAACAATAACGGCTGCGCCCTTTGTCTTTACTGAAACAGCCTCATGCACCGATTTCATCGCACGAGATTGCATTTGTGCGATGCCCTCACCCTCTGGAAAGTACATTCTGCTTGGTGATTCTTGGACGATCTTCCACAGTTTGTTGGTGCTAAGCGTTGCCAACTTCTTCCCACTCCACGATCCATAATCAACCTCTGTTAACTCTTGGTCAATGATGGGAGTGAATCCTGGCTTCTTGGGCAACACCACTGAGTTAATCCACGGCTCGATAGTTTCAAAACATCTTTCCATAGGACTAATTCGGCAATTGGAAACATCAAATGATCCCAATCGCAGTGCCAACTCTTCAGACTGCTTGATACCCTTTTCAGATAGATGCACATTAGGCAAACGACCAGAAAGTACACCGGCAGCATTTGCCTCCGAGTGTGCATGCCTAATCAAAACCAATCGCATAAATGAAAGGCTATCGCAGCTTTTGATACTTGGTCTTGCTAAGGTCTCCCCATGGAAATGCGCAGAGCTGGGGTTAGTGGACTATCTCTATCGCGCCTAGGCCTTGGAACAATGACGTGGGGCCGAGACACAGATGAGATTGAAGCTGCCGACCAATGCCGGGCATTTTTAGATGCTGGTGGCAACCTCATCGATACCGCTGCAACATATGGTGACGGAGATAGTGAACGGGTCATTGGGGGGCTAATTGGAACCTTATTTGAACGAGAGAATGTGGTTATTGCAACCAAAGCCGGAATAGGTTTCACAGATGGTGTTAGGACGATCGACACATCGCGACATAGCCTGATAGCGGAATTGGATCGTTCCTTATCTCGTCTTGGTACTGATTTTGTAGATATTTGGCAGATACATGCATGGGATCATGCCACCCCACTTGATGACACATTGTCGGCGTTGGATTATGCCTACTCAAGTGGTCGAGCACGTTACGTTGGAATTAGTAACTACTGTGGGTGGCAGATTGCCCGTGCTGCGACTAAACAACAGTCAAACTCTATGAAAGCCCCGTTAACGACCGTTCAAAGTGAGTACTCACTACTCAATCGCTCCGTTGAAGTCGAAGTAGTTGAAGCAGCCCAGGAGTGCGGAGTTGGATTTCTTGCATGGGCTCCGTTAGCGCGTGGTGTTCTGACCGGAAAGTACCACAAGGGAGTTCCTAGTGATTCGCGCGGTACCGCCCCGCACTTTGCAAAACACATCGAACCATATTTGGATAATCGTTCCTCACTTATTGTCGAGGCTGTGGCCGTTGCAGCAGAGGGATTGGGTTACTCCCCATTAGAGGTTGCACTTGCTTGGGTAAGAGATGCACCAGGTGTTACATCTGCACTCATTGGAGCTCGCACCGGTGCTCAACTACGAGGCGTGCTAAAGAGCGAAGAGATCTCACTTCCAGATATTGTGCGTAGCGCCTTGGATGATGTGAGTGCTTAGGCGTTTTCTAAGAACTCCTTGAGAACTCGCACCCCAAAGGTAAGTCCTTCAATAGGAACTCTTTCATCAACTCCATGAAACATTGCCATGAAGTCAAAATCAGCATCTAGCTTTAATGGCGAAAAGCCATATCCGATTATTCCTAAATCAGCTAGCGCTTTGTTATCTGTACCACCGCTCATCACATAGGGAACAGGAATGGCAACTGAGTCCTGCTTGATCAATGCATGGCACATCGCTTCAACTAAATCGCCCTCAAATGGAACTTCAAGGGCCTTATCGCGAGTTATTGTCTCGATCGTGATCTCATCACCGATTAGGGATCTAATTGTTTCATTGAGTTCATCTTCAAAGCCAGGAATAAAGCGACCATCGATCACAGCACTGGCAGATCCAGGGATTACATTTGCTTTGTAGCCAGCCTCCAACATTGTTGGGTTTGCTGTGTTTTGCAAAGTTGCACCAATCATACGTGCGGCAAAGCCGACCTCTTTGAGTAATGGTTGCAAATCCTTTTCGTCGTAAGGCTTTCCCGTTTCCTCTGCAACCCGCTTAAAAAATGCCTTAACAGTTGTGCTATAGCGCTGTGGCCAGGTAAAGGTTCCAATCTTAGATACCGCTTCGGAAATACGAGTCACAGCATTCTCAGTATTCATAACCGAGCCATGTCCGGCCAAACCATGAGCCGTTAATTTCATCCAATGAATTCCCTTTTCAGCTGTTTCGATGAGGTAGAGACGCTTACCGCCAGCAACTGTCACAGAGAAGCCACCAACTTCAGAAACAGCTTCTGTGCAACCAGCAAAAACCTCGGGATGATTTTTTACCATGTAATGAGATCCGAAGGTGCTTCCCGCCTCCTCATCAGCAAAAAAGGCAAGAACAATATCTCGCTCGGGCACGTACCCTGTTCGCGCCCAATCACGAACGGTCGCAATGATCATCGCATCCATATTTTTCATGTCTACAGCTCCGCGACCCCAGATGAAACCATCCTTTATTTGCGCAGAAAATGGGTCGACCGACCAATCTGTTGCATTAGCCGGTACGACATCCAAGTGTCCATGGAGCACTAATCCCGGACGATCTGGATTTGATCCTTTAATGCGTGCAATTACATTGCAGCGCCCGGGTGCTGACTCATATGTTTGTGTTGTAATGCCAACCTCATTGAGAAGTTTTGAGACATGAGCGGCTACATCTTTCTCATCGCCTTTGCCATCACCAAAGTTCACACTTGGAATTCTGATTAACTCCTGGCAGATACGGATGGTTTCTAGTTCAAGTTGTGAGTGTGATGGCGTAGTCATTTCGCTATTCTCGCACCCAATTGCTATCCTTTCCAACACTTAGTCCGGGTGGCGGAATTGGCAGACGCGCTAGCTTGAGGTGTTAGTTCCCGCAAGGGATTAGGGGTTCAAGTCCCCTCTCGGACACATGAAAATTGATGATGCCTTATCGCTGATCCGTGAAATCCCAGATTACCCACATCCCGGAATTCGCTTTCAGGACATAACGCCTCTATTGGCACATGGTGAAGCCTTTGTTTCCATCACCGAAAAATTCGCTACCTATGCAGACTCCTCAACTTTGATCGCTGGAATAGAAGCACGTGGTTTCATCTTTGCATCCGCTGTCGCTAATCAATTGCGTAGCGGTTTCATTCCAATTAGAAAAGCGGGAAAACTTCCTCATCTCACCATCTCCGAAAGCTATGGCTTGGAGTATGGAACAGATACTTTGGAGGTTCACCTAGACGCAGTACCCAAGGGATCTAAAGTTTTGCTTATCGATGATGTTCTGGCCACTGGAGGAACCATTGGTGCAGCAATTGAACTCATGCACCGTCTAGAGGCAGAAGTAGTTCATGTTGTAGCGCTACTTGAAATCGAGGGTCTTACCGGTCGTGCCACCCTTGAATCAAAGTATCCACAGATTCCAATAACCTCCCTGTTAATTTCCTAAATTTCCCTCACACCCTAAACAACGACCGTAGTGTGAAGCTGACTAGGCTGGTAGAGGGTTATTTTCTTAGAGCTATGGCAAGATGCGCTCCATGGCCGAACTGATCTATTACTGCGGAACGATGGACAGCGGAAAATCCACTTTAGCTTTACAGACCGCACACAATCACCAGAGTCGAGGTCGCTCAGGACTGATCTTTACCAACAACGACAGAGCAGGTTCTGGGGTTATTTCGAGCAGATTAGGTCTCTCAAGTCCTGCGATTGAAGTTTCACCTCTTATGGATCTTCACCGATTAGTAGTTGACCGACTTTCTATTGGGGAACGAGTTGATTACATTATTTGTGACGAGGCTCAGTTCTATGAAAGTGAGCAAATTGAACAGTTGGCAAAAATCGTAGATGGACTTGGAATTGATGTATACGCATTTGGAATTTTGTCAGATTTTAGAACAAAGCTTTTCCCGGGTTCAGCTCGCCTGGTTGAGTTGGCAGATCGCGTAAACACCTTGCAGGTCGAGGCGCTCTGCTGGTGCGGTGCCCGTGCTACCCATAATGCTCGAACTGTGGGCGGAGTCATGGTTGTTGAAGGTGAGCAGGTTGTTGTTGGAGATGTGTCTACGGGAGCTGAAGTTGCTTACGAAGTTCTTTGCCGAAGGCACCATATGCGACAGGTAACCGCACGTGCCTCTCGCGCGGCACACACATCTTCAAATCCTTTGCCTTTCAAAGAGCTCTAACACAGGATGTGAACGGCCTCGTTCTGCTTACCGCAGAAGTTAGAACGAGTGAACAATCAAGGCAAGAATTGGCGCTATCGCCAAAGCTGGTAGCAAGTTGCCCACCGCTACATTTTTAGTGTTCAACAACCGCAACGCTATGCAGATCAACATTACTCCGCCGGCAATTGTCATCGCATCTACTTGGTAGCCAGCTAAGACCTCACCGGCTGCTAACCCAATCACGGTCCACGCACCTTGATAGATACCAACAGGAAGAGCAGATACCGCAACTCCCCACCCTAATGAGGTAGCAAAAGCCATAGCTGCAAAAAAGTCGAGGGTACTTTTTAGGATCAATAGATCGATGCCCTTTGCCATGCCATCGCTAATGCTTCCAAGAATGGCTAATGGACCGATCACAAAGAGCAAAGAAGCCGATACAAAACCTTCAACAAATGGTGAATCACTAGAGGCTTTGAACTTCACACGTAAACGTTGACCTAAAGAATCAAGATGATCTTCGAGTTTAAGAGCCGATCCAATCAACCCGCCGATCAACAGTGAACCAAGAACAACTAATACCGTCCACCCTTGCGGAAAGGCATCTATATAACGCTGTGACCACAGCGGAATCAATGCTGAGCCGGCTCCAAGCAATGTGACAAGCCCCAAAACATCTGTCAGCAATGTTCGAGTTCTCGCGCTCATTCTGTTTCCAACTAATACACCGAGTGAAGCACCAGCAATAATGGTGATTACATTGATGAGTGTGCCGACGCCAGGAAACATTTGATGATTATACTCATGGGATGTCCAATCCTTTTTTGAACTTCTTACGTCCCCATAAGAGCGTTCCTATAACTCCTTGGACCGCTACATCTCGCTGGGATCTTGCACCCTTGCGCGTTGTTGTGCTCTTTTTTGGTCTATTCATTTTTGGTCTCGGAGACTCGTTGCTGATACAAAGCGACATCGGTAACGCTCCATGGTCAGTCCTAGCTCAAGGTGTCTCTAATCGTCTTGATATCACAATGGGATGGTCAACATTTGGCATTAGCACTGTGGTTCTACTTTTATGGATTCCTTTGCGCGAAAAACCCGGGTTTGGAACTCTCGCAAATATCACACTGATAGCGATCGCAATTCAGGTTGGCGTAACAATATTTCCTGTGCAAACCTCTTACATACCTGGAGTTTTATACTGCTTGATCGGAATAGGAATGGTCGGTGTTGGCTCAAGTTTGTACATCACCTGCGGTCTAGGACCAGGTCCCCGCGATGGATTGATGACAGCTCTGCATAACCGAAGCGAAGTGAGAATTGGTCGTGTTCGACTTGGCATCGAAGGTTTTGTCCTAGTAGCAGGTTGGCTCCTAGGCGGAACAGTGGGGCTGGGTACTGTGTTGTTTGCAACGCTCATCGGCCAATCCATCGCTGTAGCGCTGGGTGTCGTTTCTAGGCTTACTGCCAAGTAGCCCGTAGGGTTAGCAACTTCCCAGGGTTGTGCGCCCTTTCGCACACGGGGTCGCAAACACCCCCGTTAACAAAATTAGAAAGGCATTATTCATGCTGGATTCATACTTTAAAATCTCAGAACGAGGTTCATCAATAGCCCAAGAGGTTAGAGGTGGACTTGTTACCTTCTTCACGATGGCTTACATCGTGGCCCTTAATCCAATTATCTTGGCCTATACGCCAGATGCAACGGGTCAATTCCTTTTCGGAGGAGCCGCTCCTGCACCAGCTATGGTCGCTGCGACAACTGCATTGGTTGCCGGAGTACTTACAATCCTTATGGGATCAATCGCTAACTATCCTCTTGCATTAGCAACTGGCTTAGGACTAAACACCTTCGTTGCAGTTGGTATCGCATCACAGATGACATGGGCTGCTGCAATGGGCCTCGTCGTTCTAGAAGGATTGATCATCTTGATTCTGGTGTTAACAGGTTTCCGCGTTGCAGTATTCAAGGCGGTTCCAGCACAGATTAAGATTGCGATCTCAGTTGGTATTGGTCTCTTTATTGCTCTCATTGGCCTAGTTGATGCAGGTTTTGTTCGCAAAACTGCAAGTGGTCCGGTTCCTGTTGGTCTAGGAGTTAATGGAAACCTAGTTGGCTGGCCGACTGTAGTTTTCGTTTTCGGAACTCTTCTAATCATTGCCTTGATGGTGCGCAAAGTTAAGGGTGCAATCCTTATCGGTATCGTTGGAGCAACTGTTTCTGCTGTAGTAATCCAGAAGATCTACAACATCGCGCCTGGCTTTACTCCAGGAAACCCACCAACAATCGTCAACGGCGGTTGGGGTCTAAATATCCCTGCAGTTCCAAAAGAGATAGTTGCCGTTCCTGAGTTTGATTTCACAGGACAATTCGATCTCTTTGGCGCATTCACGCTCGACAATGTTTCAATAGTTGCAGCAGTTCTTCTGCTCTTCACCTTGCTACTGTCTGACTTCTTCGACACTGTCGGAACCGTTACCGCAATTGGTCACGAATCCGGACTTGCCGACAAAGATGGAAATGTAGACAACATCCAAAAGATTCTTTTGGTTGACTCTGTTGCAGCTGCAGCAGGTGGAGCAGCAGGTATTTCATCAAACACCAGCTATATCGAATCTGCAGCTGGCGTTGGTGAAGGTGCTCGCACTGGTCTTGCCTCAATCGTTACTGGTGTGGCTTTCTTGCTCACTACTTTCCTCGCTCCACTAGTGGCAATTATTCCTTACGAGGCGGCAACGCCTGCATTGATCATTGTTGGCTTCTTGATGATGTCACAGATCAAGAACATTAGTTGGGATGATCTAGGTATCGGTATTCCTGCATTCCTAACAATCATCCTGATGCCATTTACCTACAACATCTCTGTGGGAATTGGTGCAGGATTCATTACGCACGTTGTAATCCGCCTAGTACAAGGACGTGGAAAAGAAGTTCATCCATTGTTGCTTCTTGTCTCAGGCTTGTTCATGGTCTACTTCTTGTCTTCTCCAATCAATGCTTGGATAGGCTAGAAAGTATTGAACAAAGGCCCTCGGGAAACCGGGGGCCTTTGTCTTACCAACGTATTGACGAAGATCCATTCTGCATCAAGATTGTGTTGCACCGACTAAAGGGCTTAGAACCAAAAAAGCCTCGATATGCAGACAGTGGACTGGGATGGGCAGATTCGATTCGCCACTCAGATCTAAAATGAGATCCTAACTCCCCCGCATTCTTGCCCCACAAAATTGCCACAACATCACCTGTGCCTAGTTCACGTGCCACCGCCTGTGTAATCTCCTGCCACCCGATATGGTCGTGTGCAAGAGAGGTGCCAACCTGCGTACTCAATACTCGATTCACGAGCAGTACGCCTTGGTCAAACCAATCGCTCAAGTCACCTGCCGATCTCTTCACACCGCAATCTGACTCCAACTCCGTGAATATGTTTCGCAGTGACGCTGGAAGAGGTGAAACTGCACGGTCTACAGAAAAAGCTAGGCCATGGGCATTTCCTTTACCGGGATAAGGGTCCTGACCGAAAATGACAACCTTTGCCTCATTGATAGGGCGAGACAGGCACCTAAATATCTGAGTCAAATCTGGCGTAGTAACGTCGGCGCGAATATGTTCCTCTATCGCCTCAATTTTAGCTTTGTATGGAGATAGGACAACTTGCCAATCACCGTGCAGTTGATCAAATAGTCGCGCGGGCAAAGAATCGACCAGACTCTGATGTAACTGTTATTGGTGTACTAAAAACGGCTGAAACATGATCTGATGTTATTACCTGATCAACTGGACCTGAAACAGCGATAGCTCCATCCTTAATAAGAAGGGCATGAGTTGTACCTGTTGGAATCTCTTCTATGTGATGCGTAACAAGGATCGATGCCGGAGATGTTGGATCTGCTGCAAAGTTAGCGAACCTACGTAAGAGATCTTCTCGTCCTCCAAGATCTAACCCCGCAGCTGGTTCATCTAGGAGAAGCAACTCAGGATCTGTCATTAAGGCACGGGCGATCTGGACCCGCTTCTTTTCGCCCTCACTCAAAGTTCCATACAGGCGTTCACCCATTTCGCGCACACCGAAGGTAGTTAGCAACGCAATAGCACGCGACTCATCCCAGAGATCGTAGCTTTCATTCCATCGTCCTAAAATTGCATATGCCGCAGTTAAGACAACATCCTTAACCAACTCATCGTGTGGGATCTCTTCAGAAATAATTGATCCGCATAGGCCAATACGCGTTCGGAGTTCAAATAGATCAGTTGTGCCCATCTGTTTATCTAAAACATGAACAACGCCATGGGTAGGAAAGATCTTGGTAGCAAGAATCTGCAACAAGGTAGATTTGCCAGCCCCGTTAGGTCCGAGAACAACCCACCGTTCGCCCTGTGAAATAGTAAAACTTAGTGGTCCCAAAATGACCCGATCTCCTCTACGGACCGAGACATCCTGCAAGGACAACACAGTGTTACTCATAGATGCAAAAGATAGTGGTTGCAGCGGGGAACATAGGTTAAAGCCTCACCTTATGGAGCAATGATTCGCGATAACCTGTCCCCCTTATGACAGATAACAGCACAAATAATGAGCAGTTCACGGGACTTATCCTTCTAACAGGTGTGGACTCTCCAGGTATTGCCTCATCACTATTTGAGTGCCTAGCCCCCTTTGCCGTTCATATCGTCGACATCGAACAGGTTGTCATCAATAGCAGATTAATACTGACGGTATTGATCGTAGCTAACCCCGCCCATCAGGGTGCGATAGAAGATGATCTTGCCGCCTGTGCAACAGCGTTAGATGTGGACATTGCCACTCTATTTTCAAACTCAACCCCGGTACCAGTACCTCAAGGCTGCACACTAGTTAGCGTTATTTCAAGCAAGTTACACCCACGTGAAGTAGCTCAAATCACTAGCGCGCTATCTGCCTTAGGATGCAACATAGAAAGATTTGTTAGAGTCGCAACAGATCCTGTCTCTATCGATATGACTGTGTCGGGCTCTGGCCCTGTCGAAATCAAAACCGCGCTCACATCTATATCATTGTCTGACTCAACAACTATTTTAATTAGTGGAGTTGATTAAAGTGAGTTTCGTTAAAAGACTCGTCCAATTCGATGTTGACTCTACTTTCATACAACAGGAGGCGATAGAACTTCTTGCTACTAAGGCTGGCGTGCTGACAGAGGTAGCAGCTATCACAGCCTCTGCGATGAACGGAGAATTGGATTTTACTGAGAGCCTCACAGCTCGCGTCCTTTTACTAAAGGGCTTACCAGAATCAGTCATTGATGAGGTTCGCAATGAGATCACTTTGACCGATGGCGCTGCAGATCTAGTTAAGACGCTCCACGCTAAAGGTCACAGTGTGTCCCTAGTTTCTGGAGGCTTCATAGACATCATTAAGCCCTTGATCGATTCACTAGGTATCTCCTACTTCAAAGCCAACACACTTGAAATAGTTGATGGCAAACTGACCGGCACAGTAGTTGGACCAATCATAGATCGAGCTGGAAAAGCAGCTGCATTAGTGGAGTTCGCAGCAGCATCCTCTGTTGCGATGGAAAACACCGTAGTAATTGGCGATGGTGCCAATGATTTAGACATGATGGCTATAGCTGGTTTAAGTATCGCCTTCAACGCTAAACCAATAGTTGTCCAAGCCGCTGATGTATCAATCACAGAGCCAACTTTGAAATCCGTACTGACATTAATGGGAGAAAATTAGCCTTATAAACGACATGCATGGATGTCTGTTACTAAAATTCCGCGCGCTCCTAATGCCCATAATTGATCCATCACACTGTTGGTCTCCTTGCGTAACACCATTGCCCGCACAGCAACCCAATCCTCCTTTTGTAGTGGAGAGATCGTCGGTGACTCAAGTCCAGGAGTTATGGCACATGCTTGAGTTATCAATGCTTTGGGGCAGTCATAATCAAGCAGTACATATTGACGGGCCGTTACAACACCTTGAAGGCGTCGAATTACTATCTCAAGTTCAGCAGGAATCGTGGAACCCCTGCGAGCAATAACCACCGCTTCACTACTCAATATCGGTTCACCAAATACAGTAAGTCCTGCCTGTCGCAAGGTGTTGCCGGTACTGACAACATCTGCAATTACATCTGCGACACCAAGACGAACACTGCTTTCTACAGCTCCATCTAGGCGAACAATCGTTGCGACCACCCCAAGCTTATTGAGGCTGTGAGTGACTAATCCAGGATAGGCGGTTGCAATTCGCTTACCCGCTAGATCCTTAACCGACCACTCTCTTCCGACAGGTGCTGCGAAACGAAAAGTTGAGGCTCCGAAATCCAATGACAAAATCTCTTCGGCCTCTGCAGCTGAATCTATAAGCAGATCTCTTCCAGTTATTCCTGCTTCGAGCTCTCCTGAGCCTACATACACCGCAATGTCACGAGGACGCAGGTAATAAAACTCAACATTATTGTCGTTATCTAGTAAAACCAAATCCCGGCTATCGGTTCTCTGTCGATACCCTGCCTCTTTTAGAATCTCAATAGAACTCTCAGCAAGGGAACCTTTATTGGGTACCGCTAAACGTAACATGGTCATCTCCTAGAGGTACATATAAATATCGTTGATAGATAAGCCACGAGAGATCATCAAAACCTGTAGGTGATAAATCAACTGACTTATCTCTTGGGCTAATGCCTCGTCAGACTCATGCTCTGCAGCAAGCCACACCTCACCAGCCTCTTCTAGGATCTTCTTGCAGATGCTGTGCACTCCTGCGTCTAGAGAGGCAACTGTCTCTGAACCCTCCGGTCGAGTTACAGCTTTTTCGCTCAATTCACTCCAGAGCGATTCAAAGGATTTCATAGAGTGAGTTTACTCGAAATTCCATCTGTCGTGCGTGGCTATTAACGCTGCCTGTCAGGGTTGTTGAGTAAAGCTTTCAGCACATTCGCGCAGTGATACAACCATCGCAGCAGGATCAGGTGCATTAAAGACGGCGCTTCCAACTACAAAGGTGTCAGCGCCTGCATCCATAGCCATTTCAATAGTGTTCATCGAAATACCACCATCAACCTGCAACCAAATAGGTCGGTCCCCAATAATTTCACGTGTGCGCTTGACCTTGCCCATCATGGACTCCATAAAGCTTTGTCCACCAAAGCCAGGCTCAACGGTCATGATGAGGAACATATCCACATCATCTACTACCGAGGCATAATCGGAAACATCAGTATCTGGCTTGATTCCAAGACTAGCTCGTGCCCCTGCGGCTCGTATATTTCGAAGAGTTTGTGGAATATTGCGTGTGGCCTCTGCATGAATGGTCACCGATGCACAGCCAATTTCAGCATATTGAATAGCAATCAGGTCAACATCTGCCACCATCAAATGTGCATCTACTGGCATCGGCGACTCTGTAATGATTTTTGAAGCAGATTCAAAATCGAAGGTAAAGTTCGGGACAAATACATCATCCATGACATCTAAATGTAAAAGGTCAGATACCCCAGCGATGCGTTGAATCTCTAGATTAAGCTGTGAAAAATCAGCGTTTAAAATACTGGGGGTTATTCGGATTTCACGACTCATGGGCAAATATTATCCCTCAAGCTTTTTAAACAGCGCAAGAAACATCGCGTCGGTGCCGTGTTTGTGAGTCCATAAGGATAACGCATTATCACGCGTGGCCTGGTGCAATGAATGAGGTAGGAATGGGTCAACGGAGAGTTGCTCAAGTGATGGGTACTTCTTCTTGATATCCACGATCTGAATACTTGTTTCAGCCACATGCGGTGAGCATGTTGCATACCCCAATAGGCCTCCCACATTCAACGCTTGGATTGCTGAATCAATCAGTTCGCGTTGTAGCTGGGTTAGTTCACGAAGATCTTGCAATGATCGGCGCCATCTAACCTCAGGGCGACGACGAAGCGCACCTAGACCAGTACAAGGGGCATCTATAAGAATCGCGTCAAATTTTTCGCCAGCTGCACCAAGTGTTCGACCATCTGTTACTAATACACGATCACCATGGACTACCTGTCTGACCAACTCAGCACGAGCTGCAGAGATCTCATTTGCGGTAAATGTAATCCCACGTTCTCTGGCAATACTTGAGAGCAATGCCGCCTTACCTCCCGGACCCGCGCACATATCCAACCAACTAGAACCTGAGGCAGCCTTTGCGAAAATTTCTGCAACAAGTTGCGAACCCTCATCTTGCACACCGATGTGCCGGGATTTAATGAGATCAAGGAGCCCAGGATTGCCTTTCCAATGGGCGCCATAAGGAGAAAACTCCGTTGGTTCTCCCCCGATTTCGATCAGCTCTTGCTGAGTTGAATAGCCGGGCCACGATACCAAGGTTGGAGTTGCCGCTTCGTTGTTGATCTTTAACGCTGATTCAACCTCCTCCCAATTTTTTAGAAGGTCGTAATAGGCAGAGACTATCCATTCAGGGTGGGAGTGCTGAATGGAGAACCTCTCTACATGATCGGAGATTGTGCGCAACGGCTCAAACCATTCCTCAGAAGATCGTCGCGTAACGCTTCGTAAAAGGGCGTTTACAAAACTTGCTTTTGACTCTCCTAGGCGCTTTCTAGCTACCTCTACAGTTGCCGCAACTGCAGCATGATCAGGGATACGCATCTCATGAATTTGATGCACACCTAACCTGCACACATCAACGATGCCAGGATCAACCTCTGACCAAGGGCGATCACTGATCTGGGACAACACCCAATCATGTTTTCCCTGCATACGGATAGTTCCGTATACGAGTTCAGTAACTAAGGAGCGATCACGTTCATCTAACGCACTTGCACCTAATGCTTGGGGCAATAGAAGATTTGAGTACCCATCATTGCGATTGACTTCAGTGAGAACATCAAAAGCTAACAGGCGCGCTGCATCTGGCTTAGGTGCTTTGAAAGTATTTCGTCTGGCTTCAACCAAAGAGTTCACCACCGGTTAATCGTGCCCCACGCGCCCAATCAATGGCATCCATCTCCTTCTTACCAGCGGGAATTACGCGCAACAGTTCAATCGAACCGTGACCCGTTGACACCATGACCGACTTACCATCAACGACAATATGACCGGGAACTCCCGCTTTTTTATCAGAGATTCTCACCGCCGCAATCTTAAAGGGTTGACCCTTATAGCTGGTCCATGCACCTGGCTCATATGTGAAAGCACGGATCGTGTTGCTGATTGTTGTTGCATCTTTTGTAAAATCGATCATCGCCTCTGATCTACTTATCTTTGGCGCCATAGAGGCTGTTCCGATTTGAGCAGTTGGTTCAGAGCCGTTAGAAATCATTGTTAGCGTCTCATCAACTACGAGTGGGCCAAGTGCTGCTAGTTGCTGCAATAGTTCAAAACTTCGCCAGGCACGATCAATTGCGATCGATCGGGTGGCATAGATCGGACCGGTGTCCATTCCCTTGTCTAGTTTAAAAACAGTAATGCCCGTTGTGCGCTCCCCATTTTGCAGGGCTCTTTGTGCAGGCGCTGCTCCCCTATAGGCGGGTAGAAGAGAGAAATGAAGATTTATGAAACCATAACGTGGCAACGACAGTATTTTTTCAGGAAGTAGTACGCCATAACCGATAGTAAGAAGGAGATCCAAATCTTCGATCCGACCAACTAACTCTTGCGGAGTTTCAGGTTTGAGTACAGGGATCGTGTGTTGCTGTGCCCACCGTGAAACAACACTGTCGTGGAGCGCACGACCTCGACCAGCAGGACGATCGGGCTGGGTGATAACGCGCACCACTTCGTGATCAGATTGAATGAGCCAGTTAAGAGTTGGAATAGCTACCTCCGGAGTAGCTGCAACTCCGATACGCACTAAGAACTCCGTCCGAATATTGTGTGCGGAGAATCTTTCACTGTGATGTTCCGTCCCTGTTCTGAAGCCAGGTTAAACCAATCGGACTCACGGATCTCCTTCATCGCCAACTTGCGATCTTCGGGGGCCAATTTATCTATAAACAAGATTCCATCTAGATGGTCAGTTTCATGTTGTAGCGCGCGGGCTAGGAATTCGGAACCCTCAACGGTAATCGGCTCCCCATACATGTTAAATCCTTGTGCAACAGCACGCATTGCACGAGGTGTCGAGTAACGAAGCTCAGGGAAGGAAAGACATCCCTCTTCACCATCTTGGATCTCATCACTGAGCGTGAGGACTGGATTAATCAAATGCCCTAACTCTTCATCAACATCCCAGACAAAAACTCGTAAACCAACGCCTATTTGTGGGGCCGCAAGACCAGCACCTGGCGCATCCAACATTGTCTCAGTTAGATCGGCAACTAGAGTGCGCAGCTCTTTGTCAAAATCAACTACCGGCATCGCTGGAGTTGTTAACACGGGATCACCAAAATAGCGGATCTCTTGAATTGACATGTGCTTAGTCTAGCAATCGATCACAATGAATATGGATCGATTCTAAGCGTGAACAAATCCTTCTTCGCAATACTTCGACGACGTTGCAGTTCATGCAATACTGATACGAGAGATTGTGCGTCCTCTCGTGCCACATGAAGAACAATTTTGACCTCTCCCTTACTCACCTCAGTTGGACCATAGATTCGCGTGCTGTGCGGCAAACGACCATCTGATACAGATTTTCTGAGCCCAGCCGAAATATTTGCTCCCAATCCCTTTTCCATAACCAACACCGCAGAAGACACGGTTGGAGGAAGATGAAGCTCGGTTCTTTCACTGAGTTCACGTTTGATAAGAGGGGCAACATTCCAGCGCGTCAGGCCTGCAACGATTGGATGGGAGTCATCTATAACAAGAAGGACCGCGCCTTCTGGGGTGATCAACGAGGAGCTTTCAAACAACAGCTCACGAGCGCGCTCCTGTGTCCGAAGATCTGTATGAGAAAAAAATCGCATCGCATCTAAGATCACGACGGCGCTATAGCCACCTTTAACGTGCGGTTGCGCACCAGGAGTTGCTAGTACAAGACTCGGTTTTGCTTCTACTCGATCCTTGATCACATCACCCGCAGAGATAACGACTGGATAATTTGGAAATGCACGAGCTATCTCCTCAGCTGCACGTTCAATCCCTCGGCCAGCAAGATACTGTTTGTCTCTATTGCAGAATTCACACCTCCATGAGGGATAACTTGCACCACAATGAACACAGGCGGGTGCTAGACCCTTAGCTGATACTGATAGACGTCCGCCACAATGACACATTGCGATATTTCTACAATGAGAACAGAGCACAGCATTTCCATACCCTTTTCGAGGTGCAAGAAAGAGTACCGGCCCAGTTGCTAACGCCATTTTAATATCTGTGAATATACGACCAGGCAACAACGTTCCGTCACTGGGTGCAAATGCCTTCACCTTCACAGTGTGTCTGCTGCTTATGTATGTGACAGAACGATCCTCAATGTCTCGAGCGATCTCTATCGATGGAGTGAAACCAGTGAACACTAAATTCAAAGACTCAGTTGTTGCGCGCATACGCGCCACCGTTCTGGTATTCCATCCCGGTGAACGAACTTCGTAATGCTCATATGAAGACTCTTTGAAAATGATGATCGTTGATAAATTTGCTACGGGGGCAAAAACTGCGCTACGCGTGCCAACCACCACACACTTTTCAGCGTTTAGGGACTCTAAGTAATTTCGGTAACGATCCTGACGGGCCAAAGCCGCAGTGAGTTTAAGGCTAGGAATGCCAATCTGAGCGAGCTGTTGCACAATGCGATCTACATCTTTTTCATCAGGTGCCACAACTAAAACCGAACCCGACGTGAGATTACTGTGGATCACATTACTTACCTGTACATATGAATCCGTAAAGGGTTCAAGGCTTTGAAACACTACCGTCGGCTTCGTGGACGAGATTTGGTGCTCCTTACCCGGTTGAAAGGTTTTGTCCACAGCTGCAACACGTGACGGGATTGCAGAGCGAACAACATCCCATGGATTACATCCAAAATGTGAAGCGACGGAGTCAATTAGCCGTAAAGATGAAGGTGTGGCAACGGGATGTGGTGATATCACCTTTGAGATGGATTTAATCTCTCCTGCTCTATCAGGAGCACCTACCCTTTCAACAACTATGCCCTCTGTTTCGCGAGTACCAAAAGGAACTTGAATGCGGATACCGACCTGGATGAGGTGTGAAAGTTTTTCAGGTATTTGATACTCATAGAGTTGATCAAGATGAAAAACACCGGTATCAACTCTTACTCGTGCATACGGCAAGACCAAAGCTCTAGGCCCGGAAGATGCGGGTGCAACTTCAGCCTTTAATCGGAAGAGCTTGGGAGTTGCCACCGACTACTTTATTGCGTTGAGTAGTGCTGATGTTCGATCGGTGCGCTCCCACGCAAACTCAGGGAGCTCTCGACCAAAGTGTCCATAGGCACTGGTGAGTGAGTAGATAGGGCGTAGTAAATCCAAATCGCGAATGATCGCAGCAGGACGCAGATCAAAGACAGAGAGAACAGCATCTTGAATCTTTGATACCGGAACTGTTTCAGTACCAAAAGTTTCAACGAACACTCCTACTGGCTGTGCTTTACCGATCGCATAAGCAACCTGAACTTCGCAACGACGAGCAAGGCCAGCGGCAACAACATTCTTAGCTACCCATCTCATCGCATAAGCGGCAGAGCGATCTACCTTCGATGGATCCTTGCCACTAAATGCTCCTCCACCATGTCGTGCCATTCCGCCGTAGGTATCAACGATGATCTTGCGTCCTGTTAATCCGGCATCTCCCATAGGACCACCAATTACGAAACGGCCGGTTGGATTAATGAGGGTACGAAGATCAGACTTTGGTAAATCGATGCCTGAGAGAATTGGATCAATAACATATTCAATGACTTCTGGAGTCAACTTCTTAACAACATCTACATCTTCTGCGTGTTGGCTGGAGATGACGACAGTGTTTACAGCAATGGCACGATCACCGTCGTACTCGATTGTTACCTGCGTCTTGCCATCAGGGCGAAGATAAGGCAGGGCGCCAGATTTGCGCACCTTTGTTAATTGTTGAGCAAGGGCGTGAGCAAGCCAAATTGGTAGCGGCATAAGTTCTCTGGTGTCATCACAGGCATACCCAAACATCAATCCTTGGTCACCTGCTCCCTGCAAATCTAAAGGATCAACTGCAGATGCGACACGATGCTCGTAGGCATCATCTACTCCCTGCGCAATATCTTGAGACTGCTGACCGATAGATATCGACACACCGCAGCTATTTCCGTCAAAACCCTTTTCCGAAGAGTCATACCCGATATTTAATACAGTGTCTCGAACTATTCCCATGACATCTGCATAGCCATCTGTAGTTACTTCACCGGCAACATGGACCTGACCGGTTGTAATAAGTGTTTCAACTGCGACACGGCTCTTTAAATCTTGAGCGAGCAATGAATCAAGAACAGCATCTGAAATAGCATCTGCGATCTTGTCTGGATGTCCTTCAGTTACAGACTCTGAGGTAAAAAGGCGCTTTGACATATTTAACCTAACTGCCGGATGGCTTGATCAAGAAGTAAATTACCGAGAGCGCCTTTGGAGACTTCCTTGACCGCTATATCCGCATCGTTGCGTAAGAGAATGGTACCCATAGTCTGCTCCTGGCCAAATATCGCCCCGCCTGAAACATCATTTACATATATGAGATCTAACCCCTTCGACTCTAACTTCCTGCGAGCCTCTTGCAGGTGATCCTTAGTTTCAGCAGCAAAGCCAACGATCACTTGGTCTGTCTTCATGCCCATCACAGAGCCAAGCAGATCAGGGTTTTCTTCTAGCTCAATGCTTCCTAGAAGCGCCTTCTTGATCTTATCGAGTGACAAATTTTTAGGTCTCGCATCTGCAACAGCAGCGCTCATAATCAAGATGTCGCATCTCGGAAATTGCTCAACTAACACCTTCTGCATATCTAAGGTGCTTTCAACCGTTGATACTTCAATGCCTTGCAACTGCGAAACATCGCAGTTGGCAGCAATTAGATGAACGGTCGCACCTCTATTTTTGGCAGCCAGAGCGATTGCAATACCCTGTTTTCCAGATGATCTATTTCCTATAAATCGAACCGGATCAATAGCCTCGCGTGTTCCACCAGCTGTCACAAGAACACGCTTACCCCTCAGATCTTGCGTGTTGCCGGTTAAGGAATCAAAACGCTCGATGATAGATGCGATTTCGGGAAAACGTCCAGGGCCGCTATCACTTCCCGTAAGTCTTCCAACATCTGGATCGATAACAACAAAGCCACGGTTTCGCAATGCTGAAACATTTGCAACAGTCGCAGGATCTAGCCACATCGATGGGTGCATCGCTGGAATCACCATCTTTGGGGCATCAGATGCTAAAACCAAGTTTGTTAAAAGGTCATCTGCTCGCCCAGCTGCTATTCGTGCGATCAAATCCGCTGTTGCTGGAGCTATAAGAAAAAAATCGGTAGACCCTGCCAGTGATATATGCGGAACGGTATGAACATTTTCCCAGACTTGTGTGTTTACGGGGCGACCGGATAACGCTTCCCACGTTGCAGTACCAACAAAGTTGAGTGAAGAGGGGGTTGGTACGACGGTTACCGAGTACCCGCGGTCTTGAAGACGGCGCAACAGTTCACAGGACTTGTAAGCAGCTATACCGCCACCAACGCCGAGAATAACCTCACGGCCTACAAGTGACATGGAGGAAGATTTAAGCTGTTGGCTCGAGGTTTTCGATCGTAAGAAGACCTTCGTTGATTTCGCGAAGAGCAATTGAAAGCGGCTTCTCGTGAACATGAGTCTCAACTAGTGGTCCTACATACTCCAAAAGGCCTTCGCCTAGTTGGGAGTAGTACGCATTGATCTGACGAGCGCGCTTAGCCGCATATAAAACGAGGCTGTACTTAGAGCCGCTCTTATCTAGAAGTTCATCAATCGGTGGATTTGTAATGCCATCCATGGTTTACCCCGCTTCACGTATTACTACTGAATAAATAACTACCTATTAATTATGAGCCAACTCTATCAGTTTCTCGACCACGCTCTCGACCTGGTCGTTAACGAGGAGTACATCAAAAAACGAGGCTGCGGCTAGCTCCTCTTGGGCTAATTCAAGGCGATGAGCACGCCTCTCAGGGCTATCAGTCCCCCGACCTTCAAGCCGCGAGACCAACTCTTCCCACGATGGAGGCTCCAAGAAAACCAAGATCGACTGTGGAAGATGGGACTTAACCTGCTTGGCACCAGCTATCTCAATCTCTAACAAAACATTTCTACCTAAGAGCAATGCTTCTTCCACTTTTTCCTGAGGCGTTCCGTATCGATTGCCTGCAAATTCTGCCCACTCTAAAAACTCATCAGCGTTAATCATCCGAGTGAACTCTTGCTCACTAACAAAAAGGTAATCCTGACCATCGACCTCATTTTCTCGGGGTTTTCTAGTGGTCGCACTGACACTTACCCAAAAATCACCAGCTTTTCGTAGCTCCCGTGAAACGGTACTTTTTCCAACACCACCAGGACCTGATAACACTATTAACTTGCCTGGTTTGATCGCATGCTCTGCTTTCATAAACTCTTTACGCAACTCCTTAATCTGTAAACGTCCCAATCCTTGAATCCTACGGGTTGGTGAGATATTTAATCGCTCCATTAAGGAGTGGGCACGCACTTTTCCTACACCCGATAGGGATTCAAGTAGTTCCTTGACGCGCATTTTCGCAACTGCATCCTCTGTTTTTGCGATCTCCAAGATTGAATCAACAGAGAATTCACCATTCCTCAACTTCAATTTGATTTCAGATCGACGCTTTCTAGAAGCAGCAGCCTTAAGTAGCGCTTCTTGACGTTGCTCAGGTGTTAACTGCGGAGGCGTTCCCATACGGTAAATCTATCGTCAAAATTAGATAATCTCTGACGCAATCTGCGCGCTGCGCTCACGCATAGCAGCTGCTCCTTGGCTCCAACTCTGGGTTATAGGCCGACCTATTACTACAAAGTTAGCACCGGCTGCTATCGCAGCCTTAGGTGTCATTGTGCGCATCTGATCATCGTGGATAACAGCATCGGCGGGTCGCACACCCGGAGTAATAATGATTGGCCCACTACCTAGTGCGCCACGGATAGCTGCTATTTCTAAGGGTGAACACACAATGGCTTGTGCACCAGCTGTTACTGCAAGATTTGCTAATCCGACCGCCGAATTCAGGGCATCGGCTGAAAATCCAATGCTCGAGACATCCTCATCTGATAGTGAAGTCAAGATAGTCACTGCAGTTATGTTTGTACCGGGTGAAGACTCCACCGCGGCCTTGATCATTGCCGTTCCACCAGATGCATGAACAGTCAGGTACTTGGGTGCTAGATGTGAAACAGCAGTTGCTGCTCCTTTGACAGTGTGTGGAATATCGTGAAGCTTGAGATCTAGAAAAATATCTGAATCTGTAACATCTTTTACTGCCTTGACTCCATCTGAGCCGAAGGTGAGAAAAAACTCCAGTCCTAATTTGAAAACTGAGACATGATCCTGTGTCGCCTTCACCCATTCGATCGCGGTTTGGATCTCAGGTGTATCAACAGCCAAAATAATTGGTGCCTTAGGCATTGTCGGTGTCCACTTCCGTGCGATGGGCAAAACCAATTGCTTCCTTCAAGGAGGTGAATCCTCGATCAATGAGCATCTTCTTTAAATCACTTTGAATTGACATGATCGCAGTTGGATTTCCAAAACTTGCTGTGCCTATCGATACCCCACTTGCACCCGCCAAAATCATTTCAAGAGCATCTTTTCCGCTAGCAACGCCACCCATTCCTAGAATAGGGATGTGAGGTAGCGCTGCATGAACCTGATAAACAGCTCTAACAGCTATCGGTCTAATTGCAGGTCCAGATAATCCACCTGTTGTGCCACCTAGATGCGGCCTCATAGTGTCAACATTAATTACCATTCCAAGGACTGTGTTAATAAGTGCCAATCCATCGGCACCTGCATCAACTACACCGCGTGCAATTGAAACTAGATCAGTTACATCAGGTGATAATTTGGCAATTATCGGAAGCTCTCCCCCAATTGTTCTGCGTACACCATCTATCACCCGTTTGGAAGCTTCAGGATCACACGCAAAAACTAATCCTCGATTTTCAACATTGGGACAAGAAATATTGACCTCAATGGCACTAATTCCGGACACTGACCGCAATTTTCTTGCCAAGGTTGAATACTCTTCTACTGTTTCACCTGCGATCGAAACTACAATCCGGGCCTTTTGTTCGACTAAATATGGAATGTCTTTGGCCAAGAATGCATCTATTCCTGGGCCTTGCAGACCAATAGAGTTGAGCATTCCGCTGGGGGTTTCAGCCATACGCGGGGCTGGTCGACCAGGACGTGGCTTAGACATGACGGACTTAGTCACAATTCCGCCCATTTCACGAAGAGGAAAGAACTGAGCTAATTCACGTCCAGAACTAGCACATCCACTTGCGGTGAAGGTCGGTGCTGGAAACCATGTGTTACCTATTGTTGTTGAGAAATCAAATGTGGTCACAACTGTTTGCCCACTAAATTCCATTGGACTTTAGAGCCATCCATGACAGGCCCATCAATGCATGATCGCAGATTACTTACTGATCCATCATCGCCTGCGACTGGAAGAACACATGTCATGCACACACCAATTCCACACGCCATTGCCTCTTCTACTGCGCATTGATGCACAACATCAAATTGCTCCGTAATTTTGGTAATCGCAGACAACATCGGCATAGGACCACAGGAGTAAATCACTGCGATATTTAAATCCTTAATGATCTCTGGAATAGCATCTGTTACACGACCTGTCTGACCCATCGTTCCATCTTCGGTATAAATCCTCATGGAGTTAACGGCCCGCTTGCCTTCCATCGGTGCATATATCTTTGATGCGGTACTTGCACCGAGCAACATATCCACACGACAACCACGGGCATTGAGAACTTCGGCAAGACCAAACAGTGGCGCAGAACCATACCCTCCACCAACTAGCAAAACCGGAACTGGCTCCGTTGGAATTCCAAAGGCGGTTCCAAGTGGAGTGACTATGTCAAGAACATCACCTTCACCTTGGCCACATAACCATGTGCTTCCTTGACCATGAGGAGCAACGATGAGCTCCATGGTTCCACCGAAAGTAGAGCTATGTGAAACTCTAGAGATAGCAAATGCACGACGTAAGATCATGCTAGAGGAAGGGCCACCTACATTTATTGCAACAAAATTTCCAGGCTTACAAAGAGTTGCAAGATCACCGATATTTACAATGATCTGTTGATACTGACCGACTTTTTTGTTGCTCACAATAGGAGCGAGAATCTGCTTGGCGTTCTTGTTGATCTGCGACATTTAAGCCAACCATTCCTGTAAGGAGTTAATACTAAGCGGACTGCTTTGTAGGAATGTAATCGCATCAACGGCTGCGCTAAAGCCGGCGGTAGTTGTAATGCATGGGATAGAGCGCTGAACGGCGGCCGTTCTTATCGCCCAACCATCGGCTCTTGTTCCTCGCCCAACCGGGGTATTGATCACAAGATCGATTCCTCCAGAGTTTATGATTTCTACGATGGTTTTCTCTCCCATGGGGCCACTTCCCTCTGAGTTTTTCCGCACCGTTGTGCATTCGATTCCATGATCCTTCAGAAAGTTTGCCGTTCCTTCAGTAGCTAATATGTGAAACCCTAAATCCGACAATCCCTTGGCTGGCTCTATTCCAGTCTCTTTATCCTTGTCAGCCAGTGAAATAAAGACAGTTCCTGATTTTGGCAAGGGGCCAAAGGCTGCTATCTGGCTCTTGGCATAACTTTCACCGAATGTTGGCGAAATACCCATTGCCTCACCAGTGGAGCGCATTTCAGGCCCCAAAACAGCATCAACACCTCGTCCATCAGTTCGACGGAAACGATTCCACGGAAGCACCGCCTCTTTTACTGAAACACCCTTTTCTACTGCGTCTCCAGTAACTGGGAGTAATCCCTCTGCGCGCAAGGTAGCAATACTTGTTCCTATCGAAATTCTGGCTGCCGCTTTGGCTAGTGCAACACCGGTTGCCTTACTCACAAATGGAACGGTGCGCGAAGCGCGTGGGTTTGCCTCCAGGACATATAGAACCTCGTCAGCTATCGCGAACTGAATGTTTATTAGGCCACGAACATCAACTCCGCGTGCAATCTTCTCTGTTGCGATACGAATCTCCTGCCGTTGTTCCTCTGTAACAGTCATAGAAGGCAGCACGCAAGCACTATCGCCACTATGAATACCGGCCTCTTCAATGTGTTCCATCACTCCACCGAGAAAGAGCTCTTCCCCATCAAATAATGCGTCAACATCAATCTCAATCGCGTTATCTAAAAATCTATCAACCAGGACTGGGTGATCGGGTGTGATGTTTGTGGCTCGTGTTATGAAGCCGCCTAATGCAGTATCGTCATAAACAATCTCCATACCTCGACCACCCAGTACAAATGATGGTCGAACTAGGACTGGGTATCCGATGCGTTGGGCAATTTCTGTAGCCTCCAACTGCGTTGAGGCCATTCCAAACTCAGGTGCTCTTAATCCTTGCTGAGCCAAAATATTTCCAAATGCGCCACGTTCCTCTGCCAAATTAATGGACTCAGGTGATGTTCCTAAAATCGTTACTCCGTTAGCCTTTAGAGCAGCTGCAAGTCCAAGTGGGGTCTGACCACCCAGCTGAGTAATCACACCCAGAACTGGTCCTACTTGTGTCTCAGCATGCACGACCTCTAGGACGTCCTCCAAAGTCAAAGGCTCAAAGTATAGGCGATTGCTTGTGTCGTAATCTGTGGAAACCGTTTCTGGATTGCAGTTGATCATGATTGTTTCAAAGCCAGCATCTCGCAATGTGAACGATGCGTGAACACATGAGTAATCAAATTCAATACCTTGGCCTATTCGATTTGGTCCACTACCTAAAATAATTACAGCCGGTGTTGTGCGAGGACGAACCTCTGTCTCTTCCTCATAACTCGAGTAATAATAAGGAGTAAAGGCTTCAAACTCTGCCGCGCAGGTATCCACAGTTTTATACACCGGACGAATACCAAGTTGATGACGAGATTTACGAATCTCATCCTCACTCACACCACGTAAGAGCGCTATCTGTGAGTCGGAGAATCCTTGAGATTTGGCGGTCCGCAAGACACCGTGAGAGAGATCGCCCGGTTGTGCGATCACACGTGCTTGCTCATTGATGATTTCGATCTGTCGTAAATACCAGGGATCTATCTTGGTAGCTTCAAATACCTCGTCAATACTTGCTCCAGCCCACATAGCTTTTTGTACCTGTTGCAGGCGATACTCAGTTGGAATTTTCATGGACTGCAACAGTGCAATGAGTTCATTGTCGCTAATCTCTGGCCAGGTAAAGATCGCTTCCTTGCGCTCTAATGAGCGCAACGCCTTCATGAGCGCTTCTGAAAATGAACGGCCGATCGCCATCGCCTCGCCAACACTTTTCATAGTAGTGGTTAGTCGCGAGTCAGCATCTGGGAATTTCTCGAATGTAAAACGAGGGACCTTTACAACTACATAATCAAGTGTTGGCTCAAAGGATGCCGGCGTGACCTTAGTAATATCATTTTGTATCTCATCTAAGGTGTATCCGATAGCCAACTTTGCAGCAATCTTTGCGATTGGAAAACCGGTAGCCTTTGAGGCCAAAGCACTTGATCGCGAGACCCGGGGATTCATTTCAATAACAATAATTCGACCATTGGCCGGATTTACTGCGAATTGGATATTGCAGCCACCAGTTTCTACGCCCACTTCTCTAATGATCTCCATCGACAAATCGCGCAGTTTTTGATACTCAACATCGGTTAAAGTCATAACCGGTGCAACTGTGATCGAATCACCTGTATGCACGCCCATAGGATCTAGATTTTCAATGGAGCAGACAATAACTACGTTGTCTTTTCGATCTCGCATAACTTCGAGTTCATACTCTTTCCAACCAATAATTGACTCTTCGAGCAGGACTTCCGAGGTAGGGCTATGTCGTAAACCCGCTCCCGCTATCTGACGCAGCTCAGCTTCGTTGAAGGCAATCCCAGAGCCCAATCCACCCATCGTGAAAGAAGGACGAACTACGACCGGATAGTTCAATATAACGACCGCATCCATAATTTCATCCATCGTGTGGCAGATTCTAGAATTTGCCGACTCTCCCCCTACCTTCTCAACGATGGCACGAAACAACTCTCGATTCTCGCCGCGTTCAATTGCATCAACATCAGCGCCAATCAAACGCACTCCGTACTTCTGCAACGTTCCTCGCTCATACAATCCGATTGCTGCATTAAGAGCTGTCTGCCCGCCCAGCGTTGCAAGAACCGCATCTGGTTTTTCTAAGGCGATGATCCGTTCGATGATCTCTGGAGTGATTGGTTCAATGTATGTTGCATCTGCAAATTCAGGATCTGTCATGATCGTTGCAGGGTTAGAGTTAACAAGGATTACTCTTATGCCTTCAGCACGTAATACGCGACATGCTTGAGTGCCTGAGTAATCAAACTCGCATGCCTGTCCTATAACTATTGGTCCACTGCCGATGACGAGAACACTTTTGATGGAGGTATCGACGCCCATTACACGCGTACCCTTTTGGCCATCATCGCAATAAAGCGATCAAATAAATAGGAAGCATCATGAGGGCCTGCTGCAGCCTCTGGATGGTATTGCACTGAAAAAACCGGCTTATCAAGCAGGTCCAAACCTTCGACAACTCCATCATTTAGGCAAACATGGCTCACTTCTCCGCGGCCGTAGACAGTTGAGAACTCCGCATCGGTTGGTGCTTTAACTGCAAAGCCGTGATTATGAGCTGTAATTTCTACCTTACCTGTACTTTTATCCATCACTGGTTGATTAATGCCGCGATGTCCAAACTGCAACTTATACGTTTCAAAACCCAAAGCACGCCCAAGTATCTGATGTCCAAAGCAGATTCCAAAGAGACAAACATCGGAGCTAAGCAACTGTCTTACTACCTCTACGACATCTACCATCGTCGAAGGATCTCCTGGGCCATTTGAAATGAAAACGCCATCAGGGTTGATTAACATGATCTCTTCAAATGAAGAGTCAAAGGGCAATACGTGAACCTCACACCCACGCTGGGATAGCGCGAGCGGAGTAGCACCCTTGATGCCAAGATCTAAAGCTGCAACTGTGAACAGTTTCTCTCCCTTTGCAGGAACAACGTAGCTCCGCGGTGTTGACACATCTCCGACCAAAAATGCACCAGCCATCGCTTCAGTCTTTCGAACTTCGATCACCATCTCTTCACGTGAAAGAGTTAATCCAGAAAAAATTCCTACCCGCATCGCACCGCGATCTCGTAAGTGTCGCGTGATTGCCCGGGTATCTACTCCTTGGATTCCTACTACTCCTTGTGCCACTAACTCTTTTTCAAGATCATTGTGAGCGCGCCAACTAGAGGTAATCGAGGAGGGATTGCGTACTACAAAACCGGCAACCCAGATTTTTGATGATTCATTATCGATCTCATTAACCCCAGTATTTCCGATATGTGGAGCGGTCATCACAACTATCTGCTTGTGATAGGAAGGATCTGTCAAAGTTTCTTGGTAGCCGGTCATTCCAGTTTGGAACACTGCTTCACCAAAGGTTTTGCCAGTTGCCGCCCAAGAAGATCCTTCAAATATACGACCATCATCTAAAACTAGGTAGGCACTTGCCATTACAAGCCTCCGCCGGAGGTTACAACCCCATTAACAACGGTTGGTTTACCCTTATAAAAGGTATGAGTGATTACGCCAGGTAATTCATAGCCGTGGTATGGCGTATTCGATGACTTTGATTGCACCAGATCGCGGTCCACTCGCCACGTTTGATGCGGATTGATTATGGCAAGGTGTGCGTTTGAACCGACAACAAGGCTTTGCCCATGATCCTGATATCCACCTATACGCGCTGGAGTTATAGACATTCGGTCTGCTACCTGACTCCAACTCAGCAAACCGGAGTCAACCATCGTTTTTTGAACAATAGAAAGCGCAGTTTCCAAGCCCAGCATCCCGAATGCCGCCTCTTGCCACTCACACTCTTTAGCTTCCGTTGGATGTGGTGCATGATCTGTTGCAACTATGTCGATAGTTCCATCGGCTAATGCTTCACGAAGAGCCACTACATCTGCTTCTGTTCGAAGTGGTGGGTTAACTTTAAACACTGGATCATAGGAGCTCGCTAAATCATCTGTTAGCAACAAATGGTGCGGCGTAACCTCGGCCGTTACATCAATCCCTCTTGCTTTGGCCCAACGAATAATTTCTACACCACCAGCAGTTGTTAAGTGGCAGATATGCAATCGTGATTTGACGTGATCTGCTAACAAAACATCTCTTGCAATAATCGCCTCTTCGGCAACGGCCGGCCATCCCTTAAGACCTAAGCGGGCAGATATTTCGCCCTCATTCATCTGCGAACCAACTGTCATACGTGGATCTTGGGCATGTTGAGCGATCACTCCCCCAAACTTTTTAATATATTCCAAGGCTCGTCGCATAACCAGTGGATCAGAAACACAATGCCCATCATCGCTAAACACGCGAACACGGGCTACCGAATCGGCCATCGCGCCAATCTCTGAGAGCGTCTCTCCCTTTAGCCCCTGCGTTACTGCGCCGATTGGAAAGACATCCAACAGCCCTGCCTCTTGTCCCAATCGATAAACCTGCTCAACAACGCCGGCGGTGTCTGCAACTGGTGATGTATTTGCCATTGCCGAAACTGCTGTGTAACCACCTTTAGCACCTGCTCGGCTTCCACTTAAAACTGTTTCGGCATCTTCGCGACCAGGCTCACGAAGGTGGGTGTGTAGATCTACAAGTCCTGGCAAAACAATGCAATCTGTAGCATCGATTGTTGTTGTCATAGCTCCCTTGAACTCTTTACCCAAGGATGTGATCAATCCATCGGTGATGCAGATATCGGCCTTTGTGCCATCTGGTAGTTGTCCATTTTTGATCAAAAAATCAGCGGTAGTCATTTAGTTGCTCCCAACTTCTAGCGCTCCACCGGCAAGCAACACATACAAAATCGCCATACGAACACTGACGCCATTTGTCACCTGTTCGGTGATAACTGAGCGCGAACTATCTGCTACCTCTGCCGAGATCTCAAGGCCTCGATTCATGGGACCAGGGTGCATAACAATCGCCCCTGACTTCATATTTCCCATGCGGTCAGCATTTAATCCAAAGTATCGTGAATACTCTCTCGTATTCGGGAAGAACAAATCGCTCATGCGTTCTTGTTGCACGCGCAACATCATGATCACATCAACATGGGGTATCACAGAGTCGAAGTCATAGGAAACCTTAACTGGCCAACTTTCAATTCCGACTGGGATTAGCGTGGGGGGTGCAACTAGCGTCACATGTGCACCCAACATAGATAGCAAGAGGACGTTAGAGCGCGCAACGCGCGAGTGCAAAACATCTCCAACAATTGCGATATTCAAACCCGTTAAATCACTTCCACCCATTCCTAGATGCTTTCGGATTGTGAAAGCATCCAATAATGCTTGACTGGGATGCTCATGGGTTCCGTCCCCAGCATTAACAACACTTCCCGACATCCACTGGGAATCTGCCAATCGTTGAGCCGCACCAGATGCAAAGTGTCGTATAACTACCGCATCTGCGCCCATTGCTTGCAAAGTCATAGCGGTGTCTTTTAGTGACTCTCCTTTGCTAACACTTGATCCCTTTGCAGAAAAATTGATGACATCAGCCGAGAGTCTCTTTGCAGCTGCTTCAAAGGAAATTCTTGTGCGAGTTGAATCTTCAGCAAAGAGATTGACAATCGTACGCCCACGCAAAGTTGGTAATTTCTTTACTGCGCCTTCGCTCACACGTGCCAACTCATGTGCCGTATCCAGAATTGAAATCGCCTCTGTTTTGTCAAGATCTGCTATTGATAAAAGGTGTCGCATCACTTGGCCTCATCTTCGATAAGTACTTCGTCTCGACCATCAATTTCACTGAGTAAAACTTTTACGGACTGAGCTTTCGATGTCGGAAGGTTCTTTCCGACAAAATCTGCCTTAATGGGTAGATCTCGGTGGCCACGATCGACAAGAGCAGCTAACTGCACGGTGCGAGGACGTCCTATTTCACCAAGTGCATCCAGTGCAGCTCGTATCGTTCTTCCGGAAAACAGGACATCATCTACAAGAATCACATTTCGATCTTCGATTCCAGAGGGAGGAATGTTGGTAGGCATGATTGGACGTGGTGGACGGATTCTGAGGTCATCGCGAAACAATGTGATATCCAGAGTTCCAGTGGGAACTTCCGTACCCTCGATGGTCGCAATTATTGATGAGATCCGAGAAGCCAGGTGAGCACCACGGGTAGGAATACCCAACACAACAATGTTGTCAGCTCCTTGATTTTTCTCAAGGATCTCATGGGAGATACGGGTCAACGCACGGGTGATCTCCTGTGCGGACAGGGCTACGCTCATATGAATCTCCTTTCCCACCTCTCTGGATGGGTTGTTAAAGGATGCAGTGCGAAGAATAGCACCTTCATCTCGTGCCTGTGGATTGGCGGCACTTTGGTGTCGACCTTCAATTATCGTGAGCAGCATGCCAACTATTCATTCACGTGACCAGATAGAAACCCTTCATGCCAGGATGCGCACCATTCGTATCTCAAGAAATCTAACGCTCTCTCAAGCAGCGAGCCTGTCCGGTGGCGAACTCTCCGCGATAGCCCTGGGTTCCTATGAAAGAGGAGACAGATCGGTTACGGCCAGCAAATTGATTGCGATCGCAGCGATATATCAGGTTCCAGTCGGTGAACTATTTGAGCCGGCAAAAAAGTACAACGAGAAATCCCGCATTACCATCGATATCCGCAAGATACTTCTGGCAACTGATCCAGCAGCCATCACCGTCACCTCTGTACTACGTAGTATCGCCAGGATGCGGGGTGATTGGAATGGTGAGGTTATCTCGCTGCGCGCCGATGACATCAATAATCTTTCAAATTTTACAGGATTGGGTGTAGAGCAAATTCAAAGTGTTACACAACTGTACGCAGTTACTAGATCGAAATAGTGTCTTTAAGGCTTGCTATTCGGCCCAATACCCCATGAATGTACTTAGAGGAATCATCACTTGAGAGTTCTTTAGCTAACGCCAACGCCTCATCGATTGCCACACCTGTTGGAACCGCAGCGCACCAAAGTATTTCAAATATTCCGAGTCGAAGAATGTTTCGATCAACGGCGGGCAGGCGATCCATGTCCCAGCCTTGAGCATAAGTGGTAATTAGTTCATCTATCTTGCGACGGTTGTCGGAAACACCAGTTACTAGTTCTCGCGTGTACTCACGAATGGGTCTAGCATCGGGGCCAACGTCTGGAACATCTCGCTCAACCAAGGTCTCTAGAAGATTTGTTCCACGAATATCAGTTTCATAGAGCAAATCCAACGCCTGTTTACGAGCCTTACTACGAGCAGACACTAGTTAGCGCGACCCTGGTATGACCCATCACGTGTATCAACCAAGACCACTTCATCCTGCTTGATGAACAACGGAACCTGAATCTCTATTCCGGTCTCTACTGTTGCAGGCTTAGTGCCACCAGATGATCTATCCCCTTGAATTCCTGGTTCGGTGTAAGTGATTTTGAGTGGAACTGATGCTGCAAGTTCGATATACAAGGGATTGCCTTCGTTGACTGCAACAATTGCTTCGGTGTTCTCCAGCATATAATTTGCAGAGTCCCCCACGGTAGCGGCACTAATTGTCATCTGGTCATAGGTTTTAGTGTCCATGAAAACAAAATCGTCACCCTCTTTATAGAGATACTGCATCTCTCGCTTTTCAAGGATCGCAACATCAACCTTTACTCCCGCGTTATAGGTACGGTCAACAACTTTTCCGCTGAGTACGGACTTTAACTTTGTGCGCACAAATGCTGGGCCTTTTCCCGGCTTAACATGCTGAAACTCAACCACAGTCCATAGTTGACCTTCGATGTCTAGGGTCATTCCGTTTTTTAGATCATTTGTTGTTGCCACAGCTAATCCACCCGCTCTTTGTCTCTATGGTTTATGTCAAAACTATGTGAAGGCGCAAGGATACCCGCTCTAGTGGGGTGCTTTGTTACTTGGCTAGAAGATTTTGCAGAGCAATGATGGCTAAAACATAGGAATTTGGTCCAAATCCGCCGATAGTTCCGGTGGCAACACCAGAGATAACTGATGTGTGACGAAACTCCTCGCGGGCTAGTGGATTAGAAAGATGAACTTCAATTAGCGGTGATTTGACCAACTCTGCTGCATCTCTGATTGCGTAAGAATAATGAGTAAAAGCAGCGGGATTGATAATGACAGGGGTGTTGGCGTCGGCTGCTTCATGCAACCACCCGATAAGAGTTGCCTCATCATCACTCTGTCTCACATCTGCTTCGAAACCATGCTTTGAAGCTGCGATCTCAATAAAAGATTTCAATTCACCATAATTGAGATCGCCATAGATCGAAGAGTCGCGGATATCAAGTCGCGATAAGTTTGGACCATTTAGTACAAATAACTTCATGATCCAATTCTCTCATAGGCAGCATCAAGTTCACCGGAGGTTAAATCTTCAAGTCGTGTTGTTGCTCCTATGCCATCTAATACTACAAATCGAATCGTCTTGCCTCTTGCCTTCTTATCCAAAGCTAATAGAGGTGCAAGTTTTCCCCATGCTTGCCTCTCAAAGGTGATGGGTAATTTGTATGTAGTCAGCAAAGTTCTGTGCAGCAGCAGTTCAGTATCAGAGATCAATGTACGCGCGGCTGCCAATTCGGCCGCGTACACAAGTCCAATCGAAACTGCCTCACCGTGGCGAAGGTTGTACTTCGAATGAATTTCTATCGCATGACCTAATGTATGACCGTAGTTCAAAGCCTCCCGTGCGAAGCTCTCCTTAAAATCTGATGAAACAAGTTGTGCCTTAACCGCGACGGCTCGCTCAATCAACTCAAGAGTTGCTTTTCGATCAGCACGTAACGTGTCCAGGGTGTGACTTCCCGCAATGTCCAAAATCTTTGCATCCGCAATAAATCCACACTTGATTACTTCAGCCATACCAGCCGAAAAATCTCGATCACTTAACGTTTCTAACCATTTGGTATCGATGATTACCGCACTGGGTGAATGAAAAGCACCGATAAGGTTTTTGCCATACTCCGAATTAACTCCGGTTTTACCCCCTACGGATGCATCCACCATGCCCGCCAATGTTGTTGGGATTGCTACCCAATCCAATCCTCGGAGCCAGGAAGAAGCAACAAATCCCGCTAAATCGGTAACCGCTCCCCCACCTATGCCGATCACTAAATCTGTACGAGTAAATCCAGCTGCACCCAACCAATTCCACACAGAGATTAACGTGCTAATACTTTTTGCCTCTTCACCATCTGGAACTTGAAAAAGGTGAACCTCTGAATCTGAACTCTGGATAGCAGACAGATCTGGATTGAAATCTTTAGAGACAATGACAGCCACGCGCGTGCGACCTGTCAGTATTTTTAGAGTTTCGCTACTCCATGAATTGCTCAAGATCACAGGATATGTTTTCTCTGCCTGCACGCTGATAACTGTCATGGCAGAAACGTTTCGGCTATTGCAACAATTTCTTCAACATCCATGTCATCAACTTTAATCGCATGCTTGGCAAGTTTCTCGTAAATCGGACGACGTTGTTCACTTAATGCCTGCCATTGCGCGCGTGGGTTCCCCAGAAGCAATGGACGATCCCGATTGAACCCAACTCTTGGGGCAGCAGTGGCAAGTGAAACATCCAAGAAAACAACGAGAGACCCCGATGCTTCGAGGAGCACTTGTGCCTTTTCTGAAATTGGAGCTCCACCACCAAGGCTGATCACGATGGAATCTTCTTCGAGAACCTCTGCAAGTGCCTCGAATTCAATCCTCCGAAAATACTCTTCACCATTGACGACAAAAATATCTGAGATGCTTTTTGATTCTTTTAGTTCTATCAGCGCATCAGTATCAACAAATGGCCAACTCAAATGTGCTGCCAGGGCTCTACCTATCGTGCTTTTTCCACTACCTGGTGCACCAATTAAGACAATGCGCGTCATTGTTACTTCTACTTAAAGTTCAAATTAGCTATGTAGGACTCAAAATTACGTCGTGTCTCAGTAACTGAGTCCCCACCAAATTTCTCCAAAACAGCCTCTGCCAAGACCAGTGCGACCATTGCTTCAGCAACTACTCCTGCCGCCGGTACGGCACAGACATCTGATCGTTGATTAATTGCCTTTGCAGCCTCACCTGTTGCTACATCAATGGTGTCTAACGCCTTAGGCACAGTGGAAATTGGTTTCATCGCAGCTCGAACGCGCAGGATTTCTCCGTTAGACATTCCACCCTCAGTGCCGCCTGCACGATCGGTTCGTCGAACTATTTTTCCTTGCCCGTTCTTTTCAATCTCATCATGGGCTACCGACCCACGTCGTGAAGCGGTTAAAAATCCATCTCCGATTTCAACACCCTTAATAGCCTGAATTCCCATAACCGCCCCTGCCAACCTGGAATCAAGTCGTCTATCCCAGTGAACATGAGAACCAAGTCCAGGTGGCATATTGAAAGCCAAAACTTCTACGACGCCACCTAATGTATCCCCATCTTTGTGAGCGTTCTCTATCTCTGTAATCATCAAAGCACTTGTCAGAGTATCTGCACATCGCACCGGATCAGAATCAATTCGCTCCATATCATCTGAAACGGGCAATACGGTGCCATCTGGAACGCGGACCGAACCGATTGATAGAACGTGACTCAAGATAGTGATACCAACGCTTTGCTCTAAGAAATTTCGAGCAACCGCACCTAAGGCAACACGTGCTGCAGTTTCACGAGCACTTGCTCTCTCTAAGATTGGTCGCGCGTCATCAACATCATATTTCTGCATTCCCACCAAGTCTGCATGGCCAGGGCGTGGGCGAGTCAATGGGGCGTTACGACCAAGATCCTTAATTTCCTCTTCGCGAACTGGATCAGCTGACATGATTTTTTCCCACTTAGGCCACTCGGAGTTACCCACTTGAATAGCAATCGGGCCACCCTGCGTTAAGCCAAGTCGAACACCACCAAGAATAGTTACCTTGTCGGCTTCAAAGTTTTGACGCGCACCACGACCTACGCCTAAACGACGTCGCTGAAGGTGGAAATCAATATCTGCTGTGGTGACAGAGACAGAGGCAGGAATACCTTCAACAATTGCACTCAACGCCTGACCGTGTGACTCACCTGCAGTTAACCAACGCATGCACCTATTCTTGCAGATAACCCCTCTATCGCGTCGCCAAATATGTTGCTAACCCGAGGAAAATACTCGGCGCCAGTGGGATCCTTGTTGGAATCACCCGATGAACACCCGTGAGTATCACTATATGAGCCGAGGCGCCACATACGATGCAAACGAGTAACTGCATAGGATGAAGTTGATGCACTACAGAGATTAGAAATAGCAACTTAAGATCTCCCATACCCACACGTGAAAGCAATAACACTCCAAGAACCAATACGCCCATCAGAGCCATCCCGACGTTTCCTATGCCAAAAATACTCACGTGAATGATTGCACTATAGGCAAGGATCTTGTTATAGATATTTGGAATTGTGAATGTGCTTAAGTCAGCAATGCATATTGGTATGGCTAGAAGAAAATACGCAAAGAGCATGATGAAAAGTTACAATCAAAAGTACAGGTAAAACGAGGTTGTGGATTACTGCAGGGCTTTCACACCTACAAAGCGAAGCAATCCAGCCATGTTGACGCGATCTACAGAGAGTGAAGAAAAGAGCTCTACCTGGGAAATTGCCTGATGAATCAGGAGATCCAAGCCATCGATCCCGTATCCACCCGCCTCGCGCCATCTAGCAAGTAAAGCTGACGGCCATGGATTGTAGAGAACCTCAAAAAAAGTTCCGTTAACTTCATGGACCTTACTTACAAAAATTGAAGCGGCTTCCGCAGGTGTCGTGTTTATAACAAGATCATACGATCCAAAATCGATATCACCATCCCACGGTAAGAAATCAACTGACAACTCAAGTATTGACCTTTGCAAAGATTCTTCCCGCGCAGTGTTACGACTTAACACCGTCAATGTCGAAGCAACTCCCGAACAAGCGGCCGCTATGGCACGAGCTGTTGCTCCTGCACCCAGGATGAGAGCATCTTCGAATTTTTCTTTTCCATGTGCCTGTAAAGCGTGCGCGAATCCCTCGACATCCGTACTTGTTAATGCCCATCCTCCAGCAACCTTGTGCAAAGTATTACCACTACTAATCTGCCGGGAAATATCAGAAATAGAATCGGCTATCTCCATGGCTTCTTCCTTCAAGGGCATCGTTAAAGAGAGACAATTAAGTGCAGCACCACCGTTGTCTAGAAATCTTTTCAGGCCACCAGATGCAACATCAAAAGCCTCGTAGGTAGCCTGCACTCCTAAAAACTCATAGGCGGTTTGATGAAGGAGTGGACTCAAGGAGTGCGAAATCGGGGAACCCAGAACGCCGGCTCTAATCACTTGAACAGTCCCGCCTTTCGGTTCTTCCCATATAAAGATTTCCATGAATTAAACTCATCGATCGATCTGGTGAAACGAGTATCCCCCGGTGCAACAGTAATGAAGTACAACCAATCCCCGATGGCAGGTTCTAACGCTGCCGACAAGGCTGCCACCCCTGGGCTTCCGATCGGTCCTGGTGGGAGGCCGTATCTTTTATAGGTGTTGTATGGGGAGTTAATGAGGGTCGAGGCTGAACTCAAGAATATTTCACCTCGAACTTTCTTAACAAAATGAACAGTTGAATCCATCTGCAAAGGCATACCGATATCTAAGCGGTTAAGAATAACCCGCGTAACTTTAGAGAAGTCCTTCTCATCGCCCTCAGCTTGGGCAATAGAAGCGATGGTTAAGAGTTGAGACGCAGAAAACTTCTTACTTCCTAATAGCAATTTTTGAGCAATCGGTTCAGCTGTAAATCGATCGACCATCGATTGAACAACCTGCGGCGCTGTTGTTCCGGATGCAAATGTGTACTGTGCAGGAAATAACAATCCCTCCGGATTGCTAAACCCTGTTGGTAACACAAGTTGCGCAAAGGCTTGATCAATCTGCCTCTTTGTGAACCCGTACTCAATCAGTGATGATGTAACCTCACTCTTCCATCCGCCCTCAACAATCCGGATAAGGTTTGGAATTCGACTTGGATCCAACAACTGTTCCAGCGCTTGTCGTGCTGAAATATTCTGGGATATTCGGTGGCCCCCAGGGGCAATCTTCTCCGATCGCTTATCACCTACGGCAACTCTAAAAAACGCATCGGCCGACTTAACCACCCCGTTTTCAAACAATAACTGAGCAATTTCTGATCCAGATGTACCCGCGGGGATTTCGATTACGATCTCGGACTGCTCGCTCAGTAATACATTGGTTGGGAAATCTGGCGCTGCACGTGGGCCCGAGCGTGAAACATAGGCAGCACCAATTAAGCCAACACACACAAGTACTGCGATCAGGCGAAGTTTCACTTGCGCTTTTCTATCTCAATAGCAAAATCTAAAATTGCCACAGCAGCGGCCATGTCAATCGAACTCTTTGACTCTTTTGCTGTGCGCCCAGCATCACGCAAATTACGTGCAGCACTTATGGTGCTCATGCGCTCATCAATCATTTCTATCGGCACCTGGGTAACTGTGCGAAGCAGAGCAACGAAATCAGTTGCTTTAACTGAGGCTGCACCATCAATACCACTCAACAACGCGGGCCGTCCCACATAAATGGTTACCGGCTCAATCTCGCTGAGTATCAGCCCTATCCGCTCAGCGAGCTGTCTATCTGTTGCAGCAAGAGTGGTTAACGGTGAACTAAGGATGGAGTCTGCGTCACTGACCGCCACACCAATGCGCACATCACCATAATCAAAAGCGATACGACGTCCGCGTTGCATCATCTATCCAACTAGAGCGTTTGAGATCGCGATGAGTGCATCCATCGCCTTGGAAGAATCAGTGCCACCACCTTGTGCGAAATCATCTTTCCCGCCACCGCCACCACCCAGAACTGTTGAACCAATCTTGACGAGGGCGCCAGCCTTATTTCCATTAGCCCGTGCCTGATCACTCGTTGCAACAACTAAAACGGGCTTTGAATCATTGGAGCTGATGAGTGCAACTACAGAGTTCGCCTCACGAGAACGTAGGTCCAGTGCAATCTTTCGTAAATCATCGCCTGAAACCCCATCGCCCAAGACTGAGGAGATATAGGAGGTTCCGTTGATCACTTGGGCGCTCTTTGCTAAATCCCCTACTTGCGACAAAGCCTGCGCAGAGCGGACAATCGCCAACTCTTTTTCAATCTCCTTCATTTTGTTCAATAAATCTGAAATGCGTTCCGGAAGCTCTTCAGTGCGAGAACCCTTTATCAAATCAGTCAATGAATTGAGTAGGAGGTGCTCACGCGCTAAAAACTTGTATGCATCAACACCAACTAATGCCTCAACACGACGCACGCCCGCACCAATGGAGGATTCACCTAGCAATTTAACAACACCTAACTGACCAGAGCGTGCAACGTGCGTTCCACCGCAAAGCTCTCGAGCCCAATCCCCAACACTTACAACCCGAACCACATCTCCATACTTTTCACCAAACAACGCCATAGCTCCAAGCTCTTTTGCCTTAGCTTGGCTCATGCTCTCTGCTGTCACCTCAAGATTGTCGAGCAATAAAGTATTAACACGTGACTCCACCGCCTCAAGAACAGTTGCAGGAACCGATCCAGTTGCAGGAAAATCAAAACGAAAACGTCCTGGTGAGTTCTCTGACCCAGCCTGTGTTGCTGTTTCTCCGAGAATTTCACGAAACGCCTTATGGACCATGTGCGTTGCTGTGTGAGCCCGTGAAATCGCATGACGTCGTTCAACATCGATCTCAGCTAATGCATCACTGCCAACCTCGATTGATCCACTGATCACACGACCACGATGGATCGACAAACCAGGAACCGGTGATTGAACATCATCTATCTCGACAATTGCGCCATTACCCAAAATGATTCGGCCACCATCAGCTAACTGACCACCACCTTCTGCATAAAAAGGGGTGCGGTTGAGAACTATCTCAACATCCTCACCCTGTGCAGCGTTGGAAACACCGACTCCTTCAACAACGATTCCAGTAAGAATCGCCTCAGAACGTATGTGTTCGTATCCAAGAAACTCGCTCTTACCGTTCTTATCTGCAATGGCGCGGTATACAGAAACATCTGTATGACCAGACTTCTTAGCCTTAGCATCGGCTTTAGCGCGATCCTTTTGTTCCTTCATCAGGCGTCGGAAGCCATCTTCATCAACCTCTAAACCTTCTTCACGCGCCATTTCAAGTGTGAGATCAAAGGGGAATCCGTAGGTGTCATGCAGTTTGAACGCTTCCTCGCCAGGCAAAATCGATGAATTACTCTTCTTTGAAGTGATTGAAGCTAGATCGAAAATCTGAGTACCGCTCTTGAGGGTTTGTAAGAAACTCTCCTCTTCAGAAACGCTTACTTCAAGAATACGTTTCTTATCAGCAACTAGCTCTGGATATTGTGGGCCCATTGCAGCGATTGCAGACAGAGTTAACTCAGACATGATGGGATCCATTGATCCTAAGAGACGCATGTTGCGAACTGTTCGACGCATCATCCGGCGCAAGACATAACCACGACCCTCATTACCTGGGGTCACTCCATCGCCAATTAGCATTGCAGATGTTCTGGCATGGTCTGCTATGACGCGCAAGTACACATCTGACTTCTCTGATGCTCCGTACTTCACACCCGTTAACTATGATGCGCGATTGAGAATCATGACTGTTGTGTCAATCTCATAAATGTTTTCAACACCCTGAAGCAGCGCTGCAGTGCGCTCTAAACCAAGACCTGTATCAATGCTTTTGGCAGGTAGTTCGCCCAAAATTGGGAAGTCATCCTTGCCCGAACCAACTCCGCGTTCATTCTGCATAAAGACAAGGTTCCAAATTTCAAGGTATCGGTTCTCATCAGCGATGGGACCGCCTTCAGCGCCGTATGCAGGACCGCGATCGTAGTAAATCTCAGAGCATGGACCACATGGCCCAGGAACACCCATGGACCAAAAATTATCGGCCATGTCACGACGTTGAATGCGCTCCTTGGGAACACCGATCTTTGTGTGCCAAATATCGGCGGCTTCATCATCATCTAAGTAAACAGTGACCCACAGTTTTTCCTCTGGAAAACCATAGCCACCATCTGATAGCGGACGTGTGAGTAGCTCCCATGCAAGTGCTATTGCACCTTCTTTGAAGTAATCACCGAAGGAAAAGTTGCCACACATCTGAAAAAATGATGCATGCCGAGTTGTTTTACCAACCTCGTCAATGTCTAATGTTCGAACGCACTTTTGAACAGATGTTGCGCGCTTAAAGGGGGGTGTGACTTCGCCAAGGAAGTACGGCTTGAATGGAACCATTCCTGCGTTAACAAGCAAAAGGTTGGGATCATCTGCTATCAAAGATGCCGATGGAACTACGGTATGAGTTAAGTCCTGACGATTATCAGATTCAAAGAAGCGCAGCCAGCGCGAACGGATCTCGGCGGATTCCACTAGGCAGGATCACTCAGCCTTCTTCTTCTTTGTGCGTCCCTTATTCATTTGCGCTGCAGTCAACAGGGCGCCAGCAACCTTAACCGCTGAACCATTCTTGTTGATGAAGGAAGATGTTGCTTCGTTGACCTTGTCAGAGACCTCTTCAATGTTTTTTGTAACTCGATTGAAGCTGTGTAATGGTCCATTGACAAGTGTGACAGTTGTGTGAACCTCATCGATAAGAGGTGCGGTTTCATCGGTGATCGCCTTTAAAGAAGCCTTAGCCTCATCGATAAAGCGACCAACACGAATTACGACGTATGCAATAGCTACTGCGATAACAGCTAGAGACGACGCTGCGATGATTGTTGCAATTCCACCTGGACCCATGAGGTAAGCCTACCTGACCCTTACTTATCTTCGCTTGTTTTTACTTGTGGAACCCAGTCGATTCCGCTCTCTTTGCGTTGTGCGGGAGTGATAGGAGTTGGGGCACCAGTAAGAGGATCGCCGCCACTAGCAGTTTTTGGGAATGCAATAACTTCACGAATCGAATCCGATCCCGTGAGTAGAGCACATACTCGATCTAACCCAAGTGCTATCCCACCGTGTGGAGGTGGTCCGTAATTAAATGCCTCTAGCAAGAAGCCAAACTTACTGTTTGCCTCTTCATCACTTAAACCGATCACAGAGAAAACATCTTTCTGGATAGTGCGGTCATGAATACGAATAGACCCTCCACCTAACTCAGTTCCGTTCAACACAATGTCATAAGCGTAGGCAAGTGCCGAAGCAGGATCAGATTTAAATGTTGATGCAAACTCTGGCTTAGGACCTGTAAAGGGATGATGGACCGCTGTCCATCCACCATTGTCTGTAGGTTCAAACATTGGTGCATCTACAACCCATAAAAATTCCCATGTGCCCTCAGAAATTAATCCGCAGCGTTTACCAATTTCTAACCGAACAGCGCCCAAAAGATTCAGTGATGCTGTCCGCTCCCCTGCTGCAAAAAAGATTGCATCCCCAGGCAGAGCACCAGCAGCTGTGACCACGCCAACGGTCTCATCCTCGGAGATATTCTTCGAAACAGGACCACCTAGAGTGCCGTCCTCATTGACCAATATGTATGCAAGTCCCTTAGCACCACGGGCTTTGGCCCAGTCTTGCCATGCATCAAGTTCCCGACGAGCAGATGAAGCTCCACCTGGCATTACAACTGCGCCAACATATGGCGCTTGAAACACCCTAAAAGGTGTTTGTGCAAAAAACTCTGTTAAGTCAACAAGTGTGTTCCCAAATCGCAGATCTGGTTTGTCAGAACCGTACTGCGTCATCGCATCGGCATATGTCATGCGCTGTAAAGGAAGTGGGATCTCGTAACTGACCGCTTCTTTCCAGATACGAGCGACAATCTTTTCAGCTATCGACAAAATATCCTCTTGGTCAATAAATGACATTTCAATATCTAGTTGTGTGAACTCTGGCTGGCGATCGGCGCGGAAATCTTCGTCGCGGAAGCACCGGGCTATTTGATAATACTTTTCCATACCTGCAACCATTAAGAGCTGCTTGAAAAGTTGTGGCGACTGCGGAAGTGCATACCAACTTCCCGGTTGGAGACGCACCGGAACCAAAAAGTCACGAGCACCCTCTGGTGTGGAGCGGGTTAGGTATGGCGTTTCAATTTCAAG
>Ga0164294_10000215_pt1 | contig 55940 bp, 48 predicted proteins | sample GEODES005metaG_FD_111479 | JGI IMG/M metagenome (GOLD analysis project Ga0164294, IMG submission 111479) | Oligotrophic lake water microbial communities from Sparkling Lake, Wisconsin, USA - GEODES005 metaG | ecosystem: Environmental > Aquatic > Freshwater > Lake | place: USA: Sparkling Lake... | reverse complement strand
TAAAGCGGGGCAAATTTCCTGATTCTAAGGCGATCAGGTCTCTTTGGTGACCGCTATTTGTCCAGCCAGAGGGGCAATTGGGTCGATTTCAGTTTGTCTTAGAATTGTTCAGACCATCCCTAGAGCCAAATATTGAGTTTTCGGAAATAGAAACCTTTATTGTTCCAAAAAAGAGCTTTTATGCGATCAAGGCTGAGATGGATCTAGATGGAAAAACCGAGGTTGATGATACCCATATTACCTATGTAAAATGACTCAGATATGCAATATGTGCTTCACTTCCCGATACAAAAACTCCCAAAAATCTTGCCTAAGAGGTCATCGGCGGTAAACTCTCCGGTGATCTCGCTTAAGGCATTCTGCGCGAGCCGCATCGACTCGGCCATCAGCTCCCCCGCCCGATAGTCCACGAGCTGCACACGCGCATCGACCAGATGCGCCTGCGTGCGTTTGAGCGCATCGATATGCCGCGTGCGGGCGATGAAGGTATTTTCCTCAGGATGATAGCCCGCCTGTTCACTGATCAGTGTCACCAGCCCATCAATGCCGAATCGCTGTTTGGCCGATAGCGTGACATGGCGATAGCCCTCGACCTCCGAGATGCCTGCCTCGCGTGTTGCAAGGTCGGCTTTATTGCCGATCAAGACCAGCCGCTTGGGGTCCAGATGCTGATGCAGGTCGTCTTCGAAGAATTGCTTTGCCTGCGCCACTGGATCGTGGTCGGTGGAGAGGTCATAGACCAGCAGTAAGAGATCGGCCTGCTCGATCTGACGGTAAGCACGGCGGATGCCCTCCTGCTCGACGAGATCTTCGGTCTCGCGCAGTCCAGCAGTATCGGTCAGGGTAATGGGTAGACCGTTGAGCGTGATTTTCTCGTGGAGCACGTCGCGTGTGGTTCCGGCGATGGGGGTCACGATGGCGCGGTCAACGCCGGATAGGGCGTTTAAGAGGCTGGATTTACCGGCGTTGGGTTTGCCCGCGATCACGACCTGCAGTCCTTCACGCAAGAGCTGCCCCTGCCGCGCCGACGACAGCACGCCAGCGACCGAAACCATGACCTCATCAAGTAGGCTTAAGATCTTGCCGTCTTCAAGGAAGTCGATCTCTTCTTCAGGAAAATCTATCGCCGCCTCGACGTGCAGTCGCACATGGATGAGCTGGGTTAGCACGGTCTGGATACGTTCGGAGAAAACACCCTGCAGGGAGCGGACGGCGGAGCGTGCGGCTTGCTGGCTGACGGCGTCGATCAGGTCGGCGATAGCTTCGGCTTGGACCAGATCCATCTTGTGATTGCTGAAGGCACGCGCGGAGAACTCGCCCGGCCCGGCTGCGGTCGCACCTAAGGCAAGCACGCGGGCGAGCAAGGCATTCTGCACCACGATCCCGCCATGGCCTTGTAGCTCGACCACGTCCTCGCCGGTAAAAGAATGCGGACCCGGGAAATACAGCACCAAGCCCTCGTCTATCGTTGTGGCGTCCTCATCCAGAAAGCGGGCAAACTGCGCCATGCGCGGAGTGCTGATGGCTTTGCCTGTCAGGGCTTCGGCGATGGCGCGTGCCTTACTGCCCGACAGCCGGATCACGCCGATGCCGCCGCGACCGAGTGGGGTGGCGATGGCGGCAATGGTGGTGGTGGGCGTGGCGTGATTGGACATGGGTGAGCTCAAGGGGTGGCAGATAAAACAGGGTAATTTAGCGGGTTCATCATACCGTATCCGGCTATACGGTATCAAAAGCCTGAGTAAAGCGTCATGTGAGTTGGGAAAAGAAAACGTTGCAATAGTCTTATCAATAGGATTTTTATATGGGTTGGCCTGCCGCCAGCCTTCCTTTTGACTGGGCAAAAGGAAGCAAAACCCTTTCTCGCGCAGAACTCGCCATCCTTGGCTTGAACAGCGGTGCTCGGCGTCCCTGCAAAGAACAAAAGCGTACCTTGAGTAAAAGTCATGGCCATTCAACGGGTTTAGCTTTTGTCCCAGCCATTGCACTCAGGCATGGCACTTAGGCATTGCACTTAGGTCGCAAGCGCGAAATGTCGCGTCAGTCACGCATCCGCTGTTGCATATTTGACCAGTTTAGATTATAAAACTATGCAACTAAGTGCATATATGCGCATTGCTCAAATATGCACCTGCTCGCTGATGTCTGTCAGAGTATTGAATAGGAAAAAAACATGACCGCCACTTCGCCTTATCCGCATCTGCTCGCCCCGCTGGACTTGGGTTTTACTACCTTGCGTAACCGTTCCCTGATGGGTTCCATGCACTTAGGACTGGAAGACATGCCGCAGGGTCACGAGCGCGTGGCTGCCTTCTATGCCGAGCGTGCGCGTGGTGGCGTGGCGCTGATCGTGACTGGCGGTGTGGCACCCAATCCTGAAGGTGCCGTGTTCCACGGCGGTAGTGTGTTTAATACCGTCGAAGAAGCCGATCATCACAAGGTCATCACCGAAGCCGTACATGCCGCAGGCGGTAAGATCGCCCTGCAGATCCTGCATACCGGTCGCTATGCCTATAGTCCGACCAGCGTCGCACCGAGTGCCATCAAGGCCCCGATCAATCCATTCGTACCGCACGCGCTGACGGGCGATGAGATCGAGAAGACGATCCAAGATTTCGTCAACTGCGCCAAGCTGGCCCAGCATGCCGGCTATGATGGCGTCGAGATCATGGGTTCTGAAGGCTATCTGATCAACCAGTTCATCGCCGCACGTACTAACCATCGTGATGATGAGTGGGGTGGCAGCTATGAGAACCGTATCCGCCTGCCGATCGAGATCGTGCGTCGCACGCGTGAGGCTGTGGGGACCAATTTCATCATCATCTATCGTCTGTCTATGCTGGATCTGGTCGAGGGTGGCTCGACCTTTGAGGAAGTGCTGCAACTCGGCAAAGCTATCGAGGCTGCGGGTGCGACGCTGATCAATACCGGCATCGGCTGGCACGAAGCCCGTGTACCGACCATTGCAACCAAGGTACCCCGTGCAGCGTTCACGTGGGTCACCAAGAAATTCCGCGAACATTTGTCGATCCCGCTGGTCACCACCAACCGCATCAATGCGCCTGACGTGGCGGAGCGTATTCTGGCGGACGGCGAGGCGGATATGGTGTCGATGGCGCGTCCTTTCCTCGCTGATGCGCACCTGATGCAGAAATCGGCGGAAAACCGTGCCGATGAGATCAATACCTGTATCGGCTGTAATCAAGCCTGTCTCGATCATATTTTCTCCATGAAGCTGACCTCGTGTCTGGTCAATCCCTACGCCTGCCATGAGACTGAGCTGGTCGCACAGCCTTTGACGACCAAGAAGAAAATTGCTGTGGTCGGTGCCGGTCCTGCGGGCCTCGCCTTTGCGCTGACGGCGGCTGAGCGCGGTCATGCGGTGACCTTGTTTGACCGTGACAGCCAGATTGGTGGGCAGTTCAACATTGCCAAGCAGATCCCGGGGAAAGAAGAGTTCTTTGAGACCCTGCGCTATTTCCGCAAGCAACTGTCCTTAAGCACGGTTGATCTGCGCCTGAACACGAGTGTTGATGCGGAGTTGCTGAAAAAAGAAGGCTTTGATGAAATCGTCCTTGCGACCGGTGTGACCCCGCGCAAACTTGACATCGAAGGCATCGACCATCCGAAAGTGTTGAACTATATCGATGTGGTGCTGAAGAAAGCCCCAGTCGGCGAGCGTGTCGCCGTGATCGGTGCAGGCGGGATCGGGTTTGACGTGTCGGAATACCTGACTCACGAAGGCGAGAGCGCAACCTTAAATCCGAAGAAATTCTTTGCCGAGTGGGGCATCGACCATAGCTACACCAACCGTGGCGGTCTGACCGCCGCCGAGGTGCATCCGAGCCCACGCGAAGTGTTCCTGCTGCAGCGTAAGGCTACATCGGTCGGTGGCAATCTGGGCAAGACCACGGGCTGGATTCATAAAGCAGGTCTCTTGAACAAAAAAGTCAAAATGATGGCGGGCGTTAGCTACGAGAAAGTCAGTGATGCGGGGCTGCATATCCGTATCGGTGATGAAGATCGCGTGCTGGACGTGGATCACATCGTGGTCTGTGCAGGTCAAGAGCCGCTACGCGCTATGTTTGACGAACTGCAAGCCGCAGGCATCTCGACTCATCTGATCGGCGGTGCCTTGGAGGCTGGTGAGCTCGACGCCAAGCGTGCGATCAAGAACGGCACCGAGCTGGGTCTCCGCATTTAAGATTATCCTCTGCCGGACCATGACCTGCTCATCGTCCGGCACACATCTGCTATCATCGGCACAGGCTGCGTTCGACTTCCGAGCGTGCTGGATTTACGAGCGAGCTGTGCTGCGATGAAATCACATGACATCAAATCAGGCGTTTCTAAATCAGGTGTGATCAGGTCCAGCATGATGGTGTCGCATTTCTATGCGTCATGTCTGCTTGCGCTGACGCTATCTTTGACAGGCTGCGGCGATGGCGGGACGTCTTCTGCAACGTCATCTGCAAGCACGTCACCCTCCTCCGGTGCTCAGCCTTCAGGCATATCGTCTGCGGGTTCTGTAGCCAATTCGTCTTCCTCAGCAGGCCAGCAGACGATCTCGACCGGCGGCCAGTTGCCTGCTGCGGGTCAACTGATTATCACGCGGGCAGCAGATGGCTCGCTGATCTCTCCGGCCCAGAGCAACAGCGCGACAGCGGTCCAGATTGTGAGTCTTGCTCAAGCGGGCAGCAATAGCAGCAATCCAGACGCGACTCAAAAGCTACAGCTGGCTCAGATCGCTAATCCATCGCTCAGCTCAAGCCAACTGTGCGGGGTGGATTTCCTGCATTACCAATACACCACCATGGATGCGCAAAGTCAGCCTACGACCGCATCGGGCGTCGTGATGGTCCCGCATGGCGGAGGTTCCGAGTGTACTGGTCCACGTCCTGTCGTACTCTATGCGCACGGGACCATCCTGCAGCAGGCGATGAATCTGGCGGACTATGGCAATACCTCCGATCCCGACTATGGCGAGTTGACGACGCTGATGACGATGTATGCCGCGCAAGGCTATATCGTCATCGCGCCCAATTATGCGGGCTATGACACTTCGCCGCTCAACTATCACCCCTACTTGCAGCGGGTGCAACAGGGCAATGAGATGATCGATGCGCTGAAGGCGGGGCGTGAGCTTCTGTCCTCTGGACTGATCTACCCGCAAGGTCAGGCGCCGGCCACGGACTCAGGCAAGCTCTTCGTCACGGGGGCGTCGGAGGGTGGCTATGTGGCGATGGCGGCGGCCAAAGCCATGGATGCGGCGGGTATTGCTTATACGGCAGCCATGCCGATCTCGGGTCCATATGCGATTGCGGCGCAGGCGGATATCTTGTTTCAGGGGGCATTGACCTTGGCGGTGCCACCGTATCCCTTGATTGTGAATAGCTATCAGCAGCTCTATGGCGGGACGCTGAACCTTGAGCAGTCAGGTGCAGATACGGTATTTAATTCTGCTTATCAAGGCTTGCTTACCACATTTCCCATCAGCGGGACAATGCCGACCATGCCAGAGCTTGCTTTCTCGGTACTTAATACCCGCAGCCAGCAGCTTTTGAATCAATATTGTGCCGCCAATAGCTCCTCACCGCTCTGCAATCAGCCGACGATCCTGTTTAATCCCGCCTATCAGCAGGATTATCTGGCCGCGATGACCTCTGATCCAGCGACACAGGATGGCGCGCTAAATGGCAGCGCATCGCCGATGCCGGCGACCAATCCGGGATTTCCATTCCGGCAGGCACTGGTCTACAACGATCTGCGCGGCTATCTGCCTGCGCATCCGCTGCTCATGTGTGGCGGTCATCAGGACTCGGTGGTGTATTTTGCCAATACGTTGCTCATGGGCAGCATCATGAGCCAGAGTGGCGCTGGCCTGCAGTACGGCATGCTGGATATGGATAATGGCAGCTATAGCATTCCGGTCGTCGTCGATCCCTCGTCGGTTGATGCCTATACCAATTACGCCCAGCCCATCGCCAATCGCTACACGCCCAATGCCCTAACGACTCTGTCGGGTCGCCTCAGTCCGCAAGTGATGTCCGCACTGAATCCACAAACCTCAGGCAGTCCGACCAATCAATTGCAGTCGCAGTTTGCAACGGCGCTTTCACAGCAACCGGGCTCCGGCAATTATCATGGCTTGACATCAATCTATTGTTCGGCGGCTGCCCTCACCTACTTTAATCAGTTCTGAGCGTTCCTACTGTGGTTGTTTGCGCAAAAAGAAACCACTTGATGGTAGCTTCTTTTTGATTGGCGGTAAGGTCACTCTCCGAGACTGGTCAGCAGAACTTTAAGCCCCCATAGCAGTTGGGCACGGGCGTCTGGGCGCTTAAGGTCAGGTTGGTCAGTGGAAAATTCACACTGGTGCCGGTCAGGTCGATATTGCCCAGATTTAAAGGCGCATTGACCAGACAGCTCGTCGCAAGTAGCCCGCAGTTGACCGGATTATTGGTCAGGTAAGTGCTGATGGCTGGAATGGTCTGGGCCAGTACGTTATTGGTGATTGCCACCTGTGCCGATGGTGTGATATTGCCGATATTGATCGTGCCACCCGCGCCCAGCCACCAACCGCGCTGCGCAATGTCATTACTGGGTGAGCCGGGCCACAGGAGCGGTACGCTCTGTAAGGACAACGACAGCGAATTGTTATTAAACGGAATGCTATGGATGTAGGACAGCCCTTCATTCACGGTCAGATTGACGCCGAGATTGGTGACATTGCCGGAGACATTACTCAAGGTCACGGGTATAGGAATAAACAGTAGGGTTGCCGTCGCGGTCATCGAACCATTCAAGGGCAAGCTTGAGACCAGCCCTGTGCCGGAGAGCTGGACACTGGTCAGCCGCGTCCCATTGACCGTAGTCGGATTGGTGGTGATCGGCACGGATGCCGAGCCGATATTGAATGAATAGTTGTTGGTGCTAAACGGGATACAGGGGTTAAGGATCGAGCAACCACCTAAGGTTGTGGTCGAGATATTGCCGGTGATGGACTGATTGGTGTCGCTATAGGTCATGGTGCGCGGTGCCGTGCTGGCGGTCCCCGTGGCACTGGCGATGTTCATATAGCCGCTTAAGGTATTGATCCCGACGCCTGTAGGCGAAGTGGAGGCACCGTTCAGTGACGTCGAATTACTGGTCCCTGCCGTGAGCAGGCCGGTCATGCTGGCAACACCAAAATTGACGCCCACCACCTGACGGGTCGATAGTGAGGTGGGATTCTGGATCGCCAACTGGAGAAAAGGATTGGTCAGGAAGGCATCGGTTGCAGCGCGGCTGGTGGTGGTTGCATAGTGCCCTAAGCCTGAACCGCCGTCAGAGATCCCGCTTAAGCTTAAGTTGTTGATATCGATATCGCAGCCTGCACCATTGACGCCGCCGCAGCCGAGTTGCAGGTGATCGATATTGGCATTGAGCTGGACCGTACCGGTGAGGCCGAGTTTAAAAAAGCCATAGTCCGAGGCAGTTGCACCTGTTCCTGAACCAGATGGTGCAGTATAGGTGGTGTAGAATGCGGCCTGTCCTGTTGCATCACTCATCTCATGATCATTTAAGGGCGTCATGGCATAGAGCGTGGGTGAAGAAAACATCATCAGAAAATTAAATGATAAATAGCCCAAAAATCCTGTTTTTTTGATCGTACACATCGTATTAAGTCCATTTAAAATTGTATTGATTTAAAACGGTTTTTTGAATAGACGTATGCCTACGTCTCTCGACGCATCGTATGCATTAGTACATAATTTAATCTATATAAAAGTGCATAAAATGTGAACTACCACTCATCACTTGTTACATAATTAACTACTTGTATAAAATTTAAGAATAATGGGTGGTTAATTGTTAACTCTCTAAAAACGCGGATGAAACGCAAATGAAATGAGGATCCAGTGGGTGTTTATGAGATTAAGGTGGTCCTGATTTAAATTTGTGGTTCTCATGTCATGGCGATGACGTCTTATGAATTGGAGAGTAACGGTTGCGTTTGATCAATACGGTGGATCTTGGAGATGACAGCATCTTGCATGCAGTAGTTCGTATTTGATCTGGGATGAGTGACTGTGGCGGGGCGGTCAGGTGAAGACGTCCAGCCGAAGGGGCTGGACGTCATGGGTTGATTAGCCTTATTGAGGATGATAGCCGTCGCTTAACGTATTTAGGAAAGCGATGACATCCTGAATCTCGGTGTCATTCAATGCCGGATTACTACCGGGTTTGCGGTCAAATGGTGCATCAACGACATCGATATTTTGCTGATAGCGGGCAGGCAAATCGTTGAATTTGTCGATCTCGCCATTGGCCTTCTTGGGATAAAACTTCTCTGGATGGATGTCGCGTTCGACGTAGAAATGCAGGACATCGTTCAGGTTGTGGTAGACGCCGTTATGAAAGAACGCATGACGGGTGGCGACATTGCGCAGGGAGGGCGTCTTGAACAGGCCGCAATTGCTGGCCTGCTTGCTGTAGGCATCGGTTCGTGCGGGACCGCAGATGCCGAGATCATAATAATGCGGATTGGCATTGGCTTTGATCTCTGGATTGCGCGGTACGCCCAGGGCTTCAAACTGATAGTCGGTAAACAGGGGCATCTGGCCGTCTTTGGATTTCTTGTCCAGATGGCAGGAGGCGCAGTTGCCTTTTTGTGGGTCATCAAAGAGTTTGAGGCCGCGCATTTCGGCGTCGCTGAGCTGGACTTTGCCCTGCAGGTATTGATCGTATTTGCTGCTATAGGGTGCAAATGCAGGCTCTTCGGACTCGTAGCGGGCGATGGCAAACAGGGATTCTGACAGCAGGAGGCGGTCGTCCGTCAGGACGTTCGGACCGGCCAATTGTTTAAGGTCCGCCAGATAAGGGAGTTTTTTCAGCTTGGCAATAATGACTTGAGCGGATGCGTTGCCCATCTCTAGCGGATTGAGCAAGGGGCCAATGGCTTGACCTTGCAGGGTATCGACCCGACCATCCCAGAAGAAACCGCCTTGTGGAACCATGGCTGTCGCGCTGGTCTGGGCGCTGGCAGCTTTGGCGACATTGCTGGCGATGCGTGCGAGTTTGTGCGGATTGATGGCCGCCGTAGGCACGGCAGCAGTTGCGGCACCATTCATGGTGGCTTGGGATTCGTTACTGTCCTGATCAGGGCCGATCGAGAAGTTCGGTGTACGCAGCATATAGGTCAAGTGCGGTACTGCACGTGCGCCTTGCAGTTTGAGATCAGGACCGCCGTATTGCACAGCCAGATCATTGGCGGGGGCAAAGGCGTGGCTCGGCTCGTGGCAACTGGCGCAAGACATCTGACCGGAGACGGACAGCGATTTTTCATAAAAAAGCTTTTGTCCGATCTGAGCCATGAGGCTGAGCGGCTGTGGTACTGGCGGGGCTGACGTTGCCGTGGTCACAGCGCTGGCTGAGGCTGCTGCAGGGTGGCTATGACGTTCATGACAGCTGCACAGCACGAGGGCGGCTGCAAGACAGAGGGCTGTCCCGTAATATACGGTGCGTGTGAAATGCGGGTGGGTGCGATGGGACGCTGGATGATCCGGAGGTACAGACATGATAACCGCTCAATCTGGTCGTATTAAAAGAATAATCTGCATGATTCATAGCAAAAAAACCAGTGACGGGAATGATCACGTCACTGGTGTATAAGGCTGACGATGAAGCTTAAGCTTAGTTGCCGCCGACCGTACCGGTGTTGACACCCAGAATCAGTGGGGTGGTGTTCGGTGTGGCACTGAAGTTAAACATGTTTTGGATCGTACCAGCCTGGCTGTCGAACGAGCCGGCGATGCGTTGACCATTCAGCCAGTTGTCTTCGATGAAGCGAAGGACAGAGGTCTGGTCGGTCAGGGTGTGGTCAACATAGTTCTGCTTGGCGTATGGCGAGATCACCAGAAGTGGCAGACGTGGACCATAGCCGCAACGACCTTGTACCGGTTTGCCGCTGCCGGTCACACCGGGCAGTACTGGGGTACGGGCAGATGTACAGTTCGCCAGTGCGTCATAGCCTGCGAGCGGAATGTTGGAACCATTCACGATGGTCGAAGCATGGTCGTACCAGCCGTCGGAGTCGTCATACATGATGACTACGGCAGTGTTGCTCCAGAATTGCGACTGTTGCAGGGTGTTGATCACGTTGACGACGAAGTTTTGTTCATCCAGCGGTGTCGAGTAGCCTGCATGACCGTCCTGATAGCCCGGTGCTTTGACAAAGCTGACGGCTGGCAGGTTGCCTGCATTCACGGCATCGAAGAAGTCATGGGTATCGTATTGATGGTTCGCGCCACCGTCATTCGAGGTACCGATGACAGCAGGTGAAGTTGGACGGGTATGGTTTGGGTTAGCCGTCGAAGCATAGTACTGGAACGGTTGATGATGCGGGATATAGTCCACTTTGGCTTTGCCCACATAGGTCGAGGTGCTGGTACGTCCGCAGCCTGTGGTGCCGTTAGCGTTCTTGACGGTCAAGTCAAATCCGCCTTCAAAAAAGCCCCAGGTGATGCCTTGAGCGTTCAGCAGGTCACCGATGTTTTTGCCGGTCATGTGGAAAGTCGGTGCACCGGAGCAGACATCACCAGTCGGATCATCATCGTCGGTTGCGGTGTAGCCTCCGTTGCCATCCGGTACGAGGGTGGCGGCGGTGTTGCCGTTACCATCGGTGTATTCATCATAAGCACCATCCGCTGCAAAGCCGGATTTGACATCACCCACGGCACCGTTGGTTTGACCCGAGACCAGATTAATGGCACCTGGTGTCGATGGACCAAAGGTGGTGTTGAACGAGTTGTCACTCATGGCAAAGCGCTGGGCATAGTTCCACATCGCAGTGACTGTGTTGCCGTCATAGTAGCCCATGACCTGACCGTTGGTGCCGAATGCACCAGCGCCACCAGATGAGGCTGTACCGGTGTTTTTCGGGAACAGGTCCATCAGACCACCGTCAAACGCCAGTTGTTCGGCTGGGTAAGCGTGGTTCTGGTCAGCCGTGGCGGCCTGCGAGCGATCCAGACGGAAAGGATTAACTGCACCGGTGCCGTTGGCCGAATTGGTCTTGTTCGGGTTAGCCGTCAGCAGGCTACCGTTTAAGCCATTGACGGCTGGTGTGCCGCTTGCGGCGGTAAAGGCTGGCTCACCAGCAGGGTTGGTTGCGACCGGATAGGTGGCAAAGTAATGATCAAAGGAAACGTTTTCCTGAAAGATCACGACAATATGTTTGATGGGGGTAGCCGTACTGCTGGCTGGTACTGGTACTGGCGTTGGGGCTGGTGTACTGTCGCTGGAGGAGCTATTACAGCCGCTGAGGGCAAATGCGACCGCGCCTGTAAGGGCGAGCAGCGTCGTTTTGCGCTTAAACAATGTGGGCATCTTCCTTCTCTCAAAGTTATGTCAGTGAAAACAACTCAAAAATTGCCATGGCGAAGTCTAGGGTTGATTTGTTGCATATCAGTGACAAATTTTGATTTTCCATTCGACAAATATCATTTTTATCCTTCTGATTTTTAATGTTTATTTTTATGTGATGCGGTACGCATTATTGTGTGGACGTCGGATGTAGCTTGATTATGCACATGATGTCTTTCTTTTAAGTTTGTGCTTTTTTTCTGCAAAAAATTCTTCTGGATGGCTTAATGTATATTTGATGCGGACGATTTGATCGATAGGTGGGTGCTTTGGGGCGAGCATCTGCCGATGCGAATATGGGAGGCAGAGATGGGCAAGCGCAGTGTGCTGTTGATGCTGTTTTTATATGGGCTGCTGCCGCTGATTTTGGGGTTGATTGCGGCATGTGTGCTGCCGAGGTTCATGCATGGCGAGTGAGTGAGGATGACTGACGATGGATGTCTATCCGGGGACTGTTGCGATTGAGTCGGTGGCCGCCTCAGATCTGGTGATCGGGCAATGTTATTTTCAGGTGTATTACGTCGATGACGACATGCTACTGCCTGTCATGGCGTCACTGGTGTACCTCGGTCAGGGCGTTGATCCAGATCGGCCGGATCATCTATTTTTTCAGGATTTGGATTCTTTTACCGATCTGGGGCCCTATCCCAAGCACGATGAAGCCATCCAGCCTGAGCAAGTCCGATTGGCGCTGTTTTCAATCAGCCCAGATCATCATGTAAATGGTGTCTATGATCTGACTACCGCATTGATTAGCTTGCAGAACTGTGACCAACGCAGGCGTTGGCATGCGTCACAGTCATCAGGGAAAAGCTGACTTTCCCTGATGCTGAGGTGGCGTTATACGCGGTGGATAAACGCGGCGATCTCATCCAGTGCCTGATCTGCGGCCTTAATCAAGAGATTAAACATCTGGAAGTTGTGCCACATGCCGTCATAGATGCGACATGTGACATCGACACCGGCAGACTGCGCACGTGCTGCCAGCCGCGTGGCATCGTCGAGCAGGATCTCGCTGCTGCCGACCTGAATCAGCATGGGCGGCAGACCTTCGAGATTGGCAAATAACGGCGAGACGCGTGGATCGGTCGCCGCAATATCGCCTCTATAGCTGTCGCCGCCCCGCGCAAGGGCCAGTATGGCGATCATCGGGTCTGCTGCACGATTGGTACCGACCGATGGGGCGGTCAGGGTCAGATCGACATAGGGCGAGATCATGAGCATCCCCGCTGGCAGTGCCCTACCTTCATCGCGCAGGGCGATACCGAGCGCCAGTATCAGCGCGCATCCACCTGAATCCCCACCGAGTATGATCTGTTCTGACCGATAGCCTAATGCCAGCAATGCCTCATAGGCTGCGCGGGCATCATCCAGCGCTGCGGGATAGACATGCTCCGGTGCCCGCCGATAGTCGAGCATATAGACGGTCGCACCTGAGCGCGCCACGAACTCGCTGCCCATGGCGCGATGGCTACGAGATGAACCTGCAAAGAAAGCGCCGCCATGTAGATGCAGCACGACCTGACCATGGTTGATCGAAGGCGATGGACCTGCAAGATATAAACATTCGGCGTGTACTCCGCCTAGCCGAACGGATTTAAAATTCACGCCTGCACGCAGCATAAACAAGCGCGAACCCAACTCCAGTCCCTGCCTTGCGACCGTCAAGGGCACCGGCAGACGGCAAGCCAGCTTAAAGCTGGCACGCAGGGCGCTTTTGACCACGACCGTACTCAACGCTTGAGGCAAGCTTGTATCAGTTGCGACATGTTGTGCCGTGGGCTGTGTAAATGCGGGATGGGCCTGCTGGATGGTCATGCCAGAACTCCCAGTGCTTTGGCGCTCTCAGGCGAGATGCCGCGATTAATGATGAAGTCTTTTAGCTCACACGTGGCAAGGCGGCGGCGCATCTCAAAGGTGGTCCACGGCCACAGGGTGCTATTGCGACCATTCACATCGATAAAATAGCTCTTACAGCCACCGGCATTCCATACCGTATGGACCAGTGCTTTCTGTACCTCGACGTTATATTGCTCCTGCCGTTTGGGATCGACTTCAAGCGTCACGATATTATCGCGGCGGGTTTTCTTGAGCGCATCGATGATGAAGGCTAACTGCGCCTCAATGATGATGATGGCTGAGGAACTGACCGCGATATTGGGGCCAAACATGATAAAGCCATTCGGGCAGCCTGCAGTCATGGTTCCGAGATAGCCGACCGGACTGCCCTGCCACACCTCGTCCATGGTCTGTCCGGTGACGCCACGAATCTGTCGTGCGATCGGCGGATTGCTGATCTCAAAGCCCGTCCCCAAGATGATCACATCCACCTCATGCGTACTGCCATCGGCGGCGATGATGGTATTGCCACGGATTTCCGCAACGCCGGTACGTAGGACTTCGACATTCGCCTGTGCCAGTGCCGGATACCAGTTGTTGGACTGCAGGATACGCTTGCAGCCCAAGGTGAAGTCCGGCGTGAGTTTTTTGCGCAGATTTTTATCTTTGATGCTGTGATTGATATTCCAGCGGGCGATGCGTTCAAGCTTACTGATCAGGATCGGATGATGTGCACTGCTATTGAGCGATTCAAACACCCCATAGACCCCGCCGCGCAGGAGTTTGAGTGCGAATGGCAGACGATCAAACAGGATCTGGGCGGGCCGTGGCAGGCTCGGGTCCATCTTGGGCAAGACCCACTGCGGGGTACGCTGGATCAGCGTGAGCTTGGCGACTTTAGGCTGGATTTCGGGCACGAACTGAATCGCCGAGGCTCCCGCACCGATCACGGCGACGCGTTTGCCGGTCAGATCGATATCGTGATTCCAGCGTGCCGAGTGAAACAGCGTGCCTTTAAATTCCGTTAAGCCCTTGATCTTGGGATAGACCGGCTCGTGCATCGGACCGCCTGCCATGATGGTAAAGCGTGCGTGAAAAACACCCTTAGACGTGTGAATCACCCAGTGCTTGGCATCATCATCCCAAACCGCCTCGTTCATCTCATGACCAAAGCGGATATAAGGCATCACGCCAAAGCGCTCGGCAGTGTCTTGTAAATAGGTCTTGATCTCGGCCTGACGGGCAAAGACGCGGCTCCAATGTGGATTGGGCGCAAATGAATAAGAATACAGGGAAGACGGCACATCACACGCACAGCCGGGATAAGTGTTCTCACGCCAGACGCCGCCAACTTCGGTGGTCTTCTCAAACACGGCGAAATTGGTAAATCCGGCTTCGATCAGCTTGATCGCGGCCCCGATCCCGGCAAAGCCGGCCCCAAGGACGGCAACGTCAAATTTTTCGATGAAGGAAGACTTTGGTAAGACTTTGGCATTCATGGTTTCACGGCTCTGGTTGAACGGGTGGCTGAGGATTTGGTTTTCGTCGCCTTGTCTTGCTGGCTTTGGGCCTGCTGATTGATGCGGTGCTCGTAGGCCTGTCTGGCTTTACGATCCAGACTGGTCAGGATACGGTTGTCGCCGATCAGACGGCGGACGCGGGTGTCCAGCCAGTGCGGCACGAGGCCATAGGCGGCGGGTGCGGTCGTCATATAGCGCGGGACGGCGATTTCCGCGAGATTGTGCCGGACGGCATCGAGGATGGCTTGAGCGACGTCTTCGGGATTGACGGTCGGGATCGGTACATCATCGCCGGTGCCGGAGGACAGCTCGGTACGTACCTTGGATGGCATGACCACCGAGATGCCGATCGGCGTATCACGCAGCTCCTGCCGCATGGCGGCGGTCAGGCCGACCACAGCGTATTTGGTTGCGCAGTAGACGCTGGCGCCGGGGATGGGGAATTTACCCGCCAGCGATGCGACATTGACGATATGACCGCGACCGCGCACCTGCATACCGGGCAGTACGGCCTTCATGCCGTGGATCACACCGCGCAGATTGATGTCGATCTGGGTGTCGCTAATGGCTTGGGTTTCTTCCAGAAAGGCACCCATTGGCATGATCCCGGCGTTATTCACCAAGATATCGATCGGCCCCAAGGCTTCCTCGCTGGCATGGATGAAGTCGATAAAAGCCAGCGGATCCCGCACATCCAGATAGCCACCATAGCCACCGAATTTGCTGGCGGCTTTCTGGGCAAGCTCCGTGTCGATGTCGCCGATGGCAACGTGGGCACCAGCCTTAGCGAAAGCTTGAGCGGTCGCAAGACCGATACCGCGCCCGCCGCCACTGATGGCAACCACGCGACCTTGCAGGGATGTCCTCGATGTCATAACGCGCTCCTCCAATTACAGCGTGAGTTCAGATAGGTGTTCATGGTGTGTCACATCGGGTGACGGTGCGGGGGATTCTTCGGTTGGCATGAGTGCAAGACTTTTGAGCCCCTGCCAGAAGGTTTGGGCCATAAAGCGAGCCATGCTGTCCTGATCGTGACCGTAGAGATGCTGGCGATCACCGGCATAATGATTGGCAAGGCCATTTAACATAATCCAGAAGCTGGGTAGCACTAAGGTTGGCTGCGGCAGATTAGCCAGTACGATGCCCTCGGCAGCCGCCAGCGTCTGCGTATGGGCATATAGCATGCTCATGAGGCCGATGGCGGTCTGGGTCAGCCCGTCGCGGATCTCAAGAGAGAACTGATCGGGTTTGCGCAAGAGACTAAAGAGATTGTACTCACGCCCATAGGTCTGATAGACCGGCAGATAAGTACGCAGCAGCGCAACCAGCAGATCATCAGTCGTTTGCACGGTCTGACACAGTGCTTCGGCCTCACCCTTGAAAGCCGCTAGCCGCTGCGCATAGAGCGTCGCGAACAGCTCTTCTTTATTGGCGAAATAACTATAGACAAGGCCGGGACTGATACCTGCTGCCTGCGCGACACTACGGATATTGAGTCCGGTATAGCCGACGCTCTCAAGCTGCTGTCGTGCAGCATTGAGGATGTCGAGCCGGCGACTGGTCTTGTCGCCCCATTTGGTGTCTAACAGCTCAGTCATTTTGAACATGGTTTAAATTAAACGTGGTTCAATGTATCTGTTGACATGTTTTGTTGTCAATAACTGAAATGCGCAATTTTTAGAGGGAGGGGATGGCTTTTTGCGAATGGGTGCGAGAGTGTCAACCGCATCAGTCTTGAGCGGTCTTTGATGCGGCTTTACGTACCCGATAGGCACTCGGTGTCTCACTCGTCCAGCGTTTAAAGGCGCGGGTGAAATTGGCGGGTGCGATGTAGCCCAGATATTCGGCGATGGCCTGAATATCGAGATCGGTGCTACGGAGCTGCTTCTTAGCCTCTTCAAGTCGAATCTGATCAAGTACTGCCAGATAACTGCTCCCCAGACGATGCAGGCGGCGTTTCAGTGTACGCTCTGACATGTGCAGATGTTCTGCGATGGTGGCAAGGTCCGGATAACCCCGCTGTGGCACCAGAATCAGCTCAGCCTTCACCCGCCCGATCAGATCATCGATGGTCTGGGCATAACGGATACGCTCCTGCTCGCACTGGGCCAGCGCCTGCTGAAAGGCCATCGGATCGGCCATGGGCAAAGGCAACTGCATGGCGGAGCTCGGAAAATGCACTTCGCAAGCCGTGTGCCCAAAGTGCATGGTCGGTAGTCGATCTCGATAGCGCGCATGGTAGGCGGGCTCGAGCCAGTCCACCCAGATCTCAATCTCGGCTGACATCTGCCCGGTCAGCGCACGTCCGGCCTCGATCATGCCAAACAGCAAACATTCATGAAAGAAACGGCGTAAGACCGGCAGATACTCGGCACGGGCGTCAATCGGGTGCGTCTCGCTCAGGGCAATGATGGTCTGGTCATCCCTGGCAGACAGCGTTACCCGATAGTCGCGCAGGCGCATGGTCGAGAAGGTCGCAGCAAGAGCCACTGCTTGTCCAAGCGTGGCACAGCTCATGAGGGCAAAGCCCAGCACGCCATGTGCTGTCGGTCGCAAGCGCAGGCCGTATTCACAGCCCAATCCTTCATCGTCTGTCAGTCGTATAGCATCAAATACGAGGCGAGACCATTGCCGTGGGGTCACGCGCCCGTCTGGCACGGTTAGGATGCTGATCGGCAGTCGGCTCTGGGCAAAGAGCCTTGCGGCTTCAATACCTCGCTCCTGCACGATCTCAAGCAGGATCTGTACATACGATACGGGAATCGATGCGGTAGAGAGACCGTAGATGTCTTTCATGATCAGTGCGTAGACTGTGGCCTAAAATGATAAGCATCATGGCATGATCGCCGCTCACGCACAAGTCTATGAATGCCGATACTGTGTAGACCATCCCCCTGATGAGTCTTTGTGATGAGTTTTCCTATCCCTACACCCACCTCCCGTGCCGTGATTACCGGTGCCTCCTCGGGTATCGGCGAGGCGCTGGCACGTGAGCTTGCTGCGCTCGGCCATCATTTGATCCTGATCGCCCGTCGTGCCGACAAGCTTGAGTCATTGGCGCGTGAGTTGGCCGCTGCTTATGGCGTCACGATTGAAGTATTGCCCTGTGATCTGGCGGATCGGGTTGCCCGCAGGCAGTTGACCGAGCGGCTTGCCGTGCTTGAGATCGCGATCCTGTGCAATAACGCCGGCTTTGCCACCTTTGGTCGTCTGGCTGATCTCGCCCCTGATCGCGAGCGCGAGGAGGTCGAGCTGAATGCCGTAGCGGTGCATGACCTGACCCTTGCGGTCCTGCCTGGCATGCTGGCACGCAAGTCGGGTGCCATCCTCATCGTTGGCTCCACCTCCGGCCATCAGCCAACGCCCGCCAATGCCACCTACGCTGCGACTAAAGCCTTCGCCAATTCCTTCGCCGAGTCGTTGCACTCTGAGCTGCTTGGATCAGGTGTGAGCTGTACCTTGCTTGCGCCGGGTCCGACTCGCACCGGATTTACCGAAGTCGCAGGTGTGACCAAGATCGACAGCATCGGCGGTTCGCTGGTCTGGGTCAGCGCCGAGCGCGTAGCAAAGGAAGCCGTAGATGGCATGCAGGACAATCGTCGCATCGTGATTCCGGGGTGGCTGGCGCAAGTGCAGACGCTGGGTGGTCGTTATACGCCGCGTGCAGTGCTTTTGCCCGTGCTCAAGCATGTCTTTTCCAGACTGACATAAGAGGTAGGACTTTATGCTTTCTCTCTTTAAACAACTGCGTGACGATCTGCGACCAACGATCCAGCTTGCAAATTTGGGCGGCAAGCTCTACCACAATGCCCATTACCTCACCGCCGTGGTCGAGGTGGATGCCAGTCGGATGGCACGCTTCCTGCCGAGTGGCATGCGGCTGTCTGAGCCACATCGTGCCGATCTCTTCTGTGCGTACTTTCCAGATAATGTCTATACCGGTGCCTATCATGAGGCGGGGCTATTCGTGCATGTCCAGACATGGCGGGGCGATGGGATTTTTTGTCCGTGGATGATTCTGGATGATGACCGGGCCATGATTTTAGGTCGTGAAATGCTCGGCTATCCCAAGAAGATCGGCGAGATCGACTGGCAACAGGATGGCGGTGTGATACAGGCGCGGGCCTCGCGTCGTGGGCAGGCCCTGATCGAGATGAAGGCGATCCTAGACGAAGTGCTGACTGATGCGCCGCCGATCTTGGGTCTACCGCATCGCAATGTGCTTGGTGGTCTGGGTCTCTCCTTACCCCGCGAAGTGCGCTTTACCCCAGTCGAGCATCCGATTGAAGTGCGGCGAGTCGAGATGGATTTGCGCTTCACCGGTACGGCGCATGATCCGTTGCATGAGATGGGATTAGGCAGGGTCATCGACGCCCGTCTGCATCGGGTCGATCTGTCGGGTGGCTGGATGCTGCCACTGCATCTGCCAAGGCTGACCAATCCGCTCTTCCTTCTGCGGCGTTTTCAGAGCCGTGTGCTCTGATCCCCTGTCTTCATTAAACAGTCTTATACCGATACAGGATGGCATACATGATGACAACATCAACACCCTCAACGGCAAATGCCCTGCCGCAGCCTCTGACCCTGCCCTGCGGCATCACCATCAAGAACCGCATTGTCAAAGCCGGGATGAGCGAGCAGCTCGCCGACCGCTATGGTTCGCCGACACAGGATATCGAGCAGCTCTATGCTGCGTGGGCACGCGGCGGTGCGGGCCTGCTGATCACCGGCAATGTGATGGTAGACGCGCGTGCATTTGTCGAGCCACGTAATGCCGTGCTTGAGAATGATCAGTTCCTGCCCGCCTATCGGCTCTGGGCCAAAGCGGTACATGCGCATGGTGCCAAGCTCATCATGCAGATCAACCATCCGGGCCGGGTCGCAGTACTGCCTTTACTCAAACGCCCTATTGGTCCTTCGGCGGTGGGCTTGGAGTTACCCGCCATGAACATCATCCGTGTACCACGCGCCATGACCGAAGCTGAAATTCGCGATCAAATCCTCCGTTTCGCCACCACGGCGCACCTTGCGGTTGACGCTGGATTTGATGGTGTGCAGGTGCATGCGGCGCATGGCTATCTCATCTCGCAGTTCTTATCCCCGTTGGCGAATACCCGCACCGATCAGTGGGGTGGCAGTGCGGAGAACCGCAGTCGCCTCTTGATCGAAATCGTACGGGAGGTGCGTCGTGCGATAGGCCCGGATCAAATCCTGAGCGTAAAGCTGAATTCGGCAGACTTTCAGAAGGGAGGCTTAAGTCAGGAAGAGTCGCTTCAGGTTGCGCTCGCGCTGGAGACGGAAGGCATTGATCTGCTTGAAATTTCTGGCGGAAACTATGAGTCTCCCGCACAGCTTGGCTATGCACCGGACAAGACCGTGTCGCGCGACGCGTATTTCCTCGACTATGCCCAGGCCCTGCGTGCATGCAGCAGCCTGCCACTGATGCTGACGGGTGGCCTGCGCAAAGCCGAACTCATGGATCAGATCGTGGCCGATGGCACGGTTGATTTGATTGGCATGGCGCGCCCCTTTGCCATGCAGCCAGATGTAGCGAATCGTATCTTGGCAGGTGAGTCCGCAGACACGCCGCCTGAAGTGCCACGCATCGGCTACAAACCCGTGGATGCCTATTTGCAACTGGCATGGCATGCAGCGCAGTTCCGCCGCATCAGTGGCGGCAAAGCGCCGAAATCACTGGGTGGACTGCTCGGGACCATGACAGCGTTTGGACCGCGCATGACCTTGAATATCCTGACCCAAAAATAATGTCGTTGAGGAGAGCAATCATGCGCAGTTGGATCACAGAGCAGCACACGATTACGCCACGCCGTCCGCAGTTTGATTTTGCTGCGACGATGACGCACTGGATCGCGGATGATCCGCTGGCGACGCACATGCTCAATGTCCTGAATCCGATCACGCCAGCCCCTGAGCGCTGGTTTTGCCAGACCTTCCGTGATGCCTTGCCTTATGTCAAAGATGAGTCGCTGCGCGAGGCGGCGATCGCCTTTATCAAACAAGAGGGTGCGCACAGCTATGGACATATGCTGGGCAATCGCCGGATAGAGGCGCTTGGCATTGATCTGTCATCGTATACCGTTATGCTGGACTGGCTGTTTCTGGAGATGCTAGGGCCACGTCCTCTGGGCTATACGCTGGCGCATCCGACGGCGCGTATGCTGTGGTTGAAAACGCGCCTGTCCATGGTGGCGGCAGCCGAGCATTTGACCGGGGTATTGGGTCACTGGGTGCTGAATGCCGACGCACTGGTAGACGCGCCGGTGAATGAGGAGATGCTGAGGCTGTATCAGTGGCATGGCGCTGAAGAAGTTGAACATCGTGAGGTCGCCGATGCCATGTTTCGCCATATCAGTGGTAATCTCATGCTGCGGACACTAGCGGCAGTGGGGACTTTCCCGCTGTTTGCGGGTCTGGCGTATATGGGGATTGCGCATTTAATTCGCTACGATCCCCACGTGCCTTATCGCTTGCGCATTCGGGATTATGTTCGGGCGGCAAGACAGGATCGTGTACCAAGGCCGGGCTATCTGATCCGGGCGGGATTACGCTATTTTGCGCCGAATCACAGTCCGCTGCACGAGGGATCGACCGCACAGGCACTGGCTTATCTGGCACAGATGACCAATGTAGAGCCGCTCTGATTTTAACATTTAAAAAAAACGTGGCGTATGGCGCGCCTAAAGGAGTAACACGATCATGACCCCGATTACCCATTTTCATGGTGCACGTCAGGCGGTACTGCCTGTGACCCGTCTTGAGCAGGTACGTGCAGCCGCCGAGCAGTTCCGCCGTGACATGTTACAGGGTGCACAGGTGCGTTTCTTTCAGTCGGTGGATCTGATCAAGGTGCCGTATCCGAGCTATTACGGTCTGCGCGGGGCTTATCGCTACGCGCATGCGTTGCCTTTTCTACATATCCTGAACCGCATGTTCGTGGTGCAGTTTGACACGGCTGAGGGCCTCAAGACCTTGCTGTTCTCGCCATCCGATCATGAGCGCAACCGCGAGACGCCGTTTTTTAAACGTCTCAGCCGTGGTCCACGGGCGCTTGAGCAACTGGTAGCGCCGGCGTTGAATACGGTGGAGGCAGCGCTTGCCGCTCTGGGCATTCAGCCTGAGGACATTGATTACATCAGTTACGATCATCTGCATACGCAGGATGTGCGGCATTGGTTGGGTACGCGTGATCAGGCGGGTTATTTCCCTCATGCCAAACTCATCGTACAGCGTCAAGAATGGGATTCGACCCGCGGGCTGCTGCCGACACAGGCCGATTGGTATTGTCCGCACGGCATTGACGGGGTAAGCGATGACAAGATCGTGCTGATTGACGGCGATGTCATGTTGGGTGGTGGTATTGCGCTGATTCATACGCCGGGACATACCGAGGGCAATCATTCGCTGGTGGTGCATACTGACGAAGGACTGTGGGTGAGCAGTGAAAATGGCGTCAGCGTCGATAGCTATATGCCGCTGGCTTCCAAGATTCCGGGACTGCGTGATTATGCCCGCACCACCGGTGCCGAGGTGGTCTTGAATGGGAATACGCTGGAAAACTCGATCGACCAGTACATCTCGATGGTGCAAGAAAAAACCATCGCCGGGCCATCCATGCGCAAGCCCGATTTCCCGAATATTTTTCCATCCTCCGAGCTGACGTGGTTTTGGGGTAATCCGTTAGCCACACCATCGCATTATGTCGGTGGTGCCACGTTCGGTACGCTGGTGCTGCCATCGGCAAGCTAACGCAGATCTGCCAATAAAAAAAGAGGATCGACACGCAGGTGTTGATCCTCTTTTTTATGATTACAGCGTTTGATTACTCAGCCGCAGACTCGTCGTCGCTTTCTTTAGGCAGATCGCGCACGGCTTGGGCGATCAGACCGGACATGTAGTTACCATGTGCGGTAGTCGAGTCATAGTGAAAACGCAGACGCGGTGTGAAACGGGTCTTGATGCGACGACCCAGTTCCTGACGCAGAAACCCGGCAGCACCGTTGAGCAACTCCAGCGACTCACGGTGGGCCTGCTCGTTGTTGTCATCATTCAACTCACGACCCATGATCGTGATATAGATGTCGCCATAGCCGAGATCTGGACTAATCTTGACGGCCGAAATGGTGACCAGACCCGACTTTAAGCGCGGGTCTTTGATCTCCATGCGGATCAGATCAGACAGCTCGCGCTGGATCTGGTCCGCCATGCGTTGCAGACGTTGACTCATTACAGGCTCCGCTGGATCTCATGGACTTCATAGACCTCGATCTGATCGAGAATCTGGATGTCCTTGTAGCCTTTAACGCCGAGACCACACTCCATACCGGCACGCACTTCATTGACATCGTCTTTGAAGCGGCGTAGCGATTCCAGTTCACCCTGGAACACCACCACACCATCGCGCAGGACGCGGATCGGACGGTTACGATGGATCATCCCTTCGAGCACCATACAGCCCGCAGCAGCGCCGAACTTACTGGAGCGGAACACTTCACGGACCTGAGCGATACCGAGGATGTTTTCGCGATGTTCTGGGGCCAGCTTACCACTCATGGCGGCCTTGACATCATCGATCATCTCATAGATCACGCTGTAGTAGCGCAGATCGATGCCGTCTTCCTGACTCTTCAGACGGGCGGCGTTATCGGCACGTACGTTAAAGCCGAGGATCGCTGCACCAGCCGATTCGGCCAGCGTGATGTCTGATTCGCTGATCGCACCGACGCCTGAGCCAATGATCTGCACGCGCACATCATCGATCGACAGATCGTTCAGAGCGTGGGTCAGGGCTTCGAGTGAGCCGCGGACATCGGTTTTCAGCACGATATTGACGGTCGGAATGTCTTTCTTGCCGAGGCTGGCCATGAGGTTTTCAAGGCGCATCGCCGACTGACGGTCGATTTTTTGCTGACGTTCGCGGTTAGCACGGAACTCGGCCACTTCACGGGCTTTCTTCTCGTCCGACACCACGAGGAATTCATCACCGGCACCCGGTGCATCGGGCAGACCCAAGATTTCAATCGGAATTGATGGTCCGGCGGATTTGACGGGTTGACCATTCTCATCCGACATGGCGCGAACGCGACCATAGAAGGCACCAGCCAGCACCAGATCGCCGACACGCAGGGTACCTTTCTGGACCAACAGGCTGGCAACGGCACCGCGGCCTTTGTCCAGACGCGACTCAATCACGACACCTTGCGCTGCGCCTTCTTCAGAAGCCGTCAGCTCCATGAGCTCGGCCTGAATCGAAATCAGATCCAGCAGTTCATCGATGCCTTGACCGGTTTTGGCCGATACTTTGGCAATCGGCACATCGCCGCCCCACGATTCGGTGGTGACGCCTTTGACAGACAGTTCCGACAGCACGCGATCTGGATCGGCACTTTCTTTGTCGATTTTATTCATTGCAACGATGATTGGAGTACCAGCCGCTTTAGCGTGTTCAATCGCTTCAGCAGTCTGTGGCATCACGCCGTCGTCGGCTGCGACCACCAGTACCACGATGTCGGTGGCTTTGGCACCGCGTGCGCGCATCTGAGTAAATGCCGCGTGACCCGGGGTGTCGAGGAAAGTGATCACACCACGGTCAGTCTCGACATGGTAAGCACCGATATGCTGGGTAATACCACCAGCCTCGCCCGAGGCGACCTTGGTGCGACGAATATAGTCGAGCAGCGAGGTCTTACCATGGTCAACGTGACCCATGATGGTGACGACCGGCGGACGCAGTTTGACATTACCACGCTCGGCGACGGACTCCATCAGTTTGTCTTCGAGAGCCGTATCGCTGATCAGAATCGGGTTATGACCCAGCTCTTCGACTACAAGCGACGCAGTGGCTTGATCGATGTCCTGATCTTGAGTGACAATTTCACCCATTTTCATCAGGGTTTTGATGACTTCGCGAACTTTCATGGCCATTTTTTGGGCCAGATCCGATACGCTGATGGTGGAACCGATCTGGACATCGTAGATCTGCTTTTCGACCGGTTTTTCAAAGCCGTGCTTGTTGCCTTGGCTGGTCTTAAGGCCACGTGGTGGCTGACGGAAAGACATTTCTTCCTGACGGCCTGAGCGTGACTTGACCTTGGCCTTACCGGTATTGGCACCTGGACCACCGCGTTTGATGTCGCGGTCTTCCTTATCGAAGGATTCTTCGTAAGCACGACCCACGAGGCCGGCTGCCAATGGTGCGCTTTCATCAATCACGCGATCAGCGGATTTGTCGGCGTATTTGCTGGCCATCTGGCGCATCTGCTCTAGCGTGCGCTGTTGCGCGGCTTCGGCGGCGGCACGGCGGGCCTGTTCTTCGGCGGTCTTCAGACGGGCGGCTTCGGCTTCACGAGCCTGCTTTTCTGCAGACGATTCGTCAGATTTGACCGCGGTGCGTTTCTTGACCACGACGTCTTTTTTCACCGTTTCTTTGCTCGGTGTATTTTGACGCATGGCTTCAAGGGTAGCTTGCTGACGTGCTTCGGATTCGGCACGGACGCGTGCGGCTTCGGCAGCACGGGCTTCTGCTTCGATGCGAGCGGTTTCGTCGGCTTCGCTACGTGCTTTTCGCTCGGCTTCAAGACGAGCTTTCTCAGCGGCTTGCGCGGCTGGGTCTGGCTTGACGAAGGTGTGCTTTTTACGCACTTCAACGTTAATGGTCTTGGATTTGCCAGTCGAGCTGGCGAGTTTGGCCGTGCCCACGGTTTTACGCTTCAGGGTAATCTGAGTCGTGTCAGGGACTGTCTGACCATGCGACTGGCGCAAATAGGCGACCAGTTTTTCCTGTTCCGATTCTGTCACCAGATCTGTGGCTGCGCGCGCAGGCAAGCCGGCCTCAACCAGTTGAGTGACTAATTTCTCAACCGGGCGGCCCACTTGAAGTGCCAATTCATTTACGGATTTATCCGCCATGTGGTGCTACCTACCTATCAATGTTCAATGTCATCGCATCAGGCGATACACAGTAAAAGTGTCCTGTGTAGGGGCCTGATCGGTATGACCGTCATCAAATCACCCACGAGCGGCCCGGATACAGCTTCCGGTTCTTGCGCGCGAGATCTACTTTTGTACTCTAGGACAATCGCTGATTGCCCCAAGTGGCACCCGCATAACGGATGCCGGATATCTGTGTGTCTGTATCAGTTAAACCAAGACTCACGGGCCTTCATGATCAGCTTACCGGCACGTGCGGCATCGACACCGAACTCTTCCAGATCATCCACAGCCTGCTCGGCCAGATCATCCACGGTGACGATGCCTTTGGCTGCCAGTGCAACGGCCAGCTCACGGTCCATACCTTCCATATTCAGCAATTCATCGCTTGGGTCCTGAATGCTCTCCTGCTGCAGGAGCTCATCCGCCAACGCCGCATCTTTGGCACGCGATTGCAGCAGTGCAATCACCTCGTCGTCCAGACCTTCGATTTCGTGGAAGGTCTCAACCGGTACATAGGCGACTTCTTCCAGAGAAGTAAAGCCCAGTTCAACCAGCGCGGTCGCCAGTTCAGCATCAATGTCCAGACGTTGTACAAATAGATCGATATACTGCTGCGACTCAGACTGCTGACGGGCGCGGTATTCGTCTTCGAGCATCATGTCGAGGCGATAGCCGGTCAGTTCTGACGCCAGACGCACGTTCTGACCTTGCGTACCGATGGCGCGAGCCAACTGATCACTGGTCGCGAAGATGATGTCGGCGCTATGCGCGTCTTCATCCAGCACGATACCGGATACGTCGGCAGGCTCAAGCGCACTGGCGATATACTGGGCCGGGTCATCCGACCAGACCACCACATCGATACGCTCGCCTTCAAGCTCTTGCTGCACGGCTTGGATACGTGTACCACGCATCCCGATACAGGCACCGACGGCATCAATACGATGATCGTTGGTCTTGACGGCGATCTTGGCGCGCACGCCGGGCTGGCGGGCAGCGCCTTTGATCTCGATGATTTCTTCGCTGATTTCCGGGACTTCTTTGCGCATCAGCGCGATCAGCATCTCAGGGCGTGCACGCGACAGCAGCAGTTGGGCACCACGACCGTCACGATTGACCGCATGCAATACGGCAGTGAGGCGCTGCTTAGGACGTAGTTGCTCACGCGGGATCATTTCTTCGCGCGCCAGATAGCCTTCAGCGTTGTTGCCGAGGTCAATGATGAAGCCATCTTTGATCTGCTTCTTGACTTCGCCATAGACCAGATCACCGACACGCTCGGCGTATTCGTCGGCGACCATGGCGCGCTCGGCTTCACGGATCTTCTGCACGATCACTTGCTTGGCGATCTGGGCGGCGATACGACCAAACTCGATGGACGGGATCTGCTCTTCACGGATATCGCCGATCTTCCACTGGGTTGGGTCTAAGTCGCTAATCGCGTCCTGCATGCTCGGGATTTCGTGGTCTTCATCAGCGACCACGGTCCAGACACGGAAAGTGTCGTATTCACCGGTTTTGCGATCAATCTTGACGCTCAGGTCTACTTCTTCATTTTCATAGAATTTCTTTTTGGTCGCCGCCACGAGTGCCTGTTCCATCGCCTGGAAAATGGCTTCGCGGCTAACTCCTTTCTCGTTACTGACGACTTCCACGACGGTCAGAATTTCACGACTCATAGGTCACCTTTAATGAAAATAAAGCGTCTTGCAATGCAAAAAACAAAAACGGATCACATAAAAACATCAAGCAACGTCGCCGGATCAGGTCGGGCTATAGACCAGATTGGCTTTGTCCACATTGTCCGCATCGAAGGTCACGACCTGACCTTCAAAAGTCACGGTCAAGATATCACCATCAATGGCCTGCAGAATGCCCGTCAGTTTACGCCGATTTGCTACGGGTGCAATCAGGCGAAAGTGAATATTTTGACCGACATAGCCCTGCATCTGTGCAAGACTAAAGAATGGACGATCCCAACCGGGTGACGAGACTTCAAGCACATACTCGCCCGCGATCGGATCATGGACATCCAGGACGCCATTGACCTGATGGGTCACGTTGACACAATCTTGCACGCCGATGCCACGACCACTGTCGAGGTCCTCGTCGCCCAACTCTTCGTCTGGCGCGTTGTTTGCGTTCAGATCATCTTCACTGGGGGCGTCCTGATCGGGGTTCAGAGCCGGTACGACCAGACCGGTCGGTTTTACTTCACCCGTATCGGGACGGTCAATATAGATACGCAGTAAAGAACGCTTGCCTTGCGGCAGGAATTCAATGCCCCACAACTCGACACCGCATACGGCGACCGCAGGCTGGATCAGATCAAACAGGGTTTGCGCTTTTTGAGATAGCTTCATATGACAACAGTTTCAACATGACAATCGGTTGTAAATGTTCACCGGGCTTCAGAGGTATCGCCTGTGGCGGCGTCTGGTCCTTATTTGTCCGTGTCGGTGACTGAGCATGGCGGTCAGTCTGTGTTAACGATGCCGATGTGGCAAACGACAAAAACAAAAAAAGGGCATAAAGCCCATTCCTAGCAATGTTATGAAACATTTATGCGGCACGCCTTTGAGACGCACAAACCGCATGTTTCAAAACACTGAACAAAGACATAATCATGTTGTGCAATCGGCACTAAAAACCATGATGTCTTTGCAGCTTAAAATAAGTGGTAGCGGGGGCTGGATTTGAACCAACGACCTTCGGGTTATGAGCCCGACGAGCTACCAGACTGCTCCACCCCGCATCAACAGGTCGGCATACTATGCCTAACCTTCTCGTCTGTCAACGCCTTTCTTCACGGGATCTTGCGATCACTGGAAGGACCAGACAGACAAGCTTTGAAATCCACAAAAGGCCAAAGAAAACACTCTTTAGACCAATCTGATTTCCACACCCTCATCTACGAGGGAGCGCATTTTAGCATGAATCAGTGACCTGTCAAGATATTATTTGATCATCTGGCCGAATAACGATGATTGTTCGCTATGCGTCAGCGTGCTAGTATCAATTTGACAATTAATATTGTCAAAAAAATTACCAATCGTGTCTGGGGGAGTGGGGTTATGAAAGTACAGCGGGTCTATATCGCGCAGGAATTTAACGCACCGGTGGCAAAAGTCTTTGCGGTGCTCAGTGAGCATGAAAATCTGAATCAAATCTTTTTTCCAGCCAAGATTACACGTCTGTCTGATGGCCAGGGCGCGCGCAATGGCGTGGGTTCGGCGCGTAAACTGTCGATTCCGCTCACGCCTTCTTTTGTCGAGACCAATCAGGTCTATAAAGAGAATGAGCTGATCGAATACGCCATCACCAGCGGTATTGCGCCAATCAAGCAGCATAAGGGGGTGATGAAGTTCTTTGATCTGGGCGATCGTTCACGTCTGGAGTACACCATCGAGTTTAAAGGTCGTGTGCCGTTCATTGGTCCGCTGGTGCGTGCGCTGTTGCAGGACGGTGTGCAGCGCGGTCTGAAAAAACTGAAAGTGTGAGCTTGCTTAGCTTTTTGTGGTCATAAAGAAGCCCTGCATTGCAGGGCTTCTGTGTTTTTAGGTCATTAATGCAGATCGCTCAGACTGAAAATATAAAATAAAACCCTTCTTCGGCCAGATTGTATTTTTTCAGCAGTGCTTCCAGTCTCTCTGGCGTGAGACGACCTTTGTGGTTAACGAGATATTGCCCGGTCACGGTTGCTATATTTGTCGAGTAGGCATAGACCAGAATGCCATAGTGAAAGTCGAGTGTGCCTTTAGAAAAATGTTCATCAAACACTTCAGGATTTGCAGTTTTCAGGAATTCGTCATGACTGCGGTAATGTTCGGAAATCCAGTCAGTGTGGCTATGTATCACAAATAAATTGTCATCATGGATGACACAGTGAAACCCCGTGATTTTTCTCACGTCATGCATGATGGCCCAGAGCAGATCAAAGCCATTCACTTCGTCCTTACCAAAATATATCTGGGGGCGAGAGCGAATGGCTGTAATTTGATCCATGACGTGAATTTCTTTCATCTAAGTATCTCTAACGCTGCGATTGATAGACCCAACTGGATTTTTCAAGATGAACTAATTGCGTCTTAAAGTCCAGTTCGTGCACGCTACTGCAAAAAATCAAATTCAGCCAACTAAAAAGCCCAACAGCATGTCGCCATTGGACTTTTTAGTTCGTCAGTTGAGGTTCTGATGATGTATGGTTGGGGACCTGAGCACGTTCTCTGACTGCAGTAGTCGCCATAGGCTCCCCTTACCTTGCGCATCCCTCTGATCATCTTTCTGCCAGCAACTCACCATTGACCAGAATCACCAGCGTCTTGATGAACAGCACCATGATCGTCACGCTCAGCATGATGAGTAGTAAGAGCGCAAGCGCCTCGATAGGCCACGCCTGAACGAACATCGCGTACTTGAGTGCTGCAATCGTCAGTGCTGCCATCGGAAAACTGACCGCCCACCACGCGGCGCTGAACGGGATTCCTTTTCTGAATACCTTGGGTGCCAGAATCAGAAAGAGAAACAGACCAAAATAAAAGAGCAATGCCGAGAAGGTATCTATCTGCTGCAGGGTATTGGTATAGGCCAGAAAACCGACCTCAAATGGGGCCATGACGATCAGCAGAGATGGGGTCAGACCCAGCGGCAAAGGTTCATGCTGAATCAGCCGTGACATGATCAGGACAAAAAACAGCAGCGCCAGCACGCTTCCCACCGCCATCGCCAACAAATTGACCTCATGTGCCCACGCCATGGGCATACTGCCACCTGTGACCGCGATATCCAGCGTTGCCACCCCTGGAATGAAGCATGCCGGAACCACATGTTTGATCTCCATATTGCCCCGTAGTAATCGGCTGGCAATGGCATAGCCGATCCCGAACGTGATCACTGTGCCGACGGTCCATATGAGCTCGGCCAACTGCTGACTCTGTGGCGCAACAACCGCCGACACCAGCAAAACTGAGATGGCGATAGTCCCGAAAAAATTCCCGGCGATGGGATGCTGATATTCGCTGATCACGGCCTCGGGATGCAGAAGTGCTTTCAGCCCATAAGCGGTCGTCAGGAGCCCAAATATCGCCACCGCAACGGCACCCACTGTCTGCGCAACCCAAGGACTGACCCCATACATCACGCTGGCTTGATGCCAAGCAATCGACAGCCCGGCAATGCCCATGACGGAAGCAAACACACTGACCGGCAGATTGCGGATGGATATGGACCTGCTGAATGTATATGACGCATAGCTTGATTGTTTAGGCATCGCATGACTCCCATGATAATCAGGTCAGACCTGCGCTGACCTCGGATACCGCCCTGACGAAGATCGATCAGAGCCTAATGTCATGCTATACATTTTCATATGAGAAGATAATCCGGCATAATCTGGAATCACTATCTCAGAAAGTGAGAAATATGGCCGATCGCTTTGAATCCATGTCCATCCTGGTTGCCGTGGTTGAGGCAGGCAGCTTTTCGGCAGCAGCACGCCAGTTGAAGATGCCGCTGGCAACCGTGAGCCGCAAGGTCGCCGAGCTTGAGACACATTTGAAAGCCCGTGTGCTGCATCGCTCTACACGTCAGTTGTCATTGACTCCGGCTGGAGAGTCTTATGTCGCATCATGTCGGCGCATTCTTGCGGATGTCGGTGAGGCTGAGCGCGCGATCTCGGGTGAATACGCCACGCCGCAAGGAGAGTTGGTCGTCACTGCGCCCATCGGTTTTGGGCGTCTGCATCTCCTGCCGGTGATCGCAGAGTTCCTCGCCACGTATCCAGAGATCAATGTGCATCTGATGCTGACAGACCGCACGGTGTCGCTGCTGGAGGAGCATATCGATGTCGCGTTGCGAATTGCGTATTTGCCCGACAGTAGTTTCATTGCCATCCCGATCGGTGAGGAGCGCCGGGTGGTCTGTGCCAGTCCCGCTTACTTTGCCAGATATGGCAGGCCGACTACGCCTGAGGACTTGGCAGCCCATGCTTGTATTACCTTTGAGCGCATGGTATCGCGGCAGGTGTGGAGTTTCAGGTCAGGCTTGTCCGAGATGAGCGTATCTGTGCAACCGCGATTGACGGTCAGTACGGCAGATGCTGCCGTCGATGCGGCGATCGCGGGCGTTGGAATCACCCGTGTGGTGTCATATCAGATGGAGCGCGCTTTACGCGCAGGTCAGCTTGAAATCGTGCTGGATCAGTTTGAATCCCCGCCATGGCCGATTCATTTTTTATATCCGGGACAGGGTCTGCTGCCCTTGAAACTCAGGGCGTTTCTGGACTTTGCCACACCGCGCCTCAAAGCCCGTGTTCAGGCTGTGGCGATCACCTGACGTCCTGCATGGCGACCCGATGAGCATGTATGAAAAAAGCCCAACGGCATGACGCCATTGGGCTTTTTAGTTCGTCAGTTGAGGTCCTGACTATGTATGGTGCGGAAGGGGGGACTTGAACCCCCACGCCGTTAAGCACTACCACCTCAAGGTAGCGTGTCTACCAATTCCACCACCCCCGCAAGAAGGCAACAATTCTAATCGATCTGATTTAGAATTGAAAGGATTTTTTTACGATGCCGCAACCGGAGTGGTCGGTGCGGTCGCAGGCGCAGGTACGGCAGGTGCAGCTGATGCAGGAGCCGAGGTCACAGGTGCTGATGCAGCGTTCGGTGCAGTCACGCTTGTGCTCGTGCCCGGCAGCGTGAACAGTTCCTGCGAATGACGCTTGGCGAAGATCGCCAGCATGATACTGGTTCCAAAGAAGATCGCAGTGAGGACTGCTGTGGACTTGGTCAGGAAGTTGCCGGTACCTGATGCGCCAAAGAAGGTATTGGATGCGCCAGCACCAAACGATGCGCCAGCCTCGGCACCTTTACCCTGCTGCAAGAGGATCAGACCGATCATGCACAGCGCTGCAAGGATATGTACAAACAGAATCAGCGTTTCCACTGTGATCTCCAACGCCCGCCAGATATATTAGGCTGCATGAAATGCTTGGGCAATCTGCAAAAAAGAATTCGCATCCAGTGATGCGCCGCCAACGAGCGCGCCGTCAATGTCCGGACACTGGGCAAATGAGCGGGCATTATCCGCCTTTACACTGCCGCCGTAAAGTAGGCTAATCTGATTTAACGCTGGGCGAATGCTGGTCAGCAGTGCGCGGATGATGGCGTGCATGTCTTGGGCGTCGTCTGGACTGGCGGCGCGACCGGTGCCGATGGCCCAGACGGGTTCATAGGCGATCAAGAGACGTGCAGGGTTAATGGTGAACAGCCAGTCGCGATGCGCCATGATCTGCGCCTCGACGATCGCGGCGGCCTGTCCCGCTTCACGCTCAGCCAGCGTCTCGCCGATACACCAGATTGCATCCAGATCGGCGTCTATGACGGCAGCGAGTTTCTGACCGATGAGGACTTCGGTTTCGCCATGAATCGTGCGGCGCTCGGAGTGACCGACGATGACCTTGGAGACGCCGATGTCTTTGAGCAGATCGACCGACACATCCCCAGTATAGGCACCGGTGCCACGCGTGATAGCCGCATCTTGCGCCACCAGCCGGACTGGAGCGGAGACAGCCGCAAGCCGTGCCTGCACCGTGGTCAGGTGGATATGCATTGGCGCAACGGCGAGTTGACAGTATTCACAGGGTGTTGACGTCGTCATGTTCGCCAGTTGTTCGGCCAGTTGCTGGGCGGCGGTCAGACCGGGATTCATTTTCCAGTTGCCGATCACCCAGACTGGGCGTGGGGCATGATCAGTAGTTAAGCGCGACATAAAATCGGGACACATATGGACATAGCCAGCGATTTTAGCCCAAATTGGCGTCGGATCACCATGCCTAACCGTCACGAGTTGACAGGTATTGGTGTCTTTAGGATCATGGAGCAGATGATGACCACATTATGGGCTTGATTCTATCAGTGACTTTTCTTCTACAATATAGACCTGTTGAATGATGATCACCGATGACCAAGGATTTGCGATGACTCTTTCTATAGCTTCAGAATCCTCTATAGCCTCAGCATCAGCACAGGCGACACCTGACTGTGCCCCCGATCTGCCGCATGGTCGCTATCGCCACTATAAAGGACAGGATTATGAGGTGCTGGGGCTGGCGCGGCACTCGGAGACCGAGGAATGGCTGGTCGTCTATCGGTGTCTGTATGGCGACTATGGCCTATGGGTTCGGCCTTATATGATGTTTACCGAGCAGATCATGGTCGATGGTCATCTGCAGGCGCGCTTTGCCTATCAGAATCAGCCTGTCGGTCCTGCGGAGTAGTCAGGCATCCTGAATACATGTGCGTGAGCTATGGCATGGGCAAGCGTTCTGATCAGAATAGAACACTGCAAAACGTTACTTAATGTTACGGATTGTACACCTGCCCAGAGTGCGCTATAGTCATGCATACTCACGGAGGTGAGTACCGAATGACGCAATGGATGACACACGCATGTCTGCAACCACTATATCTTTTGGCGGTCTAGCCCGTCAGATTGTCAATGATGGGATCGTCACTGCTGAAGTGATGCAGCGTGCGCTTGCCGAATCTCAACAAGAAAAAGTCACGCTGATCAGCTATTTGATCTCCAAAAAAATTGCCAAAGCGCAGCAGATCGCGTGGATTATTGCCCGTGATTACGGTGATTCGCTGTTTGATCTGAATGCCATCGATACGGCACAGATCCCCAAAGACCTCGTCGATGAAAAGCTGATTCGTCAATATACTGCCCTGCCGATATTCAAGCGCGGTAATCGTCTCTTTGTGGCCATGAGCGACCCGACCAATGCCGAAGCACTGGATGCGATCCGCTTCAGTACGCGCTTGACGGTTGAAGCGTTGGTCGTCGAGGACGACAAACTCACCAAAATGATCGAAAAACTCTTCGACAGCATGTCGGTCAGTGAGTTTTCCGGCTTTGGCTCAGATGTTGATCTGGAACTGGATGAGACGCGCGAGGGAGATAATAGTAATCCAGACCTCGCTGGTGCTGAAGAAGCCCCTGTAGTCAAATTCATCAATAAAATGCTGACCGATGCCATCCGTATGGGGGCCTCGGACTTGCATTTTGAGCCGTACGAAAAGATGTACCGCATTCGCTACCGGATCGACGGTATGATGCGCGAGATCAACCGTCCGCCGATTCAACTGGCACCCAAGCTGGCCACCCGTCTAAAAGTCATGTCGCAGATGGACATCTCCGAGCGCCGCATGCCACAGGATGGTCGCATTAAGCTCAAAGTCTCCAAATCCAAATCCATCGACTTTCGTGTCAACTCACTGCCAACCCTGTACGGTGAAAAAATAGTCCTGCGTATTCTGGATGCGTCAAGCGCCATGATGGGGATCGATGCGCTGGGCTATGAGCCAGACCAGAAAGCGCTGTTTATGGAAGCACTTGAGAAACCGCAGGGCATGCTTCTGATTACCGGTCCGACCGGATCGGGTAAAACCGTATCGCTGTATACGGGTCTGAATATTCTGAATACCGCTGATACCAATATTTCGACTGCCGAAGATCCGGTCGAAATCAACCTCGAAGGCATCAATCAGGTCAACGTCAATGTCAAGACCGGCCTCACCTTTGCGGTCGCCCTGCGCGCCTTCCTGCGTCAGGATCCCGATATCGTGATGGTCGGTGAAATCCGGGACCTTGAGACTGCCGAGATCGCAGTCAAGGCGGCGCAGACCGGTCACATGGTGATGTCCACTCTGCACACCAATAGCGCACCTGAGACATTGACGCGTCTGCGTAACATGGGTGTGCCATCCTTCAATATCGCAACCTCGGTCAACCTCGTGATCGCCCAGCGTCTGGCGCGGCGGCTCTGCTCGCATTGCAAGGCGCCGATGGAGATTCCGGCAGCGAGCCTGAAGCAGATGGGCTTTACCGATGAGGATATTGCCACCGGCTTTAAGGTCTATCAGCCGGTCGGCTGTGCCGAATGCCGTGAAGGCTACAAGGGCCGGGTCGGGGTATATGAGGTGATGAAAGTCACTAACGAGATTTCACGGATTATCATGGAAGAAGGCACGGCGATTGATATCGCCGATGCGGCTCGCCGGACGGGATTTCCGGATCTGCGCCGTTCAGGCCTAAAGAAAGTCATGCAGGGCATGACCAGCCTGCAAGAGATTAACCGTGTCACGGGCACGGAGTAAGAAGGTCTGATCTGATCAGCGTAGATCTGTGACGTGCGTGTGAATGATGTAAGGGTGATGTGTACAAGCAGCATAGGATGTATTGTCAGGCCGTAAAGCGCTGGCAGTGAATCAAGGACAGTGTCTGATGCCTCCATCAGACCTAAGGCACGAGAACGAACATGGCGACAACCAATAAAGCTGAAAATAATCTGTTGTTTGTCTATGAAGGCACCAATCGCCGTGGACAAGCGATCAAGGGTGAGTTGCCCAGCAAGAATATGGCGCTGGCCAAGGCGGTGCTGCGTAAACAGGGCATCAATGTCACCAGCATCCGCAAAAAGCCCAAGAATCTGCTGGGGTTCATGAGCAAAGGCAAAGTCAAGGCGATGGACATTGCCATCTTTACGCGTCAGTTGGCGACCATGATGAAGGCGGGTGTGCCGCTGGTGCAGTCCTTTGAGATCGTTGCCGAAGGTCTACAGAATCCCGCCATGCGCGAGGTCGTCATCGGCATCAAGAATGAAGTCGAAGGCGGTAGCAGTTTTGCCAATGCCCTCAAGAAGTATCCGCTCTATTTTGATGATCTCTTCTGCAATCTGGTCGCCTCCGGTGAGCAGTCCGGTGCACTGGAAGTCATGCTGGACCGGGTGGCGATCTATAAGGAAAAGAGCGAATTGCTGAAACAGAAGATCAAGAAAGCGATGAAATACCCCATCGCGGTGATCTGTATCGCGCTGGTCGTGACGATCATTCTGATGGTCAAGGTCGTGCCGGTATTCAAGGATCTGTTTAGCTCTTTCGGTGCCGATCTGCCAGCCTTTACCATGATGGTAGTCAAGATGTCGAACTGGATGCAGGCCTACTGGTTTGTATTGATTATCACGATTTTTGTCACGGTCGGGGCGTATATCGAAGCACATAAACGTAGTGAACCATTCCGAGATTTTATCGATAAACTTGCGCTTAAGCTGCCGATCTTTGGTGATTTGGTCTATAAAGGTATCATTGCACGCTTTAGCCGCACGCTGGCGACTACCTTTGCCGCTGGTGTGCCACTGATCGATGCACTGGAGTCTACCGCTGGTGCCACCAATAATGTGGTGTTCCGTAAAGCCACTATGCAGATCCGTGAAGATGTCGCGACCGGTCAGCAATTGCAGTTCGCCATGCGTACCACCAATCTGTTCCCGTCCATGGCGGTACAGATGGTCGGTATCGGTGAAGAGTCCGGTGCGCTGGATGCCATGCTCGACAAAGTCGCAACTCACTTTGAAAACGAAGTCGATAACGCGGTCGATGGTCTGACGTCGCTGATGGAGCCCTTGATCATGGCGATTCTGGGGGTCTTGGTCGGTGGCCTTGTGGTCGCGATGTATCTGCCAATTTTCCAGATGGGTTCGGTCATTTAATGCAGTCTCTTGAAATAACCCTTCATGTTATCAGCGCCTCAATCGCCTTGAGTGCGCTCTGTGTGGGGGGGCTGGGCCTCTGTGTCGGCAGTTTCCTCAATGTGGTCATCTATCGTCTACCGCTGATCCTGATGCAGGGTTGGCGTGAGGAATGTTCCTTGCTCTTGGCAGAAGAGCAGGCTGTGGAGCAGGGTCATACGGAAGAGGCGATCCCCGTGCTGACCGCTGCGACGCCGCAGATTACCTTGAGTAAGCCGGCGTCCAGTTGCCCATCGTGTGGTCATCTGATCCGCTGGTATGAAAATATCCCAATCATTAGTTGGCTGATTTTGCGTGGTAAATGTAGCAATTGTAAGGCCCCGATCAGTATCCGCTATCCTTTGGTCGAACTGTTGACCATGTTGGCGAGTCTGACAGTGCTTGCGGTTTTTGGTCCGACGATGCAGATGGTCTGGGCGCTGGGTCTGACGTGGGCCTTGATTGCGCTGACGGGCATTGACTTTGATACCCAGCTGCTGCCGGATCGCATCACGTTGCCGCTCGCTGGCGCGGGATTATTTGCCAATGCCGAGTGGTTGGGACCGTCGTTATTTGTCAGCCCGACACAGGCGATTCTGGGCTATGTCTTTGGTTTTCTGGCGCTGTGGATCGTCTATATCTTGTTTAAGCTCGTGACGGGCAAAGAAGGCATGGGCTATGGTGACTTCAAACTCTTGGCTGCTTTAGGCGCATGGTTGGGTCCGGTGCAGTTACCGTTGATTATCCTGCTGTCGTCTTTAGTCGGTGCCATCATCGGGATTGCCCTCTTGATTGTGCGCCGCGCCAATCAGCCTTTTGCTTTTGGTCCCTATATCGCGGTTGCGGGTTGGATTTCGCTCTTGTGGGGCAATCATATCGTCGGTGCCTATCTGGGTCTTTATCATTAAGCACAATCATTGATGCAATGAGACCACTTCATTTATTCCAACCTTCCTATCTGTGCATGAGGATCTGATATGCCTCTCATCATTGGTCTGACCGGCGGTATCGGCAGTGGCAAGACCGCTGCCAGTGACTGGTTTGCTGCACGGGGAATCACCATCGTTGATGCCGATGTGGTGGCTCGAGAGGTCGTGGCAGTGGGGCAGCCAGCGCTGACTGAGATCGCAGCGCGCTTTGGTGCATGGGCGCTGAATGCTGACGGCACACTCAACCGCATCGCAATGCGCGAGCATGTGTTTGCCCACCCTGAGGATCGTCGCGCACTCGAGGCCATCACCCATCCGCGTATTCATGCTAGCATGATGGCGCAATTGATGGGCGCAGCATCGCCCTACGTGCTCTTGGTATCGCCACTACTGCTGGAGTCAGGACAGGCGGGTCTGGGCCGTCTGTGTCAGCGCATATTGGTCATTGATGTGCCAGAGCATCTGCAGCACACACGCGCTTCAGCTCGTGATGGTCAGACGGCAGAGTCGATTCAGCGTATCATGCAGGTCCAGTTACCCCGCGCTGAGCGGCTGGCTCAGGCGGATGATGTGGCGTTCAATTACGGCGATCTGGACCATCTGTATCAACAGTTGGAAGCCCTGCATCAGCAATATCTTGTGCTGGCTCAGGCGCAAGGCTAAAGCGCAGCATCTCATTCGCTCCATTCGTAGTTAGCGCGGCAGTCATCAGCCGCGACCGACAAACCCACACGCATGCGTGAAAATCGGCTAGAATATCGCTCCTGATATGTCTTCGCCGAAGGTTTTCGCCATGACCGCCTCTGTCTCGCCTGCCGCTGCTGCACCCGCCCGTCTGAATACGGTCGAAGAGCTGATCGCCGATATTCGTGCAGGTCGCATGGTCATCCTGATGGATGACGAAGACCGCGAAAACGAGGGCGATCTGGTCATGGCTGCAACCCATGTCCGTCCTGAAGACATCAATTTCATGATTACCCATGCCCGCGGCCTCGTCTGCCTGACGCTGTCGCGTGAGCGCTGTGCCCAGCTTAATCTGCCGCTCATGGTTGAGCGTAATGGTGCGTCTCATGGCACCAATTTCACCCTGTCGATTGAAGCCGCCAAGGGCGTCACCACCGGCATCTCGGCTGCCGAGCGTGCGCTGACCATCCAGACGGCGGTCGCCCCGATGGCCAAGCCCGCCGACATCGTGCAGCCCGGACATATTTTCCCGCTGATGGCGCAGCCCGGTGGTGTGCTGCATCGCGCGGGTCACACCGAAGCTGGCTGCGATCTGTCGCGTCTGGCTGGCCTTGAGCCTGCCTCGGTGATCTGCGAAATCATCAAGGAAGACGGCGAGATGGCACGTCGTCCAGACCTTGAAGTCTTTGCTGCGCAGCATGGAATCAAGATCGGCACCATCGCCGACCTGATCCAGTATCGTATCCTCAATGAACAAACCGTCGAGCGTGTCGAATCGCAGTCGATCCATACTGCTTATGGCGACTTTACCCTGCATCGCTACCGCGAATATGGCAGCCCGGATACCCATGTGGCGCTGGTACGCGGTAATCCGTCCGATGGCGTATCCACGGTACGTGTACATGCCTTGAACCCTTTGCGTGACTTGTTTCAGGTGCACTGTCAGGGCAAGCCGAACTGGACGCTGGATTCGGCACTCAAGGCCATCGCTGATAGCCCGCGTGGCGTGCTGGTCTGGATCAGTCAGGGTGAGAAAGTAGACTTTGGTGCTGCGCTGGATGCCCTGCAGCAGCCTGTTGCTCCGGCGTCCACGGCGCATTACCGCTCGATCGGCGTCGGTGCGCAGATCCTGCGTGATCTGGGCGTGCGTCAGATGCGTCTCTTAAGCTCGCCGTTGCGCTTTAATGGCTTGTCGGGCTTTGGTCTTGAGATCGTGGACTACGTCTCCTCCAATCCGACGGCTCAGTGATTTTTGATGGTCTTTTTTTATAACTGATTTGCGGGATCGGGTGTGCCCCATCCCATTCTCCTATGTGTGATTGAAGGAATTGTATATGAGTATCCACGTGATTGAAGGTCAACTGCATCAAGGCAACGAAGGCAAATACGCCATCCTCGTCGGCCGTTTTAACAGCTTTGTGGTTGAAGCCCTGCTGGATGGTGCACTGGATACCTTGAAGCGTCATGGCGTTGATGAAGCCAACATCACCATCGTGCGTGCCCCGGGTGCCTGGGAACTGCCGATCGTGGCTAAGAAACTCGCTGAAAGCCGCAAATACGACGCCATTATTGCGCTGGGTGCCGTAATCCGTGGTGGTACACCGCATTTTGATTTCGTTGCTGGCGAATGCGCCAAGGGTCTGGGCGTGGTTGGTCTTGAATTTGGTCTGCCAGTGATCTTCGGTGTACTGACGACCGATAGCATCGAGCAGTCGATTGAGCGTTCTGGTACCAAAGCCGGTAACAAAGGTGCCGACGCCGCCATCACCGCCATCGAAATGGTCAATCTGCTGAAGGCGCTGTAATGACTCAAGACCTGTCTTCCAATCCATTCACCGGTGGTTTCGGTTATCCGACCACCTATGCGGCCAAGCGCAAGGCGCGACGCTTTGCCATGCAGGGTCTGTACGAGTGGTTAATGACCCGGAATCCATCGCATGAAATCGAAGCACGCACACGTGCTGACAATCACATGCACAAAACCGACATCGTCTACTATCACGAGCTGCTGGTACAGACCATTCGTCAGCATGACAGTCTGGAAGCCATCCTGCTGCCTGCTCTTGACCGTGACATGGAAGCGTTGAATGTCGTTGAGCATGCGATCCTGCTGATCGGCGTCTATGAGATGCGCGATCACCTTGAGATCCCGTATGCTGTGGTGATTGATGAAGGTGTCGAACTGGCCAAGCACTTCGGTGCGACCGATAGCCATAAATACATCAATGGCGTGCTGGATCGTCTGGCACGCGAGCTGCGTTTCGATGAGTACGCTGCCAAGAAAGGTCTTCCCCCACAGGCGGATGACGGCGAAGAATGAGCGCATTCCGCTGGCGGCGTGTGCTCTTGGGGTAAAGGATAAGTCCGTATGGATGAATTTGACCTGATCCGCCGTTATTTCAAGCGCACCCAGCCGTCAGCGTCGGGTCTCGTGCTTGGCATCGGCGACGATGCCGCACTGATGAAGCCGCCGCCGCATCATGAACTCGTGATCACCAGCGATACCTTGATCGCTGGGCGGCATTTCCCGCATCATACCGCGCCATTTGACATCGGCTGGAAAGCCGTCGCCGTCAATCTCTCCGATCTTGCCGCCATGGGCGCAGCCCCGCACAGTATCTTGCTGGCCTTAAGCCTGCCTGAGGCCGATGAATCCTTCCTATCGGCGTTTAGCCAAGGTCTATTTGCCTTATGCGATGAGGCGGGCGTGGCGCTGATCGGCGGTGATACTACACGGTCTCCGATATTATCCATCACCATTACGGCCTTGGGCTTTGTGCCACAAGGTCAGGCGATCCGGCGCAGCGGGGCGGTGACGGGAGATCTTATACTGGTATCGGGCAGCATTGGTGATGCTGCTTATGCGCTCGCGCATCTGGATCAGCCGAGTGGTGTGCGCTTGCGCAGCCGTCTGGATCGACCGACGCCGCGTTTGGCTTTAGGACAGGTGCTCCGGGGCTACGCTTCGGCCATGCTGGATGTGTCGGATGGTTTGGCGCAGGATTTCGGGCATATTCTGAAAGCCAGTGACGTCGCGGCATGGATCGATCTGGCACAAGTACCACGTTCCTCTGAAGTGATGGCCCTGCCGGTGGATGAGCAGGCCAGACTGGTGCTCGGAGGGGGCGATGACTATGAGCTGTGTCTGACCATGTCAGACACACATTGGCAGGATTTCAGGCATGACCATTCCGCGTTTGCCGAGGAATTGACCGTCATTGGACGGGTCTGTACGCGCACAGACGATGTCCCGCTTCATGCGCCTTCCAATGCCCTCACCATTCTGTATAATCAAAAGCCATTGCCCGTTGCCCCCTTGGGATTCAAGCATTTTGAATAACACCGTCGATCCAGAGCACCACATGCCCGCCATGCCGCCTGCAACGCCATTTGCCCAGATGAGCCTACGGGATAAGTTCACCTATTTCCTTGGCATCGGCTTAGGTTCGGGTCTGTCGCCAAAAGCCCCCGGCACCATGGGATCGCTGGCGGTGTTGATCTTTATTCCACTCTGGCTTGCGGTGGGTCATACGGCGTCACTCATTATTATTGCCGTCGCCACCCTGATTGGTATCCCGATCTGTGGTCGCAGTGCGACACTCTTGGGCGTGCATGATGACAAGAGCATCGTCTGGGATGAGTTCGCCGGGCAGTCGATTACGTTGATTCCTTTGATCCTGCTGGATCGTTTCTCATGGCTGAATGTATTGATCGCCTTTGGCCTGTTTCGCCTGTTTGACATCTGGAAGCCTTGGCCGATCCGCTACTTGGATGAAGAGGTACACGGCGGATTAGGGATTATGCTGGATGATATTCTGGCGGGCTTGATTGCGATGGTCCTGCTTTGGGCAGGGCTGGTTGTACTGCACTGATGTATCGGGCAAATACGTGTTTTGAATCTGTGTTTGATACACCTGATTTTTGGATTGCGTTTTTTTGAAGCATTTTTGATTTTATAGAAAAATATTCACGGAGTTGTTATGACTTTCAGCGTCATTATTTTGGCCGCCGGTAAAGGCACGCGCATGAATTCCCGCCTGCCCAAGGTCCTGCAACCCTTGGCGGGCAAGCCGCTGCTTGAGCATGTGATGAATCAGGTGTCGCGCATGAATGCTGACCGCATCATCACGGTCTACGGTCATGGTGGTGATCTGGTGCAGAGCGCCTTTGCCAACTATCACCCACCGGTTGCCGCTGATGAGCAAGCCGTGCAAATCGAATGGGCGCTGCAGGCCGAGCAAAAAGGCACCGGTCATGCTGTGCAAATGGCACTGCCAGTGTTGCCAACCGAGGGCCGTAGCCTGATCCTCTATGGCGATGTACCACTGGTGCAGGTCGATACCTTAAAGCGTCTGCTGGATGCGGCCCACAGTGGCCTTGCCATGATCACGCTGGATCTGGAAAACCCGACCGGCTATGGTCGGATCGTACGCGACAGCAAGAACCATATCGTCCGTGTGGTCGAGCAGAAGGATGCAACGCCAGAAGAACTCGCCATCAGCGAAGTTAATACCGGCATCTATGCCGTGGACAACGCCCTGCTGCACAGCTGGCTGCCCAAGCTCACCAACACCAACGCGCAGAAAGAATACTACCTGACCGACATCGTCGCGCTGGCTGCCGTCGATGGCATCAACATCGGCAGCATCCAGCCCACCTATGGCTTTGAAGTCGAAGGCGTCAATGACCGTGTGCAGCTCGCCGCCCTTGAGCGTGAATGGCAGCGCCATCAGGCCCTGCAACTGATGAAATCCGGCGTGACCCTACTGGACCCGGCACGCTTTGATCTGCGCGGACAGCTCTCGGTGGGTCAGGATGTGCGCATCGACATCAATGTCGTGATCGAAGGCAACTGTTATCTGGGCGATGGCGTGGTGATTGGTGCGGGCTGCGTGCTCAAGAATGCCAAGGTCAGCGCGGGCACACACATCCATCCTTATAGCATACTGGATGATGTCGCGGTTGGCAGCAATGCCTTCATCGGACCGTTTGCCCGTCTGCGTCCGGGTACGGAACTGGCCGATGACGTGCATATTGGCAACTTCGTCGAGGTCAAGAACAGCCGTATCGGCGAAGGCAGTAAAGCCAATCATCTGGCCTATATCGGTGATGCGTTGATCGGATCCAGCAGCAACATCGGTGCCGGCACCATCACCTGTAACTACGACGGCGCCAACAAGCATCAGACCGTGATTGGCTCGCATGCCTTTATTGGCTCCAATTCATCCTTGGTCGCGCCAGTTAATATCGGTGATCAGGCGACGGTGGGTGCCGGATCGGTGGTGACCAAAGATGTACCTGCCGGTGCGCTCGGCGTCGCCCGTGGTCAGCAGCGTAATATTGAGCACTATCAGCGTCCGACCAAGGCCAAGGTCAGCAAGGATTAAGCGACTCTGGCGGCAGATAGGATGGCCTGTCTGTCGTGGTTAGGCTGTAGTTTAGATCGAATCCGTAGACGTTACAGACGGATACCATCATGAAACCAGACCGTCACAGGGACGTGATAAAACAGCCCCCTAAAATTTAAAATTTTGTTACAATATCGGCGTGAAAATAGACAGCCTGACTTATTAAGGAAACCATACACCATGTGCGGAATTGTCGGTGGTATTGCGGAACGTAATGTAGCCCCTATCCTGATCGAAGGCTTAAAGCGCCTTGAATATCGTGGCTATGACTCAGCAGGCGTCGCGCTGATCGAGCACAAGGCCATTATCCGTGAACGTCAGGTGGGCAAGGTCGCGGTCCTTGAGAAGGCTGTCATGAGCCAACATCTGCATGGCGCCATCGGGATTGCCCATACCCGTTGGGCCACCCATGGTGAACCGTCCCAGATCAATGCCCACCCGCACACCTCGGGCACCATCGCTGTCGTACACAATGGCATCATCGAAAACTACGCACTGCTGAAAGCCGAGATGCAGGCCGAAGGCTATATCTTCAGCTCGCAGACTGACACCGAAGTGGTCGCCCATCTCGTGCATCGTGCACTCAAATCCCACAGCACACTGCTCGCCGCCGTCCAGTCAGTCATCCCGCTCTTGCATGGTGCCTACGCACTGGGCATCGTCAACAGTGACAGCCCCGATGAGCTGATCGCGGTTCGTGCCGGCTCTCCTTTGGTGATCGGTCTTGGCATCGGTGAGAACTTCGTCGCCTCCGACCAGTTGGCGCTGCTGCCGGTGACCAACCGCTTTATTTATCTCGAAGAAAAAGACGTCGTACGCCTGACCCGCGACACCATCGAGATCTATCAGGATGGCGAAGTCGTCCATCGCGGCTCGCATGAACTGGATGCCACCGACAACGCCAGTGACAAAGGCGGCTACAAGCACTACATGCTCAAGGAAATTCATGAGCAGACCGACGCCATCACCCGCACGCTGTCCGCTGGTCTGACCGACACCCACCTGCATGCTGATTTCCTGGGCGAACAGGCCCACCGTCTCAAAGGCGTGCAGCATGTGCAGATCATCGCCTGCGGCACCAGCTATCATGCCGGTATGGTCGCCCGCTACTGGATCGAAAATCTCCTGCGCTTGCCCTGTGCTGTCGAGATCGCCAGTGAATACCGCTATCGCAGCCCCGTGGTACAGAAAAACACCCTCTTGGTCTGCATCTCGCAGTCCGGTGAGACCGCAGATACCTTGGCGGCGCTGCGCGATGTCAAAGCTCAATGCGCACCCGAAGACGGCCTCGTGACTTTGGCGCTGTGTAACGTCATCACCTCATCCCTGATCCGCGAAACTGACCTTCATCTCCTGACTCAAGCTGGCGTCGAGATCGGCGTGGCTTCGACCAAAGCCTTCACCACCCAGCTTGCTGCCCTCATGCTTTTGGTATTGAAAATCGGTGAAGAGCAAGCGCGTCTGACACCTGAAGCGTCGGCCAGCATCATCGAGCAACTGTGGCATGTACCGAATGCCGTCAATGAAACCCTGAAGCTGGATGCCAAGATCGAGCACCTGTCGCATGCTTTTGTCGAGCGTCGTCATGCGCTGTTCCTGGGTCGCGGTATCGAGTATCCGATTGCGCTTGAGGGTGCACTCAAGCTGAAGGAAATCTCCTACATCCATGCCGAAGGCTATGCCGCGGGCGAGCTGAAACACGGCCCGCTGGCGCTGGTGGACAAGGACATGCCGATCATCGTATTGGCAGCCCAAGACGACCTGCTGGATAAACTGAAATCCAATATGCAGGAAGTACAGGCGCGAGGTGGTGAGCTGTTTGTCTTTGCGGATGAGCATAGTGACATCAAGTCTGAAGAACGCGTGCATGTGCTGTCGATCCCTTCTGTATCAGGTCTGGTTGCTCCGATCGTCTACAGCATTCCGCTGCAACTCTTGTCCTATCACGTCGCCGTACTGCGCGGTACGGACGTGGACCAGCCGCGTAATCTTGCCAAGAGCGTAACGGTGGAATAAGACCTGCGAAGGTTAGATTGATGTTTTGTAAATTTAAAATAATTAATCATACTTAAAATAATTAGTCATACTATTAAAAAGAAGATCATACTAAGACCATCCTAACCTAGGGATGGTCTTGGTATGGTCACCAATCTTTCGAATGACAAAGAAGTCAGTTTTGCAGAAAAAATCATTGTTACCCGCTTAAAAGAAGGCCGGGGGCAAGGCGCAGGAAAAAAATATCGCCCCTTCATCAATGTCCATGACTTCCCCTCATTGGGTCGTATCCATCGCCTGCCTAGTGCGACAGTGGGCCGGATTCATCATTTGTTATCCGATCTCGAACACCATGTGTTCTGCCTGTTGGACTGGTATCCCGAGATTATCGATATACGCGAACAATTTCCTATTCCACGTGATGAATCGAGATGTATCGCTGAAAAGCTAGGAGTCGCCCATCCCAGCTACAATCAGATCGATCAAGTCATGACGACTGACTTTCTGGTGACCGTGAATTCCGATGGTGTGGTCCAGCAAAGAGCCATTTCTGTTAAATACGCCAAAGATCTGGAGAAATCGAGGGTCATTGAAAAATTAGAACTAGAACGACGGTATTGGGAGGAACGGGATGTTTCTTACTACATCGTTACCGAGCACGAAATTCCTAAGACTCTTTTGGACAATATCAAATGGTTCCGTCCATTTCTGACCAATCAGGAATATGATCTACAAACGGCACACGCGCATTTTCTGAGCTTGAATGACTACTTCACTCGATTTCCTCGAAAACGAATCTCGGAGATTACGCAGCTACTGGATGATCATCACAATCTAGAAGCTGGTTCCCACCTCGCAATCCTCAGGCACTTATTGGCTCAAAGAGCCTTTACGTTTGATCTGGTGAATATGTCCGTGAAAGGACTGACTGGGGCCGATTTGATTCCTTGTCCGCATTGGATCGCTCGGGAGTACGAATATGTTACTGGTGAATGATGTCTACCAACATGAAAATGACCGCTTTCGCATTCTTTGGTTGCGTGAGGATCATGCGTATTGGATCAATATTGATCATGCAAGGGCATTACCCGTTTATATCACGTTTAATGAACTCATGAGGTTATTGTCATCAGGTCAAATCATCGCCGTAGACGACCCTTATGAATCTATTCTTCTAGAGCCGGTGAGCAAAGCGAGTGAGAGCGGACAACGATCACAGGCGCAGGCTTGGGAAATGATCAGTCCGTATGTCTATCAGGAACCGGATATTTACATTCGAGACAAACGAGGACCATTTGTACAAGAAATCATGTCTCGATTCTCGACAACCAAGCAAACCGTCTATGCAAAATTCCGCTTGTATTGGCAACGCGGTAAAAGTCCCAATGCGCTATATCCTGATACTCGTAACATGGGTGGTGTTGGCAAACCCAAACGCTCCGGTGAAAAAAAGCGAGGTCGCCCACGTACTACATCTCCGGGAACTGGCGTGAATATTGACGATAGCATCGCCAAAATCTTCCGCACCTTTATCAAGTCACATTATTTGACTGAAGATCAGGATTCACTGATGTCCGTTTATGAGAGAGCATTGGTGGCCTATGGTGTTGATCCAGAAACTGCGACAGAAGAGGAACTCGCGGAAGCGCCAACCTATGAACAGTTCTGGCATTTTGTAGACAAAGAAGTCAATCAGATTGAGAAAGCCCGTAAACGTGTGGGTGATATCGTCTTTAATAAAGACTTGAGACCGGTGCTGGGCACATCGACATCTCAGGTATTTGGCCCCGGGGGCCTGTACCAGATTGATGCAACTATCGGGGACATCTACCTGCTCTCGGAAGATGACCGTAGCAAGATCATTGGACGACCTGTCATTTATATCGTGATTGATGTGTTCAGCCGGATGATTACGGGGATGTACGTGGGCTTGGAAGGTCCTTCTTGGGTGAGCGCCATGATTGCTCTCGGCAACACCATGATGGACAAGGTTGAGTTCTGCGCCAAATATCAGATTGAAATTGAGCCCGAGCAATGGCCTGTCATTGGCAAGCCTGAGGCCATTATTGGTGATCGCGGTGAGATGCTCAGTCACTCGGTTGAGGTCATCAGTCAGGCCTTTAATATTGAAATCCAGAATACTCCGCCTTACCGTGCCGACTGGAAAGGGATTGTTGAGCGTCAATTTAAAACCATACAGGCAAAGTTCAAACCTTATGTCGAAGGCATGGTTGAATGTACGATCACCAAAAAGCGTGGCGGCAGAGATTATCGCTTAGATGCGGAATTGACGCTGACGGAGTTCACCCGAGTTATCATCGAATGTGTGCTTGAATACAACAATTCCCATCTGTTATCCAGCTATGACCGGGATAAAGGCATGCCTGCGGAATTACCCTTAAATCCTTTGGCCATCTGGAATTGGGGAATCCGGCACCGTACCGGCAAGTTACGTAGCGTGAATCAGGATCTGGCGATCGTTAACCTCTTGCCGCATAAGGAGGTTGCGATTTATTCAGAAGGGATCAAACTTTTCAACTGCTATTACAGTTCAGAGCAGGCGATACGTGAAGGATGGTTTCATCGTCTAGATCATGGGACCATGAAAAAGTTGCTTGTCGCATACGATCCCTACAATGCCAATCAGATTTATGTGCGTCCTCAGGGCCGGCTGGATCAATATATGGTATGTACGCTCACAGAGCGTAGCAGAGCTGTTCGGGATTTGACATTCTGGGGTGTCTGGCGCTTAAATGAAATCTCCAGTAAAACCAGTGCAAAAGCGAAGCTAAAGCAACGGAAAGGCCGATTACTGCGCAACCGCAATATCGAGCAAATTACTTCTGACGCACGCTTAAAAAATCCAGACCTGTCTCATTTATCGCATGCGGAGCGCACCAAGGGCATCCGTGAAAATCGATCTGAAGAACTGGCGACGCAACGTGGACAGCATACAGGATTGGTACCCTCCATAGGGCGTGCGATTTCTCCAAGCACAGAAAAACCATCTACAGATCCAGCATCCAATCCATTTGATATACCCGATATGTTGGAACATCTTTTTGGGAGGTAAGCACAATGCGGGACAAGGATACTTGGCCGGACATTCCCGATGCGGTCTACAATGAGCAGCCTTTGCCGGAATATGCGGAAAACCTTTTCATTTGTGCTTTGCCGCCCATCAAAGACCCCTTGGAGGTGATTAATGATTTACGTATCTTGCCTCGCTTTGATGAAAATGAAATCAATCTGCCGCCTCACCTGCGGGTACATGCACTTCAACGACTAACGACACAATTCTTTCAGCCCTTTGCCCAACATCTCATGTTAGAAGCTCGGTTTGCGCTTTTGATCAGACAAGGCTATCTCGGGCGAAATCCGGGCTCAGTCGAGGAAAAGCACCTGTTCAATAATAACTACGATAATGTGCGAGCCAAAGCCTTCAGCCTCACACCACGCAAAAGCATTGCTTCGACAGCGAGTTCATTCGCGATTGTCGGCACTTCGGGTTGTGGCAAAACATTCGCGATCAAGCATATTCTCTCGAAGTATACGCCTGCAATGTATCATCCCAAGCTGCATCGCATACAAATTCCTTATCTGATCCTCGAATGTCCCAGCCATGGATCGGTCAAAGTGCTATGCCGAAACTTTTTTACCGCTGTAGACAATCTGGCAGGTACGGAATATATCCATCGGCATGTCAAATCGCGCACTGGCACCGATGACCTGATCGCGGCAATGAGTCAAGTGGCGTCTACTCATGGTTTAGGCGTGCTGGTGATTGATGAAATTCAGAAGCTGAGTATTCATCGTTCTGGCGGTGATGAAAAAATGATGAACTTTTTTGTTACCTTGGTGAACATGATTGGGATCCCCGTGGTGATGGTCGGAACGCCCAAAGCCGAGAGGTTGTTCGAAGAAGACTTCAGTTTGGCTAGGCGCAGTTCTGGATTGGGTATGGTAGCGTGGGACCAAATGCCTGAAGACAGCAACTGGAATGCACTTTTGGAGCTACTTTGGAACTATCAATGGCTCAAAAACAAAGTACCTCTTACCGCTGATATTCGTAACGTGCTCTATGAATGTAGCCAAGGTGTGATTGATATTCTTCTGAAATTATTTGTCTTGTCCCAGTGGCGGGCGATGTTGACGAAAACCGAAGCGCTTTCAGAAGCGCTCATCCGCCGGGTCTATCAACAGGAGCTCAAAGCGGTTCATCCCATGCTGGCAGCGCTTCGTTCCAAAGATCGTCAGCAAATTGAACGGTTCAGTGATTTGCGCGTCACCGGTGTCGAGGATCGTATGATCCAGACAGCAATGAAATCAGTATCTGTGGTGATCACTCAACCTGCGTCTATAGAACAATCGATTGAAATTGAAGATAAAATAAACAAGATTAAAGAACTCGCACGTGAGTTGGGGATTCACGACGATATTGCAGAGCCAATGATTCGTGCGGAAATTGCTCAGGATCCATCGGTCAGTGTGATGCATGTGATCCATCGTATGACCACACTGATGACAACAGGTGCTTTACCTTCCAGCAAGAAGCCGTCAAAGAGGCCGCAGGTCAACAATTGGCGCGAGTTTGAGGCAGATGATTTGCGTTATAGCTATGCGCATAAGGAGGATCAGACCATGTATCAATGCCTGAGGGAACGAGGTGTTGTTTGCTCTGTGGTGCAGATTATTCGGGACTCCTAGTCATGTTGGGGTATTTTCCTGAACCCTACCCTGATGAGCTGCTATACAGCGTCGTGGCTCGATTGAAGCGCCATGGTTTATTTTTCTCAGATCGTGATGTTGTATCAGAGCTGTTTGAACTGAAGAATGCTTCAGCGACGGTTGATTTCCCCAGCCACTTAAACCACTTTCAACGGCAAAGCGGCCCATATACGCATTACGCTGCAATTGACTGGATTCAGCAGCACACGCTGTATCCTGCTTTTCTTGCCTTTGAACCACCAGAGTATAAACAGCTCATTCTGCATTCGGCGCTCAGTGATCAGGCGAATGGGCTTTATACCCGGACGGGAATGGCCGCTTTTCTCATCAAACCACCGGACTATCTCCGGGTATGTGAACAATGCTATCTGGAACAAAGAAACCAACTAGGGGAAGCCTATTGGCAACGTACCCTACAACTCAGTAGCGTGCTAGTCTGCCCAAGACATCGCTGTCTTTTGTCGACGACCAATATTCCTCGCCGTCCGATCAGTAAATACGCTTACGTTGCTGCAGAAGAGGCTCAAATCACTGGACCTGTCTGTGGGCCATTACCTGAGTCCCTGATCGCACGTCTCGTCCTGCTTGCCGAGCAAAGTCATCAATTGCTCCAAATCCCTCTCAATAGCACCATTACGTATCCGCAGCTCACCGAATATTATCATCAGTTAGCCATCAGGCATGGTTTTACCCGAGGACTAAAAGTCAATCATGCGGCCATCTGTGAAAGCATCATCGGTTATTGGTCAAGGCCACTACTGATGCTGCTGGATCCATTACTGGCAGAACCTGACCACTGGATCCCTTATTTATTCCGTAAGCAACGCAAGACGATTCATCCGCTTCAGCACTTAGTCACGTTGGTCTGTCTGTCGAATCAGGGGATTGCTCAGGATGTCCAGAACATCAGCCAGATTCACGTGCCACTCCCTCGAAAACGACCATCGGTGTCAAAGATACGATCTCCTGCAATACGTAGACAGTGGTTGGATATTTGCCGAAAACATACTGGTAAAGGAATTCGATGGCTGCGATCCAAAGGTAAGGCCGGTTCGGTTTATATCTGGCTCTATCGCCATGACCGTGATTGGCTCAAACAGCATACACCGATGGGAATCGTCACACATGCCAGACGACTTCGGGTCAATTGGGATGATCGTGATCTGAAATTGCTCTCTTACTTGCAAGCCTTGATTAAGCGTCCAGATGTCGTCGACTTACCGCACCGTAGAAGTAAAACATGGATGATCAAACAGATCGCATGCAGTCATAGCTTGATGACCCAGCTAGATCGTCTCCCTAAATGCAGGGCATTCCTGAATGCGCATGCGGAATCCATCGCCCAGTATCAAAGGCGTCGCATTTTTCGGGCGATCAGAGCCCTGAGAGATAAAGGCGATGGTATCCAGACTTGGAAAATACTGCGCATGGCAGGGATTAAATCCCACTTTAATACCCCTGAACTTCGAAGCTGGATCAAAGAAGGAGTTGCATTTGTTATCGACACATCCGACGTTTAAAAAAATCCCCGATGGCGCGACCTTAATCGGTTTTGGCCACTGTTTTTACAAAGAGGGTTATTGGCAAATCGCTACCTTCTTCAGAACTTCATCCTCCACCGTTGCTCAGATCAACTTGGCGATTGAAGCCTTGCCAGCGCTGGCGCTGGGTCGCACTTACAGTACAAACCGAATATCACTCACACCCAGACCTTTACACCGATTCAAACTACCAGAGTTAGTGTTATGGCAATGCTGCAGTATGAAAGATATTCCGCAGGCGTTGTATAAGCCCTATTACAAGTATGAGTGCCAAGATCAACAGGTTTACAAGATCATCATCGGAGATCAGGTGCTTTGGTTGCCCGTGATCGAACTTGCTCGCATTATTTTTTTGAAGACGGCGGAAAACTGTCGGCAGGCATTTTATGAACCCAATCTGTTGACCATGGCCGACATCGAACATCACTCCCGGTCGAAGGTAACCATCAATTTAAGTGCCCACTATCCTAAAGAACTCATTGAAGTCAAAGCACATCAGCGCTTCCTTGCATGGTTATTATTAAATCCAGACATCTCATCCAGCTTTAATAGCGTGTATCAATTAAAGCGAAATAAGAATCCTTGGACGTTTACTTTTAACCCTTTCGAGATGACGGGGGTGATCCTCAGTTGCTATGTCAGCGATCATGCTAATGGGTATTTTGTGTATGAGATCAGTGCCGTAGCGCGCTTACCATCAACAGCACAATACGATGAAATCATCATCCAGCACCCGGATGATGTGATCTACAAAAGACCACCCAATGAGGATGAACCGCCACCACCGCCATCTGGTAACTCACGATATGACCCTCAACAACCCAATACCACGGTAGATGATACGAAACCAACTTCGCCACGGACGAAACATCGGATCCTGAATATCCCGAAAGGACAGCTTCACTTTAATGTTTTGCTGGAACCTGAGCGTAATCCTGAGGTCTTGGAGAAAGATAAGCCGAAGGGTCAGCCCCGCGAAGAGTCCCAAAAACCGCCGCCCACTGTTGGGCTTACCAATACCGATACTGAAGATGGCACCAAAAAGGCTGACTTTCAGTCCTTACGTGATCCGAACCCAGAGTCCAAAGATTTTTTTGATCATATACGGCAAGCTTTAAAGTATATACAGGATGAAAAAGGGTGGGATATCTTGGAGCGTACAGGCAAGCTCACTCATGAGACGGCAAAGTCGTTCCTATCCCTTGGACAGGGGACTCGGCGCTATTTCCATGCCGAGATTCAGCAGTTCGGCGAGACGATTGCCAATATTCTGGAGATCGATGTTTCAGATCAGCACGGCCTGTCGACGATGGTGTGTATGGGGCCAACTGGTGAACGTGTGATTGATCAGATTCTTGCTGAAATGATCAAAAAGACAGGGCGATGGGACAAAAAACTGAATAATAAGCTGATGGATTTTTGCGCTTATATCGCGCATCCCAAAGGGCTTCTATCGCAGTCTCAAGAGGAATTAAAAATCGTTTATGAGAACTGGGGAACCCGTTTATTGGCGGAAATATGAAAAAAGTGAACCCTAGAGATCCTCCACTTATGGGGAGCAATCGATCTATTTCTAATCCCTTCATTACTATTCTGGGTATAATGATTCTGCGAGCGCAAAATCAACTGCTTTCACGAGCCATAGTTGATGGAGGAACACCAGCAGTGCGTGAACCTGTTGTCGTGTGAGACCTCGCACCTTCTTCGATCCATGATTAGCCACTGGTTTTAATGACAAAGCTCATGAAGTCAGCACAACCTCGTTCCTCTGGATAGCCTCTGGGATGAGCCACCACACGAGTACCATGCACGACATAATCTGCCGGATCATGGATATGGCCGTGTAACCAGAGCATCGGTGACCACGGTTGATCCATGAGGTCGGTCAGGTTGCTGGCAAATGCCGAATTGAATCTGGATGTCTGAAAACGAGATGCGATTGAATTCGGGTGCGGCGCATGGTGCGTCACGACGATGCTTTTTTTCTGCTCATCCAGAGCCTGTTTCAGGCTTTCTTCTAACCATTGCCGCTGCAGCAAATGGAGTTCCCGGATCTGTTCAGTCGAGACGCGACGCTGGCCTGCATAAATACAGCGATAATCGTCCATGGCATCGTGTGCGTACCACATGTTCATCGAGCGATTACTGGTACCATCAAGATCAAAAGAGGTCCAGAGGGTCGTCCCCAGTATGCGGTACTCTCTAATATCGTAATGGCTCATCTGTAGGAAATGCACCCACGGATGATCTTGGCTGAGCGATCTCAGCGTATAATCAAACTGATCTAGATCCTGCTGGTAGTATTCATGGTTGCCGGCCAGATAGATAACAGGCTTCTGCAAGCGTTCAGCTTGAGTTAGGGCCCAGTGAATGCCGTCAGTGCCTTCAGTGATATCACCTGCCAATATGATGATATCTGCCTCGGTACCCGGGATGTCCGGTGCATCGTGATGGATGTCCAGATGCAAATCGCTCAGCAATTGGATATTCAATCTCATGATAGACGTATGATCGACAAAATCTTGCTTACAGTATATAAGTTATTAGGGCTTCTTGTTCGGGTAAGTTGTGCGATGAATTTGGGCTGGTTGGAGATTATGCAGAGGTCAACACAGGCATTTTCAAGGCATCCAGCATCGTTTACGAGTACGTCTTCTGATGATGCGCTTTCGTCCAGAGATGCTTTAAACCTGCCTGAGTCAGCGAGTTTCTGGAAACCGGAATAAGTACAGAAACAGGTTTACGTGACAACGATCAAGGTCATCTACAATAATCCGGCCACATAAACAGATGAATGAAGGAGGTGTCATCATGACGATAACAACACTCTCCAGCCGTGAGTTTAGTCAATCTATCGTGCGTGCAAAGAAAGCCGCTGAGAACGGACCTGTATTCATTCTGAATCGTGGTAAGCATTCTCATGTGCTTTTGAGCATGGAAAGCTATCGAAAGCTGACCAAGCAGCGTCGTAACATTGCAGATACGCTTTCGATGCCTGAGTGTGCAGAAATTGAATTTGAACCGCAACATGTGGTAATTGGTCTCAAACAGATTGATTTCTCATAACATATGATTTCTATCTCGCAACCTGCAGTACCCGGGGTTTCCTAAGCTTCGTAGTGGCTCAACATGAAAGATACCCGCACTTAGCGTGGCTTCAGAATTAGTCGCTTTCGCCTACCACTTGTCAGATAGAGCTGGTCCCGGAAATTTGGACAGTCAGTTAAGTGGACAAGCTGCCTGAATTGGGCATCATAATGCCGTAAATCAGGAGCAAAACATGAGCAGACGTCCACGTCGCAATCACAGTCCATCATTCAAGGCCAAAGTCGCCTTGGAGGCATTAAAAGGCGAGATGACACTGGCTGAAC
>Ga0164294_10000213_pt1 | contig 56127 bp, 59 predicted proteins | sample GEODES005metaG_FD_111479 | JGI IMG/M metagenome (GOLD analysis project Ga0164294, IMG submission 111479) | Oligotrophic lake water microbial communities from Sparkling Lake, Wisconsin, USA - GEODES005 metaG | ecosystem: Environmental > Aquatic > Freshwater > Lake | place: USA: Sparkling Lake... | reverse complement strand
CGCTCCGTTACCCTGGATCCCCGCCTTCGCGGGGATGACGGAAAATTGTAGCGGGTGAGGGCGATTATCCGCCGCTATTGGCGTGGAGGATGTTGCCGTCGGGATCCTTGAACCAGATCGCGCGGAAGTCGCCGAGGATGTGGACACCGTCTTCGACCCGGTCGAAGCCGTCGGGATATTCCTCGAGGCGGACGCCCTTGCCGCGCAGGTCCGCGGCGATCGTCTCCAGGTCGTTGTGCACGTCGAACACCACGGCATTGGCCTGGTTGGTGCCGGCGAAGTCGCTCCGGTAGACGTTGAGCAGCGTCACGCCGGTGCGGATCAGGAAGACCTCGCCATGATCGGCGGCGAGCGGCAGGCCCAGAGTCTCGGTGTAGAAGGCCTTGGCGCGGGCGACGTCCGTGCAGGGGACGATCGCGTGGCTGCTGTGATCCTTGAGCATTGCGGTCAGTCCTCCGGTTCCAGATCGAGCATCGCCTTGCCGCTGCCGTCCATCGCGAAGGGCACGGAGGTGTGGATATGGGCGATCTTCCATTCGCCTTCGATCCGCCGGGCGGCGACGGTGGTGCGGAACCACAGGCTGGTCCTGCCTTCGCCCTTCCTGGTGCCGTGCATGTGCTGGAGCGCCCAGAGCACTGCCAGGTCGCCGTCGCGCAGCAAGGTCGGCGGCTGGTGCTCGACCCGCAGATCGTCTTCCCACGCCGCGAACCAGGCCTCCATCCCGGCAAGGTCGACCGTGGCGGCAGCGTCGTGCTGGAGCGGCGGCGCGAGATCATAGGCGAGCGCGCCCGGCGCATAGTCCGCCGCGATCATCCGCGCGTTGCGGGTGCGGATCGCCTCCTCGTAGCGGGAGAAGATGTCCTCGGGTTCGCCGCTCATGCCCTGGCTTCCACGGGCGCCTCATCGGGATAGGGCATGATCAGCCGGCCGTCGGGCGCGGCGGTGAAGGCGGTCTGGGTCGGGTAGGGGATGGTGATGCCCTCCTCGGCGAACTTGCGCAGGATGCCGAAGATGATCTTGTCGCGGACGATCTGGGCGTGGGGCACGTCGTCGCCGGCGACGTCGAACTCGATCATGAAGTCGATCGAGCTGGCGCCGAAGCCTTCGGTGCTGGCGCGCGACAGCGTGCCGCCGGCGCTCTCGACGATCTTCTTGAGCATGCCGGGCAGCGCCTCCAGCTTGTCGACGGGAGTCTCATAGGCGACGCCGATCGGCAGCTTGGTGCGGGTGTGGTGGCGCAGCGACAGGTTCTCGATCAGCTTGTCGAGCAGCTGCTTGTTCGAGAAGATCAGCTCCTCGCCGATGAACGAGCGGATGCGCGTGCTCATCAGGCCGATGGACTGGACGGTGCCGCTGTTCTTGTCGAAGCGGATCTTGTCGCCGACGCGGAAGGGCCGGTCGAACAGGATGGTCAGCGCGGCGAACAGGTTGGCGAAGATGCCCTGCGCCGCGAGACCGATGGCGATGCCGCCGACGCCGAGACCGGCGATCAGGCCGGTGACGTTCACGCCGAGATTGCCGAGCACCATCACCGTCGCGATCGCGAACAGCACCACGGTGATCAGGATGCGGATGATGCCGAGCGCGCTGGCGAGGCCCGAGCCATGATAATTGTCCGCGGTCGTCTTGTGCTCGATCGCGCCGAAGATCAGCTCGCGCAGCCAGATCGCGCACTGGAACACCGCCGAGATGGTGAAGAGGAACTCGACCGTCCGCTCGACCATCAGCGGCGGGCCGGCATAGCCGGTGACCAGCCGGATCGAGACCATCAGGATGAAGAAGTTGCCGGTCTTGGCGAGCGCACGGCCGATGATCGCATACCAGTTGGCGACGCCTTCGCCCTTCTTGCACAGCCGCGTGCCCCAGCCCTTGATCGCCTGGAGCACGAAGAACACCGCGATGGCGATGCCGGTGGCGATCAGGATCTGGAGCCAGTGCGACTGGGCCCAGGCCCAGCTGTCATTGGCGAAGGCCTCGGCCTGGACCTGGAGGTCTTCGCTCTGCGGGAAGCCGTTGGCGGTGCGGTTTGTAGTCATGCGGCCTTTCGGGGCTGGTGGTGCGCGGCGACGCCTTCGAGAAAGGCGATCAGACCGCGCTCGTAACGATTGAGGCGGCGCGTGGCACGGGGCAAGTGCAGCCCGTCGCGCCACGCCGCCTGCGCCTCACGATCCTTGGCGAGATCGATCAGGGCGGGGTGAACATAGGATTTGCGGGCGATGGCGGGGGTGTTCCCGAGCGCTTCGGTCACCGGTTCGAGCATCGCCTTGAGGCCGACATGGCCGTCGCCACAGGCCAGCGCCTGGAAGGCGAGGACGCTGGCGCCCCAGGTGCGGAAATGCTTGGCGGTGAAGTCCTCGCACATCGCGTCGCGGATATAGGCGTTGACGTCGGTCGAGGTGACCGGATGCGCCTCGCCGGCATCGTCGAGCCAGCGGAACAGGTGCTGGCCGGGCAGGTCCTGGCATTTCTTGACGAAGCGGCTGAGCGAACCGTCGGTGATCGTCAGCACGCGCATCTTGCCCGACTTGGCGCGGAACTGGAGGCGCAGCGTCTGGCCCTTCACCACGGCATGACGCTTGCGCAGCGTGGTGGCGCCGAAGCTCTTGTTCGCCTGGACATATTGCTCGTTGCCGACGCGGATGCTGCCGAGATCGAGCAGGCGGACGACGGCGGCGACCGCCTTTTCCTTGCACAGGCCGCGCAGCTTGAGGTCGTGCTCGACCCTGGCGCGCAGCTTGGCGAGATGGTCGCCGAAGCTGCCGCAGCGATCGTACTTGGCGGCCTCCTGCGCTTCGCGGAAGCCGGTGTGGTAGCGATATTGCTTGCGGCCCTTCTCGTCATAGCCGGTCGCCTGGATATGGCCGCGCGGATCGGAGCAGAACCAGGCGTCGTGATAGGCGGGCGGCAGGCCGATCGCGTTCAGCCGGTCGATTGCTTCGCGGTCCTTGATCCGTGCGCCCTCGGCATCCCAATAGCCCCAGCCGTGCCGCACCTTGCGGCGGGTGATGCCGGGCTGCTGGTCATCGACGTAGACGATGTCGTCCTTGGACACGGAAGGCCTCCTCGCAATGCCCCGGTCAATGCGCGGCCTGTCGCTTCGTTCCGGAACCGGCGGCGGGACGACCGGTTGAGTCGGCGCAATTTCGAGGAGGCAAGCATGACCGATCTCTCTCATGTCCGCGTGCTGATGATGGCCACCAACGGCTTCGAGCAGGACGAGCTGATGCTGCCGCGCCAGGCGCTGATCGATGCCGGGGCGCAGGTGACGCTGGCGGCACTCGATACCGATCCGATCACCGGGGAGAAGGGTGGCGAGAAGGGCGAGAGCATCACGCCCGACACCACGGTCAACGAAGTCGATACCGACAATTACGATGCGCTGGTGCTGCCCGGCGGCGTGGCCAATCCGGACAAGCTCAGGATGAACGAGCGAGCGGTGGAGATCGTCGGCGAGTTCATGGACGATGAGAAGATCGTCGCCGCGATCTGCCACGGCCCCTGGCTGCTGGTCGAGGCCGATGTGGTCGACGGGCGCGAAGTGACCAGCTGGCCTTCGATCCGCACCGACCTGGAGAATGCCGGGGCCGAAGTGGTCGACCGCGAAGTGGTGGTCGACGAGAATTTGATCACCAGCCGCAAGCCGGACGATATCCCGGCGTTCAACCGCGCGGTGATCGAAGCGCTGGAGAAGGTGCCGTTCGAGGTTTGACCTTGTTCTCCTTCCGCTTGCGGGAGGGGTTAGGGGAGGGGATGTCCTTCTCCCGCCGGATGTTTCGACAGGCCCTCCCCTAACCCCTCCCGCAAGCGGAAGGGGAGATTGTTGACCCATTTCTGCGCGGGGCGCTCGACCAGATGGTAGAGCGCCGCCGATGCGGCGAGCACGAGCAGCAGGAAGGCGGCGACCAGCGGCCAGGAAACGGCGTGCGTGTCGCTTACGAACGCCAGCTTGAAGGCGAACCACAGCAGATAGTGCGACAGATAGGTCGCGTAGCTGATCTCGCCGAGATAGTGGATCCAGCCGGCCTCGAGCGGATTGCCGCGGCGGGCCGAGGTGAGCGCCAGCGCGAGCAGCAGCGCGGCGAAGGCGGCGGGCGCGGCGAGCGTTTCGGGCAGGCCGAGCGCCCAGCCGGTGGCGAAGGCGAGCGCCAGCGCGAAGCTGGCCACGGCGGGAACGCGCCATGCCTCCTGCCAGCGCAGCCACAGCGCGGCGATCGCGGTGCCGGCGGCGAACTCGATCAGGCAGCGGATCAGGCCGAGGCTGGTGATCTCCTGGCCGAGCGCCCAGGCGCCGCGGCTGGCGAAGATCCAGTGCAGGAGCCCGAGCAGGGCGGCGATGACGGCGATCACGGCCCAGCTCGGCACCCGGCGCCAGTCGATGGCGAGGGCGAGCAGGGGGAAGAGCAGATAGGCGGCGAGCTCGCACGAGATCGACCAGGCCGGGTCGTTCCAGGTGAGGTGCGGGGTGAAGCCCCAATTCTGGAGCAGCAGGATGTGGAGCGGCAGCTCGTGCCAGGGGAACTGGTCGCTGCCCCGGCCGGTCAGCTCGAGCGCGGCGGCGATGGCGATACCGAAGCCGAGCAGGGCGAGATGGAGCGGCCAGACCCGGGCGATGCGGCGCTGGAGGAAGCCGGGAATCGCGGCGAGGCCGCCGGTGCGGATGCGCTCGCCCCAGGTCATCCAGATCACGAAGCCCGAGAGCAGGAAGAAGAAGTCGACCGCGAGATAGCCCTTGGCGAGCAGGTGCATTTCGGGATCGGGCAGGCCGAGCGCGAAGCGGATGTGGAAGAGCACGACGAACCAGGCGGCGATGCCGCGCATGCTGGTCAGTGCCTTGAGCTCGGGCCCCTTCATGCCAGCGCCGGACGGGCCCTGCGCAGCGGGCGCCAGGCGGACTCCTCGCGCTTGCGGGCCATATAGGTGTCGAGCCCGATCTGGGCGCCGATCAGCATGTAGACGAAGGGCTGGAAGGCGATCGCGATGAAGGTCGCGCCGAGCATGTAGACGATGTGCGCGGTCTGCAGCGCCGAGGCGAGCGGGGAGACCCATTCCTGCCCGGGCTCGGGCTTCTTGTAGCGCTGGCGCAGCACTTCCATGCGGAAGATGCCGAGGATGTTGATCGCCAGCCACAGCGCAAGGCCGGGATAGCCCTGCTCGCCGAGCATCTCGAAATAGGCGCTGTGATAGGCGCGGGCCTTGTCGACTTCGAGGCTGCGGTCGACCGTGGTCTGGCCGTTGCCGTCGCTTTCGGTAGCGACCTTCTCGTAGCGGATCTGGTTCTGGCGATAGGCCTCGAAGCCGCCGCCCATCGGATGGGTCTTGGCGTAGTCCATCGTCCATTGCCACACGGCGAGTCGGGTCGAGGCCGAGGCATCGGCCTTATAGGTCTTGATCGTCCCCATCCGTTCGGTGAACGAGGAGGGGAGGAAGGGCACGGCGGCAAGGCCGAGGCAGCCGAGCGCAGTGAGGTACACGACCTTGCGCTTGGTATCGCGGATCATCAGCAGCGCGACCAGGCCGATGCAGAGCAGGCCGGTGCGCGTCGAGGTGCCGACCGGGATCAGCAGGCAGGCGAAGATCAGCGCGAGGCAGAAGCACTTCACCTTCCAATCGGGCGGGAAGATCGTGCCGAAGCGCATGAACCAGACGATCAGCGGGATGATCGCGATCGCCACGGTGGAAATGGTCGAGCCTTCGTAGAGGCCGGAATTGTTGGCGACCATCAGGTTGAGCTCGCCGTACCCACCGCCCGAGCCGAGCGTCTTGATGCCGCCGACGATGATGATCGAGGCGGCGGAGAGGATCATGAACAGCAGCAGGCTCTCGATGCGCAGCTTGGTGCGCAGGGTGAGCGGCAGGAAGGCGGCGAAGGCGAGCGCCTTCCACACCCAGTCCCACTTGTCCAAGGCCTCGAGCTTAAAGTCGGCGTTGAGCGTCGTGTAGAAGCAATAGGCGAGCAGGCCGACGATCATCAGCTGGCGCGGGGCGACGCGGACGTCCTTCTTGTCGTCCATCGCCAGCCAGCCGAGCACGGAGAGGCCGACCGCGATCAGCGAGATCGGCACCGAATTGAGCAGGAGATAGGTCAGCCGCTGCGGCGAGACGATGTCGATATAGGCGTAGACCAGCACGAAGATGAACGGCTTGCGGAAGCCCATCCCGAAAAAGGCGAGCAGGAAAGCGACGAAGACGAGATCACGCACCGGGCTTGCCCCATCGGCTGGGCTTGGCCTTGGATTCGGTATCGTTCGGGCCGGGCTCGTGATCGAGATCGGGACGGCGCAGCAGCAGGAAGGCCGCGAGCAGCATCAGCCCGTGCGAGATCGCGAGCGATAGATTGTCGATCATGGCCCAGTGCCGCTCCTGCTTACGAAGGCCGGTGTAGCGGCATGCGGTTGACGCGGCGTTAAGTGCTCCTGTGGCAATTGGACGGGCATGCGGATTCTCCACATCCTCGATCACGGCCTGCCGCTGCACAGCGGCTACACCTTCCGCACCCGGGCGATCCTGAAGGCGCAGATGGCGCGCGGCTGGGAGGTCGCGGCGGTGACCAGTCCGCGCCACGGCAAATTCGACACCGATGAGGAGACGATCGACGGCATCCGCTTCTACCGGACGCCGCGAGTCAATTCGGGGCCGCCGGTGATCGGCGAGCTGCGCGAAGTCTCGGCCTTCGCCAGGCGGATCGAGGCGGTGGCGAAGCAGTGGCAGCCCGATGTGCTCCACGCGCATTCGCCGGTGCTCGGCGCGATGGCGGCGCAGCGGGTGGCGGACAAGCTCGGCCTGCCGCTGATCTACGAGATCCGCGCCTTCTGGGAAGACGCCGCGGTCGGCAACGGCACCGGCACCGAGGGCAGCTGGAAATACCGGGCGACGCGCTGGCTCGAGACGCGGGCGGTGCGCAAGGCCGATGCGGTCGCGGTGATCTGCGAGGGGCTGAAGGGCGACCTGGTCGCGCGCGGCGGGATCGATGCGGGCAAGATCATGATCTCGCCCAATGGCGTCGACCTGGGCCTGTTCGGGGCGCCGCTGCCCTATGACGAGACGCTGGCGCTGGAGCTGGGGATCAAGGGCGCCGAGACGATCGGCTTCATCGGCAGCTTCTACGATTATGAAGGGCTGGACGTGCTGATCGAGGCGATGCCCGATCTGGTCGCGCGGCGGCCGAAGATGCACCTCGTGCTCGTCGGCGGCGGGCCGTGCGACGCGGCGCTGATGGCGCAGGCGGCAGCCTCGCCGGTGGCCGACCGCATCCACTTTGTCGGCCGCGTGCCGCACCAGCAGGTCGAGCGCTATTACAGCGTGATCGACGTGCTGGTGTATCCGCGCAAGCATATGCGCCTTACCGACCTGGTGACGCCGCTGAAACCCCTGGAAGCCATGGCGCAGCGTAGCCTGGTCGCCGCGTCCGACGTCGGCGGGCACCGCGAGCTGATCCGCGACGGCGACACCGGCACCTTGTTCAGGCCCGACGATCCCGCGGCGCTGGCGGCATCGGTCGCCCAGCTCTTTGCCGAACGCGACGGCTGGGAGGCGCGGCGCGAGCGTGGGCGCGCTTTCGTCGAGACCGAGCGGAGCTGGGCGACAAATGTCGGCCGTTATGACTCCGTTTACCAAAGACTCGTCAAAATCAGGTCGATGGAAGACTCGCGATCCCTCCTGCAGACGGTGCGCGCATGAACCTGCCGCTGGCGCCCCTGATCGCGCTGGTCGCGGGAGGTCTCGCTGCGCTTGGCGTGGCGATGATTCCCGTGCCCGCGCTCGAGGCGCTGGTGATGGATTCCGGTCTCCCTTCGATTCTCGCTGCGGCCGAACCGCCGCTCGGCATCACCGCCCGGCTGGCGGTTGCGCTGGGCGCGGGGGCCTTTGTCGGCGCCTTCATGTGGCTGTCGGCCTTCATCCTGCTCGGCTCGCGCGGGCTGACGATCGGCGGGGCGGAAGCCGAGCCGGTCGACGCGCAAGAAGTCGCCGTGCCGGTGCTGCGCCGTGCCGATGCCCATCCCGACGCGCCGCCGCGCCCGCCGCTGCTCGCCACCCGTGACCTGGGCAAGCCGTTCCTCGAAGTGCGCGCCGCAGCCCCGGCCACCGAGCCCGAGGACGAGAAGGTCGATTTCGACGCGCTCTTCCCGCCGCGCCCGATGACGCCGCCGCCGGTGGTGGCCGCGCCAGCTGCCCTTGCCGACGAGCCGGTGATCGAACTCCCGGAACCGGTGGTGGAAGTTCACGCCCCGGCCGTGGCCGAGCCCGTCGCCCAGGCGCCGGAAGTGCACGACATCCCCGCGCGCGCGCCGCAGCCGCTGGTCGAGCAGGAACTGCCGGTCGATTTCGACCAGCCGCTCTCGGCCTTCGACCCGCAGGCGATCCCGGCGGTGCCCAAGCCCGCCCCGGTGCCGCTCGCGCCGCTGCGCCGCCAGCCGCGCCCGTCGATCTTCGACGAGAGCGAGCGCTTCGAGATCTTCGAGCTGACGCCGCCGGTGCGCGCGCATGTGCCGCAGCCGGCGCCCGAGGCACCGCGCGAGCGCACCGTGCGACCCGATACCGATGCCTCGATCCACGCGCTGCTCGACCGGCTTGAGCGCGGGGTGGTCGACAAGGGGCTCGGCGCCACGCCGCAGCGCCAGACCAAGGCGCATGAGCGCGGCCTGGAAGAAGCGCTCGTCACGCTGCGCAACCTGGCGCGGCGGACGGCTTAAGGCTTTCTATCCAGTAGCAACTATCCGTCATCCCCGCGAAAGCGGGGACCCATCTCGTGCGCGCTCGGCACAAAGTGGCGGCAGTGATTGGGGACAATCCGGGAGATGGGCCCCCGCCTTCGCGGGGGTGACGCGGTATAAGGGGCGACTGCTCACCGCCCGTCCTCGACCGTCAGCACCTCCAGCGAGATCGTCACTGCGTCCGCCGCGCGGCGGACATGCTCGACCACCAGATCCGCGACGAGATGCCCGCGCAGCCGCAGGTCCGTATCGGCAAGGCCGGCGATCCAGGTGTCGAGCGCCGGGGAGGGCGGGGCGGTGAGGGTGAGCAGATGGCGCGCGCCGGCGAAGGTGGCGCTGGCCCAGCGCGTCCAGTCCGACCCGGCCAGCGAGACCGGGCAACCGGCCGTTTCGGCATGTGCCTCGAGCGCCCGGACGAGCAGCGTTGCCGCATCGGGGCCGCGGCTCATTGCCCGGACCCCTGCTGGCGAATGCGCTTCTGCTCGGCAAGGAAGGATCGCACCCGCGCGGTGATCTGCGGGCCGGGCTCGCGGCCCAGGCGCAGGTCGAGCACGAAGCGCGGATCGCGCACCGCCAGCCGGCCGAATTTGGTGGGCGGCATGTCCGTCGCCCGAAGGAATTTTTCGATCTCGCGATGCACCGACATGTGCTGGTCTCCCGTCCGATTCGCTCAAGATCGTTCCTAATTTGTTCCATATTTCCTACTTGTCTAGGAAAATTCCTACGTCTATTGCTCCACTATGGATCCGGATGCGCAACGGGCCGCGCTGGAGGCGCTGATCGCCGAGACGGGCACGAGCCTGGCGGCGCTGTCGCAACTGCTCGGGCGCAACGCCGCCTATCTCCAGCAATATCTGGTACGCGGCACGCCGCGGCTGCTGGCCGAGGCGGACCGGGCGTTGCTCGCGCGCTATTTCGGCGTGCCCGAGGCGCGGCTGGGCGGGCCCGAGGCCGAAGGGCTGGTCGAAGTGCCGCGGCTCGACATCGGCGCCTCGGCGGGGCCGGGCGGGCTGGTCGAGGGCGAGGCGCGGCGGCGGCGCGGGGCGGAGTTCTCGCCCGAGCTGCTGCGCGCGCTGGGCGTGCGGCCCGAAGCGGCGTCGGTGATCCGGGTGAAGGGCGATTCGATGGCGCCGACGCTGGAGGACGGCGACGAGATCCTGGTCGATCGCGACCGGCGTCGGGTGGAGGCGCGCGGCGGGGTGTTCGTGATCCGGCTCGACGGCGAGCTGATGGTCAAGCGGCTGCGCGTCGGCGTGGGCGGGATCGAAGTGATCTCGGACAATCCGGATTGGGAAACGCGGATCGTGGCGGCGCGAGACCTGGATGTGATCGGGCGGGTCGCCTGGCTCGGGCGGGCGATCTGAAGCCCTCTCCCTTTGGGGGAGGGTTGGGTGAGGGCAGTTATCGGCAAGCACAGTCGTTCGAGGCGCGCCTGCCCTCATCCTTCCCACCGCCTTCGGCGGCGGGCCCCTTCCTTCTCCCAAAGGGAGAAGGCGTTTTAACGCCCCGTCCGGATCCGGTCGACGATCCACACCAGGGTCAGCAGTGCCACGCCGACGCCCAGGCCGATGATGAAGCCGAACGACGCCTCACCCCGGGCGATGCCGACGAACACGCCGATGATCAGGCTGAGCGCGAGCAGGAAGCCACCGGCGACGGGCGTCTTGGAGGGGGTCTTGGTCATGCCGCTTCCTCTGCCACGTCCCGGGGCGGGACGCTACCTGTGCCACGCCGGGGCAGCCGGTACGGCGTTTTCGGGATGGTTAGCGAAAGTTCAGCATCGTGTGGGGCGCAAAGCGTTGATTCCGCCGGATTTGGCACGATGCGTGGATAGACGCGCGCATGAACATGATGCCCTATCTCGGCGATCGCCGCGAAATCTCCGTTGCCAATGAGCTTATCGCTTCGTTCGGCGAACTGGCCGGCAGCGAAGCCGCCGCGCGCGCCGATCGCAGCCGCGACCTCGGCAACCACATCCACTTCTGCCGCTGGCGCCAGATCGAGCGGCTGATCGTGCTGATGTCGGTCGGGCGCGCCGTGGGCACGGTGCATTGAGCTGATTGCTCGGGTGGAGGCGCGGCGATAGCTTCGCGCCATGCACCTCCTGCTTCTCTTCGTCACGCTGGCACCTGACCCGTCGGCCCTTACCCGGCAGCAGGTGCCGCTTGCGCCGCGTCCGAGCTACGACCGGTGCATTGAAACCAGCAATGGCGGTGACGGTCCGATGATGGAGTGCGTCGCAGCCGAAGCCGAGTATCAGGACGGTCGTTTGAACGCGCTCTACAAGCAGTGGATGGCGCGCCTGGCCCCCGCCCAGCGCGTGAAGCTGCGCGACTCCGAGCGCCAGTGGCTACGCACGCGCTCGTCGAAATGCGCGGCCGAAGAGAAAGCGGCATCGCCGGAGAGTGCGGGCACGATGGAGATGCTCCTCTACAAGACCTGCGCCCTGAACGTACTGATCGCGCGCGTCGACTTCCTGGAGCGCTATCGTCCTTAGGCTGGCACGGACCCGAAACCATCCCTTGGCGTTAAGGAGGTAGCTCCTTCCGCCGAGGCCCCATTGAACACGCCCCAATTGCTTTCCGTCGGCGTGCTCGCCGGCATGATGCTGCTCTTCATCTGGGGGAAGTTCCGCTACGACATGGTGGCGGTGATCGCGCTGCTCGCGGCGCTCGCGCTGGGCATCGTCTCGCCGAAAGAGGCATTCACCGGCTTTTCCGATGACATCGTGATCATCGTGGCGAGCGCGCTGGTGCTGTCGGGCGCGGTGCAGCGCTCCGGCGTGATCGAGCGCGCGATGCTGCTGCTCCAGAAGCGGGTGACGCATGTCCGCTCGCAACTGCTGCTGCTCAGTGCCTCGGTCGGCTTCGCCTCGGCGCTCGTCAAGAATATCGGCGCGCTGGCGATGATGATCCCAGTGGCGCTACAGATGGCCAAGCGCGGCGGGATCTCGCCGGCGGCCTATCTGATGCCGATGTCCTTCGCTTCGCTGCTTGGCGGGCTGATCACGCTGATCGGGACCTCGCCCAACATCATCGTCAGCCGGGTACGCGAGGAGATGACCGGCCAGCCCTTCGGCATGTTCGACTATGCGCCGGTCGGGCTGGGGCTGACCCTGGTCGGGCTGATCTTCCTGCGCTTCGGCTACCGGCTGCTGCCGCGCGACCGCCGTGCCGCGCCGACGCTGGGCGAGGCGATCAACATCGAGGATTATGTGACAGAGGCGGAGATCCCCGCCGGGTCGCCCGCGGTGGACGAGACCGTCGCGGCGTTCCGCGAGCGGCATGACAGCGAAGTGACGGTCACCGCGATCCTGCGCTCGGGCATCCGCTCGATCCCGTTTCCCGACGCAGTGCTCAAGCCCGAGGACGTGCTGATCCTGACCGGCGCGCCCGACAGCCTGGAACGGGTGATCGCCAGCGACCGGCTCGAGCTCGAAGGCGCCCAGCGCGAGCAGCCCGAAGGGGCGACCGGCGAAGTGGGCGTGATCGAGGCGGTGATCGGCACCGAGAGCGCGCTGATCGGGCGCACCGCCGGGCGGCTGGGGCTGCATGAACGATTCGGGGTGAATCTGATCGCAGTCTCGCGCCAGGGCGAGCGGCTGGCGAGCCGGCTCGGCGAGATCTCCCTCCAGGCGGGCGACGTGATCGTGCTGCAGGGACCGCTCGACCTGCTGTTCGAGCGGCTGGGCGAACTGGGTTGCCTGCCGCTCGCCCAGCGGACGCTGCGGCTGGGCAGCGCGCGCAAGGGGCTATTGCCGATCGCGATCCTGGGCGCGGCGATGCTGGCGACGGCGATGGGCTGGGTGCCGGTGGCGGTGGCGTTCTTCGCGGCGGCGGGGCTGACCATCCTGAGCGGCGCGCTGCCGGTGCGCGAGGCCTATGACCATATCGAATGGCCGATCCTGGTCATGCTCGGCGCGCTGATCCCGGTATCCGATTCGCTGCGGACGACTGGCGCGAGCCAGATCATCGGCGACTGGCTGGGGCATCTTGCCGCAACGCTGCCGCCCTGGGGCGCGGTGGCGCTGATCCTTGCGGCGGCGATGGCGGTGACGCCATTCCTCAACAATGCCGCGACCGTGCTGGTGATGGCGCCGATCGCCGCGACCTTCGCCAGCCAGCTCGGCTACCGCCCCGAGGCGTTCCTGATGGCGACCGCGGTGGGCGCGGGCTGCGACTTCCTCACCCCGATCGGCCACCAGTGCAACACGCTGGTGATGGGGCCGGGCGGCTACAAGTTCGGCGACTACGCGCGGATGGGGGCGCCGCTATCGGTGATCGTGCTGGTCGTCGGGACGCCGCTGATCCTGTGGGTGTGGCCGGTGCATTAGAATGATTTCCTGTCGTCATCCCGGCCTTGAGCCGGGATCCCGCTTCTTCGAACCGTCGAGGGTAGCGGGACCCCGGCTCAAGGCCGGGGTGACGGGAGAAGAGATAGTCCTGAACCTAGCGGCTCGACAGCACGAAGGTGTTCCCATCCGGATCGCGGAACTTGGCGAAGGTCCCCCAGGGCTGCTTTTCGGGCGGGCCTTCGAACTCGACGCCGCGCGCGCTGAGCTGGCGCCAGCTATAGTCGACATCGTCGCAGGCGAAGGAGCCGTTGAAGAAGCTGCCGATGCGGTCTTCCTGCCCGTCGGGCGTGAACAGCACCACGCCGGTCTCGGCGCCGGGGATGCCGAGCTCGATCCAGCGCTTGCCGGGGCCCATCGGCTGATCGGTGACGATGCGGAAGCCGATCTTGTCGGTCCAGAAGGCGAGTGCGCGGTCCTGGTCCGAGGTCGGGATGGTGACGAATTTGAGCTGCCTGATCATGCAGACCTGGTAGCGCGCGCGATTGCCCGGCGGGAGCATGGCAGCTATTGCTATGGCAATGGCTGCGCCCCTCGCCCTCGATCGCTATGTCGTCGACGTGCTGATGCCCGACCTGGTCGGGCATGACCGCACGCCGTCCGCCTTCCTGGTCTATCTGCTCGTCGAGGCGATGGAGACCGAGCGCGTGCCGCTCGGCTATTCGGCGATCGCCGAGCGCACCGGACTGTCGCGCCGCACCTGCCAGGACGCTATCGCGCATCTTGAGCGGCGCGGGCTGATCGCGGTCGAGCGGCGCGCGGACAATGAAGCGGCGCGGCTGCGGCCGCTTCGCCCCTGGATACGGAGACAATGATGGAACGGATGGCACGGATCGAAGCGGTGGGCGGACCCGAGGTCATCCAATGGGTCGATGTCGACCTGCCGCCGCCGGGGCCGGGCGAGGTTCGCATGCGCAACACCGCGGTGGGGCTGAACTTCATCGACACCTATCATCGCTCGGGCCTTTACCCGGTGCCGCTACCGAGCGGGCTGGGCGGCGAGGCGGCGGGCGTGGTCGAGGCGGTGGGCGAGGGCGTGAGCGATTTCGCGCCCGGCGACCGCGTCGCGACCTTCGGTCCCGGGCTCGGCGCCTATGCGACGGCGCGCAACGTGCCGGCGAAGATCCTGTTCGCGCTGCCCGACGACATCAGCGACGAGACTGCCGCGGCGGCATTGCTCAAGGGCGGCACGACCGAGTTCCTGATTGAGCGCTGCGCCCGGGTCGAGCCGGGCTGGACGGTGCTGATCCATGCCGCGGCGGGCGGCGTCGGCCAGCTCGCGGTGCAGTGGCTTAAGGCGATCGGCGCGACGGTGATCGCGACGGTGGGCAGCCAGGACAAGGTCGCGCTGGCGACCGGGGCAGGGGCGGATCACGTGCTGGTCTCGCGCGGCGAGGGCGTGGCGGAGTTCGTCCGCGAGATCACCGGCGGCGCCGGCGTGGAAGTGGTGTTCGACGGCGTCGGCAAGGCGACCTGGGAGGCGTCACTGGCTTCCGTGCGGCGGCGCGGGCTGGTGGTGAGCTTCGGCAATGCCAGCGGGCCGGTGGAAGGCGTGGGGCTGGGCGCGCTGGCAAAGGCCGGATCGGTCTATGTCACAAGGCCGACGATGTTCGACTATTATGTGACGCCCGAGGAGCGCGCGGCGGGCAGCGCCAGGCTGTTCCAGATGCTGCGCAGCGGCGCGGTCCGCGCGGACGTGCGCCAGCGCTTCGCGCTCGAGGATGCCGCCGAGGCGCACCGTGCGCTGGAGGCGGGGAAGACGACGGGGTCCACGGTGCTGGTGCCCTAGCTGTCGTCACCCCGGCCTTGAGCCGGGGTCCCGCTGCCAGCTTTTGGAAGAAGCGGGATCCCGGCTCAAGGCCGGGATGACAAGGAATGGCCCAGGTTCTCACCCTAGATGCTGTCCGGGCTTACCTGTTTGCGGATCGGGCGGCGCTCGATCACTTCGGTAACCGTCAGCGTTTCGGTCTGGTCGCCGCGCGTGGTGGTCTGCGTGGTGATGCGCGTGCGGCGGCGGGTCTCGCCGGCGGTGTCGGTGTCGAGCGTCACGCGGATCGTGCCCGAGACCTTGTCGGCGGCATGCGCCTTGCGCGCCGCATCCAGGCTGAGCTTTCCACCCTGCATTCCCGCGATCATGACATCGGTCTGGGCACGCAGCTCTCGTATGCCGGCGGGGTCCATATCCATCTCGGCAGTGAAGCCCTTGCCATTGGGCTTCGCCTGCAGTCGCCCCGGGCGGGCGGCTTGCGGATCTGGATAGGGGCTGCCCTGCGCTGGCCGAAACGGGCCGACGTCGAAGCCGCTTACCACATGCAACGCGCTTTCCGGGTCGCAGTTGAGGCGTGCCTCCCGTCCGCTGGAGCCCGGACTGGCGCAAGCGGCACGCGTGAGATTCATGTCCTTGAGCGACGTGTCTATCCGTGCCTCGATCTCGGCGCGGTTTCTCAGCTTGAGCGCGCCGTCTGGTGTCCGGAGGACGCGAACGGGAAAATCCCAGCGGCCCTGCGAACCGGGCGGCAGGCTGTATTCGAGCTCGATGCCCGCCGGCGTCACCGCGACTACCCGCTCGAGCAGCGCATCGCTGTTCTGGGTGCTCTGCATCGCGCCGGGGCTGCGCTGCTCGGTCTGGGTGGTGCGAACGAGCTGGAACTGGTCGCCCGCCTGCTGCGCCGCCGCCATCGACGGCGCGAGCAGGGCGGCGAGGAGAAGGGCCGTGCGCATCAGGCGAGCGCGCCCACCACGGCCTTCACTTCCATGAATTCGGCGAGGCCGAACTTGCCGTGCTCGCGGCCATTGCCCGACTGCTTGTAGCCGCCGAAGGGCAGGTTGGGGTCGGGCTGGCCGCCATTCACATAGACCATGCCAGCGCGCAGCCGCGGGGCGACGCGCTTGATCGCCTCGCCGCTGCCGAAGACCACGGCGGAGAGACCGTAATCGGTGTCGTTGGCGATGCGGACGGCGTCTTCCTCGTCCTGATAGGGGATGATCGTGACGACCGGGCCGAAGATCTCCTCGCGGGCGATCGTCATCTCGTTGGTGACGCCCGAGAACAGGGTGGGCTTGACGAAATAGCCGGTCTCGACGCCGTCGGGGCGGCCGGGGCCGCCGGCTTCGAGCTTCGCGCCTTCCTCCATGCCCTTGGCGATCAGGCCCTGGACCTTCTCCCACTGGGTCTTGTTGACCAGCGGGCCGATATGGCGGCCTTCCTCGGCCGGATCGCCGGTGTGCGTCGCTTTCATCACTTCGGCGGCGGCGGCGGCGACCTGGTCCTGCAGGCCGGAGGGGACGAGCAGGCGGGTGGGAGCGATGCAGCTCTGGCCCGAATTGAGAAGCACGCTGAACAAGGTGGTCTGCACCGCGCGGCCCATATCGGCGCCATCGAGCATCAGCGAGGGCGACTTGCCGCCCAGCTCCTGGTGGACGCGCTTCACCGTCTCGGCGGCGTTCTTGGCAACGAGCACGCCGGCGCGGGTGGAGCCGGTGAAGCTCACCATGTCGACCTGCTTGTGGCGCGAGAGCGCGGTGCCGACGCCGGGGCCGTCGCCGTTGACGACGTTGAACACGCCCGCGGGCACGCCCGCAGCGGCGAGGACTTCGGCGAAGATCATCGCGCAGCCGGGCGCTTCTTCCGAAGGCTTGAGCACCATGGTGCAGCCGGCGGCGAGAGCGGGGGCGACCTTGGAGACGATCTGGTTGAGCGGCCAGTTCCACGGGGTGATCATCGCCACTACCCCGATGGGTTCATGGACGACGAGGCTGTTGCCGATCTGCTCCTCGAACTGGAAGTCCTGGAGCGCCTTGGCGGCGGACATCAGGTGGCCGAGGCCCGAGCCGACCTGCGCCGTCTTCGCCAGGCTGATCGGCGCGCCCATCTCGAGGCTGATCGCCTCGGCCATGTCGGCGGCGCGGGTCTTGTATTCGGTCAGGATGCGCTCGATCAGCGCTACGCGCTCCTCGACGCTGGTGCGCGAGAAGCTCTCGAACGCCTTGCGCGCGGCGGCGACGGCGGCGTCGACATCGGCTTCGGAGCCGAGCGTGATCTCGGTTACGGCTTCCTCGGTCGCGGGGTTGATCACCTCGTGGCGGGTGCCGCCCTGGCTATCGAGCCACTCGCCCCCGATGAACTGCTTCAGATAGCTGCGCATCTCTCGCCTCTCCGCTTCTCGAATATCCGGTATGGCGTTCTAGATGGACAGTTGCGTTTCGCAACGCAAGGGCGCGACTCAGCCGGGCTGCACCATGTAGATCTCGCCATCGAGATCGACGAGGTAGAGATTGTTCGCGCTATCGACGCCGAAGGAGGCAAGCTGGCTGATCGTGCCGGCTTCGGGAAGGAAATCGAAGTTGCGCCGCTCATAGCTCGCCGCGGGGAAGAGCTGGCCCTGGACGAGCGCACTGGCGGGCAGCGTCCAGATGTTGCCGCTGACGAAATCGCCGAAGACATAGCTGCCCCGAAGCGAGGTGACGGGGCCGCGATAGACATAGCCACCGATGATCGAATTGCCCTGCTTGGCGCCGGTGCCATGCGTATATTGCGAGACCGGGGCGGTGAGGCCTGCCGGCGCGGTGCCGCTGAACGGGCTGGTGCCCTCGAGGAAGCGCCAGCCGAAATTGAGGCCAGGCTGGTTGATCGGGGCGAGATTGATCTCCTCGATCGCATCCTGGCCGACATCGGCGATGATCAGCGTGTTGCCGTCGAACGCATTGCGGAAGGGGTTCCGCAGGCCATAGGCGAAGATGTACGGATCGCCGCCGCCACCGGCATAGGGATTGTTCGGCGCCGGCGCGAAGGGCGTGGCGGAACCGGGCATGGTGTCGATCTGCAGCCGCAGGATCTTGCCGAGGCGCAGGTTCACGTTCTGGGCGTTGTTGTTCGGATCGCCACCGCCGCCGCCGTCGCCGATCGCGTCGTAAAGCAGGCCGTCGGGGCCGAAGGCGATCCAGCCGCCATTATGGTTGTTGGCCGCGGCGTGCGGCGTCGACAGCACCAGGCGCATCGCGCCGCTGGTGACATTGTACTCGCGGATCTCGACGGCGCCGTTCGTTCCCGTGGCGTGGACGAAGACGATGTTGGAGGTGGCGAAATCGGGGCGCGCGGCAAGGCCGAGCAGGCCGCGCTCGCCATCGGTGGTGAGGCCGGCAGCGCGGAACGCCAGCGTCCTGTCGCCCGTCGAGGGCGTGAGGAACCACACGCCGCCGCCCTTCTCGACGACGAATACCCGGTTGTTGTCGCCGGGCACCGGCGCCACGAACACCGGCTGGTTGAAGCCCGAGCCGACGCGGCGGACGGTAATGCCCTCCTTGCTGTCCTCGATCGTGATCGAGACGAGCGTGGTCGAATCCAGGCTGCCGTCGCTGGCGCGCAACTGAACCTCGTAGACATTGTCGCCATTGGCGTCCCTGGGCGTCTCGAAGCTCGGCGCGGCGACGAAGCTCAATGCGCCGCCCGCGGTGATCGTGAACAGTGCGGAATCGGCACCGCCGGCGATCGAGAAGGTGATCGGGTTGCCCTGCGCATCGGTCGCCGTCGCCTGATAGGCGAGCGCGGTATTCTCGGCGATGTGCGCGGTGGCGGGCGAGGTGAAGCTGGGCGCGGTATTCGCCGTGGTGGGCGTGGGGGTCGGTGTCGGGGTAGCGCCACCTCCGCCGCTGGAGCCGCCGCCCCCGGAACAGGCAGCAAGCAGGAACAGGCCGGCCAACGGTGCGGCGATACGCATACGGGGTTCCTCCCTCTAAGAACCGAAGCCGGCAACGCGGCACGCGGCAGTTCGTTCCGCGTACCCAACAAGTCGTGCAGTCATCGCGCTTTCGCTGCGCCGCAACACAGTTGTAATGATCAGGGGCCACGGGCTGCGGCAAGGGGGCCGCGATGCTCCCGCAACAGGGAGTTTTCCATGTCTGTCCGCGTTGCGCTGCTGGCGCTTGCCAGCCCGATTGCCTTGCTTGCCGCCACCGATGCGGCCGCGCAGGAAGCTGCCCCGGTCCAGCCGGAAGCCGCGGCGCCCGCGAATGACGGCGAGATCGTCGTGACCGCGCAGCTGGTCGAGCAGCGCCCGATGGACGTGCCGTTCGCGCTGACCGCGCTGCAGGGCCAGTTCCTCGACGACCTGGGCATCACCGAATTCGACAAGCTGGGCCAGTTCGTGCCGGGCTTCGACGTGCAGAACCAGTCGCCGAACAACCCCGGCTTCGTGATGCGCGGCATAACCTCGGACTCGGGCAGCGCGTTCAACGAGCCACGCGTCTCGGTCTTCCAGGACGGCGTCTCGATCTCCAAGTCGCGCGGCTCCTATGTCGAGCTGTTCGACATGGAGCGCATCGAAGTCGCCAAGGGCCCGCAGTCGACGCTGTACGGCCGCGGCGCGCTGATCGGTGCGGTCAACCTGGTCCAGGCCAAGGCCGATCCGAAGGACGCCTATGGCTATGTCTATGGCCAGTACGGCAATTTCGGCAGCTACCGGATCGACCAGACGGTCAACCTGCCGCTGGGCGACACCGTCGGCATCCGCGTCGCCAGCCGCTTCAAGGAGCGCCAGGGCTTCATCGAGAACCTGCTCGGCGGCGAGGACTATAACGGCATCCGCTCCGAAGCGGTGCGCGGCTCGCTGCGCTGGGCGCCGGGCGCCTTCACTTTCGACCTGATCGGCAACTATCAGCACGACAAGGCGAGCGGCACCTCGTTCAAGTCGATCGCCTACAACCCGACCGACCCGACCACCGGCGCAGTGCTCGGCGACCGCGGGCGCAACTCGGCGGCGGCGCTGGCCAGCCCCTCGACCTTCGAGCGCGGGCGCCCGCTCGGCCTCGACCGCGACGTGTGGGGCGTGACCGGCATCGCGAACTATGACTTCTCGCCCAACCTCTCGCTCAACGCGATCGGCTCGTACCGCGAGTTCGCCGGCATCGAAGTGTTCGACGCCGACGGCATCTCGCTGCCGGCGCTGACCGCGGCCGAGGACGCCCAAGGCGACCAGACGATGGGCACGCTGCGCCTGACCTGGAAGAACGACCGGCTGACGGCGTTCTTCGGCGGCACCTATTTCCGCGAGAACGGCTTCCAGCGCACCCCGTCGCAGTTCGACGAGCGCGTGGCGCTCGCCCGGCTGACCAACACGCTTAACGGCGGGGGCGCGATCCCGGGCCGGGCGGCGACCGATCCGGCGCCGCTGGCGCTGTTCTCGAACACCGCGTTCACCGGCCAGTTGCTCCAGGGCGTGGCGGGCGCGTACGGCGTGGCGCTGTCGAGCGCGCAGGCCCAGGCGATCGCCGCCAACCTCAAGTCGGCGCACCAGGAGACCAGCACCAATTACGGCCGCACCGAGAGCTGGGACCTGTTCGGTGACGTGACCTTCAACCTGACCGAGCGGCTCGAGATCGGCGGCGGCATCCGCTGGAGCCATGACGCGAAGACCACCAGCTTCTCGTCGGCGGTGAGCAATGGCCGTTCGATCCTGGGCGGGTTCATCGGTGCGCTCACCCAGCCGGCGGCGACCCGCACGGCGCTGCTCGGCGCGCTCGCGGTGCCGGGCGCGGCGAACATCCCGACCTCGGCGCTCTATCCGGTGCCGCTGTTCGGCCTGGGCCTGCAGCCGACCGGCACCAATGGCCAGCTCTACAGCGCCGACCACAACGACAGCGGCTTCACCTGGCGCGCGACCGCCAAGTACGAGCTGTCGCCCCAGGCGAACCTCTACGCGACCTATGCGCGCGGCCGCCGCCCCGAGATCCTGAGCGTGAGCGGCCCGGCGGCACCGGGCGGCGCGGCGCGGTTCAGCGTGCTGCCGTCCGAGACGGTGGACAGCTACGAGGCCGGCTTGAAGACCGCGCTGGCCGACCGCACGCTCTTCCTCGACGGCTCGGTATTCTACTATCGCTACAAGAACTTCCAGACGACCGAGCAGCAGGGCACGACCTTCGTCACGATCAATGCCGGCCGCGCCGAGAGCTATGGCTTCGAAGGGCAGGTCAGCTGGAAGCCGGCCGACTGGGTGAACCTGTTCGGCAGCTATGCCTATAACCACAGCCGCTTCGCGGCGGGCGCGCGCGACGGCAACCGCTTCCGCCTGTCGCCCGATCACAGCGCGGCGATGGCGGTGCAGTTCAAGGTGCCGGCGGGCCCGGTGAAGATCGACTTCACCCCGAGCGTCACCTGGCAGTCCAAGGTGTTTTTCGACGACGACAACGACCTGCCGGCGCTGCAGGTGAACAACCTGGTGCCCGATCTGGTGCAGGACGAAGTGCAGGGCAGCTATGCGCTGGTCGACGCCCGGCTGGGCTTCGAGACCGAGAATGGCCGCTGGCGGATCGAGGGCTTCGTCACCAACCTGTTCGACCAGAAGTACATCAAGGATGCCGGCAACACCGGCGACGCGCTGGGCATGCCGACTTTCATCGCCGGCGAGCCGCGCATCTATGGCATCTCCGCGAGCCTGAAGCTGGGCAAGCGCTAAACGGTTAAAAGGGGGAATGCGCCCGGTCCCTCAGGGGCCGGGCGTGTTTTATCGCCGGAACGCGTTCAGCACGGTGAGCAGGCTGGAGAGATTGTCCGCCACGCCGCCCTGCGCGATCGTCTCGGTGGCGCCGGCGCCGGCCATCGTATCGACCGAGTAGATCTGCATCACGCCCTGGTTGGCGGCGGCCTGGGACAGGCTGTTCTGCTGCTGCTGGGCGTTCACCGCATTCTCGAACAGGATGCCGGTGCTGTGCGCCATCGTCTGGTAGATCGTGCCCATCGCCATTGCGGGGGCCTCGCCGATCACCTTCACATTGGCTTGCGTCACGGCATCGGTGATCTGCGGGCTGACGGTGTCCGGCATCTGCTCTCTCCCGGTGGGGTCGCGCCGAGAATGCGCCCCGGATTGCCCCCGCGCAACGCCGGTTGCCCCCGATTTCGAGCGAAGACTGGCAGCGTTGTCTGCATGTCTGGCGCGTGTCCGCGGCAGCATTGTTCATGCAGTGATTTGAAGGTGGAAAGCCCGCTGCCCTCCGTAGGTCCCCTATAATTCAGAGCTAGAGGGATAATCTGACATTAATCAGGGGTGGGTGTGTGAAACTGAAATATCTTTTCTTGGCCTTTTCGTCGAACCTTCTTGTCTTCCCCGCGCTGGCACAGAGCGGATCTGCTCCCGAGAGCAATGCGCGTCAGGAAAAGGCCGCGGCCAAGCCGGCGACGCAGGACGTGTTCTCCACCGGCGTGGCCAAGGGCCGCGACCGCCTCGACAGCGCCACCTCGACCAGCGCGCTCAAGGCCAGCGAGGCCGAGAAGCTCGGCACCCGCCCGCTTGCCGACCTGCTGCGCACGATGCCGGGCCTGCGCGTCGAATCCGGGATCGGCGAGGGCAATGCCAACTACACCGTGCGCGGCCTTCCGCTCGCCGCCGGTGGCTCGAAGTACATGCAGCTGCAGGAAGACGGCCTGCCGGTGCTCGAGTTCGGCGACTTCTTCAACTTCGGTGCCGACGTGTTCCTGCGCGCCGACTTCAACCTGGCCGCGATCGAGTCGATCCGCGGTGGCTCGGCCTCGACCTTCGCGTCGGATTCGCCGGGCGGCCTGATCAACCTGATCTCCAAGACCGGCGACAAGCCGGGCGGCGCCGTGCAGGTGACGCGCGGGCTCGATTATGGCGAGAGCCGGCTCGATGCCGATTACGGCGCCAAGCTGAGCGAGAATCTGCGCTTCCACATCGGCGGCTTCTATCGCTGGGGTGAGGGGCCGCGCGACATCGGCTTCACCGGCTACAAGGGCGGGCAGGTCAAGCTCAACGTCACCCGCCAGTTCAGCAACGGCTATATCCGGCTGAACGCCAAGTATCTCAACGATCGCTCGCCGACGTTCGCGCCCTATTATTTCAAGCTGACCGGCACCGACGCCAATCCGGTGATCGCCAACCTGCCGGGCTTCGACATCCGCAAGGATTCGGTGCTGTCTCCGTACATCAGCCCGGTGACGACGCTGGACGGCAAGAACCAGCTGCATCGCTTTCCGGTGAAGGACGGCATGCACCCGACTTCGAAGGCGATCGGGCTTGAAGCGCAGTTCGACTTCGGCGGCTGGACGATCAGCGAGAAGGCGCGCTACTCGAAGAACTCGGGCGACTTCCTGCGCGTGTTCGCCAACACCGCCGACACTGTCGCGGCGTTCGCCGCATCGCAGGCCGGCGCCGGCGCGACGGCCCGCTACGCCACCGGCCCCAAGGCCGGCCAGCTGATCTCGCCGACCGCGAACATCAACGGCAACGGCCTGCTCGCGCTCTACTACATGGCCGAGACCCGGGCGCGCTCGCTCGACAACTTCACCAACGACCTGCGCGCGACGCGGGTGTGGAAGGTCGGCAAGGGCAACCTGACCGTCACCGGCGGCGTCTACAAGGCGATCCAGACGCTCAACTCGGAATGGCTGCACTCGGCGATCGACGTCGATGTGGCGGGCAACGGCCAGACGGCGATGGTCAACATCACCAGCGCCGGCGGCGTCGCGCAGACGGTGGACGGCTTCTATGCCTTCGGCCGGGGCCGCACGAGCAAGTTCCGCCGCATCTTCGACGTCAAGTACGACGTCACCGCGCCCTATGGCTCGGTCAACTATCATGTCGGCAAGGTCGCGATCGGCGGCAGCCTGCGCTACGATATCGGCAAGGTCCGCGGTTCGCTCTACGGTGCCGATCTGGGCGGTGGCCGCACCGGCCTGATCGCACATGACATGAATGGCGATGGCGTGCTGAGCGCACCCGAGAACAGCGTGGCCTGGCTGCCGCTGAGCCAGCCGGCACCGGTGCACTACAATTACGGCTATCTGAGCTATTCGGCCGGCATCAACTACCGCGTCGCCGAGCCCTTCTCGGTCTTCGCGCGCTACAGCAAGGGCGGCCGCGCCAATGCCGACAAGATCCTGTTCACCCCGGTGGTGAGCACGACGACCGGCGACGTGACCAACAGCAGCGACAAATATGACGCGGTCAGCCAGCTCGAAGGCGGGTTCAAGTTCCGCAAGGCCGGCGTCACGCTCAACGCCACGGCGTTCCTGGCCAATGCGGACGACCATAACGTCCTCAACGGCTCGGCGAACCAGACCATCCGCAGCTACCGCGCGCATGGCCTGGAGCTCGAGGGCGGCTTCCGCGAGGGGCCGTTCAGCATCACCGCCGGCGCCACCTACACCAAGGCGAAGATCACCGAGGACAAGCTCGATCCGACGCTGACCGGCAAGGAACCGCGGCACCAGCCGGCCTGGACCTTCGAAGCGACGCCGCAGTTCGAGACGAAGCACTTCACGATCGGCGCCAATGTGGTGGGGCTGACCAGCAGCTATGCGCAAGACAGCAACCAGCTGCGCATGCCGGGCTTCACCGTGGTCAATGCGTTCGCCCAGTTCCGCCCGCTGCCGCGGGTGCAGCTGATGCTCAACGCGAACAACCTGTTCGACAAGATCGGCTTCTTCGAGATCTCGCAGAGCACGGTGCCGGCCAATGGTATCGGCTCGGGCCGCGCGATCAATGGCCGGACGATCTCGGGCTCGCTGCGCTACGACTTCTGAGGCGCGACGATCCCGTCAATGCGAGGGGCGTCCGGGGAGACCCGGGCGCCCCTTTCGCGTGCGCCGCGCGCCGCTCAGAGATTTAGCGGCGGCGTGACGGGCAGGAGGTTCGCCGGGACGCCGGCACCGGTGAGGATCGAGCGGACGCCGCCCCATAGCGCGCCGGCGATCGCGTTCCACGCCTGCTCGATCGTCAGCGCCGACAGCATGACCACCGACCTGGCCGCGTTCTCGGCATTCTGCTGGAGGCCCTGGAGGAAGAACTCGAACAGCTCGTCATCGTCCTTGAGCGATCCGCTGGCGCGCGAGGTGGCGATGTTCTCGGCCTGCCTGGCGAGCAGATTGCCCTGGTTCTGCACGAAATTGCTGATCGCCGAATAACCCTGGCCAAGCTCGCCCTGCAGCGCAGCGACCATGTTGCCTAGAATGTCCTGACTATCCATCGCTTCCCCCTTAGCGCTTCAAGGCATTTTCGACGGTGAGCGCCTGGGCGATCGCCGGGTCGTAGCCGCCGCGGAACAGCGCGACGATGTCCGGCTGGAGGCCCATCGCCTTGTGGGTGTCGCGCATCTTGCGCAGGTTGCTGAGCACCTGCGCCAGGCTGGCCGGCGAGGTGTTCACACAGGCCGTGGGATCGGTGTCGGTCTTGCAGATCCGCTCGACGATCTTGAGGCTGGAAAGCCGCTTCGCCAGCGGCGGGACCTGGCGGGCCATCGCCTGCTGGCGCAGCGAATCGAATTGGCCGATCAGCGCGGCATAGCGCGGCGCATAGGTCGGGAAGTCCGTGGCCGGCGAACCGGTCTCGAGCTCGGCGAAGAGCGTGAGCGCCTGGGTGTTGGTCTGGTCCAGCCCCTGGACCAGTGCGGGATCATAGGCCGGTGCCAGCTGGACCGTGCAGGCGGCGAGCACGAACATCCATAGCAGGACGGTGCGCTTCAGGATTGCCGGGACCATCATGTGCCTCCCCCAAGGATGCATGGGTTCATCACAAGCGGGCGGCCGGGGGAAGCGCATATTTGCCCGATTCAGTGCAATCGGCGGGCCGGTGGATACGAAAACGCCCGGACCTTCCGGTCCGGGCGCTTCGCTTCTGGTCTGTCCGGAAGGATCAGGCCGAATAATACATGTCGTACTCGACCGGCGACGGGGTCATCTCCCAGCGGGCGACTTCGCCGCGCTTGATGTCGATGTACGCCGCGATCTGGTCCTTCGAGAACACGTCGCCCTTGAGCAGGAAGTCCTGATCGGCTTCCAGGCTGTCGAGCGCCTCGCGGAGCGAACCGCAGACGGTCGGGACCTGCTCGAGCTCTGCCGGCGGCAGGTCGTACAGGTTCTTGTCCATCGGGTCGCCCGGGTGGATCTTGTTCTGGATGCCGTCGAGGCCGGCCATCAGCAGCGCCGCGTAGCAGAGATACGGATTGGCCAGCGCGTCCGGGAAGCGGAACTCGACGCGCTTCGCCTTGGTGCCCGCACCATAGGGGATGCGGCACGAAGCCGAGCGGTTGCGCGACGAATAGGCGAGCAGCACGGGGGCTTCATAGCCCGGCACCAGGCGCTTGTAGCTGTTGGTGGTCGGGTTGGTGAAGGCGTTGAGCGCCTTGGCGTGCTTGATCACGCCGCCGATGAAATAGAGGCACGCGTCCGACAGGCCGGCATAGCCATTGCCTGCGAAGGTGTTGGCGCCCTTTTCCCAGATCGAGATGTGGGTGTGCATGCCCGAGCCGTTATCTTCCTTGATCGGCTTCGGCATGAAGGTCGCGGTCTTGCCATAGGCATGCGCGACCTGGTGCACGACATACTTGTAGATCTGCATGCGGTCGGCGGTCTGGACGAGCGTGCCATAGGTCAGGCCGAGCTCGTGCTGCGCGGCGGCGACTTCGTGGTGGTGCTTGTCGCAGGGCAGGCCCATTTCGAGCATCGTCGCGACCATCTCGCCGCGGATGTCGACGGCAGAGTCGACCGGCGCGACGGGGAAATAGCCGCCCTTGGCGCGCGGACGGTGGCCGAGGTTGCCGGCCTCATATTCCTTGCCCGAATTGCCCGGCAGCTCGATGTCGTCGATCGCGTAGTAGCTGGTCGAGTAGCTGTTCTCGAAGCGGACGTCGTCGAACATGAAGAACTCGGCCTCGGGGCCGACATAGACGGTGTCGCCGATGCCGAGCGACTGGAGATAGGCCTCCGAGCGCTTCGCGGTCGAGCGCGGGTCGCGGGCATAGAGCTCGCCGGTCGAGGGCTCGACGATGTCACAGACCAGGATCAGCATCGGGGTGGCCGAGAACGGATCGATCCAGACGGCGTCCAGATCCGGCTTCAGGATCATGTCGGACTCGTTGATCGCCTTCCAGCCCTCGATCGACGAACCGTCGAACATCAGGCCGTCGGTCAGCTCGTCGTCACCGATCACCGAAGCGACCATGGTGAGGTGCTGCCACTTGCCCTTGGGGTCGGTGAAACGCAGATCGATCCACTCGATCTCGTTTTCCTTGACCATCTTCAGAACGTCGCTGGCCGAATTCGCCATTGTTAAGCCCTTTCGCTCTCTTTCATTGACCCGACGAATCGGGAAATAATGTTGCCCTACCGGGCGCTACATCGTCGTGATGTTGCGCCGCGTCAAATGGCGTTCTCGTTGCGCTCCCCGGTGCGGATGCGCAGCGCGGTCTCGACGGGGATCACGAAGATCTTGCCGTCGCCGATCCGGCCGGTCTGCGCCGCAGCGGCGACCGCCTCGACCACGCGATCGGCAAGCGCATCCTCGACCACGACCTCGAGCTTCACCTTGGGGAGGAAGTCCACGACATATTCGGCTCCGCGATAGAGCTCGGTATGGCCCTTCTGGCGGCCGAAGCCCTTGGCTTCGGTGACAGTGATGCCGGAGACGCCCACTTCGTGGAGCGCTTCCTTCACTTCGTCGAGCTTGAACGGCTTGATGATCGCTTCGATCTTTTTCACGGTTTCCCCCGAGGCACATGAGGCTTGCCTATCCGCGCGTCTGGCAAGGTTCGTGCCAGTGCGGGGACTCGGCTTCCGCTCTCGGTTGCACGGCCCGCGCGGCTTTAACAAGTGCCTATCAAATGGGCAGCACGGTGTTCGGTGCCGGATTTGGGGGCAGCGGGGAAAGCGTTGCGCAACTGCAACAAATGACTGTTCGGTCTGTTTGCGGGAACCTTTCTCGCGAAACGGCGTTTTGGGCCGGAGCGTACCGGGGTGCGATGTATGCAACCTATGCCGATGGACCTGCCCGCCGAGTTGCATCGGCGGGGAAGCGACGTGCCGAATGGCGACGTGATCGTCGCCACGGGGCCGCTTGTCATCATGGCGCACGGCCTGCTCGCGCTCGACCCCGAGGCCCGCAAGACCTGCTGGATCCACAGCGAGGCCGGTGATCTGGACGCCGCGGGGGCCGAAGAACAGCTCCAGTGCTGGGCGACGCTGCCCGACGGCGACCTGCCGCACTGAGGCTTGCGGCGAGCCGCCGCATAAAGAGGGTTGAGCAAGCGTTTAGAGACGAAGGCTGACTGGCTTGCGACGAATAAACGCGATATCCAGCCCGAGGCCGCTGGGGGCGGCCGATTTCCTAGAAACAGGGCAGGAAATAGCATGAACCTCCGCATGATATTGGGTGCGGCCGCAGCGGCCGGACTCCTTTTCTCGGCCGTGCCTGCGCAGGCGCAGTTCGGCAGCATCGGGAAGCTGGTGAAGAAGACGGGCGTCAGCATGCCCAGCCTGCAAAAGGAACCGATCACCACTAGCCTGCCGGATGCCAAATGGGGCGAGCCGGGCAAGGACGGCTTCGTGCCGCGCGAGCCCAAGCGCCCGCTCGCGCAGCTGCCGCGCACGGCCAATGGCGGGTTCGTGCTGCAGGCCGGCTATTACAGCTTCCACGACCAGAGCTATTGCCTGAAGGCCGGCACGCACGGGCCGGGCGGCGGCGACGGCTACCTGTTCGGCCCGACCAAGGGGCCGGCCGAGGACGCGGTGCTGTCGATCGTGCGCAACTCGGTGAGCCATCCCGAGATCGACCAGCACGACATCCAGACGCTGCTCTGGGCGATCATCGCGCGGGCGAAGTTCGAGAACCTCTCGACCCAACACAAGGCGGTGGCGGCGCAGCTGCTCACCCCGCGCCAGCTTGCCTCGCTCAACCGCAGCGCGCTCGACCTGCTCAGCCAGGGGCCGATCGCGGACAACCTGCCGAGCGGCGTGCGCCAGGTGCTCCGCGCCGAGGCCGACCTGCGGCAGATGCTGGCTTCGGGTGGCAGCTATGCCGATCTGGAGCGTGTCGCGGTGCTCGCCGGCATGGCCGGCATGGGCCCGGGCAGCGCCGAAGTGCCGAACGGCCGCTGGAGCCTGCATCCGGACGGCTATTATGTCCGCTACCTGCCGCAGAGCTATACCAACACGATCGTCGAGATCTGGGTGCCGCAGGGCAGCCCGGGCGTCGGCAAGGAATATGATCCGGCGACGCACATCGCGGTGCCGGGCAACACCAACCGGCAGCGGCTGATCCAGTCGGGCCGCGCCTACCGGTCGTAGAATGCAAGGGGAGGGGCGGTGCGGGTCGCCCCTCTTCCCGCCTCAATAAGGCGGGTTGTCGAGGCCCTTGGGGCTCTTGGTGAAGATCTCGCAGCCGTCCTCGGTGATGCCGATCGAATGCTCGAACTGGGCTGAGAGCGAACGGTCGCGGGTGACCGCCGTCCAGCCATCGTCGAGCAGCTTCACGTCGGCGCGGCCGATGTTGATCATCGGCTCGACGGTGAAGAACATGCCGGGGCGCAGCTCCGGGCCGGTGCCGGGGCGGCCGACATGGACGACCTCGGGCGCGTCGTGGAAGATCTGGCCGAGGCCGTGGCCGCAGAAATCGCGGACGACGCCGTAGCGATGCTTCTCGGCATGGCGCTGGATCGCGTGCGCGACATCGCCCAGATGGTTGCCGGGCCTGGCCTGCTCGAGGCCGAGCATCAGGCACTCATAGGTGACGTCGACCAGGCGGCGCGCCTTGATGCCGACATCGCCGACCAGGAACATGCGGCTGGTGTCGCCGTGCCAGCCGTCGAGCATCGGGGTAACGTCGATATTGACGATGTCGCCGTCCTTCAGCGTCTTGTCGCTGGGGATGCCGTGGCAGACGACATGGTTGATCGAGATGCAGCAGCTGTGCGTGTAGCCGCGATAGCCGAGCGTGGCGGGTACGCCGCCGGCGGCGACGGTCATCTCGCGGACGATGTCGTCCAGCTCCGCGGTGCTGACGCCCGGCACGACATGGGGGACGAGCGCATCGAGGATTTCGGCGCCGAGGCGGCCGGCCTTGCGCATGCCCTCGAAACCCGCGGGGCCATGGAGCTTGATCGCGCCATCACGGGCCTTGGGGCTGTCGGCGGTTACGGTCACATATTCGGTCATCGCGGCGATATAGGCCGATCGGCCGGATTTTTCGAGAGGCAGAAACGCTAGGCGCGGGCGCGGCTTGTGGCTATGCCGGGCATATGGGCGAACGCATCTGGACGGCTGGGCTGGCGGTGATCGGCGACGAGATCCTCTCGGGCCGCACGCAGGACAAGAACATCGCCCAGATCGCGACCTGGCTGAACGTCCAGGGCATCCGCCTGGCCGAGGTGCGCGTCGTCCCCGATGTCGAGGCGCGGATCGTCGAGGCGGTCAACGCGCTGCGCAGCGGCTACGACTATTGCTTCACCACCGGGGGCATCGGCCCGACGCATGACGACATCACCGTCGACGCGATCGCGGTGGCGCTGGGCGTGCCGGTGGTCATCCACCCCGAGGCGCGCGCGGTGATGGAACGCTATTACGAGACGCGCGGCGGGCTGACCGAGGCGCGGCTGCGCATGGCCCGCGTGCCCGAGGGCGCCGCGCTGATCCCCAACCGCATGTCCGGCGCGCCGGGCATCCGCGTGGGCAATCTCTTCATCCTGGCCGGCGTGCCGCACATCACCGCGGGCATGCTCGATGCGCTGACCGGCACGCTGGAAGGCGGCCGCCCGGTGCTGTCGCGCACGATCGGCGCCTGGGTCGCGGAGAGCGAGATTGCCGAGATGCTGGGTGCGACCGAGCGTTCCTTCGAGGGCGTGGCGATCGGCTCCTACCCGTTCTTCCGCGAGGGAAAGACGGGCGCGAATTTCGTGGTGCGGGCGACCGATCCGGCGCTGCTCGCCGCCTGTGGCGATGCGTTGATCGAGGGGCTGGCCGCCAAGGGGCTGGAGGCAGTCGAGGGCGGAATCTGATCTGGGGGACTGGGGCATGAGCGAAGCGAAACGGCCATTCGGCTTCTGGACGGCCACCGCGCTGGTGATCGGCAACATGATCGGATCGGGCTTCTTCGCGCTGCCCGCCCAGCTCGCGCCGTTCGGCTTCACCAGCATCGTGGCCTGGGTCGCGGCGATCGCGGGGGCGATGCTGATCGCCTGGGTGATCGCCGGGCTTTCAAGCCGCATGCCCGAGGCGACAGGCACGCTGGCGATCTGCGCAACAGCGCTGGGCGCCTTTCCCGGCGTGCTGATCGCGTGGAGCTTCTGGGTGGGCGTGTGGTCCGCCAACGCCTTCATCGCGCTGACGGCGGTGCGCTATCTCGCGGTGTTCTGGCCGCCGCTCGCCGCCTCGTCGCTCAGCCTGGTGCTGGGCGCGGTGGCGCTGCTCTGGGGGATCACCCTGCTCAACCTGCGCGGCGCGCGGGCGGCGGGCGAGTTCCAGGTGGTGACGACCTTGATCAAGCTGGTGCCGCTTGCCGCGATCATCCTGCTGCTCGCCCAGTTGGGGGTGAAGGGCGACCTGGCGCTGGACGCGCACCCGCACAGCGCGTTCGACGGCGGTCAGCTCGCGTCCGGCGTGGCGCTCGCCTTCTTCGCGATGGTCGGCTTCGAATGCGCGGGCGTTGCCGCCGAGCGGGTGCGCGATCCGGGAACGACGATCCCCCGCGCCACGCTGGCCGGCGTGGGGCTGACCGGGCTGCTCTATCTGATCGCCTGTTCGGGGATCATCCTGGCGATGCCGCAGGAAGTGGTGGCGGGCGCCAACGCACCGGTCGCGCTGTTCGTCGAGACGTTCTGGGGCCGCTGGGCCGGGCTGGCGGTGGCCGGGTTCGCGGCGGTGGCGGCGGTCGGCGCGCTCAACGGCTGGGTGCTGCTGCAGGGCGAAGTGCCGCTCAGCATGGCGCGGGCGCGGGTGATCCCGGCGAGCATCGGCCGGACCAGCCGGCGCGACGTGCCGGTGGGCGCGCTGCTTGCCTCGACTGCGCTGGCGAGCGTGCTGATCCTCAGCAACGCCTCGCGCGACACATCGGCGATCTACGACTTCATGCTGCGGATCACCACCGCGGCGACGCTGTGGTTCTATGCCGGCGCCTGCCTGTCGGCGCTGGTGCTCGGCGTGCGGCGCCCGGTCGCGGCGGTGGGGCTGGTCTTCGCGCTCTGGACGATCTGGGGCACCGGCTATGAGGCCGTCGGGCTCAGCCTGGTGCTGATGGCGACCGCGGTGCCGCTCTACCTGATGCGCGGGTCAGCCGAGAAGGCGGCCGAGCAGGCTCCGGTCGTATAGGATCTCGTGCGCGGCATTGTGCCCCGGCGCGCCGGTGACGCCGCCGCCGGGATGCGTGCCCGATCCGCACATGTAGAGCCCCCTGATCGGCCCGCGATAGTCGCCATGGCCGAGCACCGGACGCGCCGCCCAGAGCTGATCGAGCGACATGTGGCCGTGCATGATGTCGCCGCCGATCAGCCCGAACTTGCGCTCGAGATCGAGCGGCGAGTGGATCTGGCGGGCGATCACCGATGCCTTGAAGTTGGGCGCGTGCCGGGTGACCGTATCGATGATGCGGTCGGCGGCGGCCTCGCGGTGCTGGTCCCAGTCATGGCCCGGCGCGAATTGCTGGCAGAACAGCGCCGCGACGTGCTGGCCGGGCGGGGCGAGGCTGTCGTCCACCGTTGACGGGATGGTCATCTCGACGATCGGCTCGTCGGACATGCCGTGCGCCTTCGCGCTGGTGTAGGCGCGGTCCATATAGTCGAGCGTCGGGCAGATCATGATGCCGGCGGTGTGATGTTCGCCCACGCCCGGCAGCACGGTGAAGTCGGGCAGTTCGGAGAGCGCGACGTTCATCCGGAAGGTGCCCGATCCGGCCTTGTAGTGATCCATCCGCCGGGCGAAGTCGGCAGGCATGTCGGCATGGTCGACGAGCTGGCGGTAAAGCAGGGCGGGGCCGACATTGGTGGCGATGATGCCGGCGGCGATCTCCTCGCCGCTCTCCAGCCGGACGCCGGCTACCTTGCCGCCGTCCACGAGCAGCTTCGCAACCGGCGCTTCGAGGCTGATCTCGACGCCGGCTTCGACGCAGGCTTCGGCCATCAACTGCGTGATCGCGCCCATGCCGCCGATCGAATGGCCCCAGGCGCCCTTCTTGCCGTTCACTTCGCCGAAGACATGGTGGAGCAGCACATAGGCGCTGCCGGGCGTATCGGGGCTGGCATAGTTGCCGACCACCGCATCGAAGCCGAACGCCGCCTTGATATAGTCGTTCTCGAACCAGCTATCGAGGAAGTCGCGCGCCGACTTGACGAACAGGTCCATCGTGTCGCGCTGCGCCTCGATCGCCATGCCGGCGAGCTTGCGGCCCTGCGCAGCGGCGGCGAGCAGCGCGCGGATGCCGCCGCCGGCATTGGGCGGGGTCTTGAGCGCCATGTCACGCAGCACTTCGGCGACGCGCTCCAGCGCCTCTTCATAGCGCGGAAAGGCCTCGGCATCCTTTGCCGAGAAGCGGGCGAATTCGGCGCGGGTGCGCGCGTGCCCGCCGCCGAGCTTCAGATAGCCGCCGTCATGCGGCAGGAAATTGGAGATCTGCCGCTCGACCACGCGCCAGCCCCGCGCTTGGAGCTTCATGTCGGCGATCACCTTGGGGCGGAGCAGGCTGACGGTGTAGCTGGCGGTCGAGTTGCGGAAGCCGGGGTGGAACTCCTCGGTCACCGCCGCGCCGCCGACGACGTGGCGCCGCTCGAGCACGCGGACCTTGAGCCCGGCGCGCGCGAGGTAGAAGGCGCAGACCAGGCCGTTATGCCCGCCGCCGAGGATCAGCGCGTCGTATCTGGCGGTCACATCACTTCCCCCTGGCCGTCATCCCGGACTGGGTCCGGGATCCCGCTTCTCCTGTCTCTTGGGATATGACGTGCCCGTCTGAAAGGAAAGCAGCGGGACCCCCGGGGGCGAGCCCCGGGGCGGCAAAGGCTAGTTCAGGTCCTGCCGGAGGAAGCGGGCCTGGGTGGCGGCACCGGCTGCGACGATCCAGGCGGTCAGTGCCCAGAACGACGTCGTCCAGGACATCGACACGATCGTGCTCTTATCGAGCATCATGTCCATTCCGCCCCTGGCCCAGGCGTTCAGGTTGCTGACGTGATAGAAGGGCAGCACCTTCACCAGCCAGGAGATGAGCGCCGGGGCATATTGATGGGCGAAGAGGCCGATCAGCGGCCAGAGCCCCTCGATGACGACCAGCGCGATCGAAAGGATCACGGTGGCGAGGATCGACTGGGTGAGGATCGCGAACAGGCCGGCAAAGGCGATCGTGTAGAGTATCGGCAGCAGCGCGTGCGCGCCCGCCTGCCAATGCGCCTTGGCGACGGCTGCCACCGTCACCCCTGCGGGAATCTTGTCGAGCAGCAGGCTGCCCAGCACGATGATCAGGTCGGCAGCGATCAGCGCGAGCATCAGGAAGCCGAGCGCCACCACCCATTTGGCGGCAATCAGCTGCCAGCGGGCCCGGGCCGGGATGATCAGCTTCCAGGTGTTCCAGCCATATTCGCCGGCGAACACCACCGCAGCGAAGCCGGCGATCAGGAAGCGCCCGGCCCCCGAGGTCGGCACCTTCCAGAGCACCGTGCCGTCCTGGATCCAGTCGGCGGCGGACTGGGGCGGGCCGGCGGGGCCATGCGTCGAGAGCGCGCTGTAGAGCAGCACGCCGGCGAGGATCAGCGTGACCGCGATCGGATAGATCCACACCATCAGCCAGGTCGCGCGGTGACGGCGGAGCTTCAGCGCCTCGGCAAGGACGGCATCAAGCATCGGAGTCCCTCGTCATGTTCAGGAAGATTTCCTCGAGGCTCTGGTCGTCAGGCCCCACGCGGAAGACATTGGTATTGGCTTCGACCAGGCGGCGGACGATCGCCGGCGCATCGGCGCGGCCGGCCTGGACCTTGAGGCTGCCCTCGGCGCGGGTGAACGGCCACTGGCCGTCGAGCGCAGCGGCGGCGGCATCGAGCGGTTCGGCCTCGACGCGCAGCGCCTCGCCCTGGTCGAGCATCTCGCGCACCGTCGCTTCGCGCAGCAGCTTGCCCTTGTGGACCACGGCGACGCGGTCGCAGATCTGCTCGACTTCGTGGAGGAGGTGGCTGGAGAGGAACACCGCCTTGCCGTCCGCGGCGAGGCCGCGGAGCAGGTTGCGCATGTCCTGGATGCCGGCGGCGTCGAGGCCGTTGGCCGGCTCGTCGAGGATCACCAGCTCCGGATCGTCGAGCAGCGCGGCGGCGACGCCCAGGCGCTGCTTCATGCCGGTCGAATAGCCCTTCACCTTGCGCTTCGCATCGCGCGTCAGGTCGACGCGCTCGAGCACGGCCTCGATCCGCGAACCATCGCTGCCCTGAGTACGGGCGAGCACGCGCAGATTGTCGCGGCCGGAAAGGAAGGGGTAGAAGGTGCCGCCATCGACCAGCGAGCCGACCCGGCGCAGCGCCTTGGCGGAAACCGGTTCGCCATAGAGCAGCGCCTCGCCATCGGTCGGTCGGATCAGGCCCAGCGCCATGCGGATCGTCGTGCTCTTGCCCGCGCCATTGGGGCCGAGAAAGCCATAGACTTCGCCGCGCCGGACGCTGAGCGACACGTCGTCGACCGCGCGCTTGCCGCCGGCACCCCGGCCATAGGTCTTGCCGAGCCCCCGCAATTCGAGCGCGGGCGTGCCGCTGGGTTCGCTTGTGGCCACTATGATCTTCCCCCCGGTGCCAGATTGGCGTCGCTGACGACGACTTGTGCACGAGCCGGTGTGTGTTATCAAGATAATACGCAAGCGGAGAATATGGATGAAGACCGATGGCGCTCTCGATCCCCGCATCGCCGGACTGATCGGGGCCGGAGCGGCGCTGGGCATCGACCAGTTCGCGAAGTGGCTGGTGACCCATCCGCTGGCGCTGCGCGAGCAGGGAGTCATCGCGCTCTTGCCGATCTTCAACCTGCGCTGGGCGGAGAATTACGGCGTCTCGATGAGCTTCCTCACCGCCGACGGGCCGCTCGGCCGCTGGCTGCTCGTCGCGCTGACCGGCGTGATCGCGGCGGGCGTGGCGGTGTGGCTGTGGCGCGAGCGCAGCGGGCTCCAGGCGGCGGCGCTCGGGCTGATCCTCGGCGGCGCGATCGGCAACATCGCCGACCGGCTGCGGTTCGGCTATGTCGTCGACTTCCTCGACCTGCACTTCGGCGCGTGGCGCCCGTTCCTGATCTTCAACACCGCCGACTGCGCGATCTCGATCGGCGTGGTGATCCTGCTGCTGCGCGCGCTGCTGGTTCGGGAGGCGCCGCGCGCGCCGGCCTGATCCCGGCGCCTATTTGGTCAGCCCCTTGAGCAGGTGCTTGTAGTAGACGATCGATGGCGCGATCTCGCTGAGCGGGGTGCGCTCGTTGAGGCCATGGGCGAAGCTGTCCGAGCCCTTCATGAAGATCGGGCTGATCCCGTAGCTCGGCACGCCCTTGGCGCGGAACCACATCGAATCGCTGGCGCCGGCCGACATCGCCGGAACGATCGGCACGCCCGGGAAGCGGGCATGGATGCCCTGGGTGACCAATGCGACCAGGTCGGGACGGAGCGGCGAGGCGGGGCTGGCGACGGTACCGCTGTCGAGCGTCTTCAGCTTGAGTTCGGGATCGCTCACCACCTTGGTCAGCGTCGCCGCGACGGACTCGACCGAGGTGCCGGGGAAGATGCGGCAATTGATGTTGGCGGTGGCGCGCTGGGGCAGTGCGTTGGTGGCGTGGCCGGCATTGACCATGGTCGCGACGCAGGTGGTGCCGGTCTGGCCGATCAGCCCGGGCTCGGCGCGCAGCACGGCGAGCGCCTTGGCATCCTGCGGGTTGGCGAGGAAGGCGCGCATCGCCGCCGCCATCTGCGGATCGGCGGTCTTCGCCCCGGCGAGGAAGCCGGCGCGGGTGATCTCGTTGATCTCGCCGGGGAACGCATAGGCCTGGATCCGCAGCAGCGCCTGGGCGAGCGAGTAGATCGCATTGTGCTTGCTCGGTGCGCTCGAATGGCCGCCGGGGTTGGTGAAGGTCAGCTCGTAATCGGCATAGGTCTTCTCGGCGCCCTGAAGGCCGAAGATCTCGGGCTTGCCCTCGTCGTCGAGCGCGCCGCCGCCGCCGTCGACGTTCAGCAGCAGCTCCGCGTCATGATAGCGCTCGGCCATGATCGCGGTGGTCTTCATGCTGGTCTCCTCGTCGCCCGAGGCGAGGAGGAGGATATCGCGGCTGGGCTTATAGCCTTCGCGCTTGAGCTGGATCAGCGTGGCGACCAGCGTCGACAGGTCGTACTTCATGTCGGTCGCGCCGCGGCCGAAGATATAGCCGTTCTCGATGATCGGGGTGAACGGATCGCGGGTCCAGTCCTCGGGCTTGGCCTCGACCACGTCCATATGGCCCGAGACGTAGATCGGCTTGGCGGCCTTGTCGGTGCCGGCATAGCGGACCGCCATCCAGGCAGTGTCGTCGACCTTCTCGATGCGGATATCGGCGGCATCGAAGCCGCCGGCGACGAGCTGGGCCTTGAGATAGGCGGCATATTCCGGGGTCTGGTTGCCCGGACCGGCAACGGTGCGGAAGGCGATGCCGCGCTTGAGCAGTTCGAGCGCCTGCGCCTCGGCCTGGGGGTTCTGCTGGGCCTGGGCGGTGCCCGTCAGCGCCATGACGGCCAGCGCCGCACCTGCAAGAACCCGCATCCTTCGTATCTCCTGTTACTTTCGGGCAACGCTAGCGCTGGGAAGTGCCAGGGCCAACTTGAATTTGGCCGATCTGACGGGTAAATGGCCGTCGCAGCCGGGGGACCGTTTCCGCCCGGCGAAGGAGAAATGACGTGTTGGTCGCGAGCGCCCTAGACGGCCTTAAGCCCAGCGTCGCTTCGTTCCTGTAGAGCTCGCCTGAGCGCTGCGGGGGCCAGGCGGCGCCGCAGCATCCGTCTCTAAAAAAATCCGAACAGAGATGCGTTCCGGCCGATGCCGCGGCGCGCGCTTTCGCGTGCCGTTCGCTGCGCCCGGGCGACTACGGGAATTTATGCACGAACATCAGATCGTCCGGCGCATCCTGCGCCGGATCGGCCGGAACCTTCCGGCCACCACGCCGCTCGCCAAGGCGGTGCTGGAATGGACAGTGCCGCATACCGGCTGGCTCACCGGCTCCGCGGTGGAAAGCGAGGGGCTCAACTGGGAAGCGATGCTCGCGGCGACCGCAAGGTGGCGGCCGCTCGGCGAGGTGCGCCCGCAGGTGCTCCAGATCGCCGACGAGCTCGCCGGGCTGCTCGGCTTCGGCGCGCTCGACCATGCGCTGCTCGAGCTGCTCATCGCCGCCGAGCGCGTGCCGCGCGTGTCGGAGCTGGTCAACGTCCTGCGCTATGCCGCGGTCGACCTGCCGAGCCTGCTCGGCGAAGTCGCCGGGGCGGAGCCGGTCGATGCCGGCCGGATGGCGCGGCGTTCGTCGGCGGTGCTGCTCGGGCTGGCGAGCTTCGGCCATGACTATCAGGGGCGGCACGAGATCGACCTGAGCTGGTCGCTCCAGCGGGTGCTCGATCATGCGCCGCGCCCGGGCCGGCCGCTGCTCGAGGCGCTGGCCGGCACCTGCCAGGTCGCGCGGCTCGGGCTCGACGACTTCGCGGTGGACGAGGCGGACTATCTCGTCCGGCTGCTGCGCGGCGCGCTCGCCGGGCAGGCGGCGGGGATCAACATCCTGATCCACGGCCCTCCCGGCACGGGCAAAACCGAGTTCGCACGGACGCTGGCGGCGGCGGCGGGCGCGCGGCTGCACGCGGTGGCCGAGGCGGACGAGGATGGCGACGAGCCCAAGCGCTGGGAGCGGATCGCGGCGATGCAGCTGTCGCAGCGCGTGCTCGGCGGACGGCAGGGCGGCATGCTGCTGTTCGACGAGATGGAGGACCTGATCGGCGACGCGTCCCCGAGCGACGGCGACTGGTTCCAGCGGCGCACCGGCAGCAAGGTGTTCGTCAACCGGATGCTGGAGACCAACAAGGTCCCGGTGATCTGGACGACCAACGCGATCGGCAATGTCGACGGCGCGATCCTGCGGCGGATGAGCCATGTGCTGAAGCTGGGCCTGCCGTCGCGCAGCGCCGGGCAGCGGATGCTGGTGCGGGTGGCGGCGGACGAAGGCGTCGCGCCGGGGGCGGGGTTCGAGCGGCTGCTCGATGCCGCGCCCGAGGCGGCGACGGTGCTGCGCGTGGCGACCCGGGCCGGCCGGCTGGCGGGTGAGGCCGATGGCGGGGTGCGATCGGCCGAGGCGCTGGTCAAGGCGCTGCGCGGCGGCGAACTGCCCCTGGCCGGGCCGGGCGCGCTCGACGTGACGCTCTACGAAAGCGATCCGCCGGTGGCGGAAGTGATCGAGGGCATCGCTGGGGCGGGCGCCGACGACGTCTCGCTGCTGCTCACCGGGCCGCCGGGCACGGGCAAGACCGCGCTCGCCTGGCACCTGGCGCACCGGCTCGACCGTCCGCTGATCGTCAAGCGTGCGTCGGACCTGCTCTCCAAATGGGTGGGCGAGACCGAATCGAACATTGCCGATGCCTTTGCCGAGGCGCGGCGGCGCGGCGGGGTGCTGCTGTTCGATGAGGCGGATTCGCTGCTCTTCGACCGGACGACGGCGCAGACGAGCTGGGAAGTGGGCCAGGTCAACGAGCTGCTCACCTGGCTCGACCGGCACCCGCTGCCGGTGGTCGCGGCGACCAACCATGCCGCGAAGCTCGATCCGGCGACGCTGCGCCGGTTCGTCTTCAAGCTGGCGTTGCGCCCGCTCGGGCCGGAACGTTCGGCGCGGGCGTTCGAGCGGTTCTTCGGGATGGCGGCGCCGACGGTGCTCGACGGACTGACCCCCGGCGACTTCGCGGTGGTGGCGCGGCAGCTTCGCCACCGGCCGGCGAGCGGGGCGGCCGACATCGTCGCGCGGCTGCGGCTGGAGGCGGAAGCAAGGCCGGGCGCGGCATCGCCGATCGGCTTTGCGCCAGCGAGGTGTTGACCGGGTGGGCGGCCGTGTGGCAAGCGGCCGCTATACCCGAGCGGGTATGGTGAAATGGTATCACAGGAGCTTCCCAAGCTTCTAGCGCGGGTTCGATTCCCGCTACCCGCTCCAACTTCCCCTTCGATCCGATCTGCCAGCCCTGCGATTTGCGGGTGCAGCGTCGTGCATGGTTCCCACGTCGCCATAAGTCTGATTATTGTGTGCGCCATGCTTCGCTGGCTTTCCGCGCTCGCCCTTCTCCTCGCCACCCCGGCGCTCGCCCAGACGCCGCATCTGGAGGGCGGCCGGCTGATCGTGGACGGCAAGCCGTTCCTGATCCGCGGGGGCGAGCTGGGGAATTCGTCGGCGACCGACCGGGCCTCGCTCAAGCCGCACTGGCAGCGGCTGAAGGCGCTGCACCTCAACACGGTGCTAGCGCCGGTGACCTGGGAGGCGATCGAGCCGGAGGAGGGGAAGTTCGACTTCTCCAGCCTCGACTGGCTGATCGAGGATGCGCGGGCGAACGACGTGCGGCTGGTGCTGCTGTGGTTCGGCGCCTGGAAGAACAGCATGTCGACCTATGCCCCCGCCTGGGTGAAGCGCGACGGCAAGCGCTTCCTGCGCTCGACCGGCAAGGACGGGCAGCCACAGGACATCCTCTCGGTGTTCGGCAAGGCGACGCTCGATAGCGATGCGCGGGCGTTCGCGGCGCTGATGCGGCATCTCAAGGCGATCGACGGCGACCGGAACACGGTGCTGATGGTCCAGGTGGAGAACGAGATCGGCTTCCTGCCGACTGCGCGCGAGCATGGGCCGCTGGCGGACGCGGCCTTTGCGAAGTGGAAGGGCAGCGAGGAGGCGTTCACCGCGCATCACTATGCCCGCTTCGCCAATGCGCTCGCCGAGGCGGGGAAGCGCGAATACAGGCTGCCGATGTACGTCAACGGCGCGCAGGGGCGGCCGGGCAAGCTGCCGGGCGAATATCCCAGCGGCGGGCCGCTCGCGCACCTGATGCAGGTGTGGAAGGATGCGGCGCCGGCGATCGACATGCTCTCGCCCGATATCTACTTCCCCAACTTCGCCGGGATCGCCGACGGCTATGTCGTGTCCGGCAATGTGCTGTTCGTGCCCGAGGCCAACCAGGCGGGCGACCTGCGCGCGACGGCCAATGCGATGCGGGTTATCGGCAAGCATGGCGCGATCGGGTTCAGCCCCTTCGCGATCGAGCAGATCGGCGACAAGGACCGGCTGGGCGGCTTCTACGCGATGCTCGAGCAGCTGACCCCGGCGCTGTTCGCGGCGAAGGCGCGCGACGGCTTCTCGCCGGTGGTGAGCTTCGAGGGCGTGGTCGACAGCAGCCCGCAGGTGGCGACGATTGGCGGCTACAGGATCAGCGTGAACTTCGTCGATCCGTGGACGGCCAGGGACAAGCAGGAGCCGGGCGAGCATGGCGCGATCCTGCTCTGGCTGGGGGGCGAGGACTATCTGGTGGCGGGCAGCGGGGTGACGCTGACCTTCGAGCCGCGGGTCGGGCTGGATCTGGTCGAGGAAGGCCGGTTCGAAGGCGGCAGGTGGATCGCCGGGCGCAGGCTCAATGGCGACGAGACGCATCAGGGCCGGCATGTCCGCCTGCCGCCGGGGCAGTTCGGCATCCAGAAAATTCGCCTCTACCGCTATTGAGCCATTTCGTATCCCGAGCGTTACGACCGGGATGGAAAAGCTCTGGTTCATTACCAACCCCGGCTCGGGATCGACCACCAAGGCCAAGTGCGAAGCGCTGGAGGCCGTGTTCGAGGAACGCGGGCTGACTTTGGTCGGCCGCACCGAATTTCCGGCGGAGGAGATCCCGAAAGGAGCGGCGCTCACCCGCAAGAAGGTGGACACCGTCGTGCTGTTCGCCGGCGACGGGACGATCAACACGGCGCTCTGTGCGCTGGCCAGTTGGAAGGGCAGCTTCCTGATCCTGCCGGGCGGGACGATGAACCTGCTCGCCAAGTCGCTGCACCCCTCGCTCGATCCCAAGACGATCATCGAAGCGGCGCATGACGAGGCGACGCGGGTGGCGCTGCCCTATATCGAGGCGGGCGAGCATCGCGCCTTTGTCGGCCTGATCCTGGGGCCGGCCACTGCCTGGTTCCGCGCCCGCGAGGCAGCGCGCAAGGGCGCGATCAAGAAGCTGTTCGATGCCGCGCATGTCGCGTGGAACCGCACCTTTGGCGGCAGCGGCATCCGGATCGGCGGCGTGCCTGCGCTCAAGGACCGCTATCAGGCGGTGTTCGTCCGCCCCGAGGAAGGGGAATTGCACGTCGCCGCAGTCGATGCCCGCGACTGGGGATCGATCGTCCAGCTCGGCTGGGAATGGATGACCGGCGACTGGGTTGCGGCGCGCGCGGTCAGTGACAGCCTGACCCAGGAACTGCGCGCGCAAGGGAACAAGCCGGTGCTGGCGCTGTTCGATGGGGAGCCGGTGTCGCTTGCGCCCGGCACCCCGATCAAGGCCGGCATGAGCCGCAAGGCCTTCATCGCAACCCGCGAGGAGCTGGGATGACACGCCTCTTCCACGTCAGTGACGTCCATTTCGGGCGCGAGGACCGCGCCGCGATCGACTGGTTCGGCGCACGCGTGCAGGAAGAGCAGCCCGATGCGGTGATCATGACTGGCGACCTGACGATGCGGGCGCGGGCGGCGGAGTTCAGCGCCGCGGCCAAGTGGCTGAAGGACCTCGGAAGGCCGGTGACGGTGGAAGTGGGCAATCACGACCTGCCCTATTTCAACCTGTGGGCGCGGTTCGTGACGCCGTACAAGCGCTACCGGGCGCTGGAGGCGATGATCGAGAAGCCGCTCGATGTGAAGGGCGTCGCCATCGTGCCGCTCAAGACCACGGCGCGCTTCCAGTGGCGGTTCAACTGGTCGAAGGGCTATGTGAGCACCCGCGCGCTGCAGGAGACGCTGGCGCTGGTCGAGGCGGTGCCCAAGGGCGACCTGGTGTTCGTCGCCTGCCATCACCCGCTGGTCGAAGGCGGCACCCGGGCGACCAGCGAGACGCATCGCGGCCCCGAGGCGCTGGGTGCGCTTGCCCAGGCCGGCGCCCATGCGGTGCTGACGGGGCATGTCCATGATCCGTTCGACAAGGAGCAGCAGGTCGGCGACCATATCGTGCGGCTGATCGGCGCCGGCACGCTCTCCGAGCGGGTGCGCGCGCAGCCGCCCTCGTTCAACGAGATCATAGTGGAGGGGACGAGCTTCTCCACCCGGGCGCGGTTCATGGGCGAGGGGAGCGTGGCGCTCTAGCCCTTAGCGCTTCGAGATGTCCTGCCCGAACACCAGCAGATTGCCGTCGGGGGCGACCACCATCAGCTCGCGCTGGCCGTACATCTGGTCGATCGGGCCGTGGATGTCGCCGTCGTTGAGCAGGGTTGCCTTGGGAGCGAGTTCCTCCGCAACCGCATCGACGTCTTCGACGTCGACATAGTAGCAGAAGCGCCGGTTGCCCGGAGGGGCGCCGTCGTCGCCGCTATTCTCCAGCAGGCGGAAGGCCGCGGCCTCGCGCTGGACATAGGCATAATTGGTGGTGCGGAAATACAGCGTGAAGCCCAGCACCTCGGTGAAGAGCCACACGGCCTTGTCGATGTCCGGCACGTGCATGAACGGCGTAATGCGATAGAGATTGGCCATCGTTCGCCTCCCCGAAAGGCGGGCCCCATTACCCGGGCAGAACGATAGCGCAATCCGGATACGCAGTTAAGCGCGCGGGAACCGTACCAGCTCGAGGACTTCCATCGTCACCCCGGCTCAAGGCCGGGGTGACGATGGGAATAGGGCTGGGCTAGCTCCGGAACAATCCCAGCGGCCCGCGGCCGGCGGTGCTCCAGGTCGACCAGTTGGGGAAGACATAGGGCATGTCGGCATCGCTGACGCCGTGCCAGCGGGCGATCGCGCCGAGATATTCCTCCTGCGAGACGGCGGGTACGAAGCGGCCCTCGTTGCTGACATCGGTCGCGCCGCCGAGTACCGGATCGGGATAGGCGCCGAAGATGCCGCCGGGGGTGACGTTGCCGCCCATGACGAGGTGGTTGCCGCCCCAGGCGTGATCGGTGCCGTTCTGGGCGTTGCCGCGATAGGTGCGGCCGAAGTCGCTCATCGTGAAGCTGGTGACATTCTCGGCCATGCCGATCGACTGCATCGCGCGGTGGAAGCCGGCCAGCGCCATGGCGAGGTCGCCGAGCAGGTTGGCATGGGTGCCGGTGTCGTTGTTGCCGCCGTTGACCTGGCCGGAGTGGTTGTCGAACCCGCCCTGGCTGACGAAGAAGGTCTGGCGGCCATGGCCGAGCGATCCGCGCGCATCGATCATGCGGGCGACGCGCATCAGCTGGCGGGCGACGTCGCTGGTGAGTGCGGCGCCGGTCGTCGGGTTGACGAAATAGCCGTCGAGCGGGCTCGTCGCCGAGATGATGCCGTTGGCGGTGGTCGCCTGGGCATAGCTCGCATTGATGTCGCGCGCGCTGGCTTCCGCCACGGCGCCCAGCCCGGTGGCCGTGGAGAAGGCGTCGAGCGCGTTGTTCTTGGCCATGTTGGCGGCGCCGGCACCGGTCGAATAGCCCGATCGGGCGAGCGTTCCGGTCGAGGGCAGGACGAGCGCCGAACTGGTCTTGCCGATCACCGCCAGGTTCGAGCCGGCGATCGAGATCATCGACGGGACCGAGCTGACGCCCATCTTGTCGGTGAGGCGGCCCATGAAGCCGTCGGTCGCGAAATCGCGGGCGCGCAGACCCTGCCAGTGCGCCTGCTCGTCGGCATGGCTGAGCAGGTTCGTCGGGCGCAGATCGGCACGCGACTGGTAGGTCGCCTTGCTCAGCGGCGCGTAGAGCGTGCCGGCGTTGAGCACCAGGCCCAGGCTGCCTTCGTCCCAGATCGGGCGGAGCGCGGCCATCGCCGGATGGAGCGCATAGGGGGCGCCGGTGAGCGAGGTGAGCTGGCTCGCCTTGATGCCCACGGTGCCGCGTGCAGCGAGATAGGCCGCGTGCCGGGCGTCGGTGGGAATCACCATGTTCCAGCTGTCATTGCCGCCGAACAGGAACACGCCGACCATCGCGCGGTAGCTGCCGTTCGGGGCGGCCATCGCCGTGGTGCGGCCGAGCTGGCCGATCGCGGCCATCGCGCCGGCGCCGGCAGTGATCTTCATGAAATCGCGTCGGGAAAACGTCATTGGTCCGGCTCCTCAGCGATCGACCAGGAACATCGGGCTCGAGGCCGCGACATAGAGCATCATCTGGGCGCGCTTGCGGGCCTGGATGTTGGCATCGGCATTGGTGATGGCCGCAGCGGCGCTCTTCAGCGCGTCCTTCTGCGGCTGGCTCAGCGTGTTGGCGAACATCGTCAGGTCGATGCGGGCCACCATCGCGTCGAGGTCGCTGCCATAGGCTTCCCAGGTCGCCCACAAGGGTTGCGTGAGCGAGGACATGGGCAGGCCGGAATCGAGCGCATATTCGCTGCGGTTGGCGTCGCCGGAGACGGTCCAGTCATAGACGAAATTCTGCCAGCGCAGCACGTTCGACGTGTTGAGCAGCTTCGACACCGGGCTCTTGAGCGTGGTCGAGCCAGGCAGCGGGAAATCGTCCGGATAGAAGTTGAACACCGAAGGCGCGCGGAACACGGGCTGGCCCAGATTGCCGTCGCGGTTGGTGAACACATAGCCGTCGGTGGTGAAGCCGATCGCGCGGACCAGCGTGGTCATCAGCAGCACCGGCTCCTTGAGCTTGCCGCTGGTCGCGGTGGGCGCCGAGCGCGCCTCGCTGTCGAGCAGGATCGCGCGGACCACTGCCTTCATGTCGCCGCGCTTGCCGGCGCCATTGTCGGCGAACACCGCGGCGACGCGGCCGATATAGGCCGGGCTCGGGTTGGCGGTGACGAGGTGGATGATCATGTGGCGCGCGACGAAGGGCGCGGTCGACGGGTTGTTGAACGCGGCATCGACCACGGCGGCGACGCTGGCATCCTGCGCCGCGCCGGCGGGAACGCTGGTGCCGAGGAAGCTCTTCTGCGTGCTGTCGTAGCGCGCGGCGACCTGGATCATCGGCGCGGAATAGTCGCGGGCATTGCCGTCGGTGATCGCGGCGCCGCCGACCCGGGCATAGGTCCAGCCGGTGAGCGCCTTGGCGACGCCCTTGATGTCGTCGGTGGTGTAGTTGGGGATGGCGGCGCCGGCGCTGTCGCGCTTCAGGCTGCCGTCCATGTTGAGCGCGTCCGGCCCCATCGAGAAGAGCTGGAGCAGCTCGCGCGCATAATTCTCCGACGGGCCCGACTTGTTGCTGTCGGCCATGTCGAGATAGTCGCCCATGTACCCGCTCATCGTCACCTGCTGGAGGATGTCGCGGTAATTGCCGAAGGCGTTGGCGAGGAAAATCTGGTTGAACGCGGCGATCCCGGCGGTGGAGTTCACCTCGGTCTCGGACGCGACGATCATCTGGCCGAGCGCAAAGGCGGTGCGCTGGCGCAGCTGGTCAGAGCCGGCAACGGCGTTGGCATAGAAGCGCATCGCCACCGGCGTGCGGCTGAAATGGGCGCGGGTGCAGATCGTGTCGCCGCTCGTGCAGAAGTCGCGGCGGACCTCCGCGGCGAGATCGGCATAGGTGCTGGACGCGGCGGCAAGCTGCTCGTCGACCCAGGCGGTGGCGCCGAGCGACTTGATGCGCGAAACCAGATCGGGCGTCGGCCCGAAGCTCGCCTGCTTCGCGAGGCGCACGGCATCGCCATCGGTGAACACCACCGGCGTTGGCGTGGGCGTCGGGCTGGGCGCGGCGACCACGCCGCCGCTGCTGGCCGAGGTGGAGCCACCACCGCTGCCGCCACCGGAATCGCAGCCCGCAAGCGCGAGCATGCTGAAAGCCGTGCCAAGCACGGCCAGTTTGCGTTGCTGAAACACTGATTTTTCCCCGCCATCGCGAATGTCGCGACCTGCCTCTGCATAAAATAGAAGGCTCACGGGATTCCGACAACTCGCGGAAATACTTAAGGAAAATTCACTCTTCCCGCCAAAATGCGCGAAACCGGCAGCTTTGGCCGGTGGTTGCGCGCACGCAACATCGGCGGCGACGACGAGGCGAGGCAAAATAGCGGTGAATGGCGAGGCTATTGACGGGCGGCTTCGCGTGTCCTAGATTTCTGTAATGACAGAAATAACGGATAGCGCCATTCAGTTGCCGATCGCGGTGCAGCAGTTCGTGCTGCACTGGGGTGAGATGGGTGGGCAATGGGGGGTGAACCGCTCGGTCGCCCAGATCCATGCGTTGCTCTATCTCTCCGATCGACCGCTGAACGCAGAGGAGATCAGCGACACGCTGCGCATCGCGCGCAGCAACACGTCGAACAGCCTGAAGGAGCTGCTCGGCTGGAAGCTGATCCGCCGAGTGCCGGTGATGGGCGACCGGCGCGACCATTACGAGGCCGAGGTCGACCTGATGCAGATGCTCACGCGCATCGCCCAGGGCCGCAAGGAGCGCGAGATCGATCCGGCGGTGGCGGCGCTGCGCATCTGCACCGAAGAGGCGAAGCGCGACGCGCAGATCTCCGACATCGCGCGGCAGCGGATCGAGGCGATGCAGGGCTTCGTCACGACAGTCGACGATTGGTACCAGCAGATGATGAGCGTCCCGCCGAACCGGCTGATGACGCTGATCCGGCTGGGCAAGAAGATCCTGGCCTTCCTGCCCAAGGGTAAGGGCGAGTAACGAAAGGAGCGGTGCGATGGCTGCGGCAATCGGATATGCGCCGGGTTCGCTGGCCCGCTATGCCGATTGGCGCCGGACGCCGGCGCCGTGCCGCGACGATGGCGACAGCCCGTTCGCGCGCCTGCTCGGCGAGCGCTGGCTGTTCCTGCCGCCGGCCACGCGCCGCCGCTTCCTGCGCAAGATCGCGGCCGGGGCCTGTGTCTCCTATTTGGGCGAAGTCACGGAATGCCGGATGAGCCGGGCGGGCTGGCTGCTCGCACAGGTCGCCCGGGTGATCGGTGGCCCGCTGCCGCTGGGCACGGATACCGGCATGTCCGCCAGCGTGAGCGTGACGGCGGATGCCGAGGGGCAGGGCCAGTACTGGACGCGGCAATATGGCCGTGCACAGGGTTTTCCACAGGTTATCCACAGCGCCAAGCGCTTCGCCGGGCCGACTGGGATCGAGGAATATCTGGGGCTGGGCGTGGGGATCGCGCTGCGGCTCGAGGAAGCGGGCGGGGCGCTGCTGTTCGTCGGCGACCATTATTTCCTCAAGCTCGGCCGGCTGCGGCTGAAGCTGCCGAACTGGGCGATGCCGGGCGCGCTGACGGTGGTGCATATGGATATCGGCGGCGGGCGCTTCGTGTTCAGCCTCGACCTGGTGCATCCGGTGCTGGGCGAGCTGGTCCACCAGCTCTGCGTCTTCGCGGATCCGGCGGAATGAACGGGCAGCGCATCTTCGGCGCCGGCCTGGCCGCGGTGCTGGCCGCAAGCGGCACGGGGACGCTCTTGCTGAGTGGGGTTAGCAGCGGTGGCACATTGTTCGCGCTGCCGCTGCTGGCCATCGGTGCTGTGCTGGTGGCTGCCGGGCATTACCTGCTTCTCGGCCTGCCGCTCAGCCTGTTGGTGATCGCCTATGGCAAGGTGCGCTGGTGGAACGCGATGGTGGCCGGGCTGCTGATCGGCGCGCTGCCGCTTCCGTTGCTGGCGCTGGGGAGCAACGCCGATCTCGACGCGCTCGCGATCATGAACATGGCGCCGATGTTCCTTTGCCTGGGGGCGGCGGGGCTGGCCGGAGGCATTGCATTCCGGGCGGCCTATGGCGCCGACGAAGACGAGGTCGGCATGGCATGAGCGATGCGGGACCGATCATCCTGTTCGACGGCGTCTGCGTGCTGTGCACCGCCAATGCCCGCTTCGTACTGCGGCATGACCGGCGCGGCTATTTCCGGCTGGCTTCGGTGCAGAGCGAGGCGGGGCGGGCGCTATGCGAGCGCTTTGGGGTCGACCCGGACAATCCCGACACGATGCTGGTGATCGAAGGCGACCGGGCCCGGCGCGACAGCGATGCGGTGCTGGCGATCGCCGAGGGGCTGGGCTGGCCATGGCGGGCGCTGGGAGCGATGCGGATCGTGCCGGGCGGCCTGCGCGACGCGCTCTACCGGCGGGTCGCGCGCAACCGCTACCGGCTGTTCGGCAGGCGCGAGGCCTGCTGGGTGCCGAATTCCGAACAGAAGGAACGCATATTGTGAGCCGGATTCTCGTCATCGGTGGCTATGGTGGTTTCGGCGCACGGCTGACCCGGCGGCTGCTTGGTGCCGGGCATCAGGTGCTGGTCGCCGGCCGCAGCTTCGACAAGGCGTCTGCCTTCTGTGCGACGCACCCGGGTGCCGAACCGATCCTCGCGGACCGCACCAACGGCATCGGCATGGTGCTGGCGCGCGAGCGGCCTGACCTGGTGATCGACGCCGCGGGGCCGTTCCAGGGCAGCGCCTATACCGTGCCCGAGGCCTGTATCGCGATGCGCATCCCCTATCTCGACCTGGCGGACTCGCGCGATTTCGTCACCGGCTTCGGCGCGCTCGGCAAGGGCGCCGATGTGACCGTGCCGATCGTCACCGGCGTATCGAGCGTGCCGGCGCTGACCGGTGCGGTGGTGCGTGCGCTGGCGGCCGGAATCGACCGGGTCGAGCGTGTCGACATGGTGCTCAGCGCCTCGAACCGCGCCGTCGCCGGCCCGGCAGTGGTGGCGGCTATCCTCTCCTATATCGGCCGCCCGGTGCGGCTGTGGCGCGGCCAGCGTCAGGTGAAGGCGACCGGCTGGCAGGAACTGCGCCGCGAGGACTTCCAGGTGCCCGGCATGGCCCCGCTTCGCCGCTGGGCCGCGATCGCCGAAGTGCCCGATCTGAGCCTGTTGCCGGACGCGCTGCCCGGCAAGCCGGCGGTGAACTTCCTTGCCGGCACCGAGCTCGGCTTCCAGATGCTCGGGCTGTGGGCGATGAGCTGGCCGGTACGCTGGAGCTGGGTCAGGTCGCTGCGCCCCGCGACGCCGGTGCTGCACTGGGCGCAGCAGGCCACCGGACGCATGACCAGCGACCGATCGGCGATGAGCATCACGCTGACCGGTGCGGGCATCGAGCGCCGCTGGACCATTGTCGCCGAAAAGGGCGATGGCCCGGAGATTCCGACGATGGCGGCGCAGCTGCTGGCAGAGGATGTGCTGGCCGGCCGGGTGCCGCCCGGCGTCCAGGACGCCAGCGGGTTGCTGACGCTCGACCGGTTCGAGCCGCTGTTCGCTGAGCTTGTGATCCGCCATGCGATCACCGAGCGATCGGTGACGCCGCTGTACGCCCGCGCCATGGGCGCGCGCTTCAACCGGCTGCCGCTACAGGTGCGCGGGATGCACGATCTCACCGGCGATGCCGGCGCGGCGGGCGAGGGCGTCGTGAGACGGGGCAAGGGCCTGGCCTGGCTGGTCGGGCGGCTGATGGGATTTCCGCCGGCCGGGCATCATGCGCTCCATGTCGCTTTCGCAGGGCAGGACGGCAAGGAACGCTGGACCCGCGACTTTGGCGGCCATGTCTTTTCCAGCGAGCTCAGTCAGGCGGGGCAGGGCGTCGTCGAGCGCTTCGGGCCCCTGCGCTTTGCCTTCGACCTGCCTTCGGACGGCGAGGGGCTGCAGATGGTTCTGCGCCGCTGGACCCTGTTCGGCGTGCCGATGCCGCGCTTCCTGGGCCCGCGCATCGTCGCGCGCGAATGGCAGGAGGACGGGCGGTTCCGCTTCGACGTGGGGATGGCGGTGCCGCTGCTGGGCGAGGTGATGCACTATACGGGCTGGCTGGAGCGCCAATGAGCTGGCGGTGTCGTCCGGCGGAGCACGCGCGCTAGCGAAGCCAGCGCGCCATTTGCGGATAGGCGGGCAGGCCGAGAGCCTCGGCCTGGTGCGGCTCGGCGGTCATGCCGAAGAACTGGAGCATGGGCGGGCCGGGGCCGGCGCCATTGTCGAAGGCGACCGCCAGCGCCTCGCTACCGTTGCGATAGCCTTCGCCGTGGAACAGCACCCGCGTCTCGATCCCGATCGCGCGGGCGGCGGCATAGGACCAGGCGATCGCCGCCATCTCCTCGGCCGGATCATGCTGGATCTCGCAGAGCGTCGGGCGCAGCTCCGGCGCGGTGCAGGCGATGTGTCCGGCCTCGTGCAGCAGGTCGCCGGGGAAGAAGTTGCGGGCGGGGTCGATCACCAGCCCGCCGTCGCGCACCTCGATCCCGGGCAGGAAGCTGTCGCCGGCAATTTCCCGCTGCGTCACCCGAATCCCGATCGTGTCGAGGAAATCGAGGATACGGAGGGTGTCGGGGTGGTCGAGCGCCATAGGCGTGAGGCTAACGGTGTAGCCCGCAAACGAAAAGGGCGGCCCGTTGCCGGACCGCCCAATTCGTTGGCAGTTGCCGAAAGCGCTTAGCGCTTCGAGAACTGGAAGCTGCGGCGAGCCTTGGCGCGGCCGTACTTCTTACGCTCGACCGTACGGCTGTCGCGGGTCAGGAAGCCAGCGGCCTTGACCGGCGAGCGCAGGATCGGCTCGTACTTGGTGAGCGCCTGGCTGATGCCATGCTTCACGGCGCCGGCCTGGCCCGAAAGGCCACCGCCCTTGACGGTGCAGATCACGTCATACTGACCTTCGCGCTCGGTGATGCCGAACACCTGGTTGATGACGAGACGCAGCGTCGGACGCGCGAAATAGACTTCCTGGTCACGACCGTTGATCGTGATCTTGCCCGTGCCCGGCTTCAGCCAGACGCGCGCAACGGCGTCCTTACGACGGCCGGTCGCATAGGCGCGGCCGAACTTGTCGAGCTCCTGCTGGCGCAGGACGGCCGGGGTCGACGGCTCGTTGATCTGGCCGGCCAGATAGGCGTCGGCCTGGGTGGCGGCCGAAGCCTGAGCCTCGGTGGCGACGGCCTGCTCGCCGGCGGCAATGCTGCCGAGATCGGAAAGGGACTGGCGGTTGTCGGACATTATGCGCCCACCTTGTTCTTGCGGCTCATGCCGGCGATGTCGAGGACCTCGGGGTTCTGCGCTTCGTGCGGATGCTCCGAACCGCTGTAGATGCGCAGGTTGCGCATCTGCTCACGGCCGAGCGGGCCGCGCGGGATCATGCGCTCGATAGCCTTTTCGAGGACGCGCTCCGGGAAACGACCCTCGAGCACCTTGCCCGCGGTGATGCCCTTGATGCCGCCCGCATAGCCGGTGTGCTTGTAGTACACCTTCTGGGCCAGCTTCTTGCCGGTGAAACGGATCTTGTCCGCGTTGATCACGATGACATTGTCACCGCAGTCGACGTGCGGGGTGAAGCTCGTCTTGTGCTTGCCGCGCAGGACGTTGGCGATCACGACGGCAGCGCGGCCGACGATCAGACCGTCGGCATCGACGATGTGCCACTTCTTCTCCACCTCGGCCGGCTTTACCGACTTGGTGGTCTTCATCAGCGCCTTCATTGGGCGAGACCTTTCAAGTATGAAACGCGAGCGCGCCACCCTCTCGGGCAGCGCGGTTGATGGCCCTCTGACGATTCGCGGGCGAAAAGTCAAGAAATGCGTGGGTTTGCTGACGGGTATCTGAATACCATGGGTTAGCGGATAAGCGGTTCGACCGTGATCCGGGTGACGGTGCGCTTCTCCAGCCCGGCACTACGGAGCTGCAGCGTCTTGGTGCTGCGGGCAATCAGGCCGGTGCGCGGATCGATCTCGGTCACTTCCTCCAGCGTCACTGCGTCTGCCGCGGCGCTGGTGCTGCTGCGAAACAGGCCGCCGGGAAGGGGCGTGACGGTGCGCATGCCGTCGAGCGGAGCGGCGCTGCCATAGGCCGAGCTGGCGGGCAGGCGGACAGGGCCGGTGCCGGGCGCCATGCCCTGGTCGGCGATCACGGCGGAGACCAGCGAGGCGAACATCACGCGCTGCCTTTCGGGCGGCAGCGCGCGGAGCGGGGTGGCGATGCGGGCGGCGAGCTTCACGCGGTCCGCGGGGGCCAGGGCGTGGCGCGCGGCCGCAACGTCCGCGACCCGGGCGCAATAGCGCTCCCACAGGGCCGGCATGTCGTCGATCGCGAGCAGCGTGCCGGCGCCGTCGAGGTGGAAGGTGATCGGCGTGCCGACCAGCGCGGCATAGCCGGCTTCGTAGAGCGCGCCGCTGCCATCGGGTGTCTCCCCGGTGGCCGCGCGCAGGGTCACCTCTGCCCGGTAGCCGGTACCGTCGCGCACGAAGCGCAACTCGCGTTCGAGGCGGAAGGCGCGCGGGCCGTCCTCGCGCTCGCTCACCACGCGGAGCGGCGTGTCGAGCGGCGGGGCGAAGCTTACCGCGCTTGCCTGGAGGACAATCGCGGCGAGCAGCATCAGCGCGTCTCGCCTTCTATCCAGGCGCCGACCTCGGGGCTGGCGGCCACGGCCCAGCTCTCGATCACCGGCAGCTCATAGGGATGGAACGCGGCGATCCGTTCGCGCAGCCGGGTGGCGAGCATCGGGCGGGTCTTGAACAGCACCGGCACTTCCTCGGCGCGCTCGAGACTGCCGTGCCAGAGATACATCGAGGTACAGGGTGCCAGGATGTTGGCGCAGGCGGCGAGATGTTCGGTTAGGATCGTCTCGGCCACGCGCTCGGCATCGGCGCGCGTGGCGAAGGTGACGTAGAAGAGCGTGAGCTCGCTCAATTCCGGCCGCTGCCCGCGACATGGGCGCCCCAGACGGTGGCGATCACGACGAGCGCGCCGACCAGCTGGTGGAGCGCGGCGAGCCAGATCGGCATGCCGGTCATCACCGTGGCAATGCCGAGCAGGATCTGGGTGCCGAAGGCGCTGTGGATCGCGATCGAGGCGCGGCGGTCGGCGGGCCGAACCTTGCGCGCCAGCACGACGAGCGCGGCGACGGCGACCCAGGCCCACCAGCGATGGATGAAATGGACCACCGCCGGATCGGAGAAGAGGGCGTGGCCCAGCGTCTCGTCGGTCTGGCTGAGGCCGGGGAAGAAATGGTCGTTCATCAGCGGCCACTGGTCGGTGACCAGGCCGGCGCGCAGCCCGGCGACGAGCGCGCCATAGAAGAGCTGTACGGCGAGGATCGCGAGCACGCCGAGCGAGAGGCCGGTGAGGCGGGCCGGGCGGGCGCGCGAGTTGCGCTTCAACGCGAGCAGGTCGAGCGCGGTCCAGATGATGCCGCCCAGCGTGAACAGCGCGGTCATCAAGTGCGCGGCGAGCCAGAAATGGTCGACCGCGGTGCTGGTCTTGTTGAGACCCGACTTGACCATCCACCAGCCGAGCGCGCCCTGCAGGCCACCGAGCATCAGCAGCGCGAACAGGCGCCAGCCATAGCCCTTCGGGATCGCGCGGCGGATCCAGAACCAGACGAGCGGCAGCGCGAAGGCCAGGCCGATCACGCGGCCGAGCAGCCGGTGGAGATATTCCCAGAAGAAGATGTTCTTGAACTCGGCGAGCGTCATGCCGCGGTTCAGCTGCTCATATTGGCCGATCTGCTGGTAGCGCGCGAACTCGGCCTGCCACGCCGCTTCGGTGAGTGGGGGAAGCGTGCCGGTGAACGGCTTCCATTCGGTGATCGACAGGCCTGATTCCGTCAGCCGGGTGATGCCGCCGATCACCACCATCAGCACGATCAGCCCCGCGACGGCGAACAGCCAGTTGGCGAGGGCGCGGGGGCGGGCGGAGGCGGGGAGCGAAGTCATCTGGAGCACGGCATCTACCTTTAGGATCGAATGCGCGGAGGCGCCAGCCAAGTCGTTGATCCGGCGCAAAGGAGCCGCCTATAGGAAAGCGGTGGCATCGGAAGAATGCCGGGGAGGGTCGGATATGCGTTTCACGAACTCGACGATGATGGCCGGGGCGATAATCGTATCGGCCTGCAGCAGCGGAAGCGCCGAATCCGCCAATAGCGGCAGCGTTGCGATCGCGCCGACGCCCACGCCGACCGCTACGGTCGCCGCGCCCGCGCCGACACCGTCGCCGACGGCCAGCCCCACGCCGACCGCGAGCGCTTCACCGGCCTGCGAACGCGTCACCGCCAATCCGATCAGCCTGTCGCCCTATTCGGATCCCGCCTTCAAGCAGGCGCTTGACAATACGCGCTCGTTCCAGTGGCCGGCCAGCGTCAACGCCTGCATGAGCACCGCGCAGCTTCAGGCCTATGGGATCGATCCCGACAATTTCTACCGCGACAGCGCCGGCCGCATGGTCTTCTCGATCCGGGGCGGCATCGTCTCCAGCACCTCGTCGGAAACGACGCGGATGGAGCTGCGCGGGATGAGCTTCGATGCGACGTCGAGCGGCAAGGTGCTCGATGCCAGCTTCCAGCTTCCGGCGATCGAAGGGCGCTCGGCCAGCTTCACCATCTCGCAGGTCTATGGCGAGTCCGCGGGGCTGCCGATCGTGCGCATCTTCTATGCGTCGAGCCGGAACGGGCTGACCGATCACCTCTGGATCGCCTATCGCAAGGGCACCGGCAGCAGCGACGGCACCAGCATCGACCTGGGCCCGGCACCGGCCGAGGGCCAGACCGCGCGGGTGCGGATCGCCTATAATGTCGGCGGCGCGATCGAAGTCTATTACAGCGGTTCGAACGCTACCACACGGCTGACCGAGAACCTCGCCTTCTGGACCGAGACCGGCAAGACGACCTATTTCAAGTCGGGCTGCTATCTGCAGGCGCCTGGCAATTGCGAAGTCCGCTTCACTGCGCTGGCCTTTGATCGCTAGCGCCTCCCCCGCCTGCGACATTCTGCGACAACTATGGTATTGATATGATAATTTGACGGAGGCACTCTCTTGTCGCGCTGTACCGGGGAGGGGCCGGCGAGGTTAGACACGACAAGAGAGGGACCCTGCCATGAAGCCTGCGCATATCGGCCGCCTGTTCAGCCGCGCCTGTAGTGCCGCGATCGCACTCGCCGCCACCGCGATGCCGTTCCAGACCGATGCCCAGACGGCGGCGAAGCCGCAGCCGACCCGGCCGAACGTGATCGTGATCCTGCTCGACGATGTCGGCTTCTCCGACGTCGGCGCCTTCGGCAGCGAGATCCCGACGCCGAACATCGATGCGCTGGCCAAGGGCGGCCTGAGCTTCACCCAGTTCTACAACAGCGCGCGGTGCAGCCCGTCGCGGGCCTCGCTGCTGACCGGCACCTATCCGCACCAGGCCGGGCTCGGGCATCTCGAGGGCGTCGATTTCCCCGGCGCGCAGGGGCTGCGCAGCAAGCTGCAGGACCGGGTGGTGACGATGGCCGAAGTCGCCAAGT
>Ga0164294_10000210_pt1 | contig 56554 bp, 54 predicted proteins | sample GEODES005metaG_FD_111479 | JGI IMG/M metagenome (GOLD analysis project Ga0164294, IMG submission 111479) | Oligotrophic lake water microbial communities from Sparkling Lake, Wisconsin, USA - GEODES005 metaG | ecosystem: Environmental > Aquatic > Freshwater > Lake | place: USA: Sparkling Lake... | reverse complement strand
TTGCCCAGTAGGTGATAGATCAAAACTCACACCATCGAAACGATCAGGTAGTCGGCTTGCGAAGCGTTCTGCTAATGATGCTTGATCAGCGGCTAGTACGTTGATCACATAATGCGAATTATTTGTAAACAACGGCATGCTGCTAGCTTTATTTGACAGGCTCCACAACACCAGCGGCGGTGTTAGTGAGACAGAATTAAACGAGCTGATGGTTAATCCAACGAAGCCACCGCTTTCATCGCGCGTAGTGATGATGGTGACTCCGGTAGCAAACTGCGACAAGGCGCCACGGAAGTGTGCGTCGTTAAATCCTGTTTCTGGGGTTTTCAGTGTTGAATTAGACATAGTGTAAGTAGGATGATTAAACTAGATTATGCCCAAATTAGCGTTTCCTTGCGGAGTTGTCCCGATTTGACTGAGCTTTTTCTCGACCATGATTGAATCTTCCCGATTACTTGCGATGTTATCGGCGCATGCGTACGAGCATGGCGATCTCTTGTGTCACTGGTTACCTGAGCGTTTGATTACTTACCGCCGGTTTTGGTCGCGCATTGAACGCGCCTCAGCGCGTTTGCAAGGTGAGTGGGGTGTACAACAAGGTCAGACGATTGCGTATGTAGGCGCATCGCATCCCGATATAGTTGTTTTGTATGCTGCCTTACTTCGTCTTGGCGCTGCATTCATGCCGTTGGAAGGTGTATCCACCCAGGCTGCCATGTCATTCATGCAGCAATCTGAGATATCGCACGTTGTGGTGGATGATCACACGACGGTAGTTGGTGGGACTACGCACTATTTGCCGCAGTTGCTAGCGGATTGGTGTCATTTCGAACCGGAAGTGAATGAAGAAAATCCCTTAGCAAAGTCGTTGCTACTGCCTTCCGCATCCGGGGTAATCGATCACCTGAGTCTGAGTGAATTATGCGTTAAGCTTTCACCTAGAGCTTCATCGCAATGGGTAACGGGTTCGATATTTGATGTTGAATCGTTAACAAACATAATCTTGCCTTCATTGCGTGATATGCAGACGCTGCATTTTTCAGCGATTGAAAAAATAGCATCAGTTCATTTATCGAATCAACAGGAGTAAATCGTGACAACCGAAATCGCAACCCTAGGTGGTGGATGTTTTTGGTGTTTAGAAGCGGTCTATCAAGAGATGCGCGGCGTACTTAGCATCGAGTCAGGCTATAGCGGCGGCCAAACAGCTCACCCAGATTACGAGTCGGTTTGTAGCGGACAGACCGGGCATGCAGAAGTGGTGCGCATAGAATTCGATACCAAGCAAACCACTTATCGTGAACTGCTCGAAGTATTTTTTACGATTCACGATCCCACCACATTGAACCGTCAGGGTAATGATGTGGGTACTCAGTACCGATCAGTGATCTACACTCACAGCGATGAGCAGATGAGCGTTGCACGTAAAGTAATGGCAGAAATGGCGCATGTGTGGGATGCGCCGATTGTGACGGAATTAGTTGAAGCCCCTGTGTTTCATGCGGCAGAGTCGTATCATCAAAACTATTACGTTAACCATCCGCTGCAATCCTATTGCGCCTTTGTGGTGGAACCTAAGGTCGCGAAATTCAGAAAAGTGTTTACGGATAAGTTACGTAAAAAATAGAGTTTGTCAGCGTTAGGGTTGCAAGCGCTGACGTGACCATTGGCCATCTGCCTCTAGCGTGTACACAATACGATCGTGCAGACGTGAGCGACGTCCCTGCCAAAATTCTATCCAGTTAGGTTTTAATCGATAGCCACCCCAGTGGGCGGGACGCGGTGGTGGTGTGTCGCCGTAATGTGCTTCTGCTTGCGCAAATTTTTCTTCTAAATCCTCGCGACTATCGATAGGTTGACTCTGTGCAGAAGCAATCGCACCTAAGCGACTCTTGATAGGACGTATCTGAAAATACGCTTCACTTTCAGCTTCAGCTACACGTTCCACTGATCCTTCGATACGTATCTGACGTTCTAGTTCTACCCAATGAAACGTCAGGGCAGCAAAAGGATGGGTCGCGAGATCGTGTCCTTTTTTACTCTCGTAATTGGTGTACCAAGTAAAGCCACGCTGATCAAAATCTTTTAACAACACAATGCGTGACGAGGGACGTCCGTTAGAACCGACAGTGGCCAGACTCATTGCATTCGGTTCGGGTACTTCAGCAGCCAAGGTTTGTGTAAACCATGCGTCAAATTGGAGTATGGGATCAGCACTTACTTCGTGTTCAGACAAAGTAGCGTGACTGTAATCGCGGCGTAAATCAGCAATAGACATAGGTTTTTATTCCTGTGAAGTCGATAATTTTTTTCGAGACTGCGCTCTTGCTTTGCTCGCCGCTAGCGGTATTCCAGTAGTAATGGCTAAGCTAAGGCTCCAGAATACGACAAACAGTCCCAGTGCGGCACCTGCTGCTCCGAACGCGATGGGCATCATGATGGAACTCGCATTTCCTATGGTCGCACGAATTCCAATCGCTTCAGCGCCCCGCCCCGCCGGGGCCATCGTGTGCAGTAAGGCCAGTACATTCGGTTGACCGGTACCTAGGGCCAGTCCAAGTACTGCGGCGGTGGCGGCGAGTGAGATGGGTGTATCCATAAAAGGAAATGCTACGTAACAAAGTGCGGTCACACTCAGTGCGGCCGTTAGTATTTGCCACTCTCGGTAGCGCTGAACAATACCGGGCATGGCTAATCGAACGACAAAGGTGGCAGCAGCGAAGCTGGCAAGAATCATCTCTATGGTTGAAGCAGAGAAGCCTAGTTGTGTTCCATGAACGGGTGTGACGAAGGTAAACATATCCCACCCCGCGGCTAATAAAATGCCGATAAAGTAAACGCCACGAAGTTCGCGATCGCGAAGTAACTGTAGAGGGCTGCCTTTGCTTAGGTGATGTGTGACGGGTTGCACAGTCACGTGTGAAATTGCACCACCCATAGTCAACGCTAATGCAGCGAGTGTGAACATACCGCAGCTCAAATAAGCGTATGAATAGCTAGCATGATCGATCATGAATCCAGCAATCAATGGTCCGGCAAATGATGAAATGGAAAAACCAAGCGAGAGCCGACTGTAGCTGGCAGTTCGCTGCTCAGGTGCAGAGACCACGCCCACCGCATGTTGGGTGCCGATGAAGATCGCCATGAAGCCAGTACCGATGAGTACGGCCGCTGGATACAGCACGGTTAAACCCGGAATCGACGCTGCCAGTAATACGCCTACTGAGGTGAATAAGCAGCCAATCATCAATGGCTTACGCATGCCTATGCGATCAATCACACGGCCCATAGGTACGGCTAGCATCATGGGAAACAGAGCGAATAGCGCTATCAATGTTCCAACTGTAAATGCGGAAGCATGCAGCGACAGCGCATACAGCGCCGTTGTGACACGTGCAGCACCGAGCGCCACATGCGCCGTGACGGCGACAGCGATTAGCCTAAAAAGTGGGGAAGATAAAGACACTGTAAAAAAAATTACTCGCTCTGCATTCAGCAGTTGACTCATTATTATCTGGGAAGGTAGCAGTGTAGAGGATACTGGTACGCACTGTCCGTTAAAATGTAGGGATGGCTACTGTACTCCCATTAATTCCACCGGATTCCGATGCGATCGATTTTGAACGTCGATTTGGCGGCATAGCGCGCTTGTATGGCGAATCAGCGCTGACATCCTTTAAACAAGCCCATGTCTGCGTGATTGGTGTGGGCGGTGTGGGTTCATGGGCGGTGGAAGGGCTATCGCGTAGCGCTATCGGCAAGATCACCATGATTGATCTCGATCATCTCTCAGAATCCAACGTCAATCGTCAACTGCACGCACTCACGGATACCTTGGGTAAATCGAAAGTCGATGCTTTAGCGGAGCGCATTGCGCAGATCAACCCCTATTGCGTGGTGACGAGGGTAGAAGAATTTATCGATCCTGATAATGTCGCAACGCTGATTCCGGTAGGTCAGTTTGATTATGTGATTGATGCGATCGATAACACGCGAGCTAAAACCGCGCTGGTTGTTCATTGCCGCGCGAATCACATTCCCTTAGTCACTATAGGTAGTGCCGGTGGACAGGTTGATCCTACGCGAATAGCGGTATGCGATTTATCGCGTACGGAACAAGAACCTTTATTAGCGCGCGTGCGTAAGCGCTTGCGTCGATTGCATGGTTTTCCGCGTGGGACTAAAAATAAATTTGGTATTGATGCGGTGTATTCCACCGAACCGGTTCGTCATCCAGAGTTATGTGTAACGGATGACGAAACCAGCGAGGAAAGTAATGAAGGCCTGAATGGACTCAATTGCGCAGGCTATGGCTCAGCCGTCGTCGTGACAGCTAGCTTTGGATTTGTTACTGCCGGTCTGGTGCTGCGCAAACTGGCTGAGAAAGTTAACTAAATAAGTAAGTTACTAAATAAACTGACTCAGCTATTGCTACAGTTTCACATTTCTAAGTCTGAGTGCATTAGCAATCACGGACACGGATGAGAGGCTCATCGCTGCACTCGCTATCATCGGTGACAACAATAGACCTAGCCAAGGATACAGAGCACCTGCGGCAATCGGCACTCCGACAAAATTATAGACAAACGCAAAGAACAAATTTTGCCGAATGTTACTCATAGTCGCACGTGACAACTGTCGTGCTTTAGCGATGCCGCGCAAATCACCTTTGACTAAAACGATGCGCGCACTTTGCATCGCAATATCCGTCCCCGTACCCATCGCAATACCGACACTGGCTTCGGCTAATGCAGGGGCATCATTAATACCATCGCCAGCCATCGCAACAATGTGACCTTGTTTTTGCAAAGTCTGTACGTGTTTGAATTTATCTTCAGGCAGAACATCCGCATAGATAGAATCAATGCCCAACGATCCGGCAACTGCGCGCGCAGTATTTGCATTATCGCCAGTGATCATGATGATCTTCACGCCCTCGGCGTGCAGCAAGCGAATCGCTTCACGACTTTCAGGTTTGATGCTATCAGCAACACTAATTAAGCCCGCGCAGCGCTCACCTACAGCTACAAACATCACAGTTTGTCCTTGATTTTGTAATTCATTCGCCTTGTCATGCAGCGAGGTGTTATCAATACCTGCCTCTTGCAACATGAGTGAATTACCTAGGCGCACTGGTTGGCCATCAAGCACGGCTTGTAGACCTTTGCCGGTCATCGCTTTAAAGTCACTCACTGCGAGTATCGGCAGTGATTGTGTTTTGATGTGTTCAATAATGGCTTTCGCCAGAGGATGTTCAGAAAGATTTTCTAATGCGGCTGCAAGAACGAGAACATCTGCTCGTGCAAATCCTTCGTTGGCAATGATCTGTTGTACCTTAGGTTTGCCTTCGGTGAGGGTGCCGGTTTTATCGACGATTAGCGTATCGACTTTTTCCATCAATTCTAAACCTTCTGCATCTTTAATCAGTACACCATCGCGCGCACCTCGACCTATACCCACCATCACAGAGATAGGTGTGGCTAATCCCAACGCACACGGGCAAGCAATGATGAGTACTGATACTGCAGCGACTAAACCATGCGCCATACCAGGTGCTGGTCCTAGTGTGGTCCAGAGTATGAAGCTCAAAATTGCGATGCCCATCACTGTAGGAACAAACCATCCTGATACACGATCAGCGAGTTTTTGTATCGGAGCGCGTGATCGACCTGCCTGATTGACGAGATTGACTATTTTTGAGAGCAGGGTGTCAGCACCGATTTTTTCAGCACGCATCACTAATGAACCTTGCTGATTGACGGTGCCAGCAACCACCTTACTTCCAGGGGTTTTTTCTACGGGCATAGACTCACCCGTGATCATCGATTCGTCGACCGTCGAGTGACCATCAATGACCACACCATCCACTGGAATCATCGTGCCCGGCTTGATTCGTAGTTGATCCTCTTTGTGAACCAGTTCTAGTGGTACTTCTTTTTCGCTACCGTCACTTTGCAGTCGTATCGCTGTGTTCGGTGTCAGTGCCAATAGTGATCTCACCGCGACATTCGTTCGTGAACGAGCGCGCAATTCAAGCACCTGTCCAAGAAGAACCAGCGTAACAATGACTGCCGATGCTTCAAAATACAGTGGCGCCATGCCATCCATAGTGAATGCAACAGGTAAGAAATCAGGTGCCATCAGTCCTAGCAAGCTAAACAGCCACGCCGCCATCACACCCACACCAATCAGGCTGAACATATTCAGGTGACCGGTCCGAAATGATTGCGTAGCGCGCTGTAAAAATGGAGCACCAAACCACAGCACGACGGGAGTGGCCAGTAAACCCTGCAGCCATCCGTTGGTGGTTGGCGTGAGCTGACCAGAAATATCCATACCCAGCATGTCGCCCATCGTGAGCAGCAAAAGAGGTAGCGACAACAACAGGCTAAACACGAAACGTCGTGTCATGTCATCTAATTCATGCGTGTCTTCTTGCATTGTCGCTTGCATGGGCTCGAGTGCCATACCGCACTTGGGACAACTGCCAGGTCCGATTTGCTGAATTTCGGGATCCATAGGGCAGGTGTAGAGCGCATCGACGGGCCCCGTTTCGACGGAGCGTGTCTCAGGTGACAAGTAGCGCTGAGGGTCAGCGTTGAATTTAGTCACGCAGCCCTTGCTGCAAAAGTAGTAGGTCTGACCGTCGTGAGTCGCTGATTTTTCAGGATTAGCCGCTGCTTTCATTCCACACACCGGATCGGTATAAGGCTTTTCTTGGGGTGCATCAGGTGGGCTGACCGTTGCCGAAGCAGAGCGGGGACGGCTAATTTCTTGGGATTTCATGGGTTGACTCTTTCTCTTTTGGTGGCTGGCTGCACTGAGCACGCTACGCCGCTGTCATGGTTGAAAACTAACAACAAATTTATCAATTAGTTAGTAATTACTCGCGCCATAAACAAGCAAAAAATTAAATAGTTACTAAAAATACACATTTATTAGTGCGTTTGTACTATTTCATCCTAGCCACACTGTACCTAAACTGAAATTAACAAATAAGCAATATTTGTTGGGCAGAGCAAGGTGTGGTCTTCAAGATACTCCTTCAGAGCGGAAGTCTGACCTCAATGGGGCAAAGTATGAAGCCCAACGACATGTAGTGAGGAAAACGACTTCGCTTTAATTACGTTTTCTAGCTCGACGCACTATGCCGTATCAAAAAACCTCTGACAGCTGGATAGAAGCATGCCAGTTGTTAGAGGCCCTGACTACCCGCTAGATGGAGTAACTATGCAACTACTTGCCAATGAACTTCCTGCGAATAGTCTGTTAGCAGCTCTTTTGCTAACCGTTGTTGCTGCAGCTTGGACAGATTTTCAGCAATGGCGTATACCGAATCGACTGCTAGTACCGAGCGCCGCAGCAGCATTGATGCTATCCAACTACGCTCCTGGAGCGCAGGGATTATATTTATCATTGTTGGGTGCAGCGGTTGGTTTGCTTATATTTTTGCCGCTCTACATACTCAAAGGAATGGCTGCGGGTGATGTCAAATTAATGACCGTTATCGGTCTCTACGCAGGTCCGCAACTGACAGTTGATATTGCCTTAGTCAGCGCACTTATCGGTGGTCTGTGGGTCATTATTTTATTTAATCGTGAAATGTCAGTTGAAAATCATAACGACTCATTTGGTGTCTGTTTGCGTCATCGAACTCTACGTCGATCAAATCGGTCAAAAAAATTTATTCCACAGAATAAAAGTTTATTGATTCCCTATGGGGTCGTGATCGCAGTAGGTACCATCGTTGCGCTGGGCATAGCCAGTGCGCAATGAAAATAAGCAGGAGCTATATTGAAAAATAGGCGATTTTAGATCATCGTGAGTCTGGCGTAGATTTAAGGATTGCTAGCAGCCTTATTCGCAGTGTGTTGATTAGACCGTCAATCACACAGTAAGTGTTCTTGAAGTACGCCAACAACCAATCAGACTAACGCGATTCAAATTTAATTAGCTATGGGTGCCATAGAGTCGACCCATACGATGTCATTATCAATGGAAAAAAGTCTGCATGGAACGGCGCTTTTTTTCTGACAACTGACTAGTGCACGATCGGAGGGATCATCACCCTCAGAGGCCCAGCTCCAGCTTCCCGATGCTGATAATGCGAACGCGCGCGGAGACGATTTATTCAAGTAATCGCGATAGCCCATACGTCCGGCGCTTGATAAGTAAGGTACAGCAGCGATATTTTCTAAAGGTGAAAAATTAGTCGCTGCGGGTCGGGCCATCTCTGCGATTTCAACGACTGGTGACGTTGGCATGCCTAATCTTTGCAAGAAGCGTTCAGTTTCTGGTAGCCAGATAGGGACTCCATCGCGACTTCCTGCCATGCCATGTGCATCATTTTTAAATTTTCCAAAGGCAGATAAATCCGGCACAACGGCTGCAGATTGGTAGGCGTTTAGTAATTGCATTGCTAATGGATGATCAAAATAACTATCGTTTTCGCCGTAAAACCAGAGGCTGGGTAGGGAGGTATTGGTTGCGTAACTTGCGAAGGCCTTGATCAACGAATTTTTCCAGTCGCAGCCGCGGCCATCCACGCGAAGTCCACCCGCAAAATTAATTAACGCGCGTACCCCCGGAAATTGGCGCACTCCAAAGGCCATAGCAGCCAGCCCACCATAGGATTGTCCGCCGATAATGATGCGTTCGCGATCAACCCAGTTTTGCTTAAGTAATGCGACGAGTGCAGCTTCAATATCATCGGCTTGCAAATGACCATTGTCAGCCATATTGCAACCGTGATCCGTATAAGTTCCGGTTGATCGGGCAAATCCTCGGCGCATGGGTACGGCAACCGCGTAGCCGCGTTTGACAAATTCACGACTGATAGCCAGAAAGCGATCACGTTTTTGTTTATGAGGATCGCCAATCTCTTTGCCGTGATTCATTAGCAAGAGAGGGAAGGGACCATTCCCCGGTGGTTTGAAGATAGTGGTTTCAAATTGAAATTCGTTGCCATGTTCAATCACCGGCAGCATGATGACTTGTTCGTTGATGGTCGAATCCAAAGCTTCTGCAGAAGCTATCTTAGCGTTGACTACGATAACCAGAAGGCTCAGCCCCGTCATTTTTGCGAGGAGGGCGAAACGTTTGAAGTCGAGGAAGGTCATAAAATATTAGCGTAGGGCAATAATGCCCATTCTAAAGATGACCTTCTCTTACTTCAATTCAATAAAAGCTAATTTACCCCATCAAATCTGCGATTTGATTTTTTGTCATGATGATTTTTCAACTACGAGTTCGCTTCTAAGCTAGTTGCGCGTAGACGCGATGCGAGTAATTTACCTTTACGCGCACGTTTGCCAAAATGATGTGCCAGATCTTTTCCAGTCAAGATCACTTCTTGTGGTTTGCCGCTGCGCTGTGCCGTACCTAGTATGCGCACACCTTTTTGATTGATAGGCTGTGCCGCGATTAACTTTTCTTTAGGGTCGAGATCCATCAAGGTCACACCTCGACCACCACCCGATTGCGTTTTGATTTCGTCTAAACCAAACACCAGCATCCGACCTTGCTCGGAAAGACAAGCTAAAGCGCTAGCACCCTTGATGATCACGCTGGGTCGAACAGGTTCATCACCCTCATCCATCGCCATAAATGCTTTGCCGGCTTTTTGGCGGCTGATCATGTCACCGACTTTGGCCGCAAATCCAAAGCCGCCGGTCGATGCCAGTAACAGTGTGGTATCCGTTAAGCCCACAAAATAATGAACTAATCGTGTGCCAGCCTCGACTTCAGCTAGCGTTGTGAGTGGAACGCCATCGCCGCGCGCACCAGGTAATTGAGCAACAGCGATCGTGTACACGCGTCCATTCGAACCAAAAGCCAATACATTGTCGGTGGTGCGGCATTCAAATGTCGCATACAACGCATCACCGGCTTTGAAGCTAAATTGTGCAGCATCATGTCCGTGAGCTTGACGTGCGCGCACCCAACCCTTTTGAGAGATGATGACAGTGACAGGCTCGTCAATAATTTTGACTTCAGCGACCGCTTTTTCAGCCACCTTGATCAAGGTGCGGCGTTTATCGCCGTAGGTTTTTGCATCCGTCTCTATCTCTTTAATCAAGAGTTTTTTCATCGACGATGGGTTGTCGAGTAACTCTTGCAGACTTTTCTTTTCTTTACGTAGCTCGGAGAGTTCTTGTTGTACTTTAATCGCTTCCAGTCGTGCCAGCTGGCGCAAGCGGATCTCGAGAATATCTTCTGCTTGCCGCTCAGATAACTTAAACGCTTTCATTAGCGCAGGTTTAGGCTCATCCGATTCGCGAATAATTTTGATGACTTTATCGATGTTGAGCAGAACCGCTTCTCTGCCCTCGAGAATATGAATACGGTCGTCAACCTTACCTAAGCGATGCTGTGTTCGGCGCGTGACGGTGTCAAAGCGAAAGCCCACCCATTCGCGCAGAATTTCGCCTATCCCTTTTTGGCGTGGGCGACCATCAGCTCCTATCATCACAAAATTTACGCCCACACTGTTTTCTAATGAGGTGTGAGCCAGTAAAAGATTGCTAAATTCTTCTTGATCTTGATTTTTTGATTTGGGTTCAAACACCAATCGCACCGCAGCTTCGCGTCCGGATTCATCGCGTACGGTATCTAATACAGAAAGAATGGTTTGTTTATTCCCCAGCTGATCAGGCGTTAAACTTTTTTTACCGAGCTTAACTTTAGGATTAGTAAGCTCTTCTATCTCTTCCAGAATTTTTTGCGAAGACGTCCCCGGTGGTAGTTCGGTCACGACCAACTGCCATTGACCACGAGCGAGATCTTCAATTTTCCAACGAGCTCGGACTTTGATACTGCCGCGTCCCGATTGATAAATTTCCGAGATAGTCGTCTTTGATGTAATGATTTGACCACCGCCCGGGAAATCCGGACCGGGTATCAGCTCCATTAATTCGTCATGCGTAATTTTGGGCTGCTTGATGACCGCCATTGCCGCCGCTGCGACTTCATTCAGATTGTGCGAAGGAATTTCAGTCGCCATACCCACTGCGATACCTGAAGCACCGTTGAGGAGAGCGAATGGAAGTCGCGCTGGTAGCAGCTTAGGTTCTTCACTCGATCCATCGTAGTTGGGCGAAAAATCTACCGTACCCATATCGATTTCATCGAGCAGCAATTGTGATATCGGTGTTAATCGTGCCTCGGTGTAGCGCATCGCTGCTGCGCCATCGCCATCGCGTGAACCAAAATTTCCATGACCATCAACTAAGGGATAGCGCAATGAAAAATTTTGCGCCATACGAACCATGGCGTCATACACCGATTGATCACCATGGGGATGTAATTTACCTAATACATCGCCGACGACAGCCGCCGATTTGCGCGGTTTGGCGGTTGGGTCTAAGCGCAGCTGATTCATTGCATACAAAATTCGACGCTGTACGGGCTTTTGTCCATCGCACACATCGGGTAGCGCACGACCTTTAACTACAGAGATCGCATAATCGAGATAAGCGCGCTCAGCAAAGGTGGCGAGTGCCAGAGATTCTCCGCCGTTATCAGCGGCAGCTTCAAAGAGATTGGTTTGGTCAGCCATAGTATTTTTTAACTATCCGAGACGAGTAATATTTTTTAATGACGTAGGTTATCTGCAGTCGGCTTAGATATCAGCGTCAACTTCATTGCCGTGTTCTTCTAACCAAGAACGTCGAGCAGCGGCTTCACCTTTGCCCATCAACATAGTGAATCGATCTTCCGACGCTTTTAGACCGAGTTCACCGATGCTAACGGGTAGCAGGCGGCGAGTATCGGGATTCATCGTGGTTTCCCACAATTGTTCTGCGCTCATTTCACCCAGACCTTTGAAGCGCGCGATATTCCATGCGCCATCTTTTACGCCGTCTTTGCGTAATTTATCTTCCACCGCATGTAGTTCGCCTTCATCCAGAGCGTAAATTTTTTGTGCAGGTTTTTTCCCACGTGCAGGAGCATCAACACGATACAGCGGTGGACGGGCAATATGTATATGTCCGTGATCAATCAACTTGGGGAAATGTTTAAAGAACAGCGTCAACAACAAAACTTGGATGTGCGAGCCATCGACGTCCGCATCAGACAAAATACAAATGCGGCCGTAACGCAAACCAGATAAATCAGGATTATCCGATTTGCCATGTGGGTCGACGCCAATCGCTACAGCAATATCGTGAATTTCATTATTGGCGAATAATCGATCGCGTTCGGTTTCCCATGCATTTAATACTTTGCCGCGCAGGGGGAGAATGGCTTGGAATTCTTTATCGCGGCCCATCTTGGCAGAGCCGCCAGCGGAATCACCTTCGACTAAAAAAATCTCATTACGAGTGAGATCGGTCGATTCGCAATCGGTGAGCTTGCCAGGTAAAACAGCAACACCCGACGATTTTTTCTTTTCGACTTTTTGTGCTGAACGCAGCCGACTTTGTGCTTGGCGTATAACGAGTTCTGCCAGCTTTTTGCCGTAATCGACATGTTGATTCAGCCAGAGATCAAGTGCGGTGCGCGAATATCCACCGACTAAGCGCACGGCATCGCGTGAGTTTAGCCGCTCTTTAATTTGTCCTTGAAACTGTGGGTCAAGCACTTTGGCAGACAACACAAAGGAAGCGCGTGCGAAAACATCTTCGGGTAAAAGCTTGACGCCCTTAGGCAGCAAAGAATGCATTTCAACGAAATTTTTCACTGCTGAAAATAAGCCTTCACGCAAACCGGATTCATGCGTTCCACCCGCTGGTGTAGGAATTAAGTTCACATACGATTCGCGCACAATCGCGCCGTCTTCTGTCCAAGCCACTACCCATGCAGCGCCTTCACCTTCGGCAAAGCCTTCTGCATCACCGAGTGCATATTGCTCGGCTTCGAAGAGTGGGATTAAGGTATCGCTACTGCCGCCTTGTGCCAAAGCTTCATTTAAATAGCCGCGCAAACCTTGTTCGTATAGCCACGTTTGCTGATCGCCGGATTTCTCTTGGATGAAGGTGACTTTTACTCCAGGCAGCAGCACTGCCTTTGAACGCAGTAGTCGTTGCAAGTCGCCGATAGGAATCACGGAGGAATCAAAATATTTTGGATCAGGCCAGATAGTGACGCGTGTACCTGATTTTTTATCGTCTTTGCCTGCAGCACGTGATTTCAGTTTCGAGGTAACGTCGCCGCCAGAAAAAGCGAGTGTGTGTACACCCTGACCTTTATCATCTTTGCGCCAGACAGTAATTTCTAATTTGACAGACAGTGCATTCGTGACTGACACGCCAACACCATGCAAGCCACCAGAGAACGCATAAGCACCCCCCGAGCCTTTGTCGAATTTTCCGCCAGCGTGCAGTCGGGTAAATACGATCTCGACCGTAGGTACTTTTTCTTCGGGGTGCATGCCAACCGGAATACCACGCCCATCATCTTCAACGCTGACGCTGCCGTCTTTATGTAGTGTGACGATGATGTTTTTTCCGTAGCCACCTAAGGCTTCATCGGAGGCATTGTCTATCACCTCTTGGATGATATGCAGCGGATTCTCAGTCCGGGTATACATACCGGGCCGCTGTTTGACGGGTTCGAGTCCTTTCAGGACACGGATAGATGATTCGCTGTATTCAGGTTTTTTGCTTGCCATGCGTAGACTAAGAGTGAGTGTGATTGACGTGAGTGCCAAACGTAAAAAATCCCCGGCATTCTAATGAATTTTTCGGGCTTATTCCTCGTTCGGTTTGAATTAAGCTAAAAATTGTTGGTTTAGCCGGTGGCTAGGGGTAAGTCAGCATGTATGAACAGGCATCATTTCGACAGCATTTGCATGGCCCGCTCCAACCCTTCCATAGTGATAGGGTACATCCGCTGGCCCATGATCTGTTTGATGATGGTGACGGATTGGCGATACTGCCATAGTCCTTCAGGTTCTGGATTGAGCCAGACAAATTTTGGAAACTGATGCGCGAAGCGCTGTAGCCAAACAGCTCCGGCTTCTTCATTGTGGTATTCGACAGAGCCGCCGGCTTGCACGATTTCATACGGGCTCATGGTGGCATCGCCGACAAAAATCAATTTAGTATCGGCAGGGTACTTACGCAGAACGTCCCAGCTTGCAAAGCGCTCCGCATGACGGCGCCGATTGTTTTTCCACAGCGTTTCATACAAGCAGTTATGAAAATAGAAGAATTCCATATGCTTGAATTCTGTCTTTGCGGCTGAAAATAATTCTTCAACGCGGGCAATGTGATCATCCATGCTGCCGCCTACATCCATCAGCATCAGTACTTTGACCTTATTTTTTCGCTCAGGTTGCATCACCAAATCTAACCAGCCTGCATTATTGGCGGTGGCGCGGATGGTGTCGTCTAAAGCCAATTCGTCTTGTGCGCCTTCACGCGCAAATTTGCGTAGTCGGCGCAGCGCGACTTTGATATTGCGTGTACCTAATTCACGTTCACTGTCGTAATCACGATAGGTGCGTGACTCCCATACTTTGACTGCGCTGCGATTGCCGCCTTCGCCACCGATGCGTATGCCTTCGGGATTTTGTCCGCCATTACCAAAGGGTGAAGTACCACCGGTACCTATCCATTTGTTACCGCCTTCATGCCGCGCTTTTTGCTCGTCTAACAGTTCCTTCAATCGATCCATCAGCTTGTCATAGCCGAATTTTTCCAATTGTGCTTTTTGTTCTGGCGTCAATTCACGTTGCAGACGTTTCATCAACCAGTCTAGGGGAATCTCTGGATTTTTTTCAAACAGAGTTTCAACGCCATGGAAGTAGCTCCCAAATGCCTGGTCGAATTTATCAAAATGAGCTTCGTCCTTAACCAAGGTAGTGCGCGAGAGGTAATAGAAATCATCCAGTGACGCTGTAATCACTTGACGGTCCAAGGCTTCCAGCAGCACTAGAAATTCCTTGATCGAGACGGGAATCTTCGCGCTTTTGAGCGTGAAAAAAAAGTCGATCAGCATAATTTTAGTAAATGCTCGCGATCAGCGGTTGTTACGCGACATGAAAACCAGACGCTCAAATAAATGTACGTCTTGTTCGTTTTTCAAAAGCGCTCCGTGCAAAGGCGGAACAATCGCTTTTTGATCCTGACTGCGCAGCGCTTCTGGAGGAATGTCTTCAGCCAGCAAAAGTTTCAACCAATCGAGCAACTCAGAGGTAGAAGGTTTTTTCTTTAAGCCTGGGATATCGCGCACGTCATAAAACGTTTGCATGGCTTGCGCCAGCAGGTTTTTTTTCAAATTCGGGAAATGCACGTCGACGATTTGCTGCATCGTCTCTTTTTCAGGAAATTTTATGTAGTGAAAGAAGCATCGACGCAGGAAAGCATCCGGTAATTCTTTTTCATTGTTCGATGTGATGATGACCAGAGGGCGATGTTTGGCACGCACCATTTCGCGCGTTTCATAAACATAGAACTCCATACGGTCAAGTTCCCGCAGTAAGTCATTGGGAAATTCGATATCGGCTTTATCGATTTCATCAATCAACAGAACCACGGGCTCGTCAGCGGTAAATGCCTGCCAAAGCACGCCGCGAACAATATAGTTGTGAATATCTTTGACACGTTCATCACCCAGCTGGGAATCGCGCAAGCGCGAAACTGCGTCATATTCATACAGACCTTGTTGGGCTTTGGTGGTCGATTTGATATGCCATTGCAAAAGTGGCATCTTTAGCGCAGCGGCGACTTCCTCGGCCAGCATAGTCTTACCGGTTCCCGGCTCGCCTTTGATCAACAAGGGCCTTTGTAGCGTTAGTGCGGCGTTGACGGCTAGCTTGAGATCGTGAGTGGCAACGTAATTTTCGGAATCTTCAAAGCGTGCAGGGGTATTCATGGTTGTACTGATTAGTCAAAGAAAATAAGAGTGAGTATAAACGAGTGAATAGACTGGATTCGGCTAATTTTGTCGGTAATCGGATCTTCAAAATAGACGTTGAAATGTGAATCGGTTATCATTAATGGCTTTTTTTTAAGCGGTCTTGTGACAAATTATTCTGTGTTTTTCAGAATTTCACGGCCGCCTTTTCGGTGTCGAATTAACTACCCAGCTATCATGAAAAAAATCTTTGCTCTTCTCGTGTTGGCGAGCGTAGCTCAGGTATCTGCTGCTGCAGACGCCCAGGGCGATGCGAGTGCCGCCAAAAATAAGGTTGCGATGTGCATAGGATGCCATGGCATTCCTGGTTATAAAGCGACGTATCCTGAGGTATACCGCGTGCCCATGCTGGGCGGTCAGTCGGAAAAATATATCGTCGCAGCGCTGACTGCCTACAAAAAGGGTGAGCGTTCGCACCCATCGATGGTGGGTATTGCTAAAGGTCTGTCGGATCAGGACATCGCTGACGTTGCCGCGTACTACGCGCAACAGAAATAAGGAGTCACCATGAATAAAATGAATTCACTGCTGGTGGCTATACTGGCTTGCGTTTCGATGAATGTGTTGGCGGCTGATGCAGAAGCTGGCAAGGCTGCTGCCGCAAAATATAACTGTGCATCGTGCCATGGCGCTGACTTTAACAGCCCGATTGATCCTAGCTACCCTAAGCTAGCTGGCCAGCATGCGGATTATCTAGAGCACGCATTGGTTGCTTATCAGCGTGGCGCTGGCGCTGCTAATGGCCGTGGTAATGCCATTATGGCTGGTATGGCTAAGCCACTCTCGAAGACAGATATTAAAAATATTTCTGCGTATCTTGCAAGCTTGCCTGGTGGTCTAGTTTCTCGTAAATAATTAGTGCATCACGCATAAAAAAAACCGCAGCTTGCTGCGGTTTTTTTTATGCGTGCGCTCGTCGTTTGATGCATTCAACGTAGGCTAAGCCATCCGGTGGAGTGCCATTACGTTGTGAAGTCCAGAGCATTTCACCCAGACACTCCATGATCTGGTGATGCGCTTCATGTTCGGAAGCTAGCTTAATAGCCAATGTTTCATACGCTGCTCTTATGCCGGAAGGCTGATCCACCGATACTTGTTCCGCAATCGACAGATGCATGGAGAGATGAAGAAAGGGATTTGATTTCCCTTTTGCTGCATCATAGTCAGTCGCTAAGGCGTGTTCGTTATCAGTTAAGTCGTGTTCATATTCTGGATGCTGTTGTATCCAGTCGCATGCAATGGCTTCCAAGGGGGTTAGCACCGCACCAGACACTGATTTTTTCCAGGTCTCACAAAAAAAAAGTCGTACCTCGTCTTTACTTGGATTAAACATGCTTGATTATCCTAATCCAACGATCAGTATCCAAACACCCATCGCTGCAAAGATAGCTGCCGCAGCGATGCGTATCCACGCTAACGGGATCCACTGGGCGGTTGTTTTACCTACTAGGACAGCGGGAGTGATCGCTAGCATTTCCCCGACAGTTGATCCCGCCATCACGCTCGTGAAATCGCCATACTTAGCGGCCATGATGAGGGTCGCGATCTGCGATTTATCGCCAAGCTCGGCAAATAAAAAAGTAAGGAAAGCAGTAAAAATCAGACTGACTGATGACTTGAGTGGTAAATCATCATCATCATCGTCATCTTCGGGAATGAGTGTCCAGATAGCGATGCCCAAAAACATCACTACCAATAACCAACGAAGGATAGAGTCTGGAATCAGGCTGGAAAAGGTTGTCCCCACCAGTGCGGTCACGCTCATGGTAAGTAGTGTGGCGATTAAGATGCCAAGAAGAATAGGTAAAGTACGCTGATAGCGAACCGCTAGCAACAAAGCGAGTACTTGGGTCTTGTCACCCATTTCACCTAAGGCGACCACGGCGGCTGTGTTGATAAATGCTTCCATTACTCTGTCAGATCCCTTTTTCAGGCATACGTGTTTTGTTTTTGAATTCGCATAAGTCAGCGATCGGGCAATTCCAGCACTGCGGTGTTCGTGCAAGGCAGGTATATCGTCCATGCAAGATAAGCCAGTGATGTGCATCCAGCAAATACTCGGGCGGCACGAACTTCATCAGCTTTTGTTCAACGATATCAACGTTCTTACCGGGAGCCAGGCCAGTTCGATTGGAGACACGAAAAATATGTGTATCAACCGCCATAGCGGGCTGGCCGAATGCGGTGTTGAGAACGACGTTCGCAGTCTTACGACCGACCCCAGGTAATGCTTGTAGTGATTCGCGATCGCGTGGCACTTCGCTGTCATGATTTTCGATTAATAGGCGACAAGTATCGATCACATTTTTTGCTTTGTTGCGATACAGGCCTATCGTTTGCACATACGGTATCAAGCCATCTACGCCTAAGGCAAAAATTTTTTCTGGCGTGTTAGCAACGATGTAAAGTTTTCGTGTCGCTTTATTGACGGACACGTCAGTTGCCTGCGCCGATAATATTACGGCGATCAACAGCTCAAAAGGCGTGGTGTATTCCAGCTCAGTGGTGGGATTGGGATTGGCTGTCTTCAAGCGTTCGAAGATTTGTTTGCGCTTTTCCGCGTTCATGATTTTTTCTGTTCCTGAGCGGCTTTTTGTAAGCGGGCACGTTCGATGGCGGCTTCAATGATTGCGCGTTTACGATTTTTTTCTGCTAATTCTTCCGGGCTGAGGGCAGATTCGTTGTTCACTTCATTTAATTTTGCGGCTGCCTTGGCAGCAAGTCGCGCATCTTGTTCTTCTTTTTCTATGCGTAGTCGTCGCTCACGCTGATGAAAGCGCTGACGTGCTGCGTCGGCTTGATCTGCTGACCAGGCATGCCATCCTGTTTTATTTTCTGTGATGGGAATCATAGCAATGCAATCGACCGGGCAGGGTGCAACGCATAAATCACAACCGGTACACAGTTCGGGAATCACTGTGTGCATTTGCTTGGCAGCTCCCGCAATCGCATCCACGGGGCAGGCTTGAATACATAATGTGCAGCCTATGCAAGCAGCTTCATCGATGAAGGCGACCGGGCGTTCTCGCTCAATGCCATTGACCGGATTTAATGCGATGATCGGTTTCCCAAGTAATGCAGCTAAACGCGCGATGCCTTCTGCGCCACCGGGTGGGCATTGATTGTAGTTTGCTGCGCCCTCGGCGATGGCTTCTGCATAGGGACGACAAGCAGGATAGCCACATTTCGTACACTGAGTTTGTGGCAGTAGATCTTCGATCTGATCGGCAAGTGAGCGGGCAGGGTCGCGCATAGCTATGCATTATCCGGCATTTCGCTGGTAGCTCGCCAGCATCAATCTCAATCCGCAAAATAACAAAGACCGCCCTCAGGCGGTCTTTGTTATAGTCAGTGACTAATCAATGAAAACTGATTAGTGATGAGCGCGGATGAATTCACCAATTTTTGGAGCAATCACCTCGCGCCAGCGACGACCAGAAAAAATTCCATAGTGGCCGCATTTCGGCGCAGTGAAATGCTGCTTCATTTCTTTGGGAATGTGCGCACACAATTCATGCGCAGCGCGAGTTTGACCCAAACCAGAGATGTCATCTAATTCACCTTCAATGGTGAGTAGAGCAACGTCTTTGATATCTTGCGGACGAACGAGTTGGCCTTCGACTTCCCACGTACCCAACGGTAGTGCGTGATCTTGAAATACGGTTTTAATGGTTTCAAGGTAGTACTCAGCGGGCATATCGAGGACGGCATTGTACTCATCATAAAATTTACGATGTTCTTCAGCAGATTCGTTATCACCTTCACGCAAGTGCAGGTAAAACTCCCAGTGACTTTGCGCGTGTCGCTTAGGATTCATCGCGACAAATCCAGCATGTTGCAAAAACCCTGGGTAAACACGACGGCCATAACCCGGATAGTTAGGTGGCACGCTATAGATCACATTATTCTCGAACCACGAGAAGGGCTTGTTGGTGGCGAGATCATTCACCTGTGTAGGTGTTTTACGTGGATCAATAGGGCCACCCATCATCACCATAGTTTTGGGAAGATTGGGTTCCTTCTTGCTAGCCATGAGTGATATGGCTGCCAGAACTGGCACCGTTGGCTGACATACCGAAATGACATTCAAATTCGGGCCAAGGTGGCGAATAAAATCTTGTACGTAATAGACATAATCATGCAGATGAAAAGCACCATGCTCTAAAGCCACCATACGCGCATCGGTCCAATCGGTGATGTAGACATCATGCTCAGGCAGCAGTGTATTTACCGTGTCGCGAAGTAGCGTGGCGTGATGACCTGAGAGTGGTGCGACCAGCAAAATTTTCGGTTGCTTTGTTTGCTTACTGTTTCGACTCTCTTTGCGGAAGTGGAGCAGCTTACAAAAAGGTTTTTCAAGTTCGATTTCTTCAATCACCGAAACGCGCTGTCCGTCGATGTCTACTGAGGTGATTCCAAATGTGGGTTTTTCGTAGTCCTTGCCGAGCCTGAACATGAGTTCATATCCTGCCGCTATGCGCTGGGCAAAGGGGGTATGAGCAAAGGGGGATACGGGATTGGTAAATAACTTGGACGAAGCCTCGGCCCACTGAATCAGGGGACTTAATAGGGTTCGGTTCATTTCGTGCATTTGATAGAGCATGATGACCTCTTATTCACGACACTGAATTGTGACGCCAATCGATAAATTCCGCAATGCAGCAAATGCAAAATTGAAAGATAGTCACGACCAAGCCTAATTTCAATCAAAGGCTGATGGCAGCTCGCTACATTAAGCTTAACTAGCTGCGCAAGTGCTCACTGACATTACTCTGAAGAACGATAGCACACAAGATTAGCCCCAGAACAGTCCTGCCTTTTTGAGTGTAAAAGCTAGTCTTTTATAAATAATTGACAATTTTCTTGGGAGCGCAGCGGGATCAGTGCCCATCAGTGCATCGAATATTTTTATTTTAGTAATATTGATTCGATTATGTGAAAAAGGCTTGTTAGTTCAACACAAGATAATCTCGGGATCGGCATTTTTAGGGTGTAGGGAGATGCCGATTAAAACAACAACCCCGGCGGGAGCCGGGGTTAATAGAACCTGATGCAGGGTGGTGCTGCCCAAAGACTAGCGTTCCAGATACTCGAGTTTGTCTTTCGTATCTTTCCAAGTATCGGCTTCTGCAAGCGGCGCTTTTGACTTGGTGATTGAGGGCCATTTGCGCGCGAGATCAACATTCATTTTGATGAACTGCTGCTGATCAGAGGGAACATCTTCTTCCGCAAAAATTGCGTTAACGGGACATTCAGCCACACATACCGCGCAGTCTATGCACTCATCAGGATCAATCGCCAGAAAATTCGGGCCTTCGCGAAAACAATCAACCGGGCAAACATCCACGCAGTCGGTGTAACGGCAGCGAATGCACGATTCGGTTACAACGTGAGTCATAAAAATCCTATCTGTATCTATTTTTGAAATTATGGCAAAGCGCTCTTGATCTTCAGACTGCGTGGCGCCTTACCAGATTCACGGCTTGAATCGCAAAGCTTTGTATTTTAAGACAAACTACCTTGCTCTACAAACCCGGTTTAGATGGTTTTTGAATAAGCAAATAAATTAAATCACTCATGTCCCTGTTATAAAAGCGGTCTTCTGGCCTCTGGTGGTGAATTATTTTGGGCTCACGGCCTAAAATTTACTCACGCATAGCAGGCGCTGTGCTTGGGGTTGCTGAGATAGAATCGAACTACTACATAAGAGGACATCATGGATACATCTGCAGCCCGCGCGGCTATTTTTGGTCGGATTCGTAAAGCTCAGCAGCGCCCGCCCGAGCCTAGCGCCGCCGAATTGGATGAGGTTCAAAAATATCTCGCCTCAAGTCATGTTGGCCCACAACCTGACATCGGTACCGATTTAGTTCATCGATTTCGTACTCAAGCCGAGCGCACCTCGCAAACGGTAGATGAAATAGCGACGCTGAGTGATGCGCCTGCTGCCGTCGCACGCTATCTAGATAGCATAGGCGTAGCCCGATCAGCAATCGCTTGGGAAACCTTGTCCGACATTCCATGGAATGAATCTGGTTTGCACGTTGAATTTCGTCCCCCAGTCAATGAAGACATGGTGGGCATCACTAGCTGTTTCTGCGCTGTTGCCGAGACCGGTACGCTGATGCTGCTCTCAGGTGCGCAAACCTACGCGTCCGCAGCCTTACTGCCAGAAACACATATCGTTTTGGTGCCCACGTCGCGTATCCTTCGTTCGATTGAAGATGCCTTTGATCTCGCAAAAAAAGAACGAGGTGAATTACCGCGTGCGACGAATTTCATTTCTGGCCCCTCGCGTACGGGTGATATTGAACAGACCATCGTGCTTGGTGCACATGGACCGTATCGAGTGCATTTGATATTGGTACGAGATAACTGAATTTAAGTTGTGCTTAGACGATCTCAATGAAACCAAAAATTCTTGTTACACGCGCAATTTTTCCGCAAGTCATTCAGTATTTATCTGAGCATTTTGATGTTGAAGATAATCAGGGTGACGCGGGCTACGGCGATGCAGAGTTAGTGCAGCGTTTGCAGGGCAAAGCGGGCGTGTTTGCCAACCCCACTCATCGCTTTACAGCAGAATTATTTACTGCGTGTCCAAGCCTGAAAGCGGTCTGCAATATGGCTGTTGGCTACAACAATATCGATGTGCCTGCCGCTACTGCTGCTGGCGTGATGGTGACGAATACGCCTGATGTCTTAAATGAGACCACCGCTGATTTTGGTTGGACATTAATGATGGCTGCTGCACGTCGTGTTTCTGAATCTGAGCATTATTTACGTGCGGGCCTTTGGAAGAAGTCGCACTACCTTGATTTTTTAGGTGTTGATGTACATGGAAGTACACTCGGCGTGATTGGTATGGGGCGAATAGGGCAAGCGATTGCACGTCGTTCCATGGGTTTCAACATGAAGGTGGTGTATCACAACCGAACTCGGTTGGCGCCTGAGTTAGAGATAGCAGCGAATCATGCGCAGTATCTCAGTCGTGATGAAGTATTGCGAACCGCTGATCATGTGATTTTGGTGCTACCTTATTCGCCAGCGGTGCATCATTTAATAGGTGCTGAGCAGCTCGCGCTCATGAAACCGACTGCGACTTTAGTGAATATCGCGCGCGGTGGCATCGTTGATGATGCAGCATTAATCAATGCACTTAAAGCCGGTCAGATTGCGGCGGCGGGTGTGGACGTATTTGAAAATGAGCCTGCGTTTAACCCCGATTTTTTATCGCTAAAAAATGTGGTGTTGACATCTCATATTGGTAGTGCATCTGTGCCCACGCGTCATGCGATGGCCTATTGTGCTGCCGATAATTTAATCGCTGCCTTGTCGGCTAAACGACCACCTAATCTCTTGAATGCAGAAACATTCAAGCCTTAAAAATAAGACCGTAAGGTCAGCACAGCGCGGGAGAAAAAGATGGCCGATATAACGATCGTTCAAGATCATGCAATGGTCATGGAGGAAGCGCGTGCTGCGGCACAAAAAGTCGCTGACCAAATGGTCATTGATTACGAAATGGTCGCCGAGTGGCAGGATGATGTGCTGAGTTTTAAGCGCACGGGTTTTTCTGGCACGCTGGCGTTAACGCCAGGTCGCGCTGAACTCGAGATTAGCCTAGGGATTATGCTCAAAGGCTTCTCTCGAAAAATAGAAGAACAAGTGACCAAAAATATGGCTAAGGTGTTCTCTACGTAGTTCAGCGGTTGGAACAACGATGCGCTGTTTTAGACAGACAGTAATTCGACATCAAAAATCAAGGTTGCATCCGGTGGAATAACACCACCAGCACCGCGTGAACCATAGCCCAGCGATGACGGAATGATGAGTCTGCGTTTTCCGCCGACTTTCATTCCCTGCACGCCTTCATCCCAACCTTTAATTACATGGCCGGCGCCGAGCGGAAATTCAAAGGGCTCATTGCGTTCTACGCTGGAATCAAACAGTTCGCCTGCGCTGCCATCGGGATTTTGCAGCCATCCGCTGTAGTGAACGCTGACGTAATCACCTTCGACGGCTTCGGCCCCGCTTCCTAGCGTGAGATCGTCATACTGCAAGCCAGAGGCAGTAGTGGTTTGAGACATGTTTTTTCCTCGATTGGTTAGCAGCCAGCATTTTAACAGCCGGCCAGAATCTATAATGAACGCATGAGGAAATGTCGATGACCGTTTTTACTTCGTTCTTTCGTGCGCTAATGGCGCAGCTACATCCGCGCATGCTGCTGCTGACCTTGTTGCCATTTATCGTTGCGCTAGGTGTGTGGGGTGTGGCGCTCTGGTTGGGTCTGCAGCCCTTGATCGATCAATTGCAGGCCTGGTTCTCTGACTACGGATTATTTCGCTGGACTGGCGATATGCTCGATTCATTAGGGCTTGCCTCGTTGAGAACTTTATTAGTCCCCTTGATTGCGATGTGGTTGCTACTGCCTTTGATGGTGCTTAGCGCTTTGCTGTTGGTGAATGTGATGGCCATGCCCGTGATTGCCAATTACATCGGTGATCGTTTTTACCCGCAGCTGAAACGACGTGAGGGTGGATCGATCAAAGCCAGCCTGTGGTTATCCTTTTCGTCGTTTGTGATTTATTTATTCGCGTGGTTGATTGTTCTCCCGCTGAATTTGGTTCCCTTGTTTGCTGTTTTAGTACAGCCTTTATTATGGGGATGGTTGACGGCGCGAGTTATGTCGTATGAAGCTCTATCGTCGTTTGCCGACGAACATGAGTTAACCCTGATTCGAAAGCAGCAGTTTCCCATGCTGATCATTGGTGTAGTGACGGGCAGTCTGGGCGCTGCACCGGGCTTGTTGTGGCTAGGTGGTGTGGTCTCAGTTATTTTCTTTCCTATCTTTGCGGCCGCAGCGATTTGGATGTACTTATTGATTTTTGTTTTTAGTGGTTTGTGGTTTCAATTTTATTGTCTGGATACTCTGGCGGGTCTGAGAAGTATCCCGATAGTTGACGTGGACCCTACACGCGTCATCGACATCAATTAATTAGCTGACTTTTTTTTAACGAGAACTTTATGGCATTTGGCATCATCATCATTGGCGACGAAATCTTGTCAGGTAAGCGTAACGACAAGCATCTGGCCAAAATCATCGAGCTACTATCCGAGCGTGGATTAGCACTTTCATGGGCTGAGTATCTGGGGGATGATCCCGTACGAATTACGGCGACCCTACGACGCACATTAAACAGCGTTGACATTGTGTTTTGTTGCGGCGGTATTGGTGCAACACCCGATGATCATACGCGCCAGTGTGCTGCCTCCGCCTTAGATTTACCGCTGGCTTTGCACCCTGAAGCCAAGGTAAAAATACAAGAACGTATTGTGGAGATGGCGAGTGAAGCGGGCAAAGCGATTGATCTTGATGCTCCAGATAATCAACATCGTTTGAAAATGGGTGAATTTCCAGTGGGCTCAGAAATCATCCCGAATGCCTTTAATAAAATCCCAGGCTTTTATTGGCGTAATTCTTTAGGTGGTGTGCAGTATTTTGTGCCTGGATTTCCTGTTATGGCCGAACCGATGATGAAATGGGCGCTCGATACGAATCATTCAGAACTTTTTCATCAAATAGCACACGCTGAAAAATCAGTCATTGTTTATGACGGTATTGAGTCGACCTTAACGCCGCTTATGGAAGCAATCGAGGCAGAGTTTGAATCAGTCAAAGTATTCAGTTTGCCCAGCGTCGGTGATGGTAATCGCCGTCGCCATATTGAATTGGGTGTCAAAGGTGAGCCTCAGGCAGTTGAAGCGGCCTATGTTCGTATGCTGTCTGGGTTGGATACTCTGCGACAAGAGTACGTAGCAGTGGCTTCGTAAAACTCTAATCGGTAAAACGATCGCTTTATTCTTTTTTTCTGAACGGTTCAATAAACACCAGCATAAATTTTATGCTGTAAATGATTAGTAGAGTACCGATTAGGTCGCCTATAAACATCACAAAGAATGTATTCAGTGAATCAGGCGACACACCCCGAAGTCGGTACCACATTGAATGAGATACAGAATTTAATAGCGCATATAAAAAAGTGAGTGCGAAAAGAATTTTTACTGAAAGATTTTCTAGCGACGGTGGCATTCCAAAATGTAAGGCAATTCGATAAGCTAGATACGGCATAGCCGCAGAAATAACGGATGACACAAGCATGGTCGTGAAATCGATGTGTGCCAAATTGGAGAGAGAGATAGCCAGCGCTGCGATAAAAATCCCTATGGCTCCCTCGACTCCTAGCAACAACGTGCAGAGTAAGCGCAATCCGGCGGGCAAGAAGATCCAGTTTGCGCCTGAATGAAACTCAAATGAAGTAAACAACCAATCATTAAATTGGTAAAAACCAAAATAAGTGATTGCAGTAGCAAAAATGGCAGTCATTCGGAATTTTTTTAGATGGTGACGGCGAAAGGCGGAAATTCGAATTACTAAAAGTATGTAGTAACTAATTATAAGTTTGTATTTTTAAAATAACTATACAAATCTAAAAACAATATCAATACTGTAACATTTTAATCAAATCGTCGCAGGCCTGTATGAAAAATTGATTCATTTGATTACATTTCATCACTCTTGATTTCAATGATTTTCACTGGCCAAATCATCGATGTCATTTAGATAAAATTTGGCTTTTGAGTGTCCGATAATTTTTAATATGTATAAATTTTGAAAGCTTTTTACAGCGATCGTTTTGTATTGCCACTTCCGCCGGGGCATCGATTCCCCATGCGGAAATACAGCCTGTTGCGGGATTCCGTAGCTGCTCAGCTTCCCCACGTGAGTTTTGAAGAGGCGCCGCACACGACCGACGGTGTTTTGGCATTAGCTCATCATCCCAATTACGTTCACCGGGTCACCAGTGGTGCGCTGACCGAATCAGAGCAAAAACAAATTGGTTTTCCGTGGTCCCCTGAAATGGTTGAGCGCTCTCGTCGTGCAACTGGTGCGACGATTGCGGCGTGCAGAGCGGCTATCGAAGAAGGTGTCGCTGTTAATCTCGCGGGAGGCACGCATCACGCACACGCGGATTTCGGTCAGGGATTTTGTGTGTTTAACGATGCTGCCGTTGCAGCACGCTTGATGCAAGCTGAACGACGCGTATCGCGTGTGGCGATTATTGATTTAGATGTGCATCAAGGTGATGGCACTGCAGCGATATTAGCGCGTGATGACTCAGTATTTACCTTGTCGATGCATGGCGAGCGTAACTACCCATTCACAAAAGCGATTAGTGATTGTGATATTGCCTTACCCGATGAAACGGGCGATCAGGAATATTTGGTGCAGCTGGACGGAGCTTTAAAAAACATGTTTACGTGTTTCAGCCCGCAATTACTTATTTTTTTGGCGGGCGCTGATCCGTATGAAGGGGATAGATTGGGGCGCCTAAGTTTGTCGATGGAGGGTATGGCGGCGCGTGACACAGCTGTCATGCAGGCGGCAAGAGAGCATGACTTGCCCGTTGCGATTGCGATGGCTGGTGGATATGGCCGCACGATTGAAGATACGGTGGCAGTTCATACGCAAACGATCAGTATCGCCTTTGATCATTTTCGGTCAAGGAAATCGGTGTGAGTGAACTGCACGAGTCACCTAGTCATCCACTGATCAATCTGTTTACTCCAATAGTGTTTGTATTCATTTGGAGTACAGGTTTTATTGTCGCAAAATTTGGTTTGCCTTACGCGCCGCCACTGACATTTTTATTGCTGCGCTATACCGGTGTTGTCGTAGTTTTGTTGCCTACGTTATTTCTTGTGCGCGCGCCATGGCCTCACGGCATCGTTCGTCATATCGCGGTGTCGGGTATTTTAGTTCAAGCGGGATATTTATCGGGTGTATGGGTCGCGATTTCTTTGGGTATGCCGGCGGGTCTGGCGGCGTTGATTATTAGTACTCAACCTGTATTGACTGCCTTAGCTGCAAGTCGAATCGGAGAGAAGGTGGGTTTGACTCAATGGCTTGGTTTGCTAGCCGGTTTGTTGGGTGTTTCACTGGTGGTTAATCATAAGTTAAGCTCTGCCGGTGTCTCGGCTATCGGTGTGCTGCTTTGTGTGATGGCCTTATTAAGCATTACGGCGGGTACGCTGTATCAAAAGCGATTTTGCCCTCGCTTTGATTTGCGTTTCGGCGCAGTGATTCAGTTTGCCGCCGCCGCCCTAGTTACCTTGCCATTTGCTTACTATTTCGAAAATCTAAACTGGGGTTTACACGCAGTACAATGGACGTCGCAATTTATAGGGGCGCTGGCTTGGGCTGTATTTGCTTTATCAATCGGGGCAATGTTTTTGCTTTATGTATTGATAAGGAAAAATGCAGCAACCCATGTATCCAGCGTTATGTATTTAACGCCGGCTGTTACCTCCCTAATGGCGTGGCTATTGTTCGATGAAACACTCACTTTTACGGGTGCGCTGGGAATGATAGTCGTTGCATTGGGCGTGGCTTTTGTAATTAAAAAATAATAATGAGAGACACAGCAAAATCACGAGATCACTTCCGCCATTTCCTTCCCATTACTACTCGCTGGTCTGACAATGATGTATACGGTCATGTAAATAACGTTGTCTACTATCAGTGGTTCGATACGATTGTTAACGAGTATCTGATTGTGAATGAAACATTGGATATTCAACATGGTGAATCAATTGGTTTGGTCGTTGAGACGCACTGCAATTATTTTTCTTCGGTCTCTTTCCCCGATTTAGTAACGGCTGGGTTATGCGTGACGCAATTAGGAAAATCTAGCGTGCGCTATGAAGTCGGTATTTTTCGAGGCGAAGATCACATCGCGTCTGCACAAGGACACTTTGTGCATGTGTATGTCGATCGCATCACGCGTAAGCCAACATCTATCCCGCCTAAAGCACGTGCCTTGCTAGAATCGCTGCAAGTTGTTAATCCATAAAGAGACTCACCATGATCAGAACACCCGAACAAAAAATCGTTGATGAAGCGATTACCTCACGACGTTCAATTCGCGCTTTTCTTCCTAAGCCTGTAGCCCATGAAGATATTCAGGAGCTGTTGTCGGTAGCGGCTCGTGCACCCTCAGGATCGAATACGCAGCCTTGGAAAGTGTATGTGTTGACAGGAGCAACGCGTCAGCGCTTGTCAGATGAAATTATGTCGACCTATCTGGATCCGGCTAAGGTGAGTGAGCATAAAGAAGAATATAACTACTACCCATTGAATTGGGTGGCGCCGTATGTTGATCGCCGTCGCAAAGTTGGCTGGGATTTATATGCCTTACTCGGACTAACCCGTGACAATAAATCAGGTATGCAGGCCCAGCATGGACGTAACTATCAATTTTTTGATGCACCAGTGGGTTTGATTTTCACGATTGATCGGGTCATGGAACAAGGTTCATGGCTTGACTACGGCATGTTTTTACAGAGTGTGATGATTGCGGCTCGTGCACGCGGATTGGATACGTGCCCACAAGCGGCATTTACACAGTTTCATAGAGTCATAGCTCAGGTGCTGGCATTGCCTGAGAGTGAGCAGGTGGTATGTGGTATGGCGTTAGGTTATGCGGATCAAGAAAAAATAGAAAATACCCTAATAACAGAACGCGAACCCCTTTCGGGTTTCGCAAAATTCGTGGAGTAATAATAATGAAAAAAATAGCCGTGATTGCAGGAGATGGTATCGGTCGTGAAGTGATTCCTGAAGGTTTGCGTGTGTTGGATGCGGTGACGCGAAAATTTGGCATCCAACTGGGCTTTGATCATTTTGATTTTGCCAGCTGCGATTACTTTGCAAAGCACGGTCAGATGATGCCTGACAATTGGAAAGATCAAATCGGTCATCATGATGCTATTTATTTCGGTGCAGTGGGTTGGCCTGATATCGTTCCTGACCATATATCGCTGTGGGGATCATTACTAAAGTTTCGTCGTGAATTTGATCAGTACGTTAATCTGCGGCCCTGTCGTTTGATGCCGGGTATTCCATCGCCTTTGGCTAACCGTAAGGCGGGTGACATTGATTTTTATGTGGTGCGTGAAAACACTGAGGGTGAGTATTCTTCCGTGGGTGGGCGCATGTATGAGGGCACTTCGCGCGAAGTGGTTTTTCAGGAGAGTGTGTTTTCGCGAACCGGTGTTGATCGTATCTTGAAATACGCGTTTGAACTGGCGCAAAAGCGTCCTAAAAAACACGTAACGTCAGCGACGAAATCAAACGGTATTTCGATCACCATGCCTTACTGGGATGAGCGAGTGGCTGAGATGACCAAATCGTATCCAGGTATTAAAGTCGATAAATTCCACATCGATATTTTGTGCGCACATTTCGTAAAAAATCCTGATTGGTTTGATGTGGTGGTCGCCTCTAATTTGTTCGGCGACATTTTGTCTGATCTTGGCCCTGCATGTACCGGCACGATTGCGATTGCTCCCTCTGCGAATATCAATCCGGAAGGTTTGTATCCCTCGCTGTTTGAACCGGTTCATGGTTCAGCCCCGGACATTGCGGGTAAAGGCTTGGCTAACCCTATCGGGCAGATCTGGTGTGGCGCAATGATGCTGGACCATTTTGGTTATACCGAGGCGGGCGCCGCGGTTGTTCGCGCGATTGAATCCGTGCTGGAAGCGGGTCCTAAAGATGCGCCTTTTACTCCCGATATGGGTGGTAAGGCCAAGACAGCTGATCTTGGTAAGGCCATCGCGGAAGCTATTTAATTGAGGTTTGCTTAAGGATGCTTGCGCTGATCGGTTCAATGTTGTTTAATGCAAAATGTTATTAAAAGATAATGTGCGGTAATAAGTTTGTTTAATTACTTCACCTAAGCCTTTAATTCACTTGCGGTTTTTTGGAATTTTGCTAAACTGCAACCAAATTTTTGCATCAAAGTATGGAGTCGGGATGCGCAGCATTGCCAGAAAAGCGGGCGCTTTAGCGCTTGCAGTCGTCTTATTCACCCCGTTGGTTGAGGGTGCTAATAGCCAAAAAGCAGAAAAGACGGTTAGTAAAAAATCATTATCCTCAGCGAAATCGGCTAAGTCCAAGCATCGCGGAAGGGTTATTAATGCCAGCTTGGCGGTGCCGGGTAAGCGCAAGGGCGGCTTTCAACGCGTAGCATTCGCTGCTGCTTTGTCGGGTGTTCCTCCTATGGTTACCGCGGGTGATTTGGCTGGTCTCAGCTTAACCCGTGATCCCCTCGATCTAAATTCAAATGCGGCATTGGTGCTCGATCACACAACCAACGAGGTTTTGTTCGAGAAAAATGCTGAAATTTCATTGCCGATTGCTTCGATTACTAAGCTCATGACGAGTTTGGTCGTGGTCGAGGCAAATCAAGATCTGGATGAAATTCTCACTGTCACCGAAGATGATGTGGATCGTGAGAAGTTTAGTCATTCGCGTCTGCGCGTAGGTTCACAGCTTTCGCGCTCGAACATGTTGCACATTGCTTTGATGAGTTCAGAAAATCGCGCTGCGGCTGCGTTGGGTCGTCATTACCCCGGTGGTATTAGCGCCTTTGTCGCGGCGATGAATGCCAAGGCGATGGCATTAGGCATGGCGGGTTCACGTTTTTCTGATTCCACTGGTCTATCAAGTTCTAACGTCTCGAGTGCGCGTGATTTGGCAAAGCTAGTTATGGCGGCCTATCAACATCCTTTGATTCGTCAATATTCAACGGATAGTCGCTACGTGGTTGATCCCGGTGGCCGTATGCTTCAGTACCGCAATTCGAATGGTTTGATTGAAAACCCTGATTGGGAAATTGGCCTGCAAAAGACGGGTTACATTTCTGAAGCGGGACGTTGCTTAGTTATGCAAGTCCATGTGTCAGGTCGCCCTGTTGTGATGATCTTCCTTGACTCGAAGAGTAAGCAATCTCGTTTGGCTGATGCGGGTCGCATACGCAAATGGCTAGAGAATCGCGGCGCATCAGCGATGTCACTGCGTGCTTCGAATCGTAGTTAACGCGTTCTAAATGAAGAATAAAAAAAGCGAACCATAGGTTCGCTTTTTTTATATTTCGGAGTTAGCTATATAGCTTTTCATCGCTACTGAGACTATTTAAGTTAGGTAGCGCGAAATCCCAATACGGATGAGATATCGGTTGTGGTTGTGATCAAATCATCCAGCCAGTCATCACTCAGTCTATCGGCAGGTGCTGAGATAGATAGCCCTGCAATCAGCCGGCCTGCGTCATCGCGGACACCAGCGGCCATACAGCGCACACCCAACTCTAGTTCTTCGTTATCGCGTGCATAGCCGCGCGCGCGAACTAACGATAGTTCTCGCTCGAGTTTGGCCAGATCAGTGATCGAATTCTTATTATTTCCTGCAAGGCCTGTTCGGGTTGCGTAGGCGCGAACCAATTTGGCATCATCAACGGATAGGAAAAGTTTACCGATGGACGTCAGGTGCAGTGGGGCGCGGCCACCAATGGCACGCACGACCTGCATACCAGAGCGTTCCGAAAACGCTCTGTCGATATACACAATCTCATCTCCCTGACGAACCGAGAGATTGACGGTTTGTTGGGTCTTGCGATGTAAGGCTTGCATGTACGGCAGCGCCGCCTCGCGGACATTCAGGCGACTTTTAACGATATTGCCGAGTTCTAAAAGACGCATTCCCAAACGATAGGTGCCTGGCTCTGATCGATCTACGAAACGTTTGGCCACCATATCGTTCAAAATGCGGTGAGCAGTCGATGGATGTAGACCAGTGGCTGTCGCTAATTCTTTAAGGCTGACGGGATCCGGGTAGCTGGCTAGGGCATCCAGCAGGGCCATCATCCGCTCGATCACCTGAATAGAAGTCTTGTCGCTGTTAGCAGGAGAGTCGTGTTTCATGGTTTATTTGATGCGATGCAATAAATAGTTTATACCACAATGTGAAACGCCATTACAAGACAGAGGATAAAGATTTCAGCTGCCTGGGCAAATTTATTTCATGGGGATGTGATGCCACAAGGTGGGTTTATCCATTGATAATCACTGCACTAAAAAAAATGCCCATCAAAGCTTGTAACCAAGCGGCTGATAGTGTGCCGCCAGCTTTGACCTTATTGGGTGAATGCCCTGAATTCATGGAGACAGAGAATGCGCGTCGGATTATTCGTAACTTGTTTGATCGATGTAATGCGTCCAGAGATAGGCTTCTCTGCGATCAAACTGTTGGAGTCTGCTGGTTGCGAGGTGGTTGTTCCGGCCAGTCAGACCTGCTGCGGACAACCGGCCTACAGCGGCGGTAACAAAGCGGCCGCCCGTGAATTAGCTGAGAAATTTCTCGATGAGTTTGAAAGCTTCGACTACGTCGTTATCCCTTCCGGCTCGTGCGGTGGCACCATCAAGACCCATTACGATGATTTGTTCGCAGGCCATCCTAGATTGTTGGAGCGCTTGGCAAAGGTGAAGTCGCGTGTATATGAGCTCACTGATTTTCTTGCCAGCGTAGTTAATTTGCAGACGCTACCACCACCTACCGCGGGTAGTTTTAAAGGAACGATTACGTATCATGATTCATGCTCGGGCTTGCGCGAGTTGGGCGTACAAAAGCAGCCGCGCGAATTATTAGCTAAACGCGCCGGCGTTGAATTAAAAGAGATGGATGAAGCGCGAGTATGTTGCGGTTTTGGCGGTACCTTTGCCGTCAAATACGGCGATATATCTACCGCCATCGTTGATGATAAATGCGCGAATATTCATGCTAGTGGTGCGGATGCCGTGGTGCTAGGTGATCTGGGCTGTATGCTAAATATTGAAGGTCGACTGCGTCGCACGGGTGATACTAAAACGCGCGTACTGCATGTTGCTCAAGTTCTATCAGGAGATGTGTGATGCAAGTTCAGACAATGCATTTCAAGTCGCGCGCCGGAGAAAAACTGGCGGATCAGCGACTACAACAAACACTCAAAAAATTTGCGGGTCGATTTGTCGCTTCGCGTGCGCAAGCGATTACTGAGCTAGATGATTTCGAAGCGACGCGTGATGCAGCCACTGAACGTCGCATGCGAGCTATCGAAAATCTGGATGTCTGGTTAGCGACGTTTGAAAAAGAAGCCACACGACGGGGTGCGACAGTACTTTATGCGGAGACTGCCGAACAAGCATCAAAACTGGTAGTTGAAATCGCTAAAAAGCATGGTGTGAAAAAAGTCACCAAGTCGAAATCGATGGTGTCAGAAGAGATGCAGCTGAATCACGCTCTGGAAGAGGTAGGTATCACGCCAGTTGAGACGGATTTGGGTGAATACATCCTGCAAATTAACGATAACGAACCACCCTCGCACATCATTGCACCTGTCATTCATAAAGATAAAGAAGAAGTGGCAGATCTTTTCGCAAGAGTGCACCAAAAACCGCGATTGACAGACATCACAGAAATGACACGTGAAGCGCGCGACATGTTGCGCCCACAATTTTTATCGGCGGATATGGGCGTCACTGGCGGTAATTTCATTATTGCTGAGTCGGGATCCGTTGCAGTCGTAACGAATGAAGGCAATGAGGGGATGTGTACCGTTATGCCGCCAAAGGTGCACGTGGTGGTAACAGGTATTGAAAAAGTTTTGCCTACCTTATCCGATCTGGCAACGGTGATGCGTTTATTACCACGCTCAGCAACAGGTCAGTCGATTTCGAATTATTTTTCTTTACTCACGGGGCCACGTGCCAGTGATGAAAAAGATGGGCCCGAGCACATGTATTTCGTTTTAGTCGATGCAGGTCGAACTAGCCTCATCGGTAGCGAATTTCAAGACATGCTGCGCTGCATACGATGCGGCGCCTGTATGAATCATTGCCCCGTGTATCAAAAAATTGGGGGTCACTCCTATGGCTGGGTTTATCCAGGACCTATGGGTAGTGTACTGACCCCTTCTTACGTGGGCATTGAGAAAACGCTTGACCTGCCACACGCATCGACCTTGTGCGGTGAATGTCACGTTGCGTGTCCGGTGAAAATCCCATTGCCGGATTTACTCAGAAAATTGAGAGAGAAGCAGTTCGATCGTGGATTACGTCCGGGATTTGAGTATTTTGCTTTTGGAATGTGGGCATTTGTGACAAAGCGGCCGGCGCTTTATCGATTTGCTACTAAAATAGCCGCGCGAATGCTCAAATTCATGGGCGGACAACAACGTTTAATTCATTCATTGCCATTGGCCGCGGGATGGACTGATAATCGCGACATGCCAGCTCCTTCTGGAAAGACCTTCCGGGAGCTTTATCAAGAAAAAACAAAATCCTGATTTATGAGCGATCTCGGTCAACCTGTTAGCGAATTCAAGAGTAAAAGCGGATTCAAGCGAATTTTTTCAGCGATGTTTTATTCGATTGATGGATTTCGCGCAGCATGGAAGCATGAGCACGCTTTTCGTCAAGAGATGATGATTGCAGTGCCAGGCATTGTGATTGCGTTATTTTTACCAGTTACGTCACTTGAACGACTGGCATTAATTGCAGTGTTGCTGCTGGTGCTGATTATTGAGTTACTCAACTCAGCGATTGAAGCGGTGGTGGATCGTGTTTCTCTCGACAGAAATCCACTTTCGAAAAATGCCAAAGATCTCGGCAGCGCTGCAGTGATGCTAGCCTTCTTTTTAGCCTTGGCGACCTGGGGCATTATTGTGGGTCCTCTCATTGCTTGGTGAGTTCGTTGCCGGACTCACCAAACATTCACAGAACTTCCCAACGAATTTCTTATTGACCCGGGTTCATGAATTCCGCATGAACCGCATTGATCTGCTTGACGACGTCATCTGATAGTTTGATGGAGTAGGCATCAATGTCGTAAGCTAGTTGATCAATCGATGTTGCGCCGATGATGGTTGAAGCAATAAACCAGCGGGTGTAGCACCAGGCGAGAGCGAGTTGAGTCGCAGTCATGCCATTGTCTTTCGCGATTTTCATATAACGCTTGGTGGCTTCCAGCACGAGTGGGCGCAAATAGCGAGGGCTCCAGTTTGCAGGGAAATGCGTAAGCCGTCCCTCTGCCTGCGGGTTTTCTATGTACTTACCTGTCAATTGACCGAAAGCTAGTGGGCTATACGCCAACATACCTACCTCTTCGTGGTAACAGGTTTCATCTAACCCGCTTTCAAAACTACGATTCGCTAAGTGGTAGCCGTTTTGTATCGACACGATGCGAGGCAAGCCCATGGCTTGTGAACGGTGGACAAATTCTGACACGCCCCACGAGCTTTCATTCGAAACGCCGATGTAACGAATTTTTCCTTCTGCTATCAACTCTTGAAGTACATGAAGGGTTTCTTCGATCGCCACGCAAGGACGATCATGCTCAGGATTAAAAAATAACTGCCCAAAAACCGGAACGTTACGGCTAGGCCAATGTAATTGGTAAAGATCAATGTAATCTGTTTGCAGGCGCTTTAAGCTAGCTTCAACAGCGGCGCGAATATTTTTACGATCGAAATTATTTTCCCCGTTACGAATCCACGTCATAAATTTTGAGGGGCCAGCAATTTTCGTCGCTAGCACAACATTTTTACGTTGCCCCGATTTTTTCAGCCAATTGCCGATAATGCTTTCGGTGGATGAATAAGTCTCTGCACTCGGCATCACTGGGTAGAGTTCAGCGGTATCGATAAAATTGATGCCGCGCTCAAGCGCATAGTCGAGTTGGCTATGGCCTTCAGCCTCAGTATTTTGTTCGCCAAAGGTCATCGTACCCAAGCAGATTTTTGAGACGTGTAAATCGCTGGTGCCTAGTTTTATTTTTTCCATAGTTGTCTCCAATGTTTATTTTTCAGCTTACTCAGTAAATTCAAAATCTCGATGATCTGCAGTTTTCTAGCGTGTCATAGCGATAGCGTGTGCACATTCTGGTACGAGCGCGGGGCCGCGATAAATTAAGCCCGTGTAGAGTTGCACCAGATCGGCACCTGCTGTAATTTTAGATGTCGCATCAGCAGCGCTTAGGATACCTCCTGCGCCTATGATAGGTAGTTCATGAGCTAATGCGCGATGTAAGCCGCGTATTACCTTATTTGATAATTCCAACACGGGTGCACCTGATAGCCCGCCCGTTTCTTCTGCATGAGACATACCTTGCACCGCATCGCGCGTGATCGTGGTGTTGGTGGCAATCACGCCATCGATGCGATGACGGCGCAGCGCATCAGCGATAGTGTGTATCTGTTCTTCATCTAAATCAGGTGCGATTTTTAGTGCAACGGGTACGTAGCGACCATGCTGATCACTTAGCCTTGTTTGCGCTGCTTTTAGTTGCGATAGCAAGCCATCGAGTTCGCTCGACTGCTGCAATTGCCGAAGATTTTTAGTATTTGGTGAAGAAATATTGACCGTTATATAGGAAGCGTAGGGATACACTTTTTCAAAACAAAGTAGGTAATCTTCCGTCGCGCGTTCAATTGGCGTATCGGCATTTTTACCGATGTTTAAGCCGAGTATGCCTTGGCCTTCTTGGTAGTAGCGTGAGGACTGTACATTCCGCACAAAAGCATCGACCCCACCGTTGTTAAATCCCATACGGTTGATTAGCGCTTGTGCTGAAGGCAAGCGGAACATCCGTGGTTTTGGATTGCCTGGTTGTGCACGTGGAGTAACGGTACCCACTTCAATAAACCCAAAGCCTAGCGCGGCAAGGCCATCGATATAGGCGCCATCTTTATCCAGACCAGCCGCTAAGCCGACTGCATTAGGAAAGGTTAGCCCCATGATTTTTCGGGGATCGCGAATACGTGTTGAAACGAGCTGCGCCATACCCAAGCGCGCGGCAGAACGCAGTAATGGCAGAGTCAGGTTATGCGCGGTCTCAGGATCGAGAGAGAACAGTAAGGGGCGGGCTAGGGAGTAGAGAGTTTTATTCGACACAACGACGGCCTGTGAGTGACTGATAAAAAAAGCCAGTAGAAGCTGGCTATTTTACCTTCGACTGCTCAGTCGCTCAGAGTGCTTCCCAATGACCCTTGCGCAAAGCTTCGATGGGCTTGAAATTTGTTTTGTAGGCCATCTTTTCGCTTTGCGATATCCAGTAGCCTAGATAGACGTAAGAAATACCCAATTGACGTGCCTGCTCAATTTGCCACAACACGTTGTAAGTGCCAAAGCTGGCACGCTCTTCATCTGGATCAAAGAAAGTATAAACAGAAGATAAGCCATCATCCAATACATCGATGATGCTCACCATGCGTAGCTGGCCATCGGGCTCGCGAAATTCGACCAGTCGTGTGTTGACTTTACTTTGCAATAAAAATTGTGCGTACTGATCGCGACTATCTTGATCCATGCCACCACCTGCATGGCGAGCTGATTGATAGCGAAGATACAGTTCGTAATGCTCTTGCACATAAGCGAGCTTAGAAACACCCGTGGTCAATAACTGATGCTGCTTCCATGCACGACGCTGACTACGATTGGCGACGAATTCATCAACATTGACTCGCACGGGCGTGCACGCCTGACAGCCATCGCAGTAAGGGCGATAAGTAAAAATTCCACTGCGACGAAAACCATTTTTTACCAGCTCTGAATACACATCTGCATTGATCAGATGCGAAGGAGTAGCAACTTGAGAGCGTGCTTGACGGTTTTCAAGATAGCTGCACGGGTAGGGTGCCGTCGCGTAAAACTGTAGCGTCGAGAAGGGCAGGTCCTTCAGGTGCGTCATGGGGTCTCTTCAGGCTGTGAGTTTGTTGAAATTGAGCTTAATCCTACACTGAAGCTTGCGCTTTTGTCGTGCGGTCCTTCTGCAAACAGTTGTCTAGGCCGCCAATTCTGTATATCGGGCTCAGAAATCGCAGTTTTCATTAGCGCAATGAATTCAGCACGGCGTATTGGTTTGGCACCTAGCGAGGCCAGATGTGACGTTTCCTGCTGGCAGTCAATCATCTTCACTCCATGGTGACTCAGAAAATCAACCAAATAAGCGAGCGCGACCTTGGACCCGTCCGGCACGAGTGCAAACATGGACTCACCATAAAACATTTTCCCTATGCTGACACCATAGGCTCCGGCGACAAGGTGGTTATCAAACCACAGCTCTGATGAATGGGCATGCCCCATCTTGTGCAATGCGCAATACCCTTCAATGATTTGATTCGATATCCAGGTCCCATCGCTACCGTCGCGCGGCTGCGCGCACGCATGAATTACATCTTGAAAAGCAGAATCAAAACGTAGCGTCCATTGACCACCATTTCTCATACTGCGATCAATTTTTTTTAGTGTTTTAGTTAGGCTTCGCGAGATGCGAAAGTCCTCAATGCGCAGCACCATGCGTGGATCAGTACTCCACCAAAGTACAGGCTGGTTATCAGAAAACCACGGAAAGATGCCGTTTTTATAGGCATCTAACAACCGATTGGGCGACAGGTCTGAGCCGGCAGCCAGTAAACCCGGTGCGCCGTCGGCTTCGGTCAATGCCTGATCGATATCAGGAAACGGTGTGTCAGGTTCCAACCAAGGGATCATCTAGCTCACCAATTTAGGTAACTATTGCGCACTAACTATGTGCGACATCTCATCTAAAGAAAAGCGAATAAAAATAAAACCATGTATTTCAAAGAGTTAAAATTTTTGCTATGCAGCACCAAAATGGAACGAAAATTGCTATTGCAAAAGCTCCAGCAATTATTTTTGCACCTTATTAGGGAGTAGTCATGGATGCATTCCACAGCGGCGCCGACACGCTTTTTATCATGTTGGGCGCCATCATGATCCTTGCTATGCATGCGGGGTTTGCCTTTTTGGAGCTGGGCACGGTTCGCAAAAAAAACCAAGTCAATGCGCTAGTGAAAATATTAGTGGATTTTGCGGTTTCCACCATGGCTTATTTCTTTGTGGGTTATTACATCGCTTACGGTGTGCATTTTTTTGTCGGTGCCGAAGAACTTTCTGCCAAAAGTGGCTTTGAAATGGTGAAGTTCTTTTTCCTGCTGACATTTGCAGCAGCCATTCCAGCGATTATTTCGGGCGGCATTGCTGAGCGAGCACGCTTTCATCCGCAATTAGTCGCGACTGCATTGCTGGTGGGTCTGGTGTATCCATTTTTTGAAGGCATTGCTTGGAACCAGCGTTTTGGAATTCAGGCTTGGCTTGAAGCAAATTATGGTTTTGCTTTTCATGACTTTGCAGGTTCAGTAGTTGTTCATGCGGTCGGCGGTTGGGCCGCGTTACCGGCTGTGATTTTGTTGGGCTCACGTCGGGGACGATATTCCGGTGATGGCGCAGTCGCTGCTCATCCACCGTCGAGCATTCCATTTTTAGCGCTGGGTGCGTGGATATTAGCGGTAGGTTGGTTTGGTTTTAATGTGATGAGCGCGCAGACCCTCGACAAGATGAATGGTTTGGTTGCGATGAATTCGTTGATGGCGATGGTCGGCGGTACGTTAGTTGCGGTTGTGATGGGCAAGAATGATCCGGGATTTACTTATAACGGCCCACTCGCTGGTTTGGTCGCAGTGTGTGCAGGTTCAGATTTAATGCATCCCTTGGGGGCGCTGGTAACCGGAGGTATGGCAGGCTTCATTTTTGTTTGGTTATTTACGCTGACCCAAAACCGCTGGAAGATTGACGATGTGCTGGGCGTCTGGCCGTTGCATGGTTTATGCGGTGCGTGGGGCGGGATCGCTGCAGGAATTTTTGGTTTGCAGTCCTTAGGCGGATTAGGTGGTGTGTCACTGATGTCGCAAGCGATCGGCACCTTGCTAGGTATCGTCATTGCATCGTTAGGGGGTCTTCTTATTTATGGCGTACTTAAGAAGACTGTTGGTATTCGACTTGACCCCGAAGAAGAATACGAAGGTGCGGATCTATCCATCCATAAAATCACCGCCACTCCGGAACGTGAAGTCAGTTGGTGATAGTGATTAATCTTTACGCGTTGATTGACTTGCGTATATCGAATGAGTGAAATCCAAACAATTGCGGATTTTTGTGAGTAGCAAGATCGGCGAAAAAAAGTTTTAATGTTTTCGATACCGTTGGGAAGGCGAGGTCTTCCCACGGTATATCTGATTCTGAAAAAAGTTTAACTTCCAGACTTTCAGTGCCTGCTGAAAAATTCAGATCTAACAAACGTGCACGATAAAAAAGATGCACTTGTTGTACGTGAGGTACATTCAGCAAGGTATAAAGCTCGTGCATTTCTATGTTTGCACCAGCCTCTTCCAGCGTTTCACGCGCGGCTGCTTCAGAGGTGGTTTCATTGTTTTCCATGAATCCAGCGGGTAGCGTCCAGTAGCCGTGTCGCGGTTCTATAGCGCGTCGACACAGCAAAATCTTTTGATCGCCGTCGTGATCCCAAAAAGGAATACTGCCAACAACCATCTTGGGATTTTGATAGTGAACGGTACTGCACTGTTCGCATACGTGCCGCAAACGATTATCGTCGGGTGGTATTTGGAGTGAAACAGTGTTTCCGCAGTTCGAGCAAAAGTTCATTGCAAAGTGTTATGTGAGTTTGCTTAAGTGCGACGTAGAGCCTATGTGGGCAGTGTAGCACTCGAAGGACGACTGTCTGCTTAGTATCAAAGATTGCAAACTTCGACTATACGCTGTATATTTCAGTCCCTCAGACGCGGGGTGGAGCAGTCTGGCAGCTCGTCGGGCTCATAACCCGAAGGTCGTAGGTTCAAATCCTGCCCCCGCAACCAGTTATTTAGGCCCGGTTAAGTTAACCGGGCTTTGTTTTTTGTGTGGCAATCGCGTTGACTAGCAGTCAATTCGATTCAAACGCTGCTGCAGGCGACGGCTTTCATACATGCAAGCTGTGGGTCCTTTAATTTAGCCCAAAATTTCAGGCGATGACAAGCTCCAGGAAGTGCCCTATAATCCGGCCAACTTGGCTTGACGCGGCTTCGTTCCTATTGCGGGACTTTCTGCCACGCGTCCCACTAGTCAGATGGCCTAGCCCACGTCACTCGCCCACCAAAAAAGCATAATTCTCGGGCGCTGGCGTTATAGCACCACCGATATTTCTGTTTCCAACGCGGCTCCATTTGCTTGGGCCTTGAATAATTGCATTCCATAGCTACCAACCTAACTGCAAGAACCGCAGATGAATACCCAAGAGGCGAAAAAAGTCCTCGAGACAGTGCTACTTTGCACTCACGAGGCGCTTTCAATTAATGATCTGAAAAAGTTATTTGCCGGTCCTGTCGAGGAGGCGGAATCGACGCTCGATACCGAGACCATCAAATCACTTTTAGAAGAATTAGCGCAAGATTGGTCCGAGCGCGGCGTTCAGCTCGTCATGCTTTCTACTGGCTGGCGCTTTCAAAGTCGTCCGGAAATGAAACCGTTTCTAGATCGGCTCAATCCGGATAAGCCACCCAAGTACACACGAGCTACGCTGGAGACATTGGCCATTATTGTGTATCGACAGCCAGTTACGCGCGGCGACATTGAAGATATTCGTGGAGTAGCGGTTAATTCACAGACTATCAAACTACTGGAAGACCGTGGCTGGGTGGATGTCATTGGACATCGTGATGTACCCGGCAGGCCAGCGTTATTGGCGACTACGAAGCAATTCCTCGATGATTTAGGGTTGTCATCGTTGGAGGAATTACCACCGCTACAAGCGGTCGGTGGTGAGGGTAATGAGGCAGCTGCCGCGATGCAGGCCTTAGAACAAAATTTGGAGGCATCACTGAATCAGGCATCAATTGATTTCGTCGAGGTTTCAGTAAATGATGATGAAGCTGCACATGTAGTGAGTGTGTCGCAAGGCGGCGATGCAGAGCCTGTTGAGCATGAAAGTAACGAAGAACACCCCCATTCGTCCAGTACAACCGACGATAAACCACACACCGAATCTGACAATGACAGCCCACAATCCCACTGATACACCAGCTGCGTTAAACGCCGTTGATTCCGCATCGGAGTCGGAGCGGCCACAAGCAGAAGCGGGAGAAAAAACACGCGATGGTGAGCATAAACCACCTCATCGAGGTGTCAGAGGTCCGCGATCGCTGAGGCGTTCCAGAGGTGGTGATCGTTCGCCTGATGGTGCTGGCGATACGACTAAGCAAGCGGGTGGTGCGCGCGAAGGTCGGGAACAAAAATTTAAAGACACTAAGGATCCACAACGGCATCCGCAAAAAAACAGACAAGGCCCACGCTCTGGACCTGCTGATCGTCAGGGCCCACGTAAGCCTCATGCACATCCTGCGCCGGTTGATGCGGACGCGATTTTTAGTTTTGTGACATCCGATGCTTACGATACGCCGGTTGCTAGTGATGAGGCCGGGCCACGGTCGTCAGCACGTAACCAAAAACCGGTGCGACGTGATTTAACGGCCGACGACGACGCGCCAAAATTGCACAAAGTGTTAGCTGAAGCGGGTATGGGTTCTCGCCGCGATATGGAAGAGCTGATTATCGCGGGGCGTGTTTCAGTGAATGGAGAGCCTGCACATATAGGTCAGCGCATTCTGCCCACAGATTTAGTGCGGATTAATGGCAAACCTGTTCAGCGTAAAGTCAGTACTAAGCCGCCGCGTGTTCTTATTTATCACAAGCAGGCGGGAGAAATTGTTAGTAGTAGTGATCCCGAAGGTCGCGCAACCGTGTTTGATCGATTACCTAACATCAAGGCCAGTAAATGGTTAGCTGTAGGTCGATTGGATTTCAATACTGAAGGTTTATTGTTGTTTACGACCTCGGGTGATCTCGCGAATCGATTGATGCATCCACGTTATGGCATTGAGCGCGAATACGCAGTTCGCACACTAGGTGAGTTGGAAGAAGGTATGCGTCAGAAATTACTCTCGGGTGTAGAGCTTGATGATGGTCCGGCGCAGTTCAATAAGATTGCTGATGGCGGTGGTGAAGGTGCTAATCGCTGGTATCGCGTGACTATTTCTGAGGGTCGCAACCGCGAGGTACGCCGCATGTTTGAAGCGGTTGGGCTGACGGTGTCCCGTTTGATCCGGACTCGTTACGGCACGCTAACACTGCCCTCTGCACTTCGACGCGGACGCTGGCAAGAAATGGATGAGCACACTGTCAGGCAGTTGATGACTGCCAGCGGCCTTGAAAAATCGCCTAGCCGCCAAGGTCCAGTCAAGCCGCATGGAAATCATGGTGGTGCTAAGCCTGTTTATGGCTCAGCTCCGCGTAATGGAAATGGTGTACAAAATGGCAAGCGGCCTGCTAATAAGCCGCGTCAACCTGATCCTTTGCAGACTGCGCTTGGATTTCCTACAACGGGTAATGGCACCCGTCAGGGCAGACCGCAGGACGGTCAGCGCCGCTCGAATGGTGGAACGGGGCAATGGGCCAGCGATCGATTTGGTACTGCAACACCTGGGCGTCGTCGTTCACGCGGCTAATATTCCCTTTTTAATAATTTTCATGAGTGGCATTTGCATTGCAGCGTAGCCGCTTATCGCCTATAATCAGGGACTTAACAAAGTCTCTGTGGCTCTGCGTGCTGTTAAGCTTTCATAGCTGACAACACCTGAATAGAGTGCAGAGCAAGAAAGATGGGCAGATGCCCATTTTTTTTTCCCGAAAAGTTTGTGATTTTTTTTGGGTGGTGAAGCTCAGCAGGAGCGCGGTTTGGTTTTATCAGCATTAATTGAAAAGACAGTTACTGGCTTGGGCTACGAGCTAGTGGATTTCGAGCAGGCCGCGCGTGGCTTGCTGAGGGTATATATCGATGTACCCGTTGAAGAAGAGCGTGCAGTCACAGTGGAAGATTGTGAAAAAGTCACTCACCAGCTGCTGCATGTACTCACTGTAGAAAACGCGAACTATGAGCGTTTGGAAGTGTCTTCGCCTGGGCTGGATCGACCGCTGAAGAAATTGGCAGATTACGTTCGATTTGTTGGGCACGAAGCCACGGTCAAATTGAGAATGCCTATGCCATCAGCGGCAAATCGCAAATCCTTTCAGGGTTTGTTGCATGAACCTGATGGAGAAACTCTCAGGCTTGAATTCGAAGGAAATGAAGGGCCTGCGATGTTGGAGTTTTCGCTGGCAGAAGTGGACAAGGCACGGTTGGTGCCGAAAGTGGATTTCAGGAGTCGTAAATGAGTCGCGAAATTTTGATGCTGGTCGATGCGCTGGCGCGCGAAAAAAATGTGGACAAAGAAGTTGTCTTTGGCGCCTTAGAGCATGCACTTGCCCAGGCTACCAAAAAACGTTATCAGGGAGACGTAGACATTCGCGTCGCGATTGATCGTGATACAGGTGAGTTTGAAACCTTTCAACGTTGGCACGTGGTTCCTGACGAAGCTGGCCTTCAATTGCCCGATCAAGAAATCTTGTTATTCGAAGCTAAAGAACAGATTGATGACATCGAAGTTGATGATCACATAGAAGAGCCGATTGAGTCTGTCGAATTTGGTCGTCGTTTTGCACAGGATACTAAGCAAGTGGTTTTGCAGCGCATTCGTGATGCTGAGCGTGAGCAAATTCTGTCGGATTTTCTTGATCGCGGCGATTCATTAGTAACTGGCATCATTAAGCGCATGGAGCGTGGCGATGCCATCGTCGAATCCGGCAAGATCGAAGCACGTCTTCCGCGCGACCAGATGATACCTAAAGAGAATCTGCGTATTGGCGATCGCGTTCGCGCTTACATTTTGCGCATCGATAGGAACGCACGTGGTCCGCAAGTTATTTTGTCCCGCACTGCGCCAGATTTCATTGCCAAGCTGTTTGAGCTTGAAGTACCTGAAATTGAGCAGGGTCTATTGCTGATCAAATCAGCTGCCCGTGACCCGGGTGTGCGCGCGAAAATTGCCGTTTACACAGCAGACAAACGTATTGATCCGATTGGAACCTGTGTGGGTATGCGCGGATCGCGCGTACAAAGCGTTACGGGTGAATTGGGCGGTGAGCGTGTCGATATCGTGCTCTGGTCAGATGATCCAGCGCAGTTTGTTATCGGCGCGCTCGCTCCAGCGAATGTGTCCTCGATCGTGGTTGATGAAGATAAACACGCTATGGATGTGGTGGTCGATGAGGAAAATCTCGCCATCGCCATTGGTCGTGGTGGTCAAAATGTGCGTCTGGCTAGCGAACTTACCGGCTGGCAGATCAACATCATGACGGCAGAAGAGTCGGCTGACAAAGTGGCCTCAGAAACGGCCGTCATTCGTAATCTGTTCGTTCAAAAATTAGATGTAGATGAAGAAGTGGCGGAAATTCTTGCGCAAGAAGGATTTTCTACTTTGGAAGAAATTGCCTACGTTCCAATTTCTGAAATGCTCGACATTGAAGCATTTGACGAAGAAACCATCAATGAATTGCGCAATCGCGCACGTGATGCGTTGGTCACTGAGGCGATTGCTTCTGAAGAAGGTCTTGAGGGCATGGATGATGCGTTGCTCAACCTCGAAGGTATGGATCGTGCGATTGCCGGCAAATTAGGTCTGGTCGGAGTGAAGACTATCGATGCATTTGCGAGCCTGGCTTATGACGAGTTTGGAGCCATTCTCGCTTTGTCCACAGAACGTGCACGTCAGTTGATCGATGAAGAATTTAAGGATGTGACGGACGATGAAATGCGGCTGATCGATGGAAAGTATGACGATCATGCAAAAGAGCTGCAATCGCGTGTCTGGAGTCTTGCCGAAAGCAAGTAAGTACCCGCCCCAACACCATCCAAAAGCGTGATTAGAAAAGAGGATTGAATGGCAAGTAACAACGTAGCCCAATTTGCCACCGAGCTTAAGATGCCGGCCGATTTGCTGCTCAAGCAGCTTAAGGCTGCAGGTGTCGATAAAAGTTCGACCGATGATCAGTTGTCCAAAGAAGATAAGGACAAGCTGTTAGGGCATTTGCGCAAGGTCCACGGTGCCGCAGCGGATGGTGAAAAAAAGAAAATCACGCTTACGCGCAAAGAGACAACTGAAATTAAGCAGGCTGACTCCAGCGGTAAATCGCGCACCATTCAAGTAGAAGTGCGTAAGAAGCGTACCTTCGTCAAACGCGAGGAAACACCAGAACAAGAAATTGAGCCGGTCAAAGCTGCTGTGACGAGTGTGATCGACGAAGCTGAACAAGCTCGTCGTGATGACGAAGCGCGTCGTCAAGCTGAATTCATCGCGCGACAAGAAGCTGATTTGCGCGAAAAACAAGAGCGTTTGGCAAAACTAGAAGCCGAGCGTGAAGAAGCGCTGCTTGCAAGTGCCGCAGCTGAAGCTGCTGCAACATCAACTGCGACAACGGACACTCCCTCTGACGAAGTCGCAGCCGAGCAAGAATCTGCAGTGCGCTTAGCTCAGGAAAGTTCTGCACGAGTCGTTGCAACTGAAGAGGCACGTAAGGCGGTTGCTGATGAAGTGGCTCAAATCAAAGCCATGATGAGCACGCCGCGCAAAGTTATTAAGGCCCCCGAAGCGCCACGCGCTGAAGGCACGCTGCACAAACCCGGTGAGAAAAAGCCCGGCGAAAAGAAGGAAGAGAAAAAGCCCGGCGAGAAAAAATCCATTAAGTCAGCCAATGTTTCTTCTACGTGGCAGGATGACGCTAAAAAACGCAGTCCAGGTGGTTTAAAAACACGCGGCGCACCAGCCGGCGGTGGTGGTCGTGATGGTTGGCGTGCAGGCCCACGTGGCCGCCGCAATTCACAAAACGAAGATCGCGAAACCAATTTCCAACAGCCGACTGAAGCCGTCGTTCGCGAAGTTCATGTGCCAGAAACCATCACAGTTGCTGAGTTAGCTCACAAGATGGCGGTCAAGGCATCCGAAGTGATTAAGCAGTTGATGAAGCTGGGTCAGATGGTCACCATTAATCAGGTGCTCGATCAAGAAACTGCCATGATTTTGGTTGAAGAGATGGGCCATGTGGCGCACGCAGCTAAATTGGATGATCCGGAAGCATTGCTAGTAGTGGGTGAAGAACATCCGGATGCTGAAATGCTGCCACGTGCACCAGTCGTTACAGTGATGGGCCACGTCGATCACGGTAAAACTTCCTTACTCGATTACATACGTCGAGCCAAAGTTGCCTCTGGCGAAGCAGGTGGTATTACTCAGCACATTGGTGCTTATCACGTTGAAACGCCGCGTGGCATGATCACCTTCCTCGATACGCCGGGTCACGAAGCATTTACGGCCATGCGCGCGCGCGGTGCTAAAGCGACTGACATCGTTATTTTGGTGGTGGCTGCGGACGATGGCGTCATGCCGCAAACGCGTGAAGCGATTGCCCATGCTAAAGCCGCTGGCGTACCACTAGTCGTTGCTATAAACAAGATCGATAAGCCAGGTGCGAATCCCGATCGTGTGAAAACCGAATTGGTTGCAGAACAAGTTGTGCCTGAAGAGTACGGCGGTGAATCTCCATTCATCACTGTGTCGGCTAAAACGGGTGAGGGCATCGATACACTGCTAGAGAACGTTTTGTTGCAAGCGGAAGTCCTCGAGCTAAAAGCATCGATCGATACACCTGCCAAAGGCTTGGTCATTGAAGCTAAACTCGACAAAGGTCGTGGCCCGGTCGCAACCATCATGGTTCAATCAGGTACCTTAAAGCGTGGCGATATTGTTTTGGCTGGTTCTTCCTACGGTCGTGTGCGTGCCATGTTGGATGAAAACGGTAAACCCATTAATGAAGCCGGTCCATCGATTCCGGTAGAGATTCAAGGTTTAACTGAAGTCCCCGCAGCTGGTGAAGAAGTGATGGTGTTGGCTGATGAACGTAAAGCACGCGAGATTGCTTTGTTTAGACAAGGTAAATATCGTGATGTGAAGCTGGCTAAACAACAAGCCGCCAAGCTCGAAAATATGTTCGAGCAAATGGGCGAAGGCGAAATCAAAAACCTGGCATTGATCATCAAAGCCGATGTCCAAGGTTCGCAAGAAGCCTTGGTCGCATCGATGCAAAAATTGTCGACTTCCGAAGTGCGTGTACAGGTCGTACATGCCGCAGTCGGTGGCATTAGTGAATCCGACGTCAACCTCGCGTTGGCATCGAAGGCCGTGATTATTGGCTTTAATGTGCGTGCTGATGCCTCGGCGCGTAAATTGGCTGAATCCAGTGGTATCGATATTCGCTACTACAACATCATTTACGATGCGATTGATGAGATCAAAGCGGCGATGGGTGGCATGCTCTCGCCAGAGAAGCGCGAAAGCTCCTTGGGCTTGGTCGAAATTCGTCAAGTCTTCATGGTCAGCAAAGTCGGTGCGATTGCAGGTTGCTACGTACTCGAGGGTATGGTCAAGCGCGGCGCACATGTTCGTTTGCTGCGTGATAACGTCGTTATCTGGACCGGTGAACTCGATTCACTCAAGCGCTTTAAAGATGACGTCAAAGAAGTTAAGAATGGCTTCGAGTGCGGCTTATCACTCAAGAACTACAACGACATCAAAGAAGGCGATCAGCTCGAGGTATTCGAAGTTCAAGAAGTGGCTCGTACGCTGTAACAAGGACCACAGCGTCACTCTGGACTATTCCAGAGTGACGACTCTCCGCTACCCATGGTCAAACATAGCAAATCCATTCCCGGCCGCAGTCAACGTGTCGCTGATCAAATCCAGCGCGATCTTGCTGAATTGATTGCGATGGAAGTCAAAGACCCACGTGTCGGTATGGTCACGCTCAGTGAAGTTCAACTCACACCAGATTACGCTCACGCCAAGATATTTTTCACGACCTTAATCGATGATCCCGCATCCGTACAGAATACGATTAATGGTTTAAAAAAAGCCGCTGGCTTTTTACGTGTTCAATTGGGTAAGCGTCTTTCTATTCATACCCTGCCCGAACTGCATTTTGTTCACGATACTTCCACCTCCCGTGGTGCAGCCTTGTCTAAGCTAATTGACGAAGCGAATGCAACGCGTTCAAAAGACGACGAGCAGTCATAGTCGTTCTCTCATCATGAAACGCCAATTTAAGCACCAGCGTGTACCCGTGCATGGTGTACTGTTGCTCGATAAACCTGAAGGTGTATCGAGTACCTATGCATTAGGCGTAGCGAAGCGTTTATTGAATGCAGAAAAAGCAGGTCACACCGGAACCTTAGATCCATTTGCTACGGGTCTATTGCCTTTATGTTTTGGTGAGGCGACTAAATTTGCACAAGACCTGCTAGATGCCGACAAAATTTATGAAGCGACCGTTCATCTAGGTGTGACCACGACAACAGCGGACACCGAAGGTGACATCGTTGAAACCAAATCTGTTGACCTAACTCCGGAGCAGATCGAGTTAGTACTTCAACAGTTTCGCGGTGAGATCAAACAAGTGCCGCCTATGCATTCCGCATTAAAGCGAGATGGCAAGCCGCTGTATGAATACGCGCGTGAAGGCGTGGTGCTGGAGCGCGAGGCGCGTGAAGTCGCTATTCATGCTCTTGAATTAGTGGAATTTAATTCACCTTACTTAAAAATACGAGTCCATTGCAGCAAGGGCACCTATATTCGCGTGTTGGGCGAAGATATCGGTCGCGCATTAGGTTGCGGTGCTCACTTGATTGCCTTACGTCGAACCGGTGTGGGAAGTTTGGATTTACAGCGATCGATTACTTTGACTGAATTTACTGCATTAGCTCTGGCGGAACAGAGTAAAGCCTTATTGCCGGTCGATGCCTTGCTGCTTAGTTTGCCGGCAGTTCGTTTAAGCGAAGAACTTACTCAGCGTTTTTTGCACGGTCAGCGACTCCCCGGCATGGTGTGCGAAGGTGCGCATCCAGCCGACGAAGCGGATGCACTGGTTCGTGTGTATCGCGCAGTCGATGATGTCTTACTCGGTGTTGCATTACTTGATGTGCGAGGCGTGCTCTCGCCACAGCGATTGGTTTCTGTGTCTGCGATTTAGTCACCAGAATTAATGAGTGCTTATTTCGCGATACCACTTGTCAGGCTTAGATTATTGGTATTGTAAGCATCAACGAGGATAAAGAATTCCGGAAATTGCTCCTTTTCATTACTTTTATAACCTGTAATTGTCTTTCCATTAGCTTCATTATTAAACTGTTTCATCAGTTGTGAAGTGAACTGAGTTACATTCACGCCCTTGCTCTTTAGTGTTTTAGACCCATCCTCCTTGGGAGCCGTTTCATTTTCTGGACTAAATTCAGCAGTTAGAGCTGGGCATAGCGTACGTAAAAGTAGTGAAGGGATAATATTTTTTTTGCAGGCTGCGCCGAAATCATTGATTGCTTGATGTTGATCTGGAGGTGCATTCTTAAGCTTTTCTGCCATCACCCTATCGACCTCTTGCTCCATTTCATTCACCACTTTTAAAAATGAAGGATCGATTTCCATTTTTTGTACTTCATCGATCAGTGTAGTGTAGCCTGCCACCATGGCTTGATCTGGTGTCTTTTTTTGATCAAGTGCCGTGTTAACTGCGGTTTTTGCAGCGTCGGCTATGGTTTTCGCCTGTGATTTAAAATCTATGCTGCTAAGACGTGCGGGTGCAGTCGCAGCCAGAGAGCCGTCTCGGGAAAGGCTTTGTGATTTCTTGATGTCGTCCCAATTTATATTTTCGAGTGAGTTCCCGAAGCTTTTCACAACAAATTTTTCTTCAATAGGTGCTTCTTTCAATGCTGTCCATAATGCTTTCGCGTTACCGGTATTGAACCGGCTAGGCAAAGCTTTACGTATGTCAGCAGTCAACTCGACACCCTGATCTTTTAGAAAACTTTTGATTTCTTGACGTACCTGATTTCGTTCAGAGCCGAAACACAAGAAATGGGCCAACCGCACTAGTGCGCTGTCCTTCTTTACTAGTGCGCTGTCCGTCTTTTTAGGCAGGCGGTGCAATAACAAAACTCCTGTATCGCTCTTTCCTGTGAAAAGGCTCTCGGACTCAGTGGGAGGTTTTGTTTTTAGAAAGTCATCTAATTTTTGAATCCCGAACTGGTCGTCAAGACGCACATGGGAGGGCGGAGCGGGGCTTGTTTTCATTGGTAATGGGCTTTCATCTGATAAGCGGATCAACTTGGTCGCTGAAGCCCATGTTTCTTTGGGTTTTCGAGCGGATGCTCAAAAATAGTAACTTTTTTACATCTTTTGTTCCCTGGGGTTTTGGCCGTCGATTTGAAGCGCAACTCATTGAAAATCCAAGGAATTTCACGGTTTTGACACGGAAAGATGGTAAACTCTTGGGTTCTCTAAACACCACCCAAGCACCCTCATGTCCAGTACCGAACAACGCGCATTGCGCAACATCGCCATCATCGCCCACGTTGACCATGGCAAAACCACCCTCGTTGACCAGTTACTTCGCCAGTCCGGCACCTTCCGAGAAAACCAGCAGGTAGATACCCGCGTCATGGATTCCAACGATCTTGAAAAAGAGCGTGGCATTACGATTCTGGCTAAAAATTGCGCGGTGGAATACAAAGGTACTCATATCAATATCGTTGACACCCCCGGTCACGCCGATTTCGGTGGTGAAGTGGAGCGCGTGCTGTCGATGGTTGACTCAGTTTTGCTATTAGTCGATGCCGTTGAAGGCCCGATGCCGCAGACGCGCTTTGTGACACGTAAGGCGTTGGCTTTAGGTTTAAAGCCTATCGTCGTTGTGAATAAAGTTGATCGCCCGGGCGCACGTCCTGAATGGGTGATCAATGCGACCTTTGAACTGTTTGACAAACTCGGCGCCACCGAAGAGCAACTCGATTTCCCTGTGGTGTATGCATCAGCATTGAATGGTTATGCGAGTCTGGAATCCGATGTGCGTGAAGGGGACATGACCCCCTTGTTTGATGCTGTTCTAAGACACGTACCGGTTCGTGATGATGATCCTGACGGTCCTCTGCAATTACAAATTTCGTCCCTCGATTATTCCTCGTACGTCGGCAAAATTGGCATCGGCCGTATTAGTCGTGGCCGCGTTAAGGCGCTGCAGGAAGTCGTGATCATGAATGGTCCGGATTCCACGCCAGTTAAAGCACGTATCAATCAAGTATTGAAGTTCAAAGGCTTAGAGCGTGAAATCGTGACAGAAGCCTGGGCCGGTGACATCGTACTAATTAATGGTATTGAAGATTTAGGTATTGGTACCACCGTTTGTGCACCGGATATGCCCGATGCGCTGCCTATGCTGACCGTTGATGAACCAACCTTAACCATGAACTTCATGGTGAACACCTCACCTCTGGCCGGTCGAGAAGGTAAGTTTGTCACCAGCCGTCAACTGCGCGAGCGTTTAGATCGTGAATTGAAGGCTAACGTTGCATTACGCGTTGCGCCGACCGATGACGATACGATTTTTGAAGTGTCGGGTCGTGGTGAATTGCACCTGACAATTTTATTGGAAAACATGCGTCGTGAAGGATACGAGTTAGCTGTATCGCGTCCACGCGTTGTTTTTAAAATGGTTGATGGCGTACGTCACGAGCCGTTTGAAAATCTTACCGTTGATGTCGAAGAAGTTCATCAAGGCGGTGTGATGGAAGAACTGGGTCGTCGTCGTGGCGATCTGCAAGATATGCAGCCCGACGGTAAAGGTCGTGTGCGTCTGGAATACCGTATGCCTGCTCGTGGCCTGATTGGTTTCCAAGGTGAATTCATGACCTTGACTCGCGGCACAGGTTTGATGAGTCATGTGTTTGATGCGTATGGTTTAGTTGATCCGACTAAAGGCGAATTGGCTGGCCGTCGTAACGGTGTGTTGATTTCGCAAGACGATGGCGCTGCTGTTGCATACGCATTGTGGAAATTACAGGATCGTGGCCGTATGTTTGTTAGCCACAATGATCCCGTGTATGAAGGCATGATCATCGGTATTCACTCACGCGATAATGATTTGGTAGTTAATCCAATTAAAGGAAAACAGCTCACCAACGTACGCGCCTCGGGTACGGATGAAGCAGTTCGCTTGGTACCACCGATTGAGCTGACGTTGGAATATGCCGTTGAATTTATCGAAGATGATGAACTCGTCGAAATCACACCTAAGAGCATTCGTTTACGCAAACGTTTCTTGAAAGAGCATGAGCGTAAAAAAGCGTCGCGCGAAGCAGCGTAACAGTAGTGATTGAAAATAAAAAAGCGCCTTAGGGCGCTTTTTTAGTATGTCGAAAAAATGGTTCGCTTTTTATTTTATAGATTGAATGACTTCAGCCAACGTACTGAACAAAGTGCCGATTTGTTCGTGGTTGATGATCAATGGCGGCGAGATCGCAATGATATCGCCCGTGGTTCGGATCAATAGATTTTTCTCCCAGAAGCAGCGCTCAAAAACTTCATAAGCGCGTGCGGTAGGCTTACCGGCCAGGGGTTCCAACTCTATACCGCACACCAGACCTAAGTTACGTATATCTTTAACATGCGGTAGGCCTTTAAGCTGGTGTGCAGCTTGCTCGAATGCGGCAGACATACTCGCAGCACGTTCAAATAATTTTTCATCGTGATACACCTGCATCGTTGCAATAGCAGCAGCACACGCGAGCGGATGACCGCTGTAGGTATAGCCGTGATAAAACTCAATGCCATTCTCAGGCGCCGATTGCATGAATACATCGTGGATCGATTGTTTAGCAATAACAGCGCCCATAGGCGCCGCCGCATTCGTTAAACCTTTAGCGCAGCAGATCAGATCAGGGATAACGCCAAAATAATCTGCAGCGAAAGCGGACCCTAAGCGACCAAAGCCAGTGATGACTTCATCAAAGATCAGCAAGATGCCGTATTTGTCGCAGATAGTTCGTAGCTTCTCCAAATAGCCCTTAGGTGGAATGATGACGCCTGTAGAACCTTGCACCGGTTCGACGATGAGCGCTGCCACCGTCGTAGGGTCATGCAATGCGAGTAATCGTTGTTCAAATTCATCCGCAAGCTCAGCGCCGTGCAGAGGTAATCCTCGCGAAAAGGCATTGCGTGAAATATCCAGCGGATGACGCAAATGATCCACCGCAGATATCGATGGACCAAAATGTTTGCGATTACCCGCAATACCACCCACCGCGATACCACCAAAGCCTACGCCGTGATAGCCACGTTCTCGGCCTATGAGCTTTGTGCGTAAACCATCACCACGCATGCGGTGATAGGCAAGCGCCATCTTGAGCGCGGTGTCGACGGCTTCTGAGCCACTGTTACAGAAAAACACACGATTCAATCCCTCGGGCGCCATGTGGGCAAGTGCAGTGGCAGCTTCAAAGGCCTTTGCATGTCCCATTTGAAAGGGGGGTGCGAAATCCAGTGTCTGTACTTGAGCGATGATTTGTTCGGTGATTTTGGGATGCGCATGTCCTGCATTCACACACCAGAGCCCGGCCGTGCCATCCAAAATCTGGCGACCATCTTCTGCGGTGTAATACATACCAGCGGCCGCCTTCATTAAGCGTGGTCGCGCTTTGAACTGCCGATTAGCAGTGAATGGCATCCAGTAGTGAGAGGTGTCTATCGGCATCGTGTCGTCTCCGCGAGCAAAGTGCCCACACTTTACTGCAAATTGTCGGCGACTCGCCGGCGCCGGTACAATGCTGCCTGTCGCATTGCATCAACTATCACTATCTGTGAATCATTCAACGACACTGCCGCCGCGCCGACTTTCGGTTGCTCCAATGATGGATTGGACCGATCGTCATTGCCGCATGTTTCATCGCCAGATCTCACGGTATACCTGGCTCTACACTGAGATGGTCACGACCGGTGCCATTATTCATGGTGATAAGTCGCGGCATTTAGATTTCAATGAAGAAGAACATCCGGTTGCTTTGCAATTGGGTGGAAGTGAGCCAGACGACCTCGCACTCAGTGCAAAATTCGGTGAGCAGTGGGGCTATGATGAAATTAATTTAAATTGCGGATGCCCATCAGAGCGCGTTCAACGCGGAGCCTTTGGTGCTTGTCTGATGGCTGAGCCTGCACTGGTTGCCGACTGCGTAAAAGCGATGCGTGATGCTGTCACTATCGATGTCACCGTCAAGCATCGCATCGGTATTGATGAGATTGATTCGTATGATTTTGTAAGAGATTTTGTAGGCATCGTCGCACAAGCCGGTTGTAAAACCTTTATTGTTCATGCGCGCAACGCAGTACTTAAAGGTCTTAGCCCTAAAGAAAACCGCGAAATTCCTCCTCTGCGCTATGAACGTGCTTATCAGCTGAAGAAAGATTTTCCTGAGCTCGAAATTGTCATCAATGGCGGAATTAAAGAGATAAGGGAGATTGATGAGCATCTACGGCATGTTGACGGTGTCATGTTAGGTCGCCAGGCCTATCATCATCCTTATCTGCTGGCCACATTTGATGAGCGCTATTACGGTGATACGACAAGCACGCGTAGCAGGGATGAAATTCTTCATGCCATGCTGCCGTATATACAGAGTCAATTAGCGATGGGCGGCCCGCGACTTAATAGCATCACGCGTCATATGTTGGGTCTGATGGCGGGATTGCCTGGTGCGCGCGCCTTCCGTCAGCATTTATCCGATTCCAAGCAATTAGCAAGTGGCGATCCTGCGTTACTACTTCGTGCCATCGATGCAATGGCATTCAAATAGCCTCAACCCTAGCTCTCCCGCTGAGACAGCATGTCTGATGGGGCTATCGATTACGTCATCTTGCCGAACACACTCTTAAATCTTGTTTGGTGTTTCTGCTATTGCTAAACCGCAGAACCGTACCTCAATCACTGAACCTTCCCCTCAACGCACAGTCAAGCCATGAGTCGGTGAGGAATTCCTTATCGATATTTCATATGCTTTAGCGCCATTAGTCTAATTGACATACTGAAATAGATTGTTAACGATTTATTTTCCAAGGATGGAATGTTAAAGATCGTTCTAATCATTGTAAAAACAAAGGCTTTA